>Ga0180221_1001366_pt1 | contig 16516 bp, 9 predicted proteins | sample eDN5th37CKraftMG_FD_151339 | JGI IMG/M metagenome (GOLD analysis project Ga0180221, IMG submission 151339) | Enriched Miracle-Growth compost microbial communities from Emeryville, California, USA - eDNA 5th pass 37_C Kraft MG (version 2) (version 2) ...
CGAAGGCCGGGGCGCCACCACCTGTCCCGAACGCCCGCGGGGCGCCGCTCCCGTCGCCGGCAGCACCGTCGGCCCCGGCTGACGCCGCCCGGTGGCCCCCTGTTGCGCTTCCCGCCGGACCGGGCCATTCCGGGGGGCATGAGAACTGTTTCGGATAACGTGTCGGTCCGCCTCTACCACCTCGACGGCGAGGCCGAGGGCGGCGCCGCCACGACATTGTTTTACGGCCCGCTGAGCGAGGCATTGAAGATCGCTGCGCGGCAGCCGGAAGAGGTTCAGGACGGCCTCTATATCGCCACGGACAACGATCTGATCGGCTATCTCGATCTGGTTGGGGGGTGAAGACCCGTTCCGGGACTACACCAGCCTATCCGCCTTCCTTCACGTGATAATCGCCGACGCGCGTTGCGGTGATTTCCGGGCTTGCGCCAACTCCAGCTCGAACTGAACGATGGACGTTCCCAAATGGGACACAGGGAGAACAAATGGTGCCAGAAGAGGAATCAAATTACACGCCCAAAATATTGATATATAATTCTTTTATAAAAGAAAATTGCGCGACCCCCACACATTCCCCCACATCAGTTTGATTGCGATGGATGTGGGCGGTGAACCAGCACGAATAGAGGGCGACCTATAATTGCTCCGTCGGGCACCAGACTCGGCCTTCTGGATATAGCCCCATAACCCCTCTGGGTCCCCTTTTTTCTCGGGCAAAAAAGAGCCGACTCCCAACGGGAATCGACTCTAATCGTTCCAGCCAAAATGGCGGCGTCAGTTCGTGGGTGGGGCGACCTCGATACCCTTGGTCTGGCGAACCCATTCGCGAGCACGCGCGAGCGGCGGGAAGATCACGCAGCGCGACTTGTTTTTCCGGTCGGCGCGGGCAAGCCGATCGACCATGCGCGCGCCGAGCCAGTCAGCGCAGGATTTCCCGATCGCATTGTAGTCCGCCTTCCGGTCGCTCGGATGATGATCGCGAAGATAGTCGTTCGCGCCTTTGCGAAGATCGACCATCGGTATCTCCGTCTCGCAGTCCTCCGAAAGCTGGATCACGCCGTCGCCCAGATCGTCGCTTTCGTAGAAGCCATCGACGAGCGGATTGTACGCGAAGCGCTCGACTCCGCGAAGCGATTCCACCACCTGCTCTTGCAGAGCAGGCGTGCGGGGCGGCGTGCGAACCACCGACCAGCCGTTTTCGGGTACGAAGTGGAGCAGGTCGTGAAGCATGGCGGCTGCGCCGTCATTTTGCATCTGCGCCATCATGCGCCCGAAATAGCCAGTATCGCTGCGATGCCGGTTATCGCAATCGAAGAAGGCGTAGCGCCGCTCGTCGCCGGTGGCGGGCACGACCCATGCTTCGTTGGAGACCATAGCGATCCGAAGGTAGCTATTTGCTTGACCGCGATCGGTGCCCTTTCGCTCGATCTGTATCGTCTTACCGGTAATCAACTCCTTGAGGATGGACTCGCGCGGTTTGTCGCCCGCCCAGAAGGCTTCCTCCATCCCGAGGAGCAGGGTAGTTTCGAGAACGGCATTGAAGTTGCCCGTGAGCCGTTTTCCGTCCGCATCGGTCGTCAGGTAGCGACTCATCACCATGCGCAGGCAGTCGAAGATGATCGACTTGCCCGTGCCCTTCTCGCCCCGGATAACTATCGCGACGCCCGGCTTTTCCTGCGGGCACTGGAAGATATGGGCGAGCCACGTCAGGAGCCAGAGAAACAGTTCCTCATTGCTCCGGCAGATAACGTGCAGGAGATGATCGCGGAACAGGGACCAGTCGCCGGGCTTGGGGTCAAGCGCCCAGCCCCGGAACAGGTTGTAGGTATCGGGCGGACACTGGCCCGGCGCGAAGCGCACGGCGGCATAGGTGCGGCGGTTGGGCGATTTCAGCCATTCTTTGGCCATGGGGAGGTCGCGCGTTTCGCCGTTCTTGAGAGCGATGGGGACGATCCGGTTGGCTTCGAGACAGAGGAACTCCCGTTCGCTAAGGAAATCCGGCGTCTCGTGCGAGGCCTCCGGTTCGCACAGGATACGAACGGCGTTTTTCATCTTGACGACGGCATATCGGGCGTTGAGTTCGGCCAGATGTTCGGCTTCGCCCTTGTGCTTGCCCTTGGGCGCCGGAGCGCCGGGCGCAGGGACGACACGGGCCTCGCCGTCATCGTCATCGTCATCGTCTTCCAGCTCGAACAGGAAGTCCGGGTCGGTCAGGTCGGCGTCCGAAAGCTGCCCGTCCGCCAGCAGGGCGTGCAGGAAGTCCAGCCGATCGCGATCGGCACACGCGTTGTGGGTGCAGCAGAATACGAAACCGGAACGGCCGTCTTCGAGCGCATCGGAGGCGTTGACGACAAAGGTGCCGTTGCCCCCGGCGGTCGAATGTTCAGCCTCGAATGGACAGGCGACATGCACGCCGGGCTGGCTGCCGGCGCGAGGATCGCCGAGCATATCGGGAAGGCGCTCGGTCAGCAGTATCTCGATCTCGAACCGACTGGCGCGGCAGGCCGCCCATTTGCGCAGATCGAGGCCGTCCGGTGTGACCAACCGAGAGCCATCGCTGACATCGCCCGCTGCGTCGGTGAAGACGTTGGCGGGATGGAACGATCCGCTGCGCTTCCGGTCGCTCTGCGGTTTGACTCGGTCGTAGCGATCGAGGTCGAGCGGTTCGCCCAAGATGCGCCACGTGCCGAACTCGGCAGCATCCTTCGGGTGTCGGGGATAGTAATACAGCCGGGCAGGATCGGCGCAGGCTTGGTCGAACGCTAAGCCCAAGGCGGTGCAGAAGCCGGTGTAACGCTCCTTCCATTCCTGCATCGCGTCCTTCTGCGTCCCGCCGCGCTTGGCGAAGATGAAGGGCTCGTGCAGTGCGAAAACGACCCGGAACTTCGGAATCGGTGTGTGGCGCACGAGGATCGAGATGCCGTTTTCGTCGTGATGTGCATCGTCTAGGATTTCGAGCTGCTCCACGATCTCAGGGCGCATCGCTTTCACGGTCGTGAGATAGTCGCGGAGGCTTTTGACTGTCGGCGATTGCCCGTCCGACCATTTCAGAAAATGATCCCGATTGATCGCGGTATCGCGCTTCATGTGGCTGTGGGTCGTATAGATGACCGCTTCCAGCCCTTCACGGCGGATCGCGTCGATCACGCCGTCGAGCGGCGCGCCGGAATCGAGATCGATGCCGAGGATATAGTTGGCGATCATCGCGTTGGATTTGCGGGCGCCGCCAGCAGCCTCACCTTGCAGGAAACAGGGGCCGTCTTTCTTGCCCTCCTTGTGGTCGTGGAGCAGGTCGGACAGCAGCGAGAACGTGGCGTTCGTGGCCTTCCAACGGCCATTGCGCTCTTGGCGGTGGGCTCCGGTCGATAGCGTGATCTCAATCTTCGATGCGGGCGTCTCGACCGTGATGTCGGCCGAGTAACGGCGCCATTCCGCCGCGTCGCTGACGGCGCTGAGCGGGCAAAGGTGACGGCCCTGTTCCTGATCGGGAACAGCGTCTCCCTCGAACAGATAGATCGCGCCGCCGTCGAACGTCGCGCTAGGCGGCGGCGTCGCGACCTGACCGTCACCCAAGAGCACTGCTCCGATGGCTTCGCCTCGATCGGTGACGAGATCGATCCAAGGTTCGGGGAGAGAAGCGGCAAAATCGGCGAGCGCGCTTGGATCGTCCGAGGTGAGTTGCTGGTTGGTTTCGGCGTCAAAGACGGTGATGCAGCCGGAGGCACGAGAAAACAACGACAGGAAGTCGAATGACATAGATGGGGGGACCCTGAAATGGGCGCACGGGGACACCGCCACCGCATAAGGGCGGCGTGCGTTGGGCGTCAGGCTAAGGAGGAACTGGCGGATGAATCCGGAAGCTTAGGAATGTTAGAGCAAACTGGGGGCGAATGTCAAGTCTATATTTCGCGGAGATCGCATCTTACTGGCATAGTTCACTCTGCAATGACAAATGTTCCGCTTATACTGTCAATTTTATAGCTATTTCATCAACGACGCAAAGGTTGGCGCGAGTTGCTCGCGCCCGCCGTCTACAAGGAGGCGGTGAACTGGCCTATGGCTTTTCGCTGACGGGCAAAAAGTCGCGCTCACTTTTTGATCCCAATCGCTGAGAGTAAATGATATATAAATCAATGAGTTGATGTGGCGTCCGGCCAAATTTTATCTATTTTTTTGTTTTTAGAGAATTGAGAAAGGGAGGAAAGAAGAGGGAAGGTAGATCGAGAGGTATACAGTTTTCTGCGAAAAACGATAAAACCCGAGAAAGTTATGGAAAATCTTCCGCTTCGGTTCGCAGGAGTTCACGGCACAATAAAACTATCGGGAAATAGTAATCCTTGACATTTTGGGCCGCATCTGCCAATATATGATCGCGATTGGCCGTCATCACTCGCAAGGTGTTCCACGCGTTCGCAGCGACACCTTCAACGGCCCCCTCCTTCGCACTCCCCCTATCGCCCCCTCCTCAGCCGGATGCCCTATGTCCCTCAGCCACGCCATCACTGCCGACCGCACCATCGCGCCCAACATGCTCCAGCCGCTTCCCGATCGCCTCATCGGGCTCGATCGAGTGATGGAGATCGTCGGACTCGGAAAGACCCTGATCTATCGGCTCATCGGCGACGGTGCGTTCCCCAAGCAGATCAAGCTCGGCCAGAACGCCAGCCGCTGGAGTGAGAGCGAAATCTTCTCGTGGATCGCCGAACGCGCCGCCGCACGACCGCTCGCTTCATAGCGATTGCGCTCGTGTGGGCGATTGTCACAAGTCCGCCGTCAGGTCCGCGACAAACTCTGACACCGGCTTCACGCCACTGATATGGAGCCGGTCCCGCGCACGGGTGCAGGCGACATAGAACAGATGCCGCTCGGTCTCGAACACCTCGCGCAACTCATCCTCGTCGGTCGCGCCATCGATGCGGGACTGGAGCGGGAGAACCTCGTCGTCGCAGGCGATCACTGCAACGGCCTTGAACTCCAGCCCTTTGGCGAGGTGCATCGTGCCGATCGCGATCCGGTTGCCCGGGTCCTCGACGCGCTCCGATAGCTGGCGCCCCTCCAGCCCGGCAGCGACAAGTGCGGTGCGAGCGCGGGCGAGCTGATCGTCGGAGCGCACGAAGATGCCGATCTCGTTCGTGCCGATACCGTCCTCGATCGCCGCGCCGATGAAGTCAGCAACCTTGGCGCTCTCGTCGGCTTCGTCGACGCACAGGGCGACAAGTGGCGGTGGCCCCTCGAACACCGATTGTGCGCCGGTGCGATCGTCCCCAACGCCGTCGGCATCGCGGACCTTCGCGGGCAACAGCCGGTCCGCTGCTTCCCTAATCTGGCGCGAGGTGCGGTAGTTGATCCTGAGGCTCGCAGAGCGCCCCCGCACGTCGACACCCAGCGCCAGCCACGAGAAGGGTAGCTGAAATATCCGCTGGCCGAGGTCGCCCGCGAAGAACAGCGCGTTCGGCCCGGCCGCGAGCACGCCCATCATGCGGAGCTCACCCACGCCGAGGTCTTGCGCTTCGTCGACGATAACGTGCGTGAAGGGTTTGGCTTCCCGGTCCCGGAACGTGCCTTCGATCGTCGCATAGAGCTGCGAAGGCGTCAGCAGCCCGCGCGCCGCCAGCATTCGTCTCACGGCTTCAAAGACGGGCCACAATACCTCGCGCTGCTTGGCGCCCAGCCGTCCGCGCCGTCCGATGCGCGGGACATTGGCGTAGCTGTCGAGTCCGGTCAGGTTCCATGCATCGACTACCTGTCGCCACTCCGCCGCCACGAAACGGACGGACAATTCCGCATAGCCGGTTTCGGCCATCGCACGCTCGATAGCTGCCTGCTGGACATCGAGTGCCGCCAGCGCCGGCCTCCGCCCAACGGTAAGTTCGTACAGCTCGACAGCGGCATCTTCGAACGATGCGACCGACACCCGGCCCATCCGCGCGGGATCGTCGGCCAGCAGGATCGCCAGCTTCGCTTTCAACGCGTTCGCGAGCGGGCGCGAAAACGTGGTGAGCAATACGCGTGCATTCGCATCGCCCTTCACGGCCAGCGCGGCGCGATGCAGCGCGACGATCGTCTTGCCAGTGCCAGCCGAGCCGGTGACGCGCGCCGGGCCGGAGAAATCCTTCTCGACGATCTCGCGCTGTGAAGGATGGAGAAAGACGCTCCACTTGTCCCACGGGAAATCTAGCGCCAGCCGCAATTCCTCTTCACTGGCAATCGTCTGGACGCGGCGCAGCGTGTCGGGATGGGCGAAGGGATCGGCGGACGCGGGCTGCGGCTCCGGCAGCCGCCCGCCGGAGGCATAGTCGAGCAGCGCCTCCGCTGCTTCGGCGGGCAGCCGGTCGGCCATTTCGAAAAAGCGATCTTCGCTCCACGTCTGGATATCCGCGATCCAGTCCTGCGGCACGCCGATGTTCAGCAACGCATCTTCGGAGAGACCGTCAAAAATCGGCGGCGCGGGCGCCGCTGCAACCGGGTGCGGCACGGGCTCCGCGACGGGATGGGCGAACAGCGGCCCAGCTTCCTGCACCCGCTCGCGCACCTCGACAATCTGGATCGCGCCGGTGCGGGGGTGTGCCTCGATGCGGCGGCGCTCGGCCCACGCATAGGCTTTGTCGTGATGATCGACATAGGCCAGCATGAAGCTCGCCTCGGTCCTGTGCACAATGATGCGAATGTCGCGGTTGACGCGCACCGACCAGAAATTGGGATCGCGGCTGTCGGTCAGCCGGTGCATCTGGAGCCCCGGTTGCGCCGGATTGAGTTGCAAATCGAACGCCGCCGTCTTCGCCTGCTTCTGCTCCTGCCCGTTGAGGCGTGCGAGCGCGGCGGTGAAGCTGTCGGCGATGTGGAAGTTCATGACCGTTTGATAGTCCGGGTTGAGATGACCTCACCCTGCCTAAGATGCTCAACAATCACCTCTTTGGGGGCTTTGCGGTATTGTTTGCGAGCTTGGTTTTCAGCTTTCTTTTCGGCCTTCGAAAGATGTATCTTTTTCTTCTTTCCTCCCTTTCCGGCAGCTTTACGGGCATTATTGCGTGCTTCTTTCTGCGTTAGGTGAGGATCAAGGTCGGTCGCTTGCACAAGCTTCTCGCGCTTGCGCCCCAAAAAGGTGCCGCTGAATCCGACGACGCTATGGCCGCCCAGATAGCTGCCTTTGCTCATCGCTACACCCCGAACACCTTCATTACCTCGTCGCCGAAGTGGTTGATGACCTTCACCGCGATCCGCCGCGTCTTCGGCCGGTCGAACGGGCGCGACGTGTCGCGATAGAGCGTCGCCCACGCGTCCTCGTCGATCTCGGCTTTCAAGGCGGTTTTGAGCTGTTTGTAGGGATCGTTCGCGCCGAGGAAATAGGCGTGGCGGACGAAGAAGCTCTCTTCGTTATAGGCGGTGTCGATGAACCACGCGGCGATGCCCTTCACGTCGTTGGAGCGCACCTCGCCGGTGTTGGGATCGTAGATGTCCACGCCGTTGACCTTGACCACGATCCGCCCGTCCGGCTGATCGATAATGTCGATGTCGGGCTCGCCGAAGATGGTGAAGAGATTGCCCTTGCCGGTGTTCTTCAAATCCTCGGCCATGTGCAAATCGGGGTTCATCTTGGCCTTGAGCACCGGCAGCGGCCCCAGCCGGGCGAGGTCCGACGCCATCGCATCGAAGGCGAAGCTCACCGCGATCAACACGTCGAAGCGGCTTTCCGCCGCCTCGCGCGCCGCCGCCGTTAGTTGCACGCGGCTGACGGTGCCGAACTCCGGGCCGATGAAGATTGCCGCGCGGCGTTCCGTCTCGCCCTCCATGAAGCGCGCCTCCGCGCCGACATAGTTGCCGGGCCACGGCATCACGCTGGTGAAAACGATGCGGTCGCCACGCTCGATCTGGTGCACGCCGGCGGTCTTAAGGTGATCGAGCACCATCGCGGCGAAGTCGTTATCAGGCTGCGATTGAGCTTCGCGATCCGCCTTGCCGTCGGCGGCATCGACAAGGTGGATCAGTTCCTCCCCGTCGGCGGGGACGATGCGGTGCGGCGACAGGCTCTCGACCGTGAACGGCCCGGCGACGCGCACGCGGTTATTGTCAGCATAGGGCTTGTCGTAGAGATATTCGACATCGGCGGCGCGGGCGATCGAGGCGTCGATCTCGCGCTGGCGGGAAATGCGGGCGTCCCACCACGACCGATGCACACCAGCGACGTTCGCCCCCCACGCGGGATCGGCCTCGCGCGGGATTTCCCATTCCTGCCAGTTCTTTCCGACGAGCTGGTTCAGTTCGGCGCGCAGCGGCTCCAGCCGTTCCTGCCACTGCTCCCAGATCACGTCGATCTCAGCATTGTTGGCGATGGATTTCAGCGTGACGTGCGGCACGCGCTCATAGACGAAGCCCTGTCGCACATCGCCATAGGTCCGCGCATCGCTCGGCGGACGGCCGGTCAATTCGGCCTCCTTGCGCTTTCCATTGGGGCTGTCGGCGAGCAGATACCACGGATAGCGCGCCGCCATGATCCGCGTGCGTGCCAGCGCCAGCGCGACGCGGCTGGTGTCGATGGTGATCCAGCGGCGGCCCCATTGCTCTGCGATATAGGCGGTAGTGCCGGAGCCGCAGGTGGGGTCGAGTACGAGGTCGCCGGGGTCGGTCGCCATCAAGAGGCAACGCTGGACAACTTTTTGCGCGGTTTGGACGACGTAGACCTTGTCTTCGGTAAAGTTGCCTGTTTGCGTGTCGGTCCACACATTCGAGATCGGGATAGCGTCGAAATCGTCCAGATAGCGAACGTATTGTATGCTATTCTTCGCCTTCCAAATGCGATCCGCTTTGGCCAGCCGCTTCAATCCTGGCTCGTCAGTCTTGAATGTACCCTTACCGGATGGAAATGATCGTCCCTCGAACCCAAAAAAACGAACGTCTCCGTCTCCTGCGGGCCGCGAACTGGTAATGTTGTCAGCTCGAAAGATACGTTCGCCCTCTTGGAGCTCTTCTCCACCAACTGCGCTCAAACGTCGCCAATCACCGTCGGGCTTTCGTACCAAGCGATAAACTTGATCGGTGGAAGCGCCACTGGATTTGGGTAGCAGCGGCACGCGAAACTTCAGCGTATCAGAGTTTCTTGCGAACCATAGGAGGTAGTTGGACGCAGCCGCAAGCGCGGCATTCGCCCTGCCAGTTGTCGTTTGAAAGGCTATCTGGCTAACGAAGTTCCTTTCCCCGAAGACCTCGTCAAGCACCGCCCGCACGCGATGCACATTCTCATCCCCGATTTGCACGAAGATCGAGCCGCTCTCGGTCAGCAGTTCGCGCATCACCGTCAGCCGGTCGCGTAGATAGCTCAAATAGGAGTGGATTTCGTCCTTCCACGTATCGCGGAATGCCTTCACCTGTTCCGGTTCTCGGCTCACATCCTCGCGTTTGCCATCCTTCACGTCGCGGCTCTGCGTCGAAACCTGCCAGTTCGAGTTGAACTTGATGCCATAAGGCGGATCGAAATATATTGCCTGCACCTTGCCCTTGAGCGCCTCGCGCTCGGCGAGGCTGGCCATCACCTGCAAGCTGTCGCCCAGGATCATCCGGTTCGACCAGTGCTGGTCGTGCTGGTAGAACTCGGTGCGCGCCATCGGATCGTCGAGGCCGTTGAAATCGGCGAACAGGTCCGGCGCATCGCTCGCCGCTTCCCGCGCCGCGCTCGCGCTGCGGACGAGATCGTCGATGATGACCTTGGGGTGCACCTTCTCCTGCGTGTGGATCATCGGCGCGGCGACGATCAGGTCGGACCAGTCCTGCCGATCCTTGCCCCTCCACACGAGCTGCGCGTCGCCGATCTCGATGCTGCCGGTGGTGGAAAGCTGCGCCACCTGATCCTTGGTCAGCGTGATCCTCGCCCCGTTCCAGACGATCTGCGGGTCCAAATCCTCGTCCCTTTCGCGCGTTTCCCCCTCCGTCAGCGGCCGCGCCCGCGCATAGTGCACAGGGGCAAGCGGCTGCATCTCCTCCTGCATCGCCGCAAGGTCCGCCATCTCGGCGGTGGGGATATTGACCCGGTTCTCCGGGTGATTGAGCGTGCCGACCTGCTTCGGGGATTTCGGGACGCGGGCCATCAGTCTTCGACCTCTGGAACGAATGTGCCGAGATAAACATAGGGCTCAATATCGAACGCCCGTTTCAGCGCCTTGGCATCGTATTCGACGATGCTTCGGGCCTCATCGGAAAGCGCCGAAGTCACCATGGCAAGCCGCCATGACGGGTCGGACCTGAGCCCCTTCTCGTGTTCATTTCGAGTCAGAAAGAATTGCGGGTTAGGGCTGGCGGTGCCTTTCACCTCGACATGGCGAACAGACTTCCCCTTAGTGAACACGAAGTCATGCCCGCAAGGGATATGAGTTACGCGCTGGTGGCTGAACCCTTTGGCCTCGTAATGTGCGATCACGGCCTGCTCCGCTGCTTTCTCCACCTTTTTGCGGTGTTCTGCGGTGCCGAAGCCCTTCAAGGGGTCCGAGGGATCAAGTTCCGGATCAGGTAGATTGCTCTCGCTCGGGTTCAGGATAGCAATGGGAGCCAGCTCTTTCAGGCGGTCTTTCAGGAGCTGCAAGACGCGACTCTTGCTGCCTTTTTTGTCGGGTTCGATGTCCGGTCCCGAGAGGAAGGAGTATTTGCCCTGCCGGATAGACGTGTCCGAAAAGGGTGAAACGCGCTGGTCCGGCGGAACGAAATAGGCGGTCTTGCTGGTGATGCAGTAGGACCAGTCATAGCCGGGGTAGGCAGCGTCTCCCCGTTTTTGCATCATGCCTTCGGGAGGGTCGCGCCACTCGCCAAGAAGCGTGGCGTTTTCATACCACCCGACAACATGAATGCCGTTGTGCCTCGGATTTTTAGCGAGGCAGATCACCGTCCAGCCATGCGGGTCCTCATTCCAAGGAGCATAAATCTTCCGCTGAGGCGGCACATAGCAATAATAAATGCCGTCTGGCCCGGGCATGAAGTTGAACGCTTCGTGCCCGGGGTCCCGGTTCTGTTTTTCCTTCTGCTCCTTGATCCAAGCGAAATTGCCATCAACAGGCCCGCCGCGATACCATTCCGACCAGCCGAACTTGACCCACAGAACCTTCGAGAAGTCGGTCATCAATCTTTACCCTTGGCTGGCGGGAGGGGGGTGACGTGTTCGTGGCGTATTAAATAGACTTGATAGGGCTTCCCTGCGGCGGGCGCGATGGCGGTGCCAGTCATGCGAACCCTCCTGAGGTCGCAGGCGGCGACCTCAAACTATCGACGAGCTTCGCGAACCCGCTTTCGATTTCCCAGATGTCCGTGAACTCCGCGAAAGCCCATGTCCCGAAGGTGCCGAGATTGTTCACGCCGGGCACCCACATGGTTTTCATGGTCTCCGCCTTGAGCTGGGCGTCGCCCTTGCGATAGCCCTTGGTTTCGAGGATCAGATTGAGCGGCTCTGCCTTCCCCGCGTCCAGCCGCACGATCATGTCGGGGATGTAGCGGCGCGGCGTCGAACCATCGCGATACGGCACCTCGAAGCCCAGCCCTTGGTTCTTCACATAGGCGATCACCTTGGGGTGATGGTCCAGCACATAGGCGAGCTGGGCCTCCCAAGTGCTGTCGCAGACCACATAGTTCACGTGGCTGCGATCGGGATCAGTCGCGTAGGTATCCTTGCTCGTCGTGAAATTGACGAAGCGCGTGCTGCTTTTCGGATTGTAAGGGTCGAGGATCGCCTTGATCCGCTCGGCGCCATGCTCATAGCGTTGGCAAGCGAGGAAGATGCGCTCCGCCGCCTGATCCTTGATCGACAGATAATTGAGCACGCCGTTGGGCACGCTCTTGGGCTCGAAATAGCCACCATCGAGCCATTCACGCACCACGCGGCGCACCTGCCCGAACAGGTGGACAGGCAACGTGCCATCTTCGCCAGAGAAACGCTTGAGAAGGTGTGCCGCGAGATCGTAGGCGATGGCGCTGGGCCGCTGGTCGCCCAGCCCCTCGGCGCGCAACTCCACGCCCTGCCCGACAATGCCCTGCATGGTAACGCGCGACGGCCCGATGTCTTCGGGGCTGACCACCAGCCGGCTGTCCTCGTTGAACGTAGCGGTAATCCGTTCTTCGGGCAGATCGACGCGATAACCCTCGACGCGCGGAAAGACGATCTCCAACTCCGGCTTGATAGCGACCCGTTCCTTTACCGCCTGCACGCGTGTGATCGGCCTTGGGGCGGAGGGTTTAACGACGACGGGCTTGGCGGTGAAATCGAAGGGAATGCCGAGCACATCGGCATATTCCACGTCGAACAACCCTTCCTCGTTCAATTCGTAGGACTGGCGGCGCAGCGCGCGTCCAACGACCTGTTCGCACAGGAGCTGCGTGCCGAAGGCGCGGACGCCGAGAACGTGCGTGACGGTGTTGGCGTCCCAGCCCTCGGTCAGCATCGAGACCGAGACGACGCAGCGGATTTGCTCGCCGAGGCGGCCGGGGCGGCCCACGGTGTTCATCACCTCGCGCAACAGCTCGGCGTCGTCGATGTCGTCGGCATCCTCGACCTTGCCAGTGCGCTCCTGCCGTTCCCGGCGGAATTGCTCGATCTCCGCTCCGGCCAGATCGCGGAAATCCTTGTTGAGCGCCTCGCCACTTTCGAGTTGGGCGCTGTCGATCAGCAGCGTCGGCGCGCGGGCGATGCGATTGCCGTGCTCGTCATAGTTGCGGAACAGCTCCAAATGCCCGCGATGGACGTTGACCAGCTCGCCGTCCTCGTTGGGCCGGTCCCAGCCCGAAATCCATTCGTAAACCAGCTTCGAGGTCGCGGTGTTGTTGCACACGACAATGAATACCGGCGGCACCGGGATGCCCGCCCGCCGCCATTCTTGGTCCACCTGCTTGTAATGGGCGTAGAGGGCGTCGAGCGCGTTCGCGAGCTTCACGTTCAGATCGAAGGGATTGAGGTCGCCGGATTTGCCCGCGCCCTTCTTGGGCATCTTCTTGCCGATATGGTCCCAGAGCTTGCGGTAGATCGGCATGTCGTCGATTGGCAGATTGTCCGACACCGGCACGCGCGGCAGCTTCACGATTCCACACTCGATCGCGTCCATCAGCGAGAAATCGCTGACCACCCATGGGAACAGGGTGCCTTCGACATAGCCGGACCCGGCTAGGAAGAAGGGCGTGGCGGAGAGATCGTAGACGGCGCGGACGCCGACCTTGCGCTTCAACGCCTTGATGCCGTTGATCCAGAGGCGCGCGGCTTCCTTGTTCTCCTTGGCCTCGGCCTTGCTGTCCGCGTCGGCCAGTTCCTCTACGCTGCCCTGAGGCCGCTCTTCATAGCAGTGATGCGCCTCGTCATTGATGACGACGACATTCTTCATCGAGAGCAGGTCGCCGCACGCGCGCTGGAGCATCGCGCCTTCGGTCTCGGTCGTCTTCGGAGCCTCGCCGCGCCCTTGCAGCAGGCTCTTGCCCACCTTCGACACGTCCATCGTCTCGCGGCGCTTGAAGGCGTGGTAGTTGGTGATGACCACCTTGGCCTTCTGGATGTCGCCCAGCATGTCCGAAGGCACGATGTCGCGGAAGCGGTAATAGTTGTCGGGATCATCCGGCAGCAGGACGCGCAGGCGATCCCTGATTGTGATGCCCGGCGCGACGATCAGGAAACCCCGGCTAAAATGCGAACTGGTCGGCGAGCGCACGGCGTTCACCGCCTGCCATGCGATCAGCATCGCCATGACGGTGGTCTTGCCCGCCCCGGTCGCCATCTTCATGGCGACGCGCATCAGGTCGGGGCTGGATTGCTCGTTCGCGCCCTTCAGATAATCCCAGAAGCGCGAATACCGCTTTTGACCGGCAGCGACCTCGGTAAGCCAGATGACGGTCTCGACCGCCTCGACCTGACAGAAGAAGGGGCGTAGCCCTTCCACCTCCGTCCGGCGCCAGTGATGCAGAAGCCGCGCGGTCGCGGGCGTTACCCCCCAATCCCGATCGCTGGGCAGCGCGCGCCATGAAGCGACATGCTGGCGGATTTCGTTGATGATCGGCTTGGGATCATATTCCTGATCCTCGTCGGACAGGCCGGCCGCATCGCCGAAGAACAGCGTCGATTGCGCCGCCTTGGCCGATTTGCGCTTGGGTTTGGGGACTGGCGTGACGAAGTCGCACGGACGCCGGCCGTCGATCGGCGGCTGTTCGAGCGGCTGACCGTCCTCGTCGAGCGCATGATAGCGCGTCGGCACCTCGTAGGGCGAATTGAGGATCGGCTGATCGAAGAAACTCTGTGACACGCTGCCTCCCCCTGACCTCCCTTCTATTATCGAGCGAGGCCGTAATCACAAGGAGATGAGCAGCGACATGGGCCTTGCGATGGGCGCACGGAACCCGAAGGGACGATTATGCTCAGGCAGAATCGCCTCGTGGCTTGTTGGCCGTCCATTTGGCGAGCTGGATGACAGACTATTTAGCCTCGCGCTGCTTTCGCGGACTCCTTGAGCTCGTCAAGATAGTTGCTCCACCACCCGGCCAGTTCGACCCGCTCGGTCCAATATTGCTGTCGGTTGTAGATCGCCGCCGTGCCCTGCATCACTCGCGACTGGGCGAACTCGATGACTTCGGGGCGGAACTTGCCGGTGCCGTTCAGCAGCGTGGAGGCTGTCGCGCGGAAGCCGTGGCTGCTCATCACATCGCTGGGATAGCTCATACGGCGGAGCGCGGCGTTGATGGTGTTTTCGCTAAGGGGCGTATCCTTCTTGCCGAGAGCGGGGAACACATAGCCAGTATTGCCGGTCAGGGTTTGGGCACGCCGGAGAATCGCCACTACCTGCGGGGACAGGGGCACATCATGGGCGCGGCGCTTCTTCATATCCGTGTCGTCGCGGCGCCAGATCGCCTTGTCGAGATCAAGCGCTTCCCACCGCATCTGGCGCACCTCGCCGGGGCGCTGGAACAGGTGCGGAGCCAGTTGCAGAGCAAGCACGGTAGCAGGCTGTCCAGTATAGGCGTCGATGTCCCGGAGCAGGCGGCCAAGCTCGGCCGGATCGGTGATCGCAGCATGATGTTTGGCGATGGGAGTAGTGAGAGCGCCCGCCAGATCGCGTGCCGGGTTGCTGTCGAGCCGCGCCGATGCGACCGCATATTTGAGAACGCGGCTCACGAGTTGCAGGCAGCGCCGGGCGGTTTCCAGATTCCCGACCTTTTCCAACTTGCGCAGCGGCACGAGGATGTCAGCTGGCGTGATGTCCGCCACCGGCATGTCGCCCAGCGTCGACGTGACCTGATCCAGCAGCCATTGGGACTTGCGGAGGGTCACGTCCGCCAATCCTTCGCGCCGCCGCTTTTCGAGATATTCGTCGGCGATAGCGCCAAAGGTGTTGCCGGTCTCGATCGCCCGGCGGGCCTTCTCAGCCTTCTTCTCCTTCACGGGATCGCGGCCCTCGACCTTAACTGCCCGGCGCTTGTCGTCGGCGAGCTGACGGGCTTGGGCCAACGTCACAACCTTGGTGCTGCCGAGGCCAATGTCCTGCCGCTTGCCGTCGCGCTGGACTCGCAACTGCCAATAGGCACCACCCCGCTTGTCCACGCGGAGGCTCAAGCCGTCCCCATCGGAATATACACCCGGCTTGGCGAGTGCGGTTTTAATAGCAACGGCTGTCAGCTTGCCCATATTTCCCCCACACCTACTCCCACGCCATGAATGTGGCTTCCGGCGACGCGCGGTGAACGCGAGTGAACGGCTAGGGATAAAATACGGCAGATTTCTGAGGGTTTCAACCGTTCTGGCGGATCGGGGTGAACGCCGGAAAACGGAGAAATGGTGCCCAGAAGAGGACTCGAACCTCCACGGCCTTGCGACCGCCAGCACCTGAAGCTGGTGCGTCTACCAATTCCGCCATCTGGGCACGGGGTAGGTGGGCGCGCTTAGAGGAGAGGTTGCGTGCTTGTCAACTCGGGCCTTCACGGGCATGGGCGGCGGACGATCGAAAAAGGTGTCGAGGGAAGATCGAATGGACCGGTTGGTGACGCTCTTCGGCGGCGGGGGTTTTCTCGGCCGCTATGTCGCGCAGGAATTGCTGCGCGCGGGCGCGCGGGTGCGGATCGCCGAGCGCGATCCGGGCGACGCCTGGTTCGTGAAGCCGCTGGGCGGCCTCGGCCAGACGCAGTTCGTCGCCGCCGACGTCACGCGGCCCGGCAGCGTCGTGGCTGCCGTCGCGGGGGCGCATGCGGTGGTGAATCTGGTCGGCATCCTCAAGGGCGATTTCACGGGCGTCCATGCGAGGGGCGCGGCCAATGTCGCGAAGGCGGCCGCCGATGCCGGCGCCGGCGCGCTGGTGCAGATTTCCGCGATCGGCGCCGACCCGCAGGCCGAATCGGCCTATGGGCGCTCGAAGGGCGAGGGCGAGATCGCGGTGCGCGACGCCTTCCCGGGCGTCACGATCATTCGCCCCTCGCTGATTTTCGGGCCCGAGGACAGCTTCGTGAACCGGTTCGCCGCGATGGCGCGATTCCCGGTGCTGCCCGTGATCCGGCCGACGCTGCGCCTCCAGCCGGCATT
>Ga0180221_1001367_pt1 | contig 16486 bp, 21 predicted proteins | sample eDN5th37CKraftMG_FD_151339 | JGI IMG/M metagenome (GOLD analysis project Ga0180221, IMG submission 151339) | Enriched Miracle-Growth compost microbial communities from Emeryville, California, USA - eDNA 5th pass 37_C Kraft MG (version 2) (version 2) ...
ACCGGCACACCAAAACCACCGGGCTGCTCGCCGACGCCGAACACGTTTATCGCGGGGTGGAGCAGCCCGGTAGCTCGTCAGGCTCATAACCTGAAGGTCGTTGGTTCAAATCCAACCCCCGCAACCACCGATACCGACAAACCCGTCGCACCAGCGGCGGGTTTTGTCATTTTACCAGCCTTTCCAATGGCTTGCCGCTCCGTCCATTCGAGGATCGTGCGCAGTTCGCCATGCAGCGTGGCGTAGAGTTCCCCCCGTTCCGGGCCGGGAGTGAGCACGATCTTCTCGATCAGCATGCGCAGGGCCTCGGCTGCCTGCTGGTGTTCTTCGGGGCGATTCAGGGCGGCAGTGAGCCGGGCGACCTTCCTGGCGTAGACCGCTGCTGCGCTCGGCAGAATGTCGGGGGTGTCTTCCGGGGCATCGGCCAGAAGTGAGGCCAGCTCCGCCTTGCGCGCCTCGAGCACATCCATCTTCTCCTTCATCGAGGGATGATACATGCCGTCTGCAATGGCCTCGACGATCTGCGCGATCTGTTTGTCAACCTTTGCCAGTTCGGCTTTCCATGCTTCACCGTTCGCGCGGCGTTCCCGGTTCAGGCGGTTCGTCTCTTCGGCGTAGGCACGCATTGCCTCCCCTACCATCACGGGCGACATCATCCGCTCCTTCAGGCCAGTCAGCACGCGGGCTTCGAGTTCAGTGCGTGGGATCGTGCGGCCGTTTGCACAGGTGCCTTTGCTGATGTGGTTCGAGCAGGCAAAGCGATCAGCCCCGCGAAGTGAGTAGGGGCCTCCGCAACAGCCGCAGAACACCAGGCCCGACAGCAGCGACTTCGGACGCCGCGCGCCGTTCAGCCGGTTCTTTTTGTGGTGGGCACGCACGGCTTCGGTAACATTGGCGAACTTCTCGGCGATCTCGCCCTGACGCGCGCGAACGGCCTGCCAGAGTTTGTCATCGACGATCCGCAGGTCCGGCACCTCCCTGACGATCCATTCCGCCTCGGGGTTGAGCCGGGAGACGCGCTTGCCGGTTGACGGATCCTTGATGTAGCGCAGCCGGTTCCAGATCAGCCGGCCGATATAGAGTTCATTGTTGATGATGCCGGTACCACGCTTCACGTGGCCGCGGATGGTGGTGTCGCTCCACAGCTTGCCATTCGGGCCGGGGACACCTTCCTCGTTTAGTCGGCGCGCAATGCTGCGCGGACCGATACCTGCGGCAAACTCGCGGAAGATACGCCGTACGACATTGGCCTCGGCCTTATTGATCTCGCGGTCGCCCCGGATCGGATCGCCACGCGCGTCGAGTTGCTTCACGACGTTGTAGCCATAGCAAAGCCCGCCGCCCGACTTGCCTTCCTCGACACGCCCACGGATGCCGCGGTGGGTCTTGGCAGCAAGGTCTTTTAGAAACAGCGCATTCATTGTGCCCTTCAGGCCGACATGCAACTCGCTGATCTCGCCCTCGGCCAGCGTGACGATGGGCACGCTGGCGAACTGCAGATGCTTGAACAGCGTCGCCACATCGGCCTGGTCGCGGCTGATCCGGTCCAGTGCCTCTGCCAGCACCATGTCGAACTTTCCTGCCTGCGCGTCCTGCAACAGCATCTGGATGCCGGGCCGCAGGATCATGCTCGCCCCGGAAATTCCCGCATCCTTGTAGGTGCCAACGACTTTCCACTTCTCGCGCTTCGCCTGCTCCCGGCAAATCCGGAACTGGTCTTCAATCGACGCCTCGCGCTGGTTATCGGAGGAATAGCGGGCATAAAGGGCGACGCGCGTCATGGCATAGACTCCTTCAGGCAACCTTGTCGAAGCGGCTCGGCCGGATCAGCACCTCGGCCGAGATGCCCAGATGGTCATGCAACTGCCGGATCATCTCGATGGACAGGCCCCGCTTGCGGTTCAGGACATCGGCTACCCGGTTGCGGGGGCCGATCATCGGTTCCAGGTCCTTGCGGGTCAGTCCCTGCTGCTCCATGCGGAACCGGATCGCCTCGATCGGATCGGGCGGATCCATCGGATAATTCTTCGCTTCATAAACCTCTATCAGTGTCGCCAGCACGTCGAGCCGGTCGCCATCCGGCGTGCCGCTCTTCGCGCCCCACAACCGTTCCACCTCGGCAAGTGCCGCATCGTAATCCGCTTCGGTGCGGATGGGCTTCAGTTCAATCGCCATGTCTGACCTCCGTCACGTCGATCCAGTCATACGCCTTGTGGGTGCCGATCCACTTGATCCAGACGACGGCCTTCTCGAAGTCGACCGCCACCACGAGGCGATAATCGTTGCCCTTGATGTTGAAGACGATGCGTTCGGCGCTGACGATGCTGGCCGTCGCGTAGAGCCGCTTCACATCCGCCGAACTCTTCCAGTCCGCCTTGCTGACTTCGTCGAACCAGGCGTCGAGCGCGGCCTTGACCGCCGGCTGGTCCTTCTGCCCCGCGAGGCTGTCGACGAACTGCCGCAAGGTGCGGCGGGCAATGATCCTCATAGCGTACCTATATCACGGGACCAAAATGGTCACAAGAAGAATATGCGAATGCCGCGGCGCGGATGTCGCGACGAGGCGATGACCAATGTGCGGGGCGCTCTGATCGCCTATCCGAGCGGGGCGTCCAGCGGCATGAGCCCGGCGTTCATCTCTGCGCGCTCAACCGCGTCGATGACGATATCGGCAGCTTCCGCCGTGCGGTGACGTCGCTGCGCGGCAGCCCGGAGCCAGTCATAGTGGTCGGCGCGCATCAGCACGAATTCGCGGCGACCGTGCCGGGTGATCTCCACCGGCGCTTGTCGCGCCTGATGCAGGAATTCTTCGGGACTGCAGTGGAAAGAGTTGGAATCGATAATGGCCATGGCTGCATCCTGAACAACTCCGATACCTGAAACCATAGGCATCACGCATCCCCGTCTGCCGGGCGCTTCTTCTGTGCCCTGCGTTCCAGCGCCAGCTTGCGCTCGAACTGCTCGCGGGCGATCTGGCGACCGATCAACCGGGCAAGGGACCGGATGGCAGCATCGGCGCGCGCGGGGTCGTTACCGCCCCACTTCGGTTCCACGAACTCGATGCTGATCCTGTTGCGTTTGAGCGCCATCGTCTTCCAACAGTCACTTGCCCGAAAGGGGCAGAAACCATCGAAGAACCGCTTATGAATGAAAGTAAAGAGCCGAATCCCGGCCGTGCGGCATATGGGATACTGTAGCGTATAATAAGGATGCTCTGGAATCGGGAGAACATCGCGCAATGGAGATCGACAAGGACAAGATCGACGATGCAATTCTCGCGCTGCTCTACCTGACGCTCGACGGGGACGGCCGAGCATGGAAGGGCTTCGACTGGAGCGCGATGAACCGTCTGCACGAGAAAGGCTTCATCGGCGATCCGGTCAACAAAGCGAAATCCGTCTGGCTTACGGACAAGGGGATCGCCAGATCGGAACAGCTTTTCCGTGAGATGTTCGTGGTCCAAAGATGAACCCCCGGATCGCTCTCCGGAAAGTGCGAAAGTATTAAGTTGCCAGCTTCAGCCGTATGGCAGCAGAAATCTGAAGTGAGCCGCCGGGCGTCTGCCTTGCATGCAACAACCTCATCCGTACGAAAGTGAAGTAAGCGGTTTCTGATGTCAGGAGCTAAGGGCGCTGCCCTCGCGCGGCCCAAGAAAACTCTTCGGCCTTTCGCGGCATAAACGGCCTGCTCCCCGCGAGCGGGTCCCCTCCATTTATTCCACGGTGCCAAAGACTTTCCTTGCACCTTGCTACCCCGGTCTCGCCGACGGGCAAGGGTTCAGGAGCGAGCGCTTCGCTTCCTCTGAACCCTGCAACCGGAAAGGAAGACCCATGACCCGCACCTTCAACACCCCGCGCAACGTGATCGTCAATGCCGATTGCATCCAGGCGATGCGTTCTTTTGAAAGGGGATCGGTGGACTTCATTCTGACCGATCCGCCCTATCTCGTGAACTATCGGGATCGCAACGGCAGGAAGGTGGCGAACGACGACAATGCTCGCTGGCTCCGCCCCGCCTTCAACCAGATGCACCGTGTTTTGAAGGATGGAGGTTTCGCCGTATCGTTTTACGGCTGGAACAAGGTCGATCTGTTCATGGACGCATGGAAGGCGGCAGGTTTCCGCATTGTCGGACATATCGTGTTCCGCAAGCGTTATGCGTCGTCGGCGAAGTTCCTGCGCTACCAGCATGAACAGGCTTACTTGCTGGCGAAGGGCAATGTTTGTCTGCCTGAAAACCCCATCCCGGACGTGATCGACTTCCCCTATGCGGGCAACAAGCTGCATCCGACGCAAAAGCCAGTCGAAGCGTTACGCCCGTTGATCGAGGCGTTCACGAAGCCCGGCGAGCTTGTGCTGGACCCGTTCAGCGGCAGCGGCTCGACCCTTGCAGCAGCGCAGCAGCTTGACCGCGACTGGATCGGTATCGAACTGGACAGTCGGCACCACCAGACGGCCAGCAGGCGGCTTGCATGGATGCAGCAGAAGGGCGACAGGGCGGCCGCATAGGCCGCCCCTTTTTCTCTGGCCAAAGTGCCTGCCATGGGCGGGCACCTCCTGTACGCGTGGAAAGTCATATCTTCGACCGAGCAAACGCTCGCCGGGCTACGCCCGGCTCGCGACAGGAGACGTCACAGCAATCCGACGCAGAGTGATCACCTTCCGCGATCAACATATCTGGGACGCACGGCTTTTACGTCTTGCTTTGATTGCACAAAATCCTTTGTCGGGGCGTTGCTCCGCGCGCCCCGGCTTTGGGAGGTGACGCCATGCTCAGCATCGACTGGCGTTCACCGGCGGCGTACAGGCATGCGATGCACCTTCCGGCCGCCGGGTTCGCCTGGGAATATCTTCGCCGGAACGAGGATTACCGTCAGGATTACCACGCGGTCGTGCTGACGGGCCAACCGGCTGACCGTGACCTTGACGTATTTGCCCGCCGTTGGGGGCTGCGATTTCCCCTGCGATCCCGACGCGCCGCCTGATTGTCAGACACCGTTCTGGAATCCGGACCTCTATCCTGAAGCCGTGATGCTGTCACCTGTCGAACGCAGGAACGGCGACACGGAACCGATCGTTACGCTGGCCCAGCTTGACGATCTCGATTTACGCCACGCCGCCGATGGCTGGCATGGTATCTGGCGAGCCAACGGTGTTGCGCATCAGTTCTGGCTGCCCGGGGCGATACCGGACGCAGCCGCATTTTATGCGGTCACCCTGCCGATGGACGTCTATCTGGAACTTCGCGCACATGCGGCCCGCCGTTTCTGGCGTTCTCTCAATGGCCGGGCGTCATGCCCCGATTTTCGGGCGTTTCCTGCACAGCGCCGGCAATGGTACATCCTGTCTTTACGGGCGCTCGACGCAAGGCTGTGTGGAGAGAGCTATCGCACCATCGCAAAGGTCCTGCTCGGCTTTCGCGGGACCAAGGAGGACTTCGAGGGCGACCCGCGCAAGAGCAAGGCGCGCCGTCTTGTGGCACATGGCACCAAGATGATGCGAGGCGGGTATCGCCTGTTGCTGCATTATCCGATCAAACCTGGCAAGCGTTGACCGCTTCAGGACTAGCTGGTTGGTGATTGCCTCAGAAGATTGCGATATCCCTCGCGCGAAAGCCATTGCGCGCGCTCCAGGTGGCTTTGCCAGCACCGATAAGTACGTGTCTCGTCGGCGACCGGGTCGCGGTGCAGGACGATCTGCGCGACTTCCTTCCAGTCCGCCCCTTCGGCCCTCGCGTCGAGAAGCCGCAGATAGGTCACGAAATGCCGCTCGTCATAGCTGGTGATCTCGTTGCCTGTCGGTGCCTCATCATCCACATCGGGGTCGAGTTCGACAGGCGTTCCCATTGTCATTCCCCTTCTTCCCGGAGAGCCTTGCTTGCGGTGCGCCCCCGCAAATGGCCCCTCAGACCTGGTGATCGGGGAGTTCGAAACCGTGACTAGACGGCCCCATGGCCTTTAGGCGGGCAGCCCTGGACATACGCCACAGGCTCCCCGACCATAGGGTCAAGGAGTGTGGTGCCGTCACGGCCGACACCAACCGCTAGTCAGGGGTTTCGACGCCCCGGAGCAGCGCGTCTGCTCCGCTTTCATTCATAGCCGAGCCGGGCACGGTTGTCTTTACCGTTTGAGCCCGGCTGACTTCTTCTCACGGAAATACTCCCATTTCACTTCCGCCTTGAGGGGTGCCGCCAGCGCAGGGGCGCAAATGCGGCACGCTACATGCCGCATGTCGTTCGCCATGGTTCGCCACAGCCTGCCGCCCTCTCGGCGGCCGTTTGTCTGACCAACCGGAGGCGATACCATGATACACGGCCGCAATGCCGACCTGCCGCCACGGCTGCTTCGCACGCAGGAAGCTGCGCGCTTCCTCGGCATATCGCTGCGCACTCTCGAAAAGCACCGGACCTACGGCACCGGCCCCGTCTACCGAAAGATCGGGGGACGGGTCGTCTATGCCGTGCAGGATCTGGAAGCCTGGAGTGCAATCGGGGCACGCAAGTCCACTCGCGACGCGAATGCCCGCACGGTCTTTCCTGCGCGACCGCTGACACCTGCGGAGCGGGAAGAACTCTGAATGCTGTGCGACGACGATCATAGACCAGCGCAGACGGAAGTGGTCAGCGAGCGCAGCCATCTCGACCCGTTCGTGGTGGCGACCGGGGACGCTGCGCCGCGTGACCAGCGCGACCTGATGGAGCGGCCGTTCTTTTCGCTCGGCAAGCGTCCACGCATGAAACCGATTATCTACAAGGGCGCAGATGTCGAGGTGCAGGTCTTCGCCATGCCCGAACATGGCATGGCGACCATCTGGGATGCTGATGTCCTGATCTGGGCCGCGTCGCAGATCGTGGCGGCCGAGAACGACGGCATCCCGACTTCACGTTTCTTCCGTTTCACGCCCTATCAGTTGCTGCGTGCGATCGGACGCCCGACCGGGAACCATCAGTATCAGCTTCTGAAGGCGGCGCTCGGTCGCCTGCAATCCACCGTTGTCGCCACGACGATCCGTAACGGCCCGAACTGGCGCCGGCGGCAGTTCTCATGGATCAACGAGTGGGAGGAAATGACAACGCGCTCCGGCCGTGTCGAGGGTATCGAATTCGTCCTGCCCGAATGGTTCTACCAGAGCGTTATCGACCGCTCGTTGGTCCTGACCATAGACCCGGCCTATTTCCGGCTGACTGGCGGCATCGAGCGATGGCTCTATCGCGTTGCCCGCAAGCATGCCGGCCACCAGCCTGACGGCTGGGCTTTCGAGATCAGCCACCTTCACGAAAAGTCCGGCAGCCTCGCGCGGCCATCCGACTTCGCGCTCGACCTTCGCCGCATCGCCGCCCGCCAGCCGCTGCCCGGATACCGTCTCGAAATCGAGTGGGAGGACCGGCGCGAATTGGTGCGTTTTTACCCCGGAAACTTATCCACAGTGCCTGTGGATAACCATGTGGAACCTATCGGCAGATTAGGCGCAAACAGTATCGGCACATTAGGCGCAAATCGCGCCGCGCACTTTATAGAAGAATCTAACAAAGAATCTAACTTCTATTCTTTGACGCGCGCACGCGCGAAGCATGGTGCCGGTGCCGCACGGCGAGGTGCGCCATGATGCGCGCCCTCGACCTGTTCAGCGCAGCGGCCGGAGGCTGGTCGCTCGGCCTGCGCCGCGCCGGCTTCCTCACCATCGCCGCCTGCGAAATCGTCGAGTGGCGGCGCATCCTTTACGCTGAGAACAATCCCCATGTCCGCATCTACGACGACATCCGTGGACCCACGGCAACTCGACTTGTTTCCGACCTTGGCATCCTTCCCGACATCATCGTCGGCAGCCCGCCGTGCCAGGACATCTCCAGCGCCAACACCAGCGGCAAAGGGATCGAGGGCGAACGGTCGGGCCTCTACCTCGAAGCCGTCCGCCTGGTCGGAGATTGCCGCCCTCGCTGGTTCGCTTTTGAGAACAGCGCTAATTTGCGAACTCGCGGCGCTGACCGATTGCTCGGCGAGCTGGACGCGCTCGGCTACGCCTGCGAACCGTGCGTGGTGGGTGCTGCGGATGTCGGCGCCAACCATGTCCGCAAGCGGTCATGGCTCATCGGCTACGATCCAAAACAGCTTGCCGACACCCGTGTCGCAATCCCAGCAGGGAGGCATCCGTCTGGAGGGTGGATCAGGTGCGCGCCGGGCGATGAAGGAATCGGGTCTTTACGAGGTGTTCCGCAATCGTTCGCTGCCGACGCCGATGGCATCGGACGGGATGAAGAATGGCGCGGGCGGTGGAGCGGGATCGACATATCCGCTGCGGATGATCCTTGCGACGCTGAGGAAATCGAATGCGGATCGCGGCGGTCGGGGCGATGTTCTCAGTCAGTTGCAGGGTCACGCCAGCCGCCACGCGGGCATGATGGGAACGCCGACTGCGAACCCCGCACCGCGGGAGAGCGTTCTGCGCAAGCACAAGGGCCGGATGACATCGGACCAGGACGATTTCGACCGGACACCGACGATCAGCGAGGCGCTGCATTTCGACAGCCTGGAACGCCCCTACGGTCTGATGCCGACGCCGGTGAGACCGAATGGCGGGCGGAGATTGAGCGCGCAGGAGATCGAGACAGGAAAGCGATTGAGCGGCGCGAAGGCGCAGATCGACACACCGAACCTGTTGCGCCACGCGGCGGAAATCCTGCCGACGCCGACGAAGAGAGACAGCAGGATGGACGGCTGGAGTCCGGCCTACGACCGCCGGAAATCTCCGACCATGGACGCGGTGATGAACGGGGCGATGACGGATCGCGCGCCGGACAAATGGGCGGGAGCGCGGGCGCTGGCGACGATGCTGCGGAGCCATGGGCTGACTGGAACGGCGGCCTTGCCCATCACCTACGGCTGGATGATGGGCTTTCCACCTGGGTGGCTGACACGCGCATTGCACTCGGCAGTCGCAAAGGGACTTCTGCGGCCAGTCTGATCGTCGAAGCTTTCGGCGACGCCGTTCTTCCGCAAATTCCCGAAGCCATTGGTGGCGCTATCCTGCGCACCGAAGCTGCGCTCGACGCGGTGCTCGCCCGCACATCCACCGACATTACCGGAGACGAACCATGATCCGTCGTTCCCACAGGAAGGCGCACGGTCGATCGCTGCCGGACGAACCCGCGCCGTTCACTACATTTGTCGAGCTGACCTTTCAGAAGCAGAGGGTCGAGCACTGGATACGCTTCGGCCGCAAGAGCTACGAACAGATCATCGACCGTCGCCGCAGCGTCGTCGGCTTTGCGCCCGGCAACGTCTTCGCTTTCGTGCGGTGGGCCGCAAACGACTTTGGTACTGTTGTTTCCCGCATCGACATCGTGCGCGCGATTCGACGTGGCGAGCCGTTCCAGACGCTGCCCTTCGTCCGGCCCGGTGGCGACATCCTTCTGCGCCTCAATGGCTGGGAGAAGGTGCAGCGGGCGCTTGCCGTCATCGACGCGGTGGAAGCCCTTGGCTTCGATCCGGCCGACGTGTCCCCGGATTACTGGCGGCACGTCCACAACCGCCTGACAGCTAACCTGGAACCGAGCGCCTACACGCCTGAGCGGCACGCCGCCTGGATTGGGCGACGGAGGATCGAGCCATGACGCGCCGCCGCGTCCTCACGGTGACGGTGCTGGCTGTCAGCGTCATCGCTGCCATGAGTGTCGTCGATATGCCGGCAAGGTTGATCTGGAATGCCACCGCCAGCGCGCCCATCGGCTTCTACACAGTCGTGCCGGCCGAGCGAATCGACGTGTCCGAACTGGTCGCCATCATGCCGCCCGAACCGCTCGCCGCCTACATGGTCGAGCGCGGCTATATCGCGCGAGGCGTCCCGCTCTTGAAGCGCGTCTTGGGCCTGCCGGGACAGCGGGTTTGCCGCGCCGGCCGCACGATCACGGTTGACGGAATCGAGATGGGCGAGGCGTTGGAGCGCGACAGCCTCGGCCGCGATCTGCCCATCTGGCAGGGCTGCCGCGTCATCGGTGACGGCCAGCTTTTCCTCATGAATTGGGAAATCCGAGACAGCCTGGACGGTCGTTATTTCGGACCCATCCCCGCAAGTTCCGTCGTCGGCCGCGCCATCCCGCTCTGGACCAATGAGGAAGGCGACAGCCGCTACGAGTGGCGCGCGCCGACGCATTGACTGCTTCCCCATCAGCGGGAGCGGTGCCCGCCGATGGTCTTTCCAACCTCACCGCCAAGGAGATTGTCATGCCTCAGATCGGTCAGTTCACGCGCGAGAAAAACGGCTATGTCGGTCGCATCCACACACTCACCCTCGATCGCGAACTCATCATCGTTCCGGTGGAGGAAGCGGACGCAGAGAACCTCCCCAACTATCGCGTCCATCACGGTGCCGTTGAAGGCCCGGAGATCGGTGCAGCCTGGAAACGCACCGGCGAAAAGGCTGGCGAATACCTTTCGGTGCTGCTGGACGATCCAACATTCCCGCATCCCATCCGCGCCAACCTGTTCCGCGACGATGACGCGGGCGCGTCGTGGTCGCTGCACTGGAGTCGCCCAAGACCGCGTGACGAGCGGGACTAAGGCCATGCATTTCCGCGCCATCCCCTTGCTCAGAACTCACATCCCGTTGATCGGGGAAAGGTCGTCTCATGCCGTCGTCCTGCTCAGGCGAAAGACGGTTGGCGCGCACAGCGGAGGTCAGTGGCGGCTTTGCGCGGGCACGTACACCTTGGCTTTGGCAGCGATGAGAGTGCTGGCAGTTTGGCTCCCCGACATATCCCGGGCGGTGCGGCGCTATGCCGTTGTCTTGACAACCGGTCTGTTGTCGCTTGGCAGCGGATCGGCGATTGCTGTTGCACAATCGGCACTGATCGTTCGGCCTGCCGTCATTGAGCCCTATACCGCTTATATCGCCGAAGCGGCGCGGCGCTTCGGAATTCCCGAAGACTGGATTTGCGCCGTTCTGCACGCCGAAAGTGCCGGCGATACGCTGGCGGTGTCCCCGGCCGGGGCGATGGGATTGATGCAGGTCATGCCCGACACCTGGGCGGGCCTACGGGTCCGTCACGGCCTTGGTCGTGATCCCTACGATCCGCGCGACAACATCATGGCGGGCGCGGCCTATCTGCGCGAAATGTGGGATCGCTACGGCAATGTCGGCGCGATGCTGGCGGCCTACAATGCCGGTCCCGGCCGTTACGACGAATACCTTGCGACCGGGCGGGTATTACCTGCAGAAACCCGCGCCTATGTCGCCACCCTTGCGCCGATCCTCGGCGGCGCGGCCGCGTCAGAAGTGCCTGCGCTGGCACCGCCGCCACCACCCGACTGGCGCGAGGCCGGGCTGTTCGTCATGCGCTCGGCGGACGCACGGACTGCCGTAGCATCGTCATCCGAAGCGCGACCCGATGACGTTCGCGCAACCGTTCCGGTGCGCGATCCTGTTCGCACCAAACCTCAGGACGGCAGCATTTTCGTCGCCCGCACGGACAACGGGGGAACACCATGAAGGCGGCGTTCCCGCACTCCGCGCAATCCGTTCCGGCGTCCAGACAGGCAGGATTGCGCCTGGCTGAATTGTCGGCAGGAAAGGCGAAGACGGCAGGGAAGGGGGAGGGCAAGATTAAAGAAGGCGGCACCATGTCGGGTCGCTTCTGGAAATTATGGTTGTCTGCACACTGGTTAGGCGGCCGATTCCGGCACCATGGTTTTGAGGGGGCGCGTGCTGCGATTTTGCGCAAAGCCTTGGCTTTGCAGGGTTTCGAGCGGCACCATAGGCCCATATCGGCCTGTTTTCGCCGGTTTCGGCCGGAGCCGCGCCCATGACCACGGACGACGAAAACCGCTTCCGTCCGAAGCCCGGCCGCATCCGATCCGACACGCCGAAGGCTGGCAAGGCCAAGAGCTTCTTCACCCAGGTCAGGAAGATCACCCGCCAGCATCAGGCGGCCGCCGCCCGCGACCCTTCCACGCCGCCATCCGTCCACCCGTCATCGCCGGGCCGGTCCCGTGCCGTGGTCGCCAGCGGCAAGGGTGTGAAGCGCGGCCGGGGCGCGAGCTTCGTGCGCGCCCGCAACATCTCCGGCCAATGGCATCATCGCCAGCCGGGCAGCCGCCGCGTGATCGTCAAGCAGCGCAGCGTCCGGGCCGCATGGAAGGACGGCCGCGCCCGCGCGCATCTGCGCTATGTCCAGCGTGACGGAACCTCGCGCGACGGCGAGCGTGGCCGGCTCTATTCGGGGACCGAGGACCGGGCCGACGCTGACGACTTCCTTGAGCGCGGCAAGGACGACCGCCACCAGTTCCGGTTCATCGTCTCGCCCGAGGACAGCGCGGAGCTGTCTGACCTCACGGCCTACACCCGCGACCTCATGAAACAGGTGGAAGCCGACCTCGGCACGAAACTCGATTGGGTAGCGGTCAACCACTACAACACCGGCCATCCCCATGTGCATGTCATCGTCAACGGCCGCGACGATATGGGCGGGGATCTGGTCATCAACGGCGACTACCTTTCCGCCGGCCTGCGCGAACGGGCCAGCGAGCTTGCAAGCCTCGACCTCGGCCCCGTGACCGAGATCGAGCAGACCCGCAAGCTGTCGGCCGAGATCGACCAGGACCGTTTCACCCGCATCGACCGCGCCATGGCCGAGGAAGCCGATGCCCGTTTCCTCGACCTGCGTCATGAACCGGCAGAGCCGAAGCGGCAGTTCGAGCGAACGCTACGCCTGCGCCGCCTCGCCAAGCTGGAGAAGATGGGGCTGGCGACCGAGCACGCGCCCGGCGTTTGGGAATTGAGCAAGGACATGGAACCGGCCCTGCGCGAGCTTGGCGAGCGTGGCGACATTATCCGCACCATGCAGAAGGCGCTCGGCCCGCAGGGCGGCGAACGCGATCCCATGAGCTTCCAAATCCATGACGGAGCGCCCGAGACGCCTATTATCGGCCGTGTCGTGGACAAGCATCTGTCCGACGAGTTGGGCGAGAACCTGACCGTTGTGGTGGACGGGATCGACGGCCGCACACACCACATCGCGGGCATCGCGCCCGAAAGGCTGGAGGATGCCCGCATCGGCAGCGTCGTCCAGATCGGCCCGGCCGAGGCGGCAGCCCGGCCGTCCGACCGCACCATCACGGCTATCGCCGAGGATGGCATCTATCGGCCGAGCCGCCATCTGGAGCAGGCGAAGTTCGAGGGCCGCGTTCCGGGCGGCGACTATGAGGGCTATGTCGATGCCCATGTGCGCCGGCTGGAGGCATTGCGCCGGGCCGGGATCGCCGAGCGGATCGACGCCGACCAATGGCGCATCCCCGAGGACTTCGAGAGCCGCGCCGCCGCCTATGACGCCGGCCGCGACCGGCAGGCCAGCGTTCGCGTCCTTTCCCCGGTCGGTCTGGAAAAGCAGATCGGATCGGACGGCGCGACCTGGCTGGACCGGCGGCTGATCCAGGGCGAGACGGCCGACCTTGCCCCGACCGGCTTCGGCCAGCAGGTGCGCGAGGCCATGGACCGGCGCCGCGAGCATCATATCGAACAGGACGACGCGACCCGAGCGCAGAACGGTCGCATCTTCTATCGGCGCAATCTTCTCGCCACGCTGCGCGAGCGCGAGGTTGCTCGTGTCGGCGCGGAGATAGCCGAGGGCAAGGGCCTGCCGTTCCGCGCCGCCATGGACGGCGAGAATGTCAGCGGCAGGTTCACCGGCACGGTGCAGTTATCCAGCGGCAAGTTCGCCGTGGTCGAGAAATCCCACGAGTTCACCCTTGTCCTGTGGCGGCCGGTCATCGACCGCCAGCTCGGCCGCGAGGTCATGGGCGTCGTGCAGGGCGGTTCAGTTTCGTGGCAATTGGGAAGGCAGAGGGGATTGGGGATTTAATGGCAAGATTTAACTACAGAAGCCCCGACTTTTCCTCACTACACGGCAATGCCTGCACGCTTACGCGCCGAGATCACGATACCGAGTGCGAACGTTGCCGCAATGCCACCAATCAGAAACACCGACGCATAGCCCGATCTATCAGCCAACAATCCGACTGCCGGTCCCGTCACGGCATACGCAAGGTCTTGGAAGGCCGCGAATCCGCCAAACGCTGTCCCACGTAGATGAGGCGGCACCAGCTTGGCGACTTCAGCTCCCATCGCCGGGAACACCATCGAACAGCCAAGGCCCGTCAAAAGGGCACCGGCCAATGCAGGATATGGGCCAGGAGCTATCCACAAGAGATACTGGCCGCCCGCTTCAACAATGAGCGAAACGGCAGCGACAGGCGTTCCACCGATCCGATCTGGCAGGTGACTGCAACACAGCCGCACCGCAACAAAACCAACGCCAAAGAAGGTGAGGCTCCAACCTGCATAGGGCCAGCCACGGCTTAGAAAATAGAGGGACGAGAAAGCACCCAGGCCGGCAAAACCAATGCCTTGAAGACCTAGAGCCGTGCCCGGACGCCAAATGCGACCGATTATCCGCCAGAAGGACTCCCGTTGACCCGCATGCGGTGCCACCGCTGGCAGCCGATAGATGGCAGCTAACCCGACGAGTGGCAGCACCGTGCAGGCAACCATCAGCCAAGCGAAGCCGAGCCTATTCAGGAGCGCAAGTCCCAATGGACCACCCGCTGCGTAGGCACCGTACATACCGACGCCAACGAGCGACATGACCCGGCCAGTTCTCGCCTGCCCCATCAGCCCAATGGCCCAGCTTATCATGCCCACATTAGCAACGCTCTCGCCGACACCAAGCAGAAGGCGCCCGACGATCAGCACCGCGTAGCTGCCGCCCATGGGAAGTTGAGGCCAACTCGCGGTGAAGCAGATCAGCCCGGCCGCAGCATAGATGAGCAGGCCCCGCTGCATACAATGTTTGCCTCCGAGTCGATCAACATGGGCTCCAGCCCAGCCACGCGTGAGGATCGTCGATACAAAGGTAATCCCGACAGCTAGCCCCCCGTAGGCGTTATCCAGCCCCAGGCCATGCACGACGTGGACCGGCACCGCCGGCAACGACATTGCAACAGTAAGATACGAGAGAAACAATGCCGCTGTGAGGGCCAGAACCCGGCGATAAGCTAATTCGGGCTGTTCAACATCGGACATGGGCACGCACTCACCAGCAGGGTTGATTTGATTCTAGTTTGCTAGCATACTAGCTCCCATGGCTAGCAAAGATGTCAAGCAGTTCAACGTTTACCTCCCGGTCAGCCTGATTCGAGAGGTCAAACATCATGCGATTGAAGCCGAAATGTCGCTCTCGGCGCTCGTTGCCGACGCGCTACGCGCGTATCTGAACGAGAAAATCAACGAGAGAAGCGATCTTCCGCGCAGCCAAAACAGACGTAGAAAAGGAGATGAACAATGAAGACCGAAGGTGTGAAAGCAATCTTCCTGACGACCCATAATTGGGGAAAGTCCGCAAAGTTCTTTCAGTCCTTGGGATATGAGCTTGACTTTGAAACCGATCATAATTCTGGACAACTGCGCAATGAGGCGGGCCCGTATCTTTTCATCGCCGAAGTGCCAGAGAACGAGCAGCCTGCCATCCAAATGGTGCTAAAGATTCGAGATGGCGAAACCCTTGACCTTGACCCCCCGTTTGAAGTCGTTTCGCCGTTCGCAGATACCCATTGGGGTACGCGGGAAATGACTGTCCGCGATCCGGATGGGCGGACCTGGAGCCTGGAAGCCCCAGCACAGAAAAAAGCCGGCGCATCAACATGATGCAAGGCAAGGCGAACTTGGCGCCGGAGAGCACGGCAGAACGTACCGCGCTGTGGCGTGCCCTGCACGTCGAGATCGATGCAGCGCCTCACGTCTTTGAGGACAGGGTTGGGCTTCGCCTTCTGGCGCCCGGCGCGGAGTGGCGGCGTCGTCCCGACATGGATCCCGATTTTACAAAGGCCTTTCGTGCGTCGATAGTTGCCAGAGCGAGGTTTGTCGAAGATCTGGTCATTGAACAAGCCGATCACGGCGTTGCGCAGTATGTCATTTTAGGTGCCGGTCTCGACACCTTCGCCCAACGCAGGACAGACGTTGCGTGTCGGATGCGCATCTTTGAAGTCGATCAGCCGGCGCCCCAGGAATGGAAACGCCAACGGCTGACCGCGCTTGGCTATGGCATTCCTGAATGGTTGCGCTTTGTCCCGGTTGATTTCGAAGCAGGAGGCTCTGTCTGGCAGGCACTTGCGGAGGCGGGCTTCGATGCGAAGCAGTCGGCCATCATAGCTTCCACCGGCGTCAGCATGTACCTGACGAAAGAAGCAACTCTGGCAACTTTCCGTCAGGTCGCGGCGCTTGCGCCAGGATCGACACTCGCCATGACGTTCATGTTGCCGCTCTATCTCATGCCGCCTGATGTTCGGCTACAGCTTGGGCAGGCGCTCGAGGGTGCACGCGCAAGCGGAACACCATTCATTAGCTTATTCGCGCCTGAAGAGATAACGGCCATGGCTCGGAGTGCCGGCTTTCAGGATGTTCGGCATGTCACTCCGAGCGCACTTGCACAACGCTACTTC
>Ga0180221_1001369_pt1 | contig 16465 bp, 14 predicted proteins | sample eDN5th37CKraftMG_FD_151339 | JGI IMG/M metagenome (GOLD analysis project Ga0180221, IMG submission 151339) | Enriched Miracle-Growth compost microbial communities from Emeryville, California, USA - eDNA 5th pass 37_C Kraft MG (version 2) (version 2) ...
TCCGTCGCCGCCGGCGGCGAGCCGCTTCGGATCGAGAAGCCGCAGTGGGCGCGCTTTCCCTTTCCTCCCGCCGCGAAGGCTGCCGAATGACGACCGCCGGCGAGACCCGCAAGCGCTGCCCGTGGCCCAAAGACGACGCGCTCTATCTCGCCTATCACGACATCGAATGGGGCGTGCCCGAGTTCGACGACCGCGCGCTCTACGAGAAGCTGATCCTCGACGGTTTCCAGGCCGGGCTGTCGTGGATCACCATCCTGCGCAAACGAGAGAACTTCCGCCGCGCCTTCGACGGCTTCGAGCCGGACAAGATCGCGCGTTACGACAAGCGCAAGATCGAGACGCTGATGAACGACGCCGGCATCGTGCGCAACCGCGCCAAGATCGAGGGCGCGATCGCCTCGGCGCGCGGCTATCTCGACATCATGGAGAAGGGGCCGGGCTTCTCCAGGCTGCTGTGGGATTTCACGGACGGCCGTCCCCAGGTCAACAAGTTCCGCAGCATCGCGCAGGTGCCGGCGGAGACGCCGCTGTCGCGCGCCATCTCCAAGGAGCTCGCCGGCCGCGGCTTCAAGTTCGTCGGCCCGACCATCGTCTATGCCTTCATGCAGGCGGTCGGCATGGTCAACGACCACCTCGTCACCTGCTTCCGCCACGCCGATTGCACGGCGCTGCACCCGCCGGCGCTGAAGAAGAAGCGGTAGTGGCGAGGCGCGCGGCAAAAAAGCCGGATGCCCCCCGCGCCTGGCAGCGCATGCTGTCGGGCCGGCGGCTCGACCTGCTCGACCCCTCGCCGCTCGACGTCGAGATCGAGGACATCGCCCACGGCCTCGCCCGCGTGGCGCGCTGGAACGGCCAGACCGCCGGCCCCAATATCTTCTCCGTGGCGCAGCACACGCTGCTGGTCGAGGCCGTCGCGCAGCGCCAGTGCGGCCATCTCGACCGCCGGCTCGCGCTGGCGATCCTGCTCCACGACGCGCCGGAATACGTCATCGGCGACATGATCACGCCGTTCAAGGCGGTGCTCGGCGACGCCTACAAGGCGGTGGAGAAGCGGCTGCTCACCGCCATCCACCTGCGCTTCGGCCTGCCGCCGGAGCTGCCGGCGGACGTGCGCCGCGTTGTCAAGGCCGCCGACGCCGGCGCGGCCTTCCTGGAGGCGACGCTGCTCGCCGGCTTCACCACCGGGGAAGCGCTGGGCTTCTTCGGCCCGCGTCCCGCCCTGCCGGCGGACGTCGAGCGGGATGTCCTGTCGCCGTGGTCGGCGACTGTGGCCGAGCGGCGGTATCTGGCCCGTTTCAAAGCCGTCATCGACGGGTGAAGCGTCGTGCATCCGCCACGGATCGTTCTATAACCTCCCGCCATGATTCACGTCTGCTCCCTCGCCCGCCTCAACGAGACCATCGCCGCCACCGGCGCGCGGCGCGTCGTCACCCTGCTCGGCATGGAGGACCACGTGCCGCTGCCCTCGCAGATCGCGCGCGACGCCTACCTGCGGCTCCACGTCCACGACATCGTCGAGCCCCTGGACGGCCAGATCGCTCCCGACGCGGAGCACGTCGAGCGCCTGATCGGCTTCGTGCGCTCGTGGGACCGCGCCGCGCCCATGGTGATCCACTGCTACGCCGGCATCAGCCGCTCGACCGCGGCGGCCTTCACCGCGGTCTGCGCGCTCAGCCCGCACCGCAGGGAGGCCGACATCGCGCGCACCTTGCGCCTGGCCTCGCCGACCGCCCAGCCCAACGCGCGGATCGTGCGCCTCGCGGACCGGCTGCTCGGCCGCGGCGGCCGCATGATCGAGGCCGTGGCCGCCATCGGGCCCTCGCTGCCGGCGCTCGAGGCGGTGCCGTTCCGCCTCGACCTCGAATGAGCGCCGCGCCCGTCCGCACCGGCATCGAGATCGGCCTCACCGCCGCCATCGTCGCCATCGACGGCGACGACCCGCAAATCCTGGTCGCGCGCTCGGCGAGCAAGGAGCCGCCCGCCGGCCTGCCCTCGGGCCCGTTCGATCCCGTGGAGCATCACACCTTCGAGATCGGCCTGCGCGCCTGGGTGAAGGCGCAGACCGCGCTGTCCGTCGGCTACGTGGAGCAGCTCTACACCTTCGGCGACCGCGGCCGCGCCCGCCAGGTCGGCGACAGGGGCCCGCACGTGGTCTCGATCGGCTACCTCGCGCTCACCCGCGCGCCCGACAATCCCGCGGCCCTCAAGGCGGCCGGCGCCGGCTTCGAGCCGTGGTACCGCTTCTTCCCGTGGGAGGACTGGCGCGGCGGGCGGCCCGCGATCGTCGACAATGACATCCTGCCGCCGCTCGCCGAATGGGCGGCGCGCGAGGAGCGCCAGGACTCCCCGCGCGCGGTGAGCCGCCGCGAGCGGCTGCAGCTGTGCTTCGGCGGCGCGCGCTGGGACGAGGAGAAGGCGCTCGACCGCTACGAGCTTCTCTACGAGGCCGGGCTGGTCGAGGAGGCGCTGCGCGACGGCCGTGAGGCCGCCCGCGCTCGCAAGGCACTGCCGGTGCTCGGCGAGAGCATGCGCTTCGACCATCGCCGCATCCTCGCCACCGCCATCGCGCGGCTGCGCGCCAAACTGAAATACCGCCCGGTGATTTTCGAGCTGATGAAGCCGACGTTCACGCTGACCGAATTGCAGAGCACGGCGGAGGCGATTTCCGGCCGTCACCTGCACAAGCAGAATTTCCGGCGGCTGGTGGAAACGGGCGCGCTGGTGGAGCCGACCGGCGAGACCTCGACCGCCACCGGCGGCCGCCCGGCGGCCCTGTTCCGCTTCCGCCGCAGCGTGCTGCAGGAGCGGCCCTCGCCCGGCTTGCGGCTCGGGGCGCGGTAGGTGGGAGTTCCTTGTCAAGATGCAGAAGATACTTATAATATGAATTTAAGAGGATATTCTTATGCCTACCGTGAGTTCCGCCGAGTTCCAGCGCAACCTCGGGCTCTATCAGGACAAGGCCCTGTCGGAGCCCGTAACCATCACCAAGAACGGACGCGAGCGCCTGGTGCTGCTCTCGGTCGAAGAATACCAGCGTCTGAAGCGCCGCGACCGGAAAGTGGGCTTGGCGTCCGATCTTCCGGATGAGTGGATCAAGGCCGTAAGCAAGGCCGAGATGAAGCCCGAACACGCTCATCTGGACGATGAGTTGAAAGACTGGAATCCGTGACGCTGTCCGGGCCGGAACTCGGCCTTGTCATCCGTTACAGCTATCTTTGGCACAGCGAACATCTTGAGGGTCGTGAAGAAGGCCAGAAGGACAGGCCATGTGCCGTTGTAGCGACTGTTCGTAAGCACGATGCCCGCGGACTGCGCGTTCTCGTTTTGCCGATCACCCATCGTGAGCCGGCAGACCCGTCCGCCGCCATGGAAATTCCGCCGATCGTCAAGCAAAGGCTGGGCCTCGACGACGAACGCTCATGGGTCGTTCTGTCGGAGTGGAACGATTTCGTGTGGCCGGGGCCGGACCTAAGGCCGGTGCCCGGGAGCAATCCCGCCACCATCGCTCATGGATTTCTGCCGCCACGTTTTTTCACGACGGTGCGTGATCGCTTTCTTGCCCTTGCCCAAAGAGGCAAGGCGCGTCAGGTTGCGCGCACCGAATAGGGCGACACGCAAGACAAGATAGCAAGTACGAGAGACGCGACGCCTACTCGCTGGTGGAGGGCCGCAGCTTCAGTTCCGGGTCGGGCCGGCTCTCGTTGGCCTGCGCCGCCTTCATCGCGCCGCCGTGCCCGACGCGCGCCGCGACCTTGGCGCGGATCCTGATCGGCGCGTCGGCCGAGCGGATGCGCGGGGCGCCGCGGCGCTTGAACTCGCAATAGGCGAAGCCGAAGCCCGAGATCGAGCCGCGATAGGTCAGGTCGTCGATCTTCTCGACGTTGAAGCACGGCTGGAACAGCAGGCCCTGCATCGACGCGCAGATCGAGGCGGAGCTGACGCGGATGGTGTTCGCCGGCAGCGCGACGAAGTGCGAGGGGCCGCGGCCCTGGAAGCGGATGGTGCCGACCACGGAGCCGTCGGCATGGATGCGGCCGGCGCCGGAAGTCCCCTCGAAGCAGGTATAGGAGAACAGCTTGTCGGCGAGCTGGAGCTTCGCCTCTTCCGGCTTCAGGTATTCGCCCGCATGCGCCGAACCGGCGAGCGAAAGAGCCGCGAACGCCAAAACCCCACGCAACATCATACGCAACCCCACAAGGTTGACCGGACCTTAGCCCAAGTTCTTTATCGATCCCTTACCATAACTTCCGCGCCGCCATTATACGCCGCCGGCGCGCCGCCGCTAACCGATCTTCACCGCGAGCCGCCCCCGGACGGCGCCGGCCAGGATGCGCGGCGCCGCGTCGATCACGTCGGCGAGACCGATCTCGCCGGTCATTCCAGCGAGTTTGTGGCGGTCGAGATCTTTCGCGAGCCGCGTCCACGCTTTTCGGCGCAGGTGTTGCGGACACATCACAGAATCGATGCCGAGGAGCGAAACGCCGCGCAGGATGAACGGCGCCACGGTCGCCGGAAGGTCCATGCCGCCCGCGAGCCCGCAGGCGGCGACCGCCCCGCCGTACTTCGTCATGGAGAGGACGTTGGCGAGCGTGGTCGAGCCGACGCTGTCGACGGCGCCGGCCCAGCGCTCCTTGCCGAGCGGCCGCACCGGGCCGGTGAGATCGGCGCGCGCGACCACCTCGGCCGCGCCGAGGCTCTTCAGGTAGCCGGCCTCGGCGGCGCGGCCGGTCGAGGCGACGACGTGGAAGCCGAGCTTCGCGAGCAGCGCGACGGCGACCGAGCCGACGCCGCCGGCCGCGCCGGTCACCAGCACCGGCCCGTACGCCGGCGTGAGCCCGTGCCGCTCCAGGGCGAGCACGCACAGCATGGCCGTGTAGCCCGCGGTGCCGACCGCCATGGCGTCACGCGCGCTCATGCCCTCGGGCAGCGGCACCAGCCAGCCGCCGGGCACCCTAGCCTTCTCGGCATAGCAGCCGAGATGGGTCTCGCCGCAGCCCCAGCCGTTGAGCACGACCCTGTCGCCGGGCTTCCAGTCGGGATGGGACGAGCGCTCCACCGTGCCCGCGCCGTCGACGCCGGCGATCATGGGAAAGCGCCGCACCACCGGCGCGCGGCCGGTGATGGCGAGCCCGTCCTTGTAGTTCACCGTGGACCATTCGACGCGGAAGGTCACGTCGCCGTCCATCAGTTGCGCCTCGTCGAAATCGGCGAGCGCGGCCCGCGTGCCGCTCTCCTGCTTCTCGACCACGATTGCCTTCATCGGTCCCTCCACCCATCAGTCCCTCCACGCGTCCGGCGCGCCGCGCAATGTCGCCAGCGCCTCCGCCGACGACATGGCGCGGCGATAGCGTCGGACCTCGCGGTGCCGGCGCAGCGCGCGCAAGGGATCGGCGCCGATGAGTCCCGCCTTGCGCAGCAGCCGGTAGTCGCGCCACAGCGCGCCATAGTGCCCGTCGCGGATGTGGCCGACCAGGATTTTCGTGGCGAGGTATGAGCCGAGCTTGGCGAAGCGCGTGACGTATTCCGGCCGCTCGCGGACATAGGCGACGAGGCCCGCCGCCGCGGTCCGCCATTCGGCCGACAGCCCTTCCTCGGACCAGAACTTCTCCCACAGCACGTCGGGCAGCAGCCGCCCGCCGCCGTGGCGCGACAGGCGGATCAGGAACTCGCGGTCCTCGGTGCGCCGCAGCGCCGGGGAGAAGCCGCCCGCGGCCAGCGCCGCGTTGCGCCGCACGGTGATGCCCGTGGACTCCACCGGGATCAGGTCGCAGGTGAGCGCCCACTCGAAGGCTTCCGGCGGCAGCGTGACGTCGGGAATGCGCGCCTCGCGCGGCCGGTCGCGATCGTATTTGCGCGCGGACGACAGCACGCACACGATTCCCGGCTGCGCGGCCAGCGCCGCGAGCGGCGCGGACAGCCGGCGCTCCAGGTAGGCGTCGTCGGAATCGAGGAACGCCACCACGGGCGCGCGCGCGAGCCTGAGGCCGGCGTTGCGCGCGCCGCTCGGCCCGAGGTTCTTGTCGCAGACGTGGACGACGATGCGCGGGTCGCCGACCGCGGCGAGGTCGGAGGCGGTGCCGTCGGTCGATGCGTCGTCGACGACGATAAGCTCGAAATCGGCGTCCTGCCGCAGCACGCTCGCGATCGCGCGCGGCAGCAGCGCCCGGCGGTTATGGGTCGTCAGGACGACCGAGATGTCGGGCATGCCGCGCGCGACAGGCTCACGCCGCCTGCGGGGCGACCCGCGCCACCGGCTTCTCGATGATCGGCAGGTTGATGATCGCCGACATGATGCAGAAGCCGATGGAGAGCCACCACACCGCGTCGTAGGAGCCGGTGCGCTCGAACACGAAGCCGCCGAGCCAGACGCCGAGGAAGCCGCCGAACTGGTGGCTGAGGAATGCGATGCCGGCGAGCATGGTGAGCCAGCGCGGCCCGAACATCACCAGCACGAGCCCGTTGGTCGGCGGCACCGTGGCGAGCCATACGAGACCGGTGACGGCGCCGAACATGATGGCCGAGCCCGGACTCGCCGGCAGCAGGATGAAGGCGAGGATGGCAAGCCCGCGGATCGTGTAGATCGAGGACAGCACGTAGCGCTTCGGCATCCGCCCGCTCAGCCAGCCCGCGCCGAGCGAGCCGACCACGTTGAACAGGCCGATGATGCCGATGGTGATGGCGCCGACGTCCGCGGAGAGCCCGCGGTCGATGAGGTAGGACGGCAGGTGCACCGTCACGAAGGCGAGCTGGAAGCCGCAGGTGAAGTAGCCGATCATCAGGAGCACGTAGCTGCGATGGCTGAACGCCTCGCTCACCGCCTGCCGCGCCGACTGCCCGGCGTTGTCGGCGGCGCGCGCCTCCCGCTCGGCCGGCGGCGCGGCGAGCGCGATCGACAGCGGCAGGATCGCCAGCGTGAGGACGCCGAAGCTCACCAGCGCGTCCTGCCAGCCGACCTGGTCGATGAGGAACCGCGCCAGCGGCGAGTAGAGGAACTGGCCGAACGAGCCCGCCGCCGTTCCGGCGCCGAACGCCAGCATCCGGTATTCCGGCGGCACCAGCTTGCCCAGCGCGCCGATCACGAGCGTGAACGAGCAGCAGGCCAGCGCCATGCCGATCAGCACGCCGGCCGAGCCGGTCAGCGCCAGCTCGGAATCCGCGTGCGCCGACAGCACCAGCCCCGCGGCGTAGAGCAGCGCGCCGACGCTGAGCACGCGCGGCGCGCCGTACTTGTCGGCGATGGCGCCGGCGACCGGCTGGGTCACGCCCCACAGCAGGTTCTGGATGGCGATGGCGAGCGAGAACACGTCGCGGCCCCAGCCGTGCGCCATGGATAGCGGCGTGAGGAACTGGCCGAGCGCGGAGCGCGGACCGAACGCCAGCGTCGCGACGGCGCAGCCGCACACGATGATGACCAGCGGCGTGCGCCAGTTCGCCCCCGTCCGGCTCGTCTGAGAAACCGCCGTCATGCCTCGGTCCTTTCCTGCCCGCCACATCGCGCGGCGCGCGAAACCGCCGTTCTGCAAATCGGCCCCTGCATAGCATTTCGCCGTTGCCGCGACACCAGGACGTTTGGACGACGCGCGGCCGGACGCGGCGCGGACGCAAGCCTGCAACGGCAAAAATTCGTGGCCGGGCGCGCTGGCGCAGCGACGGCGGACGTGCTATATAGGATTTGCTCGAAATGAGGATAACTCGGATCGAGACCTGATGGATGCCGGCGTCGAGCCGGTTCTTTTAGCGCCGATATATGCTCACATTGAGTATATATCGGGCCGGGAGGCGACACAATGCCGATCATCGAGGCCTTCGGGCCGACCAGCCCGCGCACGTCCGATCCGATCCCCGCCGCCGGAGCCTCGCGCGCGGCGCGCGCCTTCGGCGTGCTGCCGGCGCCCGCGCTCGACTGGAACGAGGCGGTGGCGAACGAGACCGCGCACCTCTACGAGCGCGTGAAGCACGTGGTGCCGCCGGTCGAGTGGCCGTTCTTCGCGCCCTACGTCAAGGCGATCAACGACCTCAAGGCCCAGCGCGGCGCGGTGATCCTCGCCCACAACTACCAGACGCCGGAGATCTACAACTGCGTCGCCGATTTCGTCGGCGACAGCCTGCAGCTCGCGCGCGAAGCGGCGAAGGCCAGGGCAAAGGTCATCGTCCAGTGCGGCGTGCATTTCATGGCCGAGACCGCGAAGGTGCTCAACCCCGACAAGGTGGTGCTGATCCCCGACGGCCGGGCCGGCTGCTCGCTCGCCTCCTCCATCACCGGCGACGACGTGCGGCTGCTGCGCCAGCGCTTCCCCGGCGTGCCGGTCGTCACCTACGTCAACACTTCGGCCGACGTGAAGGCGGAGAGCGACATCTGCTGCACGTCCTCCAACGCCGTGCAGGTGGTCGAGAGTCTCGGCGCCGACAGGGTGATCTTCCTGCCCGACGAGTATCTCGCCAAGTACGTCGCCAGCCAGACCGACGTGAAGATCATCGCCTGGAAGGGCCATTGCGAGGTCCACGAGCGCTTCACCGCCGACGAGCTTCGCAAGTACCGCGCCGACGATCCCGGCATCCAGATCATCGCCCATCCCGAATGCCCGCCCGACGTGATCGCCGAGGCCGACTTCACCGGCTCGACCGCGCACATGATCGACTGGGTGAAGCGCAGGCATCCGCGCAAGGTGGTGATGGTCACCGAGTGCTCGATGGCCTCCAACGTCAAGGTCGAGGTGCCGGACGTGGAGTTCGTGCAGCCCTGCAACCTGTGCCCGCACATGAAGCGCATCACGCTGCCGAAGATCCTCGACAGCCTGCTCACCATGCAGGAGGAGGTCACGGTCGACCCGCTGATCGCCGAGAAGGCGCGCCGCGCGGTCGAGCGCATGATCCACCTCAAGAGCTGACGACGGCCATGCGCAGCGATGTCATCATCGTCGGCGGCGGGCTCGCCGGCCTGTTCTGCGCGCTCAAGCTGGCGCCGCGGCCGGTGACGCTTATCACCGCCGCCCCGCTCGGCAGCGGCGCGTCCAGCGCCTGGGCGCAGGGCGGCGTCGCCGCCGCGGTCGCCGAGGGCGACACGCCCGAGGCGCACGCCCGCGACACCATCCTCGCCGGCGCCGGCATCGTCGATGCGGAGCGCGCGCTCTCCATCGTGCGCGAGGCGCCGGAGCGCATCCGCGATCTCCTCGCCTACGGCGTGCCGTTCGACCGCGACCTCGCGGGCCGGCTCCAGGTGTCGCGCGAGGCCGCGCATTCGGCGCGGCGCATCGTGCGCGTGAAGGGCGACCAGGCCGGCCGGGCGATCATGGCCGCGCTGGTCGCGGCGGTGGCGAAAACGCCCTCGATCCGCGTCGTGAGCGGCGTGATCGCCGAAGACCTCGTCATGAGCGACGGCCGCATCGCCGGCCTCGCCGTGCGCGCGCTCGCCAGTGGCGAAGCCGCGGTGCTGCCGGCCTCCGCCGTGGTGCTCGCGACCGGCGGCGTCGGCGCGCTCTATGCCGTCACCACCAACCCGCCGGAGGCGCGCGGCGCCGGGCTCGCCATCGCGGCGCGCGCCGGCGCGCTGGTGGCCGACGCCGAGTTCGTGCAGTTCCATCCCACCGCCATCGCCATCGGCCGCGATCCCGCGCCGCTCGCGACGGAAGCCCTGCGCGGCGACGGCGCGATCCTGGTCAACGGCCGCGGCGAGCGCTTCATGCAGCGCATCCACGACGACGCCGAGCTCGCCCCGCGCGACGTGGTGGCGCGCGGCGTGTTCGCGGAGATCGCCGCGGGCCGCGGCGCGTTCCTCGACGCGCGCAAGGCCATCGGCGCGGCCTTCGCGGAGAAATTCCCCGGCGTCCATGCGAGTTGCCTGTCCGCCGGCATCGACCCGTCGCGCGACCTCATCCCGGTCGCGCCGGCCGAGCACTACCACATGGGCGGCGTCGCCGTTGACGAGCGCGGCCGCACGTCGCTGCCCGGCCTGTGGGCCGCCGGCGAGGTCGCGTCCTCCGGCCTGCACGGCGCCAACCGCCTCGCCTCGAACTCGCTGCTCGAAGCGGTGGTGCTCGGCGCGCGCGCGGCGGCGGACATCGCCGGCGCGGACATCGCTCCCGCGAAGCCTCCTGCCGTGCAAACAACCCAAGCCATCCCCTCGCCGCCCGCGCGGGAGCGCGAGCTGCGCGCGCTGATGTCCGCCGATGTCGGCGTGCTGCGCTCCGGCGCGGGACTCTCCCGCGCGCTCGCCGCCGTCGCCCGCATGGAGCGCGAGGCGGCCGCGCCCGGCCTGCGCAACATGGCGACCGCGGCGCTGCTGATCGCCGCCGCCGCCTTCGACCGGCGCGAGAGCCGCGGCGCGCACGCGCGGCGCGACTATCCGACGCCCGATCCGGCGCAGGCGACGCGCAGCGTCATCACGCTGGACCGCGCGCGCGGCATCGCCGAGGCCGCGGCCGAGAGCGCGCCGCAGCCCGTCGCCGCGACCTGACGGCGGCGTGACGGTCATGGCGAGCCCGTTCCTCTGCCCCGGCGCGTTCCTCTCGCCGCTCGCCATCGACGAGGCGGTGACGCGCGCGCTCGACGAGGACCTCGGCCGCGCCGGCGACGTCACCTCGACCGCCACCGTGCCCGCAGGCACGCGCGGCCGCGCCGCGCTCGTCGCGCGCAGGGCGGGGACCGTCGCCGGCCTGCCGCTCGCGGAAGCGGCGTTCCGCAGGCTCGACCCCGCCATCGAGATTTCCGCCGGCGCCCGCGACGGCGACGCCGTGCCGGCGAAGGCGGTGCTGATGACCGTGTCCGGCGACGCCCGCGCCATCCTCGGCGCGGAGCGCGTGGCGCTCAATTTCGCCGGGCATCTGTCCGGCATCGCCACCGCGACCGCCGCGTTCGTGCGGCTCGTCTCCCACACCAGGGCGCGCATCTGCGAGACGCGCAAGACCACGCCGGGCCTGCGCGCGCTCGAAAAATACGCGGTGCGCTGCGGCGGCGGCTTCAATCACCGCTTCGGCCTCGACGACGCCATCCTCATCAAGGACAACCACATCGCGGTCGCGGGCGGCGTGCGCGCCGTGCTCGCGCGCGCGCGCGAGGCCGCCGGCCACCTGGTCAAGATCGAGATCGAGGTCGATACCCTCGCCCAGCTCCGCGAGGTGCTCGACGTCGGCCTCGCCGACGTCGCCCTGCTCGACAACATGGACCCGGCGACGATGAAGCGGGCGGTCGAGATGGCCGCCGGCCGGCTGGTGCTCGAAGCCTCGGGCAACATCACCCACGCGACGGCGAAAGCGGTGGCGGAGAGCGGGGTCGATTATCTCTCCTCGGGCGCGATCACCCATTCGGCGGCGAGCCTCGACATCGGCCTCGACATCGAGATTTAGCGCATCGGGCCTACATCCTCGCCGTCGCCTTCTCCGCGCTCGACATCTTCTCCAGCTTCTTCACTTCGCCGGCCTTTGCGCTGTCGCCCCAGGATGGCGCGTCGGAGCCGTCGCCCCAGGCGCGCGGCCGGTAGAACGTGTGCACGCCGAGCCGGTAGACCTTCATCATCTCGCGAACCCACGACGGATGCACCCAGTAGGCGTGGTAGTGGGTCGACTTGCCGACCTCCTTCGACCACACCTTGCCGTCGAGGGTGTCGCGCGCGATTCTCTTGGCGAGCGCCCAGGCGTCCGGCTCGGTGACGCGGTCGGGAATGCCGTCGCACGCGAAGGTGAACTGGCAGGCGAGATGCCGGCCCTTGTTCTGATAGACGACGCCGCAGACGTTGGTCGGATAGTAGCCGGAGAACACGCGGTTCATCACCACCTGCGCGACGCCGATCTGGCCGCGCACCGGCTCGCCGCGCGCCTCGAAATAGACCGCCTCGGCGAGGCATTTCTCCGCCCTGGCGCGCGCCTTGCCGTCGAGGCCGAGGCGCTCCGCCGGCGACTTCGGCCGGTGGCCCTCGCCCGTCACCTCGCCCTTGTTGGCGATGGTCTCGCCCGGCGTCGCGGCCGCGGGGCCGGCGACCGCGGCGGGATGCTTCAGGTCGGGATCGTTGGCCTCGGGCGATTCCGGCGCCGGCGCTTCGCCCGGCGCCCACGGCTCGATGCGCGCCTCCTCGCCGCCGAGCGGCTCGGCGCCGAAATAGATCTGCGAGGCGTCGACGGCGTCGAACGACGGCGTGCCGGCGTCGGCCTGCGCGCCTTCATCGGCCGGCGCGGCATCGGCGGTCGCCGGAGCCGCCGGCGTTTCGTCGGGCGCGGAGATGTCGTAGGGCGGCGACGGCGGCGGCGCGGCGCCGCCCTGGAGCGGCGCGGGCACCAGCCGGTCGCCCTTGTCCTCGCGGTTGACCGAGGGATAGACGCGCTCCGGCGCGATGAACTCCATGAAGCGGTTGCGCTCGATCGCGCCGGTCATGTCGGCTTCGCGCGGGTCGAAGCTCGCCAGCATGAACAGCGGCGGCCGCGGCATCTCGGTGCCGAGCGGCCGCACCATGTCGTAGGTCGCGGCATGGAGCGCGCCGAACGGCGAGGCGAGCCGCTTGCGCACGGTGTCGGGAACGAACGACTGCCGGGCGACGAGCGACGCGAGGTCCTGCAGCCCGATGGGGGTCGGCAGCAGCACCATCATCGCGAAGACGAAGGCAAAGGCTGACCGCCTGCGCCGTGGTCTTGCTCGCCGGACCTGCATCTGCCCTCACGCCACGCGACCAAACACACGTCGGCAGATACGGTCGTCCGGCAATTGTTAAAATTGCGCTGTTGCCGTTTGCCAACAGGCAACGACTTTGCCGCGTTAACATTGACGGGCTGTTAACAGGGGGCGCTGGGGCCGCGGACAAGGTGGCCTTGGCCGGGACGCGCGTTCAGCGCGTCTTGGTCGGGATCGGCACCGGCGGCGGGTTGCGCTCCGCGAAGCTCTGGATCTGGTGCCAGTAGGGATAGGGCGGGATCACGGCGCTCGCGTCGTCGAGGCGCTTCATCTGTTCGGCCGACAGCTCGAACTCCACCGCGCCGAGGTTGTCGCGCAGCTGCCGCTCGTTGCGCGCGCCGACCACCAGCGTCGCGACCGTCGGACGCTGCAGCAGCCAGCGCAGCGCCACCTGAGAGACGCTGCGGCCGGTCTCGCCGGCGATCGCTTCCATCGCGTCGACGATGTCGTAGAGCCTGTCCTGCGGGACGTCGGGGCCGAGGCTGCCCTGGGTGGCCATGCGGCTGCCGGCGGGCGCGGGACGGTTGCGCGCCACCTTGCCGGTGAGCAGGCCGCCGGCGAGCGGGCTCCACACCACCGCGCCGACGCCCTGGTCGAGGCCGAGCGGCATCAGCTCCCATTCGTAGTCGCGCGCGGCCAGCGAGTAATAGGCCTGGTGCGCGACGTAGCGCGGCCAGCCATAGCGGTCGGCGGCCGCGAGCGACTTCATCAGGTGCCAGCCGGAGAAGTTCGAGCAGCCGACGTAGCGGACCTTGCCGGCGCGCACGAGCGTATCGAGCGTCTCCAGCGTCTCCTCGACCGGCGTCTGCGCGTCGAAGCCGTGCATCTGCCACAGGTCGATGTAGTCGGTGCCGAGGCGGCGCAGGCTCGCCTCGCAGGCCGCGACGAGATGATGGCGCGAGGAGCCGGCGTCGTTGGCCCCGCCGCCGGTGCGGAACGTCGCCTTGGTCGAGATCAGCACCTTGTCGCGGCGGCCGGCGAGAGCCTTGCCGAGGATTTCCTCCGCAAGGCCGTCCGAGTAGATGTCGGCGCTGTCGAACATCGTCACGCCGGCGTCGAGGCAGATGTCGACGAGCCGCGTCGCCTCCTCGACGCCGCTCGACCCCCATTGGCGGAAGAACTCGTTGCCGCCGCCGAAGGTCGCGGTGCCGAACGACAGCGCGGGAACCTTGAACCCGGAATTGCCCAAACGGCGATAGTCCATGATCGCCCTCCTCGGTTGAAGCCGTGCCTACGCCGTCGATGCGGCCGCCTTGCCGAGCGCGGCCTGCGCCGCGGCGAGCCGCGCGATCGGCACGCGGAACGGCGAGCACGACACGTAGGTCAGGCCCGCCGCGTGGCAGAACGCGACCGAGGCCGGGTCGCCGCCGTGCTCGCCGCAGATGCCGAGCTTGAGGGTCTTGCGGGTCTTGCGGCCGCGCTCGTTGCCGATGCGGATCAGTTCGCCGACGCCCTCCTGGTCGATCGACATGAACGGGTCGCACGGCAGGATGCCCTTGGCCGTGTAGGCGCCGAGGAAGCTGCCGGCGTCGTCGCGCGAGATGCCGAACGTGGTCTGCGTCAGGTCGTTGGTGCCGTAGGAGAAGAACTCCGCGGTCTGCGCGATCTCGCCGGCCTTGAGCGCGGCGCGCGGCAGCTCGATCATGGTGCCGACCTGGTAGCCGACCTTGGTGCCGGTCTCCCTGGCCACCGCGTCGGCCATGGCGTCGATGCGCGCCTTGACGAGGTCGAGCTCGGCCTTGGTGGCGATCAGCGGCACCATGACCTCCGGCACCACGGGCTTGCCGAGCTTTTTGCCGGCCTCGACCGCGGCCTCGAAGATGGCGCGCGCCTGCATCTCCGCGATCTCCGGGTAGGCGATGGCGAGCCGGCAGCCGCGGAAGCCGAGCATGGGGTTGAACTCGTGCAATTCGCGGGCGCGGTCCGCGAGCTTGCGCGGGTCGGCGCCCATGGCCTGCGCCACCTCGGCGATCTCCTCCTCGGTGTGCGGCAGGAACTCGTGCAGCGGCGGGTCGAGCAGGCGGATCGTCACCGGCAGGCCCTGCATGATCTCGAACAGCTCGGTGAAGTCGGCGCGCTGGTACGGCAGCAGCTTGGCGAGCGCGGCGCGGCGCTGGTCCGGCGTGTCGGACAGGATCATCTCGCGCACCGCGCGGATGCGGTCCTCGTTGAAGAACATGTGCTCGGTGCGGCACAGGCCGATGCCCTCGGCGCCGAACTTCATGGCGACGCGCGCGTCGGCCGGCGTGTCGGCGTTGGCGCGCACGCCGAGCTTGCGCGCCGCGTCGGCCCAGCCCATCAGCGTCGCGAACTCGCCGGACAGCTCCGGCTCGCGCATCGGCACCTTGCCGAGCAGCACCTGCCCGGCGGAGCCGTCGATGGTGATGATGTCGCCGGCCTTGCAGGTCGTGCCGCCGGCGACGAGCGTGCCGGCCGCGTAGTCGACGCGGACCGTGCCGGCGCCGGAGACGCAGGGCTTGCCCATGCCGCGCGCCACCACGGCGGCGTGGGAGGTCATGCCGCCCCGGGTGGTGAGGATGCCCTCGGCCGCGTGCATGCCGTGGATGTCCTCCGGCGAGGTCTCGATCCGCACCAGGATCACCTTGCGGCCCTGGCTCTTGGCCGCCTCGGCCTCGTCCGAGGAGAACACGATCTCGCCCGAGGCCGCGCCCGGCGAGGCCGGCAGGCCGGTGGCGATCACCTTGCGCTCGGCGTCCGGGTCGATGGTCGGGTGCAGCAGCTGGTCGAGCGAGGCGGGATCGACGCGCATCACCGCCTCCTTCTTCGTGATCAGCCCTTCGTTCGCGAGTTCCACCGCGATGCGCAGCGCGGCCCGCGCCGTGCGCTTGCCGGAGCGGGTCTGCAGCATCCACAGCTTGCCCTGCTCGACGGTGAACTCGAGGTCCTGCATGTCGCGGTAGTGCTTCTCCAGGAGCCCGTAGATGCGGGTGAGCTCCTTGAACGCCTCCGGCATGGCGCGCTCCATGGAGGGCTTGTCGGACTGCGCCTCCTTGCGCGCGGCCTCGGTGATCTCCTGCGGCGTGCGGATGCCGGCGACCACGTCCTCGCCCTGGGCGTTGATGAGGAACTCGCCGTAGAGCCGCTTCTCGCCGGTCGAGGGGTTGCGCGTGAAGGCGACGCCGGTGGCCGAGGTCTCGCCCATGTTGCCGAACACCATGGCCTGCACGTTGACCGCGGTGCCCCAGCTTTCGGGGATGTTGTGCAGGCGGCGGTAGGTGATGGCGCGCTGGTTCATCCACGAGCCGAACACCGCGCCGATGGCGCCCCACAGCTGCGCGTGCGGCTCCTGCGGGAAGTCGGAGCCGAGCTCCTCCTTCACCTTGTCCTTGAAGCGGCCGACGATCTCCTCCCAGTCCTCGGCCTGCATGTCGGTGTCGAGCACGTAGCCCTTGGACTCCTTGTGCTCGTCGAGGATTTCCTCGAACAGGTGCGTCTCCAGGCCGAGCACCACGTCGGAATACATGGTGATGAAGCGGCGGTAGGAGTCGTAGGCGAAGCGGCGGTCGCCGGACCGCCTCGCCACCGCCTCGACGGTCTCGTCGTTGAGGCCGAGGTTGAGGACGGTGTCCATCATGCCCGGCATGGACGCGCGCGCGCCGGAGCGCACGGACACCAGCAGCGGGTTCTCGGTGTCGCCGAAGGTCTTGCCCGTGAGCCTGCCGATATGGGCGAGCGCGGACGCGACCTGTCCTTCGAGCTCCTTCGGATAGGTCTTGCCGTTCTCGTAGAAATACGTGCAGACCTCGGTGGTGATGGTGAAGCCGGGCGGCACCGGCAGCCCGAGGTT
>Ga0180221_1001371_pt1 | contig 16451 bp, 7 predicted proteins | sample eDN5th37CKraftMG_FD_151339 | JGI IMG/M metagenome (GOLD analysis project Ga0180221, IMG submission 151339) | Enriched Miracle-Growth compost microbial communities from Emeryville, California, USA - eDNA 5th pass 37_C Kraft MG (version 2) (version 2) ...
CGCCGCCGCTTGCCCGCCGCCTGCCCCGGCGCTACGGCCGCTGCGATGAAGGATCGTGCCCCCCTCGGCCGGCCGCTGGCCCTGTTCAACAGCCTGACGCGCGCGACGGAGACGTTCGCGCCGATCGATCCGACGATGGCGCGGCTCTATTCGTGCGGGCCCACGGTCTATAATTTCGCGCATCTGGGCAATCTGCGCGCCTATGTCTTCACCGACACGCTGCGCCGCGCGCTCAACTGGAAGGGGTGGCCAACCACCCACGTCATCAACATCACCGATGTCGGCCACCTGACCTCCGACGCCGACGAGGGCGACGACAAGATGGAGGCCGCCGCCGAACGCGCCGGCAAGGATATCTGGGAGATCGCGGCCTTCTACACCGCCGCGTTCAAGGACGATCTGAAGCGGCTGGGCATCCTGGAGCCGACGCTGTGGAGCGTCGCGACCGATCATATCCAGGACATGATCGGCTTCGCGCGCGATATCGGCGACGTGACCTACGAGATCGACGGCGGCCTCTATTTCGACACGTCGAAGGTGCCCGATTACGGCGCGCTGGCCGGCGAGCGGCCCGATGAGCAGATCGGCCGCATCGAAAGCGTCGCGGGCAAGCGCAACCCGGCCGATTTCGCGATCTGGCGCCGCTCCCCGCCCGGCAGCCGCCGCCAGATGGAATGGGCATCGCCCTGGGGCGTGGGCGCGCCGGGCTGGCATCTGGAATGCTCGGTCATGAGCATGAAATATCTGGGCAGCCAGTTCGACATCCACACCGGCGGGATCGACCATCGCGAGATCCACCACGTCAACGAGATCGCGCAGAACCAGGCGTTCACCGGCACGTGCAAGACCGGAGCCAACATCTGGATGCACAACAACTTCCTCGTCGATCGCGGCGGCAAGATGTCGAAGTCGAAAGGCGGCTTCGCGACGCTCCAGTCGCTGGTCGATCGCGGCGTGCATCCGCTGGCCTATCGCCTGCTGTGCCTCTCCGCCCATTATCGCGGCGAGCTGGAATTCTCGCCCGAGGCGCTGGGCGCCGCGCTCACCCGGCTGCGGCGGCTCGCGATCGCCGTCGCGCAGCTTCGCGACAAGGCCGGCCCGCAGGACTGGGTGCGGCTGCTGGGCGAGATGGACGCATCGCGCGGGGCGAGCTTCGCCTATCAGCGCGAAGTGCTGGAGGCGGGGCTGCCCGCCCCCGCGCTGGCGCTGCTCGACCGGTTCGACGAGGCGGTGTCGGCGGACCTGATGATCCCGCGCGCCTTACCCCTCATCGAGGAGGCGCTGGCCGCCAGGGCGATCCCGGCGGCGGACCGGCTGCGGCTGGCGGCGATCATGGATCTGGTGACGGGCCTCGGCCTCGCGACGCTCGATCGCGCGGCGCTGCGCGTCCGGCCGAAGGATGCGGCGCTGACGCAGAACGAGGTGGAGGCCCGCGTCGCCGGGCGCCAGTCGGCACGCGCGGCGAAGGATTTCGCCCGTTCCGACGCGATCCGTGACGAGCTGACCTCACAAGGCGTCGAGATCATGGACGGCGACCCGCTCGGCTGGGACTGGCGGATCTACCTGAACGATTGATTCACCCTTCGCGACGGGCACCAAATGATCTGCTCGCGCGCCGTGAAATAGCCCCGCAAACCCCCGATCACCGTGCTGATCCTGAACGAGGGCAGCTATCGACTGCCCCGTCGACTATTCGGACAATGACCGGATATCGAACAGGGAGATCAAGGAACTGAGCGCGAAGCTCTGATTTCCACTTCCTGATTTCTCCCGGAGACCCCTCATGCCCAGCCTGAAGGACCGCTACCCCCTCTATCTCGCCAACGAGGCGCGGCAGCCCAATGCCGATCTGGAAGTGACGGACAAATATACGGGCAAGGTCGCCACCCGCGTCGCGCTGGCCGACGCGGCGACGATCGATGCCGGGATCGCCGCCGCCGTGGAGGCGGCCGGGCCGATGGCGCGGATGGCCGCCTATGAACGGCAGGCCGTGCTCCAGCATTGCGTCGGCCGCTTCACCGAGCGCGCCGAGGAGCTGGCCCATGCGCTGTGCATCGAGGCGGGCAAGCCGATCCGCGACAGCCGCGGCGAGGTCGGCCGGTTGATCGACACCTTCCGCATCGCCGCCGAGGAATCGGTGCGCATGACCGGCGAGGTCCAGCCGCTCGACATCAGCCCCCGCGCGCGCGGCTATCAGGGGATGTGGAAACGGGTGCCGATCGGACCGTGCAGCTTCATCTCGCCGTTCAATTTCCCGCTCAACCTCGCCGCGCACAAGGTCGCGCCGGCGATCGCGGTCGGCTGCCCCTTCGTGCTGAAGCCGGCGAGCCGCACGCCGCTGGGCGCGATCATCATGGGCGAGGTGCTGGCCGAGACGGGCCTGCCGAAGGGCGCCTTCTCGATCCTGCCCGCGCATCGCGACGGGGCGGACCTGTTCACCACCGACGACAGGCTGAAGCTGCTCTCCTTCACCGGATCGCCCGACGTGGGCTGGCGGCTGAAGGCGCAGGCGGGGCGCAAGAAGGTGGTGCTGGAACTGGGCGGCAACGCGGCGGTCGTCATCGATCGCGACGCCGATCTCGACGATGCGGTCGAGCGCACGGTGTTCGGCGCCTTCTACCAGTCGGGCCAGAGCTGCATCGGCGTGCAGCGCATCCTCGTCCATGCCGACGTATATGACGCCTTCCGTGACAGGCTGGTCGCGAAGGCCAGGACGCTGATCGCCGGCGATCCGCATGACGAACAGACCTTCGTGGGCCCGATGATCGACGTGAAGGAGGCCGAGCGGCTCGATCGCTGGATTCAGGAAGCGGTGGCGAAGGGCGCGACATTGCTGTGCGGCGGCGGGCGCGACGGCGCGATGCTGGAGGCGACGTTGCTCGAAAATGTCGATCCGGGGACGAAGCTCGACCGGGAGGAGGCGTTCGGCCCGGTCGCCTTCCTGCGCGGCTTCTCGTCCTGGGGCGAGGCGATGGAGATGGTGAACGACAGCCGCTTCGGCCTTCAGGCGGGCATCTTCACGCGCGACATCTTCAAGGTGCTCGACGCCTGGGACGGGCTCGACGTGGGGGGCGTCGTCGTCAACGACGTGCCCAGCTACCGCGTCGACAACATGCCCTATGGCGGCGTCAAGGATTCGGGGCTGGGGCGCGAGGGCGTGCGCTTCGCGATGGAGGACATGACCGAGATCCGCAACCTCGTCATCCGCCGCCGTCCGGGCGAAAACGGCTGATTCCGGTTGCCTGAAGGGCTTGGAACGAACATAAAAGTCAGCCAAGGACAGGGTCGCGTCCAGGGGGCAATATAGCGATCCGGCCACGAGGCCGGGCAAGGGAGCACCATGTCGGGGGGAATGGGGGCGGGCAGAACGGCTTGGCTGGCTGGCGCCTTCGGCTGCGTGCTGGCGCTGGCCGCGATCATCAGCCTCCTGCTGTTCGGCGTCGGCGGGCTGCCCGGCGGCGCGCGGGCATCGGCGGCGGAATCCTCGATCGGCAATGGCGGCGTCCACCTGGGCGTCGCAAGCTGCGCGGGATCGACCTGCCACGGCCGTTCCGAACCCACCGGCGCCGTCGTCCGCCAGGACGAGCTGATGCGCTGGCAGGACGATTCCTCGCCGACGGGCGCACACAGCCGCGCCCTGCGCGTGCTTTCCGAACCGCGCGGCCGCGCCATCGCCCAGCGGCTCGGCCTCCCCTCCGCGACCGACGCGCCGATGTGCCTTGGCTGCCATGCCGAAACCGCCGGGCCGAGGGGGCCGCGCTTCCAGGCCGGCGACGGCGTGGGCTGCGAAAGCTGCCACGGCGCGGCGTCGGGCTGGATCGAGGTCCACAAGACCGGCGATCATCATGCCAGCGTCGCGGCCGGGCTGGTGCCGCTGGAAAATCCGAAGCGCCGCGCCGCCGTCTGCCTCGACTGCCATTTCGGCAGCGACCGGCCGGGCCAGTTCGTCAGCCACCGGATCATGGCGGCGGGCCATCCGCGCGTCTCGTTCGAGCTGGATCTGTTCTCGACGCTCCAGCAGCATCATGACGAGGACGCCGATCATGCCCGCCGCAAGGGCCGCACCGACAATGTGAAGATGTGGGCGGTGGGCCAGGCGATGGCGCTGGACCGCGCGCTCTCGCTCTATTCCAATGCGCGGCTGGGGCAGGAAGGCGTCTTCCCCGAATTCTATTTCTTCGATTGCCATAGCTGCCACCGCCGCATCTCCGACGACGCGGGCTTCCGCGCGACCTGGGTGGCCAATCCCGCCCGGCCGATCCCCGGCGGCATGCCCCCCTTCAACGACGAGAACATGATCATGCTCTCGGCCGCCGCGCGGGTGACGGCGCCCGATCTGGCGGCGCGCTTCGATGCCGACAGCCGCGCCTTCCACGCCGCGCTCGCGCAGGATCGGGCGGCAGCGATGCGCGCGGCTGCGCGGCTGCGCGCTACGGCCAACGCGCTGGGCGACGCCTTCGCCGCGCGCAGCTTCGGCCGCGCGGAAAGCTTCGCGATGGTCGACGCGATCTCGTCGGCCGCGCTCGGCGCGCGCTACACCGATTATGAGGGCAGCGTGCAGGCGGTGATGGCGGCCGACACGCTGCTCAACGCGCTGGTCCATGCGGGCCATGTCAGCGCCGGGGCCGCCACCGGCATCCGCGGCCAGATCAACGTCGCCTACGGCGCGGTGCGCGATCCCAACGCCTATCGTCCGCTCGAATTCCGCGCCGCGCTGGAACGGGCGACGAGCGCCATAAGGGCCCTTCGCTGATGTTGCGTTCCCGTGTCGCCGCTTTCCTCGCCGCCGCCAGCCTGCTGCTCGCCTCGTGCGGCGGGGGCGGCTCCAATGCTTCCTCGACGCCGACGACGCCCACCAATCCCACGCCCACGGACGATTACACGATCCCGGCGCAGGCGGCGCTCAGCACGGACGACGTGAACCTCATCCTGCGCCAGGCGGTGGGCGAGGCGCAGGCGCAGGGGTTGCCCTCGGTCATCTCGGTCGTGGACAGGGTGGGCAATGTGCTCGCGGTCTACAAGATGAACGGAGCGAAGGACACCGCGACCATCCCCACCCCGGCCACCGCCGGCGGGGTCGATTTCGATGCGCAGGGCGTCACCTTCCCCGCCGAGCTTGGCGCGATCGCGAAGGCGATCACCGCCGCCTATCTGTCGAGCGCGGGCAACGCCTTCACCACGCGCACCGCGAGCGGCATCGTCCAGCAGAATTTCCCCGTCGCGCCCAATACGGTGGGGCTGGAAAGCGGGCCGCTGTTCGGCGTGCAGTTCAGCCAGCTTCCCTGTTCGGACCTGAACCGTCGCTACGGCGTCGACGCGATGACGGGGCCGAAGCGCTCGCCCCTTGGCCTTGCCGCCGATCCGGGCGCGATCCCGCTCTACAAGAACGGCGTCGTCGTGGGCGGCGTCGGCGTCATGGGCGACGGCGTCTATGGCGCGGACGACAATGCGATCGCCCCCGATGCCGACAATCGCGAGGAGGTGATCGCGCTCGCCGCCAGCACCGGCTACCAGCCGCCCGCGACGATCACCGCCAATCGCATCTCGATCGACGGCACCTCGCTCCCCTATATCGACGCGCAGGCGAGCGACCTGAAGAGCAATCCCGCCAGCCCGCCCGCGCTTGCCGGGGCGGGCATGCTGCTGGCGGTGCGCGGCTATTATGACGGGACGGCGGTGCTGGCGGGAACGCCCTATGGCGCCGCCGGCTCGGGCTACCGGCAGGCGAGCGCCGCGGACCGATCGGCGGGCACGGTGGTCTCCAATCCCGATGCCTTCATCCTCGTCGACGCATCGGGCAACAACCGTTTCCCGATACGCGGCGGCACCGATGGCGGCGACGTCGCCCGGCCGCTGACCGCCGCCGAGGTGAAGGCGATCGAGGAAGCCGCGTTCAGCGTGATGACGCGCGCGCGCGGCGCGATCCGGCAGCCGCAGAACAGCCGGATGCAGGCGACGATCTCCATCGTCGATACGCATGGCGCGGTGCTTGCGCTCGCCCGCGCGCCCGACGCGCCGGTGTTCGGCACCGACGTGTCGCTCCAGAAAGCGCGCACCGTCGCCTTCTTCTCGAACCCGCACGCCGCCGACGACCTGAACGCCAACGCCTCGGCCGACGTGCGCGGCTTCGTCCGGAAGCTGCGCGACTTCATCAACGACCAGAACGCGCTGACCGGCGCCACCGCTTATGCGGACCGGCCGATCGGGCTGCTCGCCCGCCCCTATTTCCCCGACGGGCAGGTCGGCACGCCGAACGGCCCGCTCTCGCGCCCGATCGCCAATTTCAATCCCTTCTCCACCGGGCTGCAATCGGCGCTGATCATCGGCAATATCGCCGCGCATATCGGCTATGTCACCAGCGGATCGGCCGATACGCCCGCGCGCTGCACCACATTGCCCGACGTCGGCGATGGCGGGATGAACCGCCTCCAGAACGGCATCCAGATATTCCCCGGCGCGGTGCCGATCTATCGCGGCACCATGCTGGTCGGCGCGATCGGCGTTTCGGGCGACGGCATCGACCAGGACGACATGGTCTCCTTCCTCGGCCTCTATAATGGCGGCGTGCAGATCGGCACGGTCGGCAATGCGGCGGCCGACATGCGGATCAGCAGCACCGTCATCCCGGCGAATAAGGGCGGCTTCCTGCCCTATGCCCAATGCCCGGTCGCGCCCTTTCTCGACACCACCGACCAGAATGCCTGCCAGGGGAAATAGGCGGTGATCGCTTTATCCTCCCCCGTTCTCCAGGTCGCGGCGCTGGTCGCGGGATCGGCCACGCCCGGCCTGCCCGCCGAGGCGGCGGAGGGGACGAAGGCGAAGGCGAAGGCGGAGGCGTCCGCTTCAGCCTCCCCGGTCGACATATCGGGGGCGGGCACCGAAACCGCCGTCGTCGTCGCCGCGGCAGAGGCCGAGGCGGTGGCGGACGCCCGGCCGGATACGGCGCCATCGAAGGCACGGACGCCGCCCGAGAAAGGCGCCACGGCGGCGGGCGCGCTCGTCTCGAAGGCGGCGGCGAGACGGGTCGCAAGCGCCTTCGATCGCCTGCAAGGCGCCATGATCGTCAAGGACACGGACACGGACGACGTGGCGACGCCCGCCCCGCTCGAACGGCCCTTTCGCCTCGCTCAGGCGCAAGCCGGCGGCGCCACGGCGCCGGCTGGACAGGCGGCGCAGCCGACCGCCGGGCCCGAAATCGCGCCCGCGCCCGATAGGTCCCCCGCCCCCGCCATCGATGCCGACGAATCGCTGCTCCCCGGCCGCCGCCGCCCGGGCGCGCAGCAGGCGCTTCCCGAAAAGGTCACGCAGGAAAATCGCGGCGCGGTCCGCGCGCCCCCGCCCGAGGCATTCCCCCGCGACGAATTTCCAATCCCCGACCGCTGGCGGCTGGTGAAGGCGCTCTGCCCCGACAAGCCGCGCTTTTCCGGCATCGACGCGGTCTGCCATTCGAAGCTCGATCCCTATCACCAGAATGTGCTGAAAGGCGATCTTCCGCTGCCGGTCGGCAAGCTGCCGCGCTGGCTGCCGATCAAGGGCGACGACTGGTTCCTGACGCTCAACGCGGTGTCGGACACGGTGGTCGAGCCGCGCTCCTTCCCCACGCCGGTCAACCGGCAGGATGTGTCAAACCCCCATTCGCTCGACGTGTTCGGGCACGACAACAGCCTGGTATTGTCCCAGACGGTGCTGTTCGGGGCAGTGCTGGTGAAGGGATCGACCGCCTATCAGCCGCCGCATGTCGAATATCACCTGACCCTCGCCTTCAACATGAATTATGCCGAAGTGCAGGAAAGGCGCGTGCTCGACGTCCGGCCGACACGGCCGCCGCATCGCTACGATCAGTTCCTGGGCGTGCAGGAAGCCTTCGTCGACTATCATATCCGCAACGTGTCGGATCGTTACGACTTCGATTCGATCCGGGTCGGCATCCAGCCGTTCAACGCCGATTTCCGGGGCTTCCTGTTTCAGGACAACCAGCTCGGCGTCCGCCTGTTCGGCAATCGCGACGACAATCGCATCCAGTATAATCTCGCGGCCTTCTGGCGGCTGGAGAAGGACACCAATTCGGGGCTGAACAGCGTCGTCCAGTCGCCGCGCACGGATTTCGTGTTCATCGCCAACGTCTATCGGCAGGACCTGCCCTTCCCCGGCATCACCAGCCAGACGACCCTGATCTACAACCGCAACCGCGAGGCGGGCGAGATCCACGTCGACGACAACGGCTTTCCGGTGCGCCCGGTGCTGCTCGGCAATCTCCAGCCGCGCGATTACGACGTCTTCTATCTGGGCTACAATGCCGACGGCCATATCGGGCGGGTGAACGTCACCAGCTCCTTCTACGGCGCGTTCGGGCACGATACGAACAGCTTCTTCACCGGCCGCCCGGCGAAGATACAGGCCTTCTTCGCGGCGAGCGAGCTCAGCTACGATATCGACTGGATACGCCTGCGCCTGTCCGGCCTCTACGCATCGGGCGACAAGAAGCCCTATGACAACAAGGAAACCGGCTTCGACGCGATCTTCGAAAACCCGATCTTCGCGGGCGCGGACACCAGCTACTGGATCCGCCAGTCCATCCCCTTCGCGGGCGGCGGGCGCGCGATCGCGATCAGCCAGCGCAACGGCATATTGAACGACCTCCGGTCCTCCAAGGAGGAGGGGCAGTCGAACTTCAACAATCCCGGCACGATGCTGCTGGGCGTCGGCGGCGATTTCGACGTCACGCCAAAGCTGCGCATATCGGCCAATGTCAACCATCTCTGGTTCCAGAACACCGCCACGCTGCGCGCGCTGCGCAACGAGGGCGACATTCCGAAGTCGATCGGCTTCGATTATTCGCTGTCCGCCATCTATCGGCCGAAGATGATCCAAAACGTCGTCTTCCGCCTGTCGGGCGCGATCCTCGATCCGGGCAAGGGAATGCGTGATCTCTTCACCAGCGCATCGAGCTTCAGCGGCGGCAACCGGGACAAATATTATTATTCGGTCCTCTTCAACACGATCCTGGCGTTCTGACATGGGCAGGTGGCCGATCCTCCCCGCGCGCGGCGCCGGCGGTGTCAGGCGGATGCTTGCCCCCCTGCTCGCGCTCGCGCTGCTGGCGGGGGGGCTGGGCATGCAGCCGCTCGCGGCGTCGGAGGATGAAAGGCCGGTCCGGCGCGACTACGGCCTGGTGCGCGCGGCCGCCGCGCCGCAGGGGCAGAGCATGGCCGACGCGCAGGCGAAGAGCGCGGGCTGCCTGAGCTGCCACACCCAAAGCGACCAGCCGACGATGCACGTCACCCCGGCCGTCCAGCTCGGCTGCACGGATTGCCATGGCGGCAACCCGAAGGTGGCGGGCGACGCGGGGCTGGCCCGTGACGCGCCGCGCTATATCGCGCAGCGCGACGCCGCGCATGTGCTGCCGCGCTATCCGAAAAGCTGGAACTGGCCGTCGTCGGCCAATCCCAAACGCAGCTATACGCTGCTGAACCGCGAGGCGCCTGAATATATCCGCTTCGTGAACCCGTCCGACTATCGCGTCGCGCGCGCATCGTGCGGGGCCTGCCATATCGAGATCATCGAGGCGGCGGAGCGGTCGCTGATGTCGACGGCAGCGATGTTCTGGGGTGGCGGCGCCTATAATAACGGCGTCGTCCCGTACAAGAACTACATGTTCGGCGAGGCTTATACGAGCAAAGGAGAGCCCGCGAAGGTCGTCTCGGCGGGCAATCCGCCGGGCACCGTCACCCAGGCCGAAAAGGCGCGCGGCGCGCTCGCGCAGCTTTATCCGCTGCCCACCTGGCATGTGGTCCCGCCGTCCGATATCTTCCGCGTGTTCGAGCGCGGCGGGCGCACCATCGGCTCGGCTTTCCCGGAGATCGGCCTGCCCAATATCAGCGGCAGCATCCAGAAGCTGGAGGAGCCCGGCCGCCCCGACCTCAAGCAGTCGAACCGCGGCCCCGGGACCGGCCTGCGCGTCGCGATCGCGATCCTGAACATCCACAAGACCCGGCTCAACGACCCCTATATGTGGTTCATGGGCACCAACGACCAGCCCGGCGACTATCGCAATTCGGGCTGCGCCGGGTGCCATGTCGTCTACGCCAACGACCGCGAGCCGCGCCACAGCCTGACCTATTCGCCATTCGGCCGCGACGGGCAGACGCGGACGGCCGATCCCACGATCGCCGGTCTGATGGAGCGGAACGACGGCGAGGGCCACGCCGGACCCGCCCATCCGGTCGGCATCGGCGCGGAGCGGGAGAAGGGCCATCCGATCGCCCACGCCTTCACCCGCGCGATCCCGACGTCGCAGTGCATGACCTGCCACATGCACCAGCCCAACATCTTTCTGAACAGCTATCTCGGCTACACGATGTGGGATTATGAGTCCGACGCGCCCCTGATGTGGCCGCACAAGGACAATCCGCTGGCGCCGGGCAGCAGCCAGAAATATCCGACCGCCGCCGAGGTCCACCGCACGCTGGAGCGCAATCCCGAGGGCGCCTCCCCGCGCGGCCTGTGGAGCGACGAGAATTTCCTGCGCCGCGTCTATGACGACGTCAACAGGCGCGCGAAGGATACGCAGTTCGCCGACTATCACGGCCATGGCTGGAACTTCCGCGCGATCTTCAAGCGCGATCGCGACGGCAACCTGCTCGACGCGAACGGCAACATCGTCGCCGACAACGATCCCGACAAGTTCCGCAAGCCCTGCGCGAACGAGCCCACGCCCGATCAGGTGAAACTCTGCCTCGCGCACTCGGCCGACGGGCGCGAGGGCCAGTTCGTGCCGCCCGGCATCAACCCCGGCAAGGCGGTCCACATGATGGACATCCACGCCGAAAAGGGCCTGCAATGCGCCGACTGCCATTTCGCGCAGGACAGCCATGGCAGCGGGCTGATCTACGGCGAGGTGGCGAACGCGGTGGAGATCGGGTGCAAGGATTGCCACGGCACCGCCGATAGCTGGCCGACCCTGCTCACCTCCGGCCCGGCGGCGCCCCCGGGCGGCACCAATCTCGCGCTGCTGCGCAATGCCGACGGCAAGCGCCGTTTCGAATGGACCACCGATGCGAAGGGCGAGCGGGTGCTGATCCAGCGATCGATCGTCGATCCGAAGCTCGAATGGAAGGTGAGCCTGGTCAGGGAATCGGTCGACCGGTCGTCCGCCCATTTCAACGTCAAGGCGGCGCGCGCGAAACTGATGTCGGCGGACGGCGGCGATACCGGGCGATACGCCTTCGGCCCCGGCGTCGCGCCCGAAAACCGCGCGCACAAGCCCGACCAGATGGCCTGCTTCACCTGCCACCTGTCATGGACCACGTCGTGCGGCGGCTGCCATCTGCCGATCGAGGCGAACTGGAAGACCAAATCGCATCATTATGACGGGATAGAGGCGCGCAATTTCGCCAGCTACAACCCGCAGGTCGCGCGCGAGGACATGTTCCAGCTCGGCCGCCACTCGACCAGCAAGGGCAATGAGATCGCGCCGGTCAGGTCCTCCTCCGCGCTGGTGCTGTCGTCGACCAACGGCAACCGCGAGCGTATCTATATCCAGCAGCCGCCGATCGCAGCCTCCGGCTATTCGAGCCAGGCTTTCGCGCCGCATTTCCCACATACCGTGCGCACGACCGAGACCAAGACGTGCAGCGACTGCCACCTGTCGGCGAACGACGACAATAATGCGATCATGTCGCAGCTCCTGCTGCTCGGCACCAATTTCGTGAATTTCGTCGGGCTCAATGCATGGACCGGGCTGGAGGATGGCTTCGGCGCGGTCCGCGTCACCGAATGGTCCGAGCCGCAGGCGGTGATCGGCTCCTATCTCCAGCGCTACGCCTATCCCGATTACTGGCGGCAGCATCAGGATCACGACCGCGAGTTGATCAACTGGCGGCGCGGCAAGACCTTCGACAAAAAGGGATCGGGCGAGACACAGCCGGTCGAGGAGTTCCGCAACATCTTCAAGGGCACCGGCAATCCGGTGAACTGCCTGCAACTGCGCGGCGAATATATGTATGTGGCGCAGGGCAAGGCGGGCTTCCGCGCCTATGACGTCGCCTCGATCGCCAACAAGGGCTTCTCCGAACGGATCGTCACCGCGCCCTTCTCGCCGCTGGGCAACGCAACCCGCGTGCCGACCACCAACGCCACGTGCATGGCGATCCCGACCGATCAATCCATCAGCCCCGAGCGCAACGCCGATATCATCAGGGATTTCCCGGAAAACCGGGAGCAGCCGATGCACGCGATCTACAGCTATGCCTTCATCACCGATGCGGTGGAGGGGCTGATCGCGGTCAATGTGAACACGCTGGCCGACGGCGATCCGCGCAACAATAATCTGAAGCGCGAATGGACGTGGAACGAGAAGGGCGTGCTCAAGGGCGCGCGCCACATCACGCTGGCGGGCGACTATGCCTATATCACGGCGGATGCGGGCCTGGTCGTCGTCCGGCTCGCCGATCCGGCGAACCAGCAGATGCTCGCGCCGAAGCTGGCGGCGGTGGTGCCGTTGCGCGATGCGCGGGCCAGCGCGGTGCAGTTCCGCTATCTCTGGGTGACGACGGCGGACGGGTTGCAGCTTTTCGACATCACCGACATGGCGGCGCCGCGCGCCGTTCCGCAGGCGACGGTGCCGCTGGCCGATGCGCGCAAGCTCTATGTCGCGCGCACCTACGCCTATATCGCGGCGAAGGGCGACGGGCTGGTGATCGTCGACGTGAAGAACCCGACGCGCCCGCAGATCTACCGGAAGGTGACGTTCGGCGGGAAGCTGAACGATGCCGAGGACGTGATCGTCGGCAGCACCAACGCCTCGCTCTTCGCCTATGTCGCGGACGGGCGGAACGGCGTGAAGGTGATCCAGCTCACCAGCCCGGAGAGCCAGCCGAAATTCTACGGCTTCTCGCCCGCGCCGATGCCCGAGCTGATCGCCTGGGCACGCACCCCCTCGCCGGCGCTGGCGCTCTCCAAGGGGCTTGACCGCGACCGCGCGGTGGACGAGACGGGCGGGCAGATCGCGGTCTTCGGCCGGCTCGGTTCGCGTCCCTTCACCCGGCCCGAAATGGAGAAGCTGTTCCTGAACAGGAACCGCGTGCCCTACAAGGTGGTCGACACCGCGACGCTTGCCGACTGGGTGCCGGCGCGCGGGACGGCGATCGCGCGATAGGGACGACCGGGAAACTCCGTCCCTCCACCCCTCTGTCCCCCGACAGCCCCTTGCCAGCGCGGGGAAAAGGGGTGATCTATGCGCACAACACACGAAGGGGTTTCCATGATCCGTTCCCTGCTCGTCCTGCTCGCGGCCGGCGTCGCGGCGCCCGCCCTCATTCCCGGCGCGGCCGCCACCCCCGCGAGCGGGCCGTCGCGCCTGCTCGAGGGACGCGACCTGTTCGACCTGGCGGCCGCCTCCGATCCGCAGATCAGCCCCGACGGCGGCCTGATCGCCTATGTCCGCAAGTCGAACGACATCATGACCGACAAGACGCGCCCGTCGATCTGGCTGATCGACGCGAAGACCGGCGCGCAGACGCCCCTCGCCACGGGGCCGGGCACCTATTTCTCGCCGCGCTGGTCGCCGGACGGCAAGCGGCTGGCCTATGTCGCCGCGCAGGACGGATCGCCGCCCGAGCTTTATGTCCGCTGGATCGCGACGGGCGCGACCGCGCGGATCACCGGCCTGCCCGACAGCCCGAGCGCGATCACCTGGTCGCCCGACGGCAGCCGGATCGCCTATGTCATGACCGTCCCCGACGAGGCCGCGCATATCGGCCAGTCCCCGCCCAGGCCCGAGGGCGCGAAATGGGCCGATCCGCTGGAGGTGATCTCCGCCGTCACCTATCGGCAGGACGGCGCGGGCTATATCAAGCCCGGCTTCGATCATATCTTCGTCGTGCCCACCGACGGCGGCGCGCCGCGCCAGCTCACCTTCGGCGCCTGTAATGACGGCGGCCCGCTGTCATGGAGCGGCGACGGGCGGACGATCCTGTTCAGCGCGGTGCGCGGCAAGGACTGGGAGCGCGAGCCGCTCAATTCCGAGGTCTACGCGCTCGACGTGGAGAGCGGCGCGCTTACCGCGCTCACCTCGCGCCAGGGGCCGGACAACGCGCCGATCGTCTCGCCCGACGGACGGCTGATCGCCTATACCGGCTTCGACGACAAGGGCCTCGGCTACCAGAACACGCGGCTGTACATCATGAACCGCGACGGCAGCGGCGCGCGTACGATCACCGCCGGGCTCGATCGCTCGATCGGCGACGCGCACTGGGCGGCCGACAGCAGATCGCTCTACGTGCAATATGAGGATCATGGCGCCGAGCGCGTCGCCCGCGTGACGCTGGACGGCAGGATGACCATGGTGGCGACCAGCCTCGTCGGCAGCGATATCGATCGCCCCTATAGCGGCGGCGAGTTCAGCGTCGCGCGCGACGGCACGGTCGCCTTCACCAGCGGCACGCCGCTCAGGCCCTCCGACGTCTCCGTCACGCGGGGAGGCAATGTGCGGCGGCTCACCCGGCTCAACGAGAATCTGCTGGCGGGCAAGGCGCTGGGCCAGGTGCGCGCGCTGGCGGTCAAGGCGCCCGACGGCCGCGCGATCGACGCATGGGTGGTGACGCCGCCCGATTTCGATCCGGCGCGCAAATATCCGCTGATCCTGGAAATCCACGGCGGCCCCTATGCCGCCTACGGCCCCGCTTTCTCGACCGACGACCAGCTTTACGCGGCGGCGGGCTATGTCGTGCTCTACGTCAATCCACGCGGATCGACCTCCTATGGCGAGGAATTCGCCAATCTGATCCAGCATGCCTATCCCGGCGACGATTACGGTGACCTGATGGCCGCCGTGGATACCGCGATCGGGCAGGGCTATGTCGATCCCGGCAATCTGTTCGTCACCGGCGGGTCGGGCGGCGGCGTGCTGACGAGCTGGATCGTGGGCAAGACGCACCGCTTCCGCGCCGCCGTCGCGCAGAAGCCGGTGATCGACTGGGCGAGTTTCGCGCTCACCGCCGACCAGACCAATTATTTCGCCCGCTACTGGTTCGGGAAATTCCCGTGGGAGGACCCGCAGGGCTATTGGGCGCGCTCGCCGCTGTCGCTGGTCGGCAATGTCACCACGCCGACGATGCTGGTGGTGGGCAGCGAGGATTATCGCACCCCGGTCAGCGAGGCGGAGCAATTCTATTCCGCGCTGCAACTGCGCGGCGTGCCGACCGCGCTCGTCAAGGTGCCCGGCGCCTCGCATGGCGGGCTCGCCGCGCGGCCATCGCAATCGGCGGCCAAGACGGCGGCGATCCTCGACTGGTTCGGCCGCTACCGGAACCGGGCGCCGGCGGCGGGGGGCGGCGGCAACTGAGGGCCGGCGCCGGCGTCGGCGGACGGTTCAAGTCGGTGCCGGGATGGTTTAGGTTGCCCCGTCGCGGGGAGCCGAGGGAGACAGTCTGATGGACGATCGGGACCTGCGCCGCCGCGCGATCGCGCTCTACGACCGCTTCACCCATGAGACGCGCGACCGGCGCGCCTTCATGGCCGATCTGACGCGGCTCGCGGGCGGGACGGCGGCGGCGAACGCGCTGCTGCTGGGCATCGCCGCCGATCCCGCCGCCGCCAGCATCGTTCCCGCCGACGATCCGCGCGTCCACACGATCGAGCTTGGCTGGCCGACCAGCGCCACGCGCAAGCTGAAGGGCTATTCGGCGCGTCCGGCGGCGGCGCGCGGCAAGCTGCCGGTGGTGATCGTCGTGCACGAGAATCGCGGGCTGAACGAGCATATCCGCGACATCACCCGCCGCGTGGCGATCGAGGGCTTCACCGCCGTCGCGCCCGATTTCCTTTCCCCCATGGGCGGCACGCCGGCGGACGAGGACAAGGCGCGCGACATGATCGCCAGGCTGGACCTCGCCACCACGATCGCGGACGGGGTGGCGACGATACGCCTGTTCGAGCAGCCCCAGCGCTCCACCGGCAAGGTCGGCACGGTCGGCTTCTGCTGGGGCGGCGGGCTGGTGGACCGGCTCGCGATCGCGGCGGGCGATCATCTCGCCGCCGCCGTCGCTTATTACGGCCCCGCCCCGCCCCCGTCCGAGGCGGCGAAGGTGAAGGCGGCGATGCTCCTCCATTATGCGGGGCTCGACGATCGCGTCGATGCGATGGCGCGGCCCTGGGTCACGGCGCTGAAGGCGGCGAAGGTGCGGGTGGATTCCTACATCTATCCGGACGTCAACCACGCCTTCAACAACGATACCGCCGCCGATCGCTACAACGAGGCCGCCGCGAAGCTGGCCTGGGACCGCACCATCGCCTTTTTCAGGGAGTATCTGAAATGAGCGAGGAAATCCTTTTCTACCACAATCCCCGATCGCGCGCACAGATGGCGCACTGGATGCTGGAGGAGGTAGGGACGCCCTATCGCATCCTCCCCGTCGATTTCGCGAAAGGCGAGAACCGGACGCCCGAGTTCCTGG
>Ga0180221_1001373_pt1 | contig 16443 bp, 14 predicted proteins | sample eDN5th37CKraftMG_FD_151339 | JGI IMG/M metagenome (GOLD analysis project Ga0180221, IMG submission 151339) | Enriched Miracle-Growth compost microbial communities from Emeryville, California, USA - eDNA 5th pass 37_C Kraft MG (version 2) (version 2) ...
TGCGTTCTTCATCGCGCTCGAACTGCGCAATGACCGGCGCAAGCCGCAGTCGCAGTCGCCGCATCAGGCGCGGCAGTCTCGCCTGCGGCTCGTCGTGGTGCCGCTGGCGCATGCGACGATCTTCCTTGTTCCGGTGGCGTTCAACGAATTGTGGGCGAGCGCGCCGGCCTTCGGCAGCACCTGGCTGACGCTGTTTGCCGTCGAAACCATTCTCTATGCGATCGGCGCGGCGTTCATCGTGCTGCTGCTGGTCAAGGACTATCGCCTGGAGATCGAACGGACGGCGGCCTCGACGGATCCGTTGACCGGCCTGTTCAACCGGCGTGGATTTTTCGAGGCGGCAAACCGGCTGCGCGAGCAGGAGGGGCGTGCCGGCCGGCCGATCAGCATCCTGATGTTCGATCTCGACTGCTTCAAATCCATCAACGACCGCTTCGGTCACGCGACGGGTGACGATGTCATCCGCCGGTTCGCCGAAACCGCGGCCGCCAGCATGCGCGTCAACGACATCGTCGCCCGCTTCGGTGGCGAGGAGTTCGCCGCCGTGGTGCCGGGCGGACCGGAGGTGGCGGAACTGGTCGGCGAGCGCGTGCGCGTCAATTTCGAGGCGGCGGGCGTGGGCTTCGGCGCTCTCGTCCTCAACGCGACCGTAAGCGTTGGCGCCGCCAGTACCACGGACGCCTTAACGACGATCGAGCAACTGATCGAGCGCGCCGATGCGGCACTTTACGTCTCCAAGGAGAGCGGCCGCAACCGGGTGACGGTCGCGGCGGCGCCGAAGCCGCACCCCTTGGTGCAGCACATCGCCGCCGCGCGGCTTGCCACGCATCTGCCGCGCGTTGGCGCGCCGGCGATCGTGCCGTTGACGCAGCCGCAGAGCGCCGTCGTCTGAACCGACGGCGCTCCGCGCCGCGCGTGCCTCAGCCCGAATAGTACATGTCGTATTCGACCGGATGCGGCGTCTGGTCGAAGCGCAGCACTTCGGTCTTTTTCAATTCGATGTAGCTGTCGATGAAGTCGTCCTCGAACACGCCGCCGACCTTGAGGAAATCGCGGTCCTTGTCGAGATTTTCGAGCGCCTCGCGCAGCGACGAGCAGACCGTCGGGATTTCCTTTAGTTCGGCCGGCGGCAGATCGTAGAGGTCCTTGTCCATCGCGTCGCCGGGATGCAGCTTGTTCTTGATGCCGTCGAGCCCGGCCATCAGCAAGGCCGCGAACGCCAGATACGGATTGGCGAGCGGGTCGGGGAAGCGCACCTCGACGCGCTTGGCCTTCGGGTTGGTCGTATAGGGAATGCGGCAGGAAGCGGAGCGGTTGCGTGCCGAATAGGCGAGCAGCACCGGCGCTTCGAAGCCGGGGACCAGACGCTTGTAGGAGTTCGTCGTCGGGTTGGTGAAGGCGTTGATCGCCCTGGCGTGCTTGATGACGCCGGCGATGTAGGAGAGGCAGGTCTCCGATAGGTCGGCATATTTGTTGCCGGCAAAGGTCGGCTTGCCGCCCTTCCAGATCGACTGGTGAACGTGCATGCCCGAGCCGTTGTCGCCGAAGATCGGCTTGGGCATGAAGGTCGCCGTCTTGCCGTAGATATGGGCGACCTGATGCACGCAGTATTTATAGATCTGCATCTGGTCGGCCATCGAGGTGAGGGTCGCGAATTTCAGGCCGAGCTCGTGCTGGGCGGAGGCCACCTCGTGGTGGTGCTTCTCGACCTTGGCGCCCATGCGGGCGATGGCGCCGAGCATTTCGGAGCGCATGTCCTGCGCCGAATCCATCGGCGGCACCGGGAAATAGCCGCCCTTCGCCTTGATGCGATGGCCGAGATTGCCGCCCTCGTAGGCGGTGTCGGAATTGCTCGGCAGTTCGACGGAATCGACCTTGAAGCTGACATTGTACGGGTCGGACTTGTACTTGACGTCGTCGAACACGAAGAACTCGGCTTCCGGCCCGACAAAAATCGTGTCGCCGACGCCCATCTGCTTGACCATCGCTTCCGCCTTCTTGGCGATGCTGCGCGGGTCGCGAGAATAGGGCTCGCCGGTCGTCGGTTCGAGCACGTCGCAGACCAGCACCAGCGTCGTTTCGGCGAAGAACGGATCGATACAGGCAGTCGCCGGATCGGGCATCAACTGCATGTCGGATTCGTTGATCGTCTTCCAGCCGGCGATCGACGAGCCGTCGAACGCCTGGCCTTCGGCGAAGGTGTCTTCTTCGATCATGCCGACGTCGAAGGTGACGTGCTGCCACTTGCCGCGCGGATCGGTGAAACGGAGGTCGACGTATTTCACGTCGTTGTCCTTGATCATCTTCAGGACGTCTTTAGGCGTCGTCATCGGTCGCTTTCCCGTGATTGAGACATGAGCAGTAGCGGTGGTGGAAACAGTGGCGGAATGCGGAGAGGGGCGCGCGCGCGTTCAGGGTCAGATGGCGTCCATGCCGGATTCGCCCGTTCTGATGCGGATCGCTTCTTCGATGTTGGAGACGAAGATCTTGCCGTCGCCGATGCGGCCGGTCTGAGCGGCGCGGCGGATCGCCTCGACCGCCTTGTCGACCATGGCATCGCCGAGGACGATCTCGATCTTCACCTTCGGGAGGAAGTCGACGACGTATTCGGCGCCCCGATAGAGTTCGGTATGGCCCTTCTGGCGGCCGAAGCCCTTGGCCTCGGTGACGGTAATGCCCTGCAAGCCGACTTCCTGGAGGGCTTCTTTGACCTCGTCGAGCTTGAACGGCTTGATGACGGCCTCGATCTTCTTCATGAAACGCCTTTTCCCCGGCTCGCTGCCGCTTTCAGCTATGGCTTCGGACCCGCCGGGCGCGCCCGCGCAGGTCGGCAACCTCGTTCCGGCGGCAGCCTTCTTCCTGTCGCCACACCTTTAAGCAGATGTCGTGCCAATTTGCGCCGCGACGGAAAGCGCAGATAGATCAATCATGTGGTAGGCTGACGGCGAATATCGCGGCGAGCATGGCGTGCCCCTGCCCAAGATGCCGGCGGTCTGCTTAATTTATGTGCAAGGCGATGGACAAGAAACCGGCCGCGATGACCGAATTGTTGCTGACCGGGGAGATGGCCGAGGCTGACCGGCTGACGATCGCCGGCGGCACCCCAGGGATCGAGCTGATGGAGCGGGCCGGGGCAGCCGTGGCGGACGCCGCGGCGGAGCGGATCGGCGGCGCCGGCTGGGTCGCGGTGGTTGTCGGGCCGGGCAATAACGGCGGCGACGGCTATGTCGCGGCGCGGCTTCTCGCCGAGCGCGGCATCGAGGCGCGGGTGCTGCGGATCGGTCCGCCGCCGGCATCGGGCGACGCGGCGGAAGCGGCGCGATGCTGGCACGGTCCGGTCGCGGCGGCGACGCCCGAGGGGCTCGCGGGCTGCGGCCTGATCGTCGATGCGGTCTTCGGCGCCGGACTGGCGCGTTCGGTGGAAGGGCTGGCGGCGGCGATGATCGCCGCGATCAATGGCGCCGGCGTACCGGTCGTTGCCGTCGATCTGCCGAGCGGCATCGCCGGCGATAGCGGTGCGGTGCAGGGGATCGCCGTCCGCGCCAGCGAAACCGTGACCTTTTTCCGCCGCAAGCCGGGGCACCTGCTGCTGCCCGGCCGGGCTTGCTGCGGCACTGTCCGGGTGGCCGATATCGGCATCCCGGCGGCGGTGCTGGAGACGATCCGGCCGCGCAATGCGGTCAACGAGCCGGCGCTGTGGGAGGCGCGGCTGCCGGCGCTCAAGCCGGACGGCCATAAATACGACCGTGGCCATGCTCTCATCGTTTCGGGAGGGCTGGCCAGCACCGGCGCGGCGCGGCTTGCGGCGCGCGCGGCACTGCGGGCCGGGGCAGGGCTGGTGACCATCGCCAGCCCGCGCGAGGCGCTCGCCGTCAACGCCGCGGCGAACCTGTCGATCATGGTGCGCCCGGCCGACGGGGCGCAGGAGATTGCCGGTCTGCTGGCGGACAAACGGATCAATGCCGTCGTTCTCGGACCGGGCGGCGGGGTCGGGCCCGCCATGCGGGATGTAGTGCTCGCGGCGCTGGCGAGTTCCGCCGCCGTGGTGCTGGATGCCGATGCCATCACCAGCTTCGCCGACGATCCGCAAGCGCTGGCCGCCGCCATCGCGGCGCGTCAGGCGGCCACAGTGCTCACCCCGCATTCCGGCGAGTTCGATCAGCTAGTCAATGGGTTGGATATTGATATTAAACTTAAATCTAAACTTGAGAAAACTTGCATAGCAGCCAATATTTTCAAGACAATTCTGATCTTCAAGGGTGCCGATACCGTCGTTGCCGCCCCGGACGGTGCCGCAGTTGCGGGCGTCGAGGCCGATCAGGCACGGACGGCGATTACCGCCAATGCACCGCCGTGGCTGGCGACCGCCGGCGCCGGCGACGTGCTCGCCGGCATGGTCGCCGGACTTCTGGCGCAGCGCATGCCGGCCTTCGCGGCGGCGGCCGCCGCCGTCTGGATGCACGGCGAGGCGGCCGACATGTTCGGTCCCGGCCTGATCGCCGAGGACCTGCCGGAAACCCTGCCGCAGGTGCTGCGCCGGTTCCACCGACAGCGCCCGTGAGCGGAGGCCCCGCCGGGTGTACGCTTCGCTTGGCGCCGCAAGTTTTCGCGTGATATAGACCGCGCCGCGCGCCGGCTCCGCTTCACGCCTGCGCGCGAGCGCGGATATTCGCAGACCTGCCGCAGACCCGCGACGGAGCGTCTTGCGGGGCGTCGCGTTGCGGGGTGTCCGTGCGGGCGTGGCGGAATTGGTAGACGCGCTGGATTTAGGTTCCAGTGGCGAAAGTCGTGGGGGTTCAAATCCCTCCGCCCGCACCACGTCGCGTCTCGGATTGCTGCCGCGCGAGCGCCGCGCCGATGCGGTTCGTAGGTAACCGGCCGAAGAACACTGCTGAAGAACACTGATGAGATTGTGAGAAAGAGATCATGAACGTTACTGAAACCCTGTCCGACGGCCTGAAGCGCGAATATCGTGTCGTGGTGCCGGCGACCGATCTCGCGGCGAAGGTTGAGGAGCGCCTCAACGAGCTCAAGGATAAGGTGCAGATCAAGGGCTTCCGCCCCGGCAAGGTGCCGATGTCGCATCTCCAGCGCCTCTATGGCCGCTCGGCGATGGCCGAGACCATCGAGAGCACCGTGCGCGACACCAATGCGCAGATCTTCTCCGAGCGCGGCTTCAAGCTCGCCGCCGACGCCAAGGTGACGCTGCCGACCGAGGAGCAGGAGGTCGAGAAGCTGATCGAGGGCAAGTCCGACCTCGATTACACGGTGGCGATCGAGATCGTCCCCGAGATCAAGCTCGCCGACTTCAAGTCCTACAAGCTCACCCGCCTGACCGCCGAGGTCGAGGACGCCGAGATCGACGAGGGCATCGCGCGCATCGCCGCGCAGAACAAGCCGTTTGCCGCGCGCGCCGAGGGCGAGGGCGCCCAGACGGGCGACCGCGTGGTGATGAAGTTCATAGGCAGCGTCGACGGCAAGCCGTTCGAGGGCGGCAGCGGCGACGACGTGCCGGTCGAGATCGGCTCGAACTCGTTCATTCCGGGCTTCGAGGATCAGTTGACCGGCATCAAGAGCGGCGAGACGCGCACCGTCAACGTGACCTTCCCCGACCCCTATCCGAGCCCGGAGCTGGCCGGCAAGGCCGCCTCGTTCGAGGTGACGGCGAAGGCGGTGGAGGCGCCGGGGACGGTCGAGGTCAACGACGAATTCGCCAAGGGGCTCGGCGTCGAATCGCTCGCCAAGCTGCGCGAGGCGATCAAGGAGCGCATCGCCGCCGAGCACGCCGCGACCACCCGCCAGCTCATCAAGCGGGCACTGCTCGACGAGGTCGACAAGAGCCACAGCTTCGAGCCGCCGCCGTCTCTTGTTTCCGACGAGTTCGAGCGTATCTGGAAGTCGACCAACGACGAGCTGAAGTCGCAGGGGCGCAGCTTCGCGGACGAGAATACCACCGAGGAGAAGGCCAGGGCCGATTACCAGAAGATCGCCGACCGCCGCGTGCGCCTCGGCCTGGTACTGGCGGAGATCGGTGAGAAGAACAATATTACGGTCACGGACGAGGAAGTGAACCGGGCGCTGGTCGAGCGGCTGCGGCAATTCCCCGGCCAGGAACAGAAGGTGTGGGAGTTCTACCGCAACAATCAGAACGCGCTCGCGTCGCTGCGCGCGCCGATCTTCGAGGACAAGGTGATCGACTTCATGCTCGAACTCGCCGACGTGACCGAGAAGAAGGTCAGCCGCGAGGAGCTGCGCCGCGAGGAGGAGAGTCAGGACACGCCGGCGGCCTGATCCGGCGCGTTCTTGTCTTGCGGAAAGTGATTTTGCGGCAGGCGTCTGCGCCACTCCAAGGTGGCGCAGCCGTTCGCGGCGCCCGAAGGGGCGGACGGGCCGGGCGTAGCGGGCTAGACTGAGCCGGAGATTCGCGGCTGGCGTGCCTCTGCCAGGGCCGCCTCGTATGACTGGACGAAGATCAAGGACTTCAGATGAGAGACCCCGTCGATACCTATATGAATTACCTCGTCCCGATGGTGGTCGAGCAGACCAACCGCGGCGAACGGTCATACGATATCTATTCGCGCCTGCTTAAGGAGCGGATCATCTTCATCACCGGCCCGGTCGAGGACCAGATGGCGACCTTGTGCGTCGCGCAACTGCTGTTCCTCGAGGCGGAGAATCCGAAGAAGGAAATCTCGATGTACATCAACTCGCCGGGCGGGGTGGTGACGTCGGGGATGGCGATCTACGACACCATGCAGTTCATCCGGCCGGCGGTGTCGACGCTGTGCGTCGGGCAGGCCGCCTCGATGGGCTCGCTGCTGCTGACCGCCGGCGCCAAGGACATGCGTTTTGCGCTGCCCAATGCCCGGATCATGGTCCACCAGCCCTCCGGCGGCTTCCAGGGCCAGGCGACCGACATCATGCTGCACGCGCAGGAAATCCTGAACCTGAAGAAGCGGCTCAACGAGATTTACGTCAAGCATACCGGGCAGTCGCTCAAGAAGATCGAGGATGCCCTCGAGCGCGATTATTTCCTCACCGCCGACATGGCAAAAGAATTTGGCCTGGTCGACAAGGTTATCGACCAGCGGCCGCAGGAACTGGAGCCCAAACCCGCTTAAAGACACCGATCGATCCGGGTTCCCGATGCCGGGGCGTGGCCGATTTGCCGCATCGACACCACAAATGGCCGTTTTGCGGCCCGGTTTATCATTAATGGAATCTTGATCATCCGGCGACTAGCATGCTTGGCTGAGTGCGCTAGGCTGCGACGAATCCGAGGACCCGGCGCTGGTCGAGGACGCCGGTCGAGGTTGAGCAGGAGATATCGAGCGGGCTTTGCGGCTCGGAATTTGCTTCGAGGAAGAACGGGGGCGCTCTCGACGCCCGACGGAGACGCGAATGAGCAAGGTTGGCGGCGGCGATTCCAAGAACACTCTCTACTGCTCGTTCTGCGGCAAGAGCCAGCACGAGGTCCGCAAGCTGATTGCCGGACCGACGGTGTTCATCTGCGACGAATGCGTCGAACTGTGCATGGACATCATCCGCGAGGAGAACAAGTCCTCGCTGGTGAAGTCGCGCGACGGCATCCCGACGCCGAAGGAAATCCGCAAGGTCCTCGACGATTACGTCATCGGCCAGGATCACGCCAAGAAGGTGCTCTCGGTCGCCGTTCACAATCACTACAAGCGGCTCAATCACCAGAGCAAGCACAACGACGTCGAACTGGCGAAGTCGAACATCCTGCTGATCGGGCCGACCGGCTCCGGCAAGACGCTGCTTGCGCAGACGCTGGCGCGCATCCTCGACGTGCCGTTCACGATGGCGGACGCGACGACGCTCACCGAGGCCGGCTATGTCGGCGAGGATGTCGAGAACATCATCCTCAAGCTGTTGCAGTCGGCCGACTACAATGTCGAGCGCGCCCAGCGCGGCATCGTCTATATCGACGAGATCGACAAGATTTCCCGCAAGTCGGACAATCCCTCGATCACCCGCGACGTTTCGGGCGAGGGCGTCCAGCAGGCGCTGCTCAAGATCATGGAAGGCACCGTCGCCTCCGTGCCGCCGCAGGGCGGGCGCAAGCATCCGCAGCAGGAATTCCTGCAGGTCGATACGACCAATATCCTGTTCATCTGCGGCGGCGCGTTCGCTGGGCTGGAAAAGATCATCTCGGCGCGTGGCAAGTCCACCTCGATCGGCTTCGGCGCCAAGGTGTCGGCGCCGGAAGACCGTCGTGCCGGCGAGATCTTCCGCCATGTCGAGCCGGAGGACCTGCTGAAATACGGTCTGATCCCGGAGTTCGTCGGCCGTCTGCCGGTCGTGGCGACGCTCGAGGACCTCGACGAGAACTCGCTGAAGATGATCCTGACGCAGCCGAAGAACGCGCTCGTCAAGCAGTATCAGCGGCTGTTCGAGATGGAGAACATCGACCTGACCTTCGCCGACGAGGCGCTCGGCGCCATCGCCCGCAAGGCCATCGAACGCAAGACCGGCGCGCGCGGGCTGCGCTCGATCATGGAGAGCATCCTGCTCGACACCATGTTCGACCTGCCGAGCCTCGAAGGCGTCGAGGAGGTGGTGCTGTCGAAGGAAGTCGTCGATGGCACGGCGCGGCCGCTTTACATCTATGCCGACCGCGCAGAGCGCGACAAGGACGCCGCCGGCGGCGCCAGCGCCTGAGTCCGGCTGGGGGCCTGCGTGGGGGGGGGGGACGACCCGCGCGCCCCGATGAGCGCCCGCTGCCTGCCGTGTGGCCGCTTGGGCATGGCCGGACATTGCCTGCGGTATGAGCTGTGGCATGGGCCGGGCGGATCGCCGCTATGGCCGGACCGGGTTCCGGCCGGGAACCCGAAAAGCTGGGCATGATTTACGCACGACTTGTGGGGGGACTTGCGTACGACTTGCGGGGGACGGGCGCCCGCCTATGTATAGTATCCGAAACGTACTAGCGTACGAAGAGTTTGCGATTCCGGGGATGGCGCGCGGCATTAGGGCCGGGTTAAGTCTCCACTCTGACTGCACTTGTCGACGATGCCGGAACGGGTCGAAGACTTGGGGCACAACATAAGGAACTCAGGCGATGACCACTGCCAAGCCGCGCTCTCCGCTGCAACCTGGTGAGACCAAGGCGTATCCGGTCCTGCCGCTGCGCGACATCGTGGTGTTTCCGCATATGATCGTACCGCTGTTCGTCGGCCGCGAGAAATCGATCAAGGCCCTCGAGGAGGTGATGCGGTCGGATACCTATATCCTGCTGGCGACGCAGAAGAATGCCTCGGACGACGATCCGGCCACCGACGCGATCTTCGAGATCGGCACGCTGGCGAGCGTCCTGCAACTGCTCAAGCTGCCCGACGGCACCGTCAAGGTGCTGGTCGAGGGCGCCTCGCGCGCCAAGGTGCATCGCTACACCGACCGCAGCGACTATTATGAGGCCGCCGCCGAAGTGCTGCCCGACGATCCGGGCGAGCGCGTCGAGGCGGAGGCCATGGCCCGCTCGGTCGTCACCGAGTTCGAGAGCTATGTGAAGCTCAACAAGAAGGTGTCGCCGGAAGTCGTCGGCGTGGTCCAGCAGATCGAGGACTATGCCAAGCTCGCCGACACCGTCGCCTCGCATCTGGCCGTCAAGATCGCCGACAAGCAGGGCATTCTGGAAACGCCCTCCGTCACCCAGCGCCTGGAAAAGGTGCTCGGCCTGATGGAGAGCGAGATTTCCGTGTTGCAGGTGGAAAAGCGCATCCGCACCCGCGTCAAGCGGCAGATGGAGAAGACGCAGCGCGAATACTACCTCAACGAGCAGATGAAGGCGATCCAGAAGGAACTGGGCGACGACGAGGGCAAGGACGAACTTGCCGAACTCGAAGAGAAGATCAAGAAGACCAAGCTCTCCAAGGAAGCTCGCGAGAAGGCGCAGCACGAACTCAAGAAGCTGCGGCAGATGTCGCCGATGTCCGCGGAAGCGACCGTCGTGCGCAACTATCTCGACTGGCTGCTGTCGATCCCGTGGGGCAAGAAGTCGAAGGTCAAGTCCGACCTCAAGGCGGCCCAGGACATTCTCGACAGCGACCACTACGGGCTCGAGAAGGTCAAGGAGCGGATCGTCGAGTATCTGGCGGTGCAGACCCGCGCCAACAAGCTGACCGGGCCGATCCTGTGCCTGGTCGGCCCGCCCGGCGTCGGCAAGACCTCGCTCGGCAAGTCGATCGCCAAGGCGACCGGCCGCGAGTTCGTGCGCGTGTCGCTCGGCGGCGTGCGCGACGAAGCGGAAATCCGCGGCCACCGGCGTACCTATATCGGCTCGATGCCCGGCAAGGTCATCCAGTCGATGCGCAAGGCGAAGACCTCGAACCCGCTGTTCCTGCTCGACGAGATCGACAAGATGGGCGCCGATTTCCGCGGCGATCCGTCCTCGGCGCTGCTCGAGGTGCTCGACCCCGAGCAGAACGGCACGTTCTCCGATCACTATCTGGAGGTCGAATACGACCTCTCGAACGTGATGTTCATCACCACGGCGAACACGCTGAACATTCCGGCGCCGCTGATGGACCGCATGGAGATCATCCGCATCGCCGGCTACACCGAGAACGAAAAGGTCGAGATCGCCCGCAAGCACTTGATCCCGGCGGCGATCGCCAAGCACGGCCTTGAGTCCAAGGAGTGGTCGATCGACGACGAGGGACTGTTGCTGCTGATCCGCCGCTATACCCGCGAGGCCGGCGTGCGCAATCTCGAACGCGAGATTTCGACGCTGGTGCGCAAGGCGGTCAAGGAGATCATGGTCTCCAAGAAGAAGTCGGTCGCGGTGACCGCCGCGAATATCGGCGACTTCATCGGCGTGCCACGCTTCCGCTACGGCGAGGTCGAGGACGAGGATTTGGTCGGTGTGGTCACCGGCCTTGCCTGGACCGATGTCGGCGGCGAACTCTTGACCATCGAAGGCGTGATGATGCCGGGCAAGGGCAAGATGACCGTCACCGGCAATCTGCGCGACGTGATGAAGGAATCGATCTCGGCGGCGGCCTCTTATGTCCGTTCGCGGGCGCTTGCCTTCGGCATCGAGCCGCCGCTGTTCGAGCGACGCGATATCCACGTCCACGTTCCGGAGGGGGCGACCCCGAAGGATGGGCCGTCGGCAGGCGTCGCCATGGTGACCGCCATCGTCTCGACGCTGACCGGCATCCCGGTGCGCCGCGACGTCGCGATGACCGGCGAGATCACGCTGCGCGGCCGGGTGCTGCCGATCGGTGGCCTGAAGGAGAAGCTGCTCGCTGCGGCGCGCGGCGGCATCAAGACGGTGCTGATCCCCGAGGAGAACGCCAAGGACCTCGTGGAGATTTCCGACAGCATCAAGAAGGGACTGGAGATCGTCCCGGTGAGCCGCATGGACGAGGTTCTGGCGCGCGCGCTGGTGCGCAAGCCCGAGCCGATCCAGTGGGAGGAGAAGCCCCCGGCCGTCGAGAAGCCGGTCGACGGGGAAGCTCCCGGCCTGACCGCGCACTGACGCGGTAACCCATGTCGAACGGCGGCACCATTGCGGTGCCGCCGTTTTTTTATTCCCGCGCGATGCGATATGGTGTGCCGTTTGGCCGGTGTGGCTTGCGAATGTCGCTTACTAATATTGCTTGCGAATGTTGCTTGCCTTGACACGGTGCAAGGCGATAAACGCGCACCCGGCTTGGAGTATTTGTTTGAGAGTATGATCCCGAAAAGCATGCCCTCGGGCCTGACCCGAGGGATCATGCTCAAACAAAAAGATAAGCAACGGGTCCGATTCAACGGCGTTGAAACAGACCTGAGAGGGCGATTAGCTCAGTTGGTAGAGCGCCTCCTTTACACGGAGGATGTCGGCGGTTCGAGTCCGTCATCGCCCACCAAGCACTCTCAGCCAACTACTCCCAACCAAGTACTCCCTACCCAAGCGCTTCCAACCAAGCCCCTAAGTTGGCTTATTGTCCTTCGCAGCCGCCCGTTCGTCGGCCTCACGGGCGAGCCGTGCCTCGCGCAGTCGCTTTGTCTTGGCTTCGGTCGCTGCGGCTTCCTTGGCAATGATCTCGCGAACGGCCCGTGTCGTTGCGTCCGCCTTGGCTTCGAGCTTCGACTTCGGTGCCTTGAAAACCTCACCTGTGCGCGAAGAACGTGTCATCGAAACCTCCTTTGCATAAAAAGTCGGATGCATAAAAAAGGCCGGGCATGCCCGGCCTTTTCCGAACACCGCATTGATCCTTGCCAGTACATCCGTGGTCAAGGATCGACGGCGTGACCGCTATGCAGCTTGCAAATTCGATGCCGAGCTTTTTCCGTTACGGGAATCCTTGACGACGTCGAACTGCACCTTCTGACCTTCGCGGAGAGAGGTCATTCCGGCTTTTTCAACTGCAGTGATGTGTACGAACACGTCAGGCTCGCCATCATCCGGCTGGATGAATCCAAAGCCTTTCGTGGTGTTGAAGAACTTGACTATTCCTGTGCGCATGACGATTCCTTTCAAATCGGCAATGAAAATTGTCGCCCGACTGGTTGCCGGGACGCCATCGTTCGATTTTGAGAAGGAAGACCTGCTTGGCGCTCTAAAGCGGAGCAATATTCGTCAACAAGATCGATTTGCTCTCTTTGCCATCAAACAGTGTTTAAAACAAGGCCGGAAACCGCCTTGTTTCGGCGTCGTCATCGCCCGCCGTGGGCCGGCGCCTCCGCCGTCTTGGCAATGCCGGCGGCGATGAAGTCGACAAGCTCGCCGATCATGGTTTCCGGGGAAGCCGTATCCGCCAGCCCCTCCGATACGCGGCGCAGACGATGACCGCGCGAGGGGTCGAGCAGGATGTGCAGGATCGCGCCGATCATGAAGTCGTAACGCCAGAACAGCGAACTGCGCGATGCGCCGGGTAGCGCCTGGCCGAGAGCATCGACGAATTTAACGGCGACCGCGTCGGTCTGCTCGGCCATCACTTCCTCGACGAAGGGCTGCCGGAGCGCAAAGCCAAGCAGCAGGATGCGGGCATAATGCCGTTCGGCGCCTGTTGCGCTCATCGACGCATGGACCGTCGGTTCGACCATCGCTCGCACGATCCTGTCGACCGTCACTGGCGCACCGGCCGACATCACGTCGCTTAACGCCGCCAGGCGTTTGGCGTTCAGCGGCGCAATGACCGCCTGGATCGCCCGTTTGATGAGCTGTTCCTTGGCCCCGAAGTAATAGCTGATCGCCGCCGGGTTCGCGCCGGCATGTTCAGCGATTTCCCGCACCGTGACCTCGCCGAAGCCGCGCGCCGCAAACAGACTGATGGCGCTGTCGAGAATCCGGCTGCCGGTGCCGGTTTCCGGCGGTTCGCGGTCATGGCTGCGGTCGACAGAGGGGCGTTTGGGCATGGCGCTCGGCTACTCAAAGATTCGCAGGGAGTGAAGCAGAGAAAGGTTGACATTATAAACGGCTGATTTAAACAATTGTATAAAACAAATGTTTATGAGGGATTATGGATACGCCGAAGCCGGAAGGGCAGTCACAAGCGCAACCGCCGAGATGGCCGCAGGCAAAGCCGATCGCGCTGTCGGTCAGCGTCATGCTGGAGGGTTGGACGGATGACGCCGCTCCGGGAATCGGCCCGATGGGCAACCCGTTACGGGCGGGCGTTTACGACACGCAGGCCAAGTCGTGGGCCGAATACGGTGCCAGAACCGGCGCCTGCCGCCTGCTCGATGTGCTCGCAGATACCGGCACCAGGGCCGTCTTCTATGTCAGCGGAATTGTCGCCGAGCGCCACCCTGAGCTGATGCAGCTCATCGTTAGCCACGGGCATGTGATCGCGGCTCATGCCTGGTCGCAACACATCATTCCGGCTTGCCAGACACGCGATGAGGAAGAGGCCGACCTCAAGCGTTGCGTGGCCGTCATCGAGCGGACCGCCGGTATTCGTCCTGCCGGATGGATCAGTCCGCGTGCTACGCCCAGTCTCAACTCGCCCGAACTGCTCGCGCGGGAGGGATTGACCTGGATCGCCGACATATTCGACCGCGATCTGCCTTACACGCTCACGACGAAGAACGGCGACATCGTCGCCATGCCCTTCACGATGGAGGTCAACGATTTCCCGCTTTGGATCCGTTACGGGCAGGACGCTGCGGCTTTCGTGCGCGCGCTTGAGCATATGCTCGACGGGTGGGCGGAGATCGGCCGGCCGCGAGCCTGCCTCGACATGACAGCCCATGCTCATGTGTTCGGCCGCCCGGCCGGTGCGATTGCGTTCAAGAAAGCGATCAAGTTGGCGCAGGCCAACCCGCTGTGCTGGATGACGCATCACGCCGAGGTTGCTGCGGCGCATCTCGCGCAGGCGTCGCAGTCGCGAGATGCGGCATGACATTCGCCGGCCATTACCCCTTGGGGGAGGGCGATCTCGTCGTTCTGGCGACAGATCGGCGCGAACGAAAGGAAAAAGAGACGTGCTGAAGCTCTATAACGCCGCACATTCGACCTGCAGCCAAAAGGTGCGGATCTGTCTTGCCGAGAAGAAACTTCCGTTTGAGGACATCAAGCTCGATATCGGCAAGGCGAAGGAACACCTGAAGCCGGAATATCTGAAAATCAATCCAAACGGCGTCGTTCCGACATTGGTCGATGACGGGCGCGCCATCATCGATTCCAGTGTCATCTGCGAATATCTCGAAGAACGCTATCCGCAGGTGAAGCTATCGCCCGACGACCTCGTCGACCGCGCGAGAATGCGTGCCTGGATGCGCTTCATCGAGGAGGTGCCGACGGCCGCGGTGCGGGTGCCGTCCTTCAATATGGGTTTCCTGCCGCGCTACGAAGGCATGGATCAGGATACGTTCCGAGGCGTCGAGGCAGATATCCGTCCGATCAGAAAGCATTTCTATCGGCGCATGGGACCGAATGGGTTCCGCGAGGAAGACGTGCTCGCATCCTATGAGCAGATCGCCAATACCTGCGGCCGGATGAATGCCGCGCTGGAGAGCGGGCCCTGGCTCATCGGCAAGCAATACACTCTGGCGGACATCATCGTTACTCCGCTGATCGATCGCATGAACGATCTGGGCCTGTCGGACATCTGGGAAAAGAAATATCCGCGTGTCTCCGATTGGTATGGGCGCATGCGGGCGCGGCCGGCATTTCAGCAGACATTCTATCGAGGTGCGCGGATGTCGGAATTTCTGTCGTTAACCGCAGCGATCAAGGGGGAGTGAAATGAGAACGATCAAACAGTTTATCTGCGGCATCGCGATTGCCGGCGCGGCGGCGTCTTCGGCGCTCGCGCAGGATTATCCGTCTCGGCCGGTGACGATCATCGTCCCCTTTGCCGCCGGCGGGCCGATCGATACCACGACGCGGATCTTCGCCGAGAAGATGAAGGATTCGCTCGGTCAACCGATCATCGTCGAGAATGTCGGCGGTGCGGCCGGCAGTATCGCGGGCGCTCGCGTGGCCAAGGCGGCGCCGGATGGCTACACGTTGATGACGGGCATCTGGAACACGCATGTCGCCAACGGCGCCATCTATCGCCTGGATTACGATGTGCAGGCCGATTTCGCGCCGATCAGCCTGGTGTCATCAAACCCGCTGCTGATCGTCACCAGCAAGAAGGTGCCCGTCACCAATCTGAAAGAATTCGTGGCTTGGTTGAAGGCCAACCCCGGTAAGGCCATGCAGGGCACGTCCGGAATTGGCAGCGTTGGTCATGTTGCAGGGATCTTCTTCGAACAGATGACCGGCACGAAATTTAATTATGTGCCTTATCGCGGGCTGGCGCCGGCGATGCAGGACCTCGCAGCAAGCAATATCGACCTGATGTTCGATACGCCAGCGACGTCGCTGCCGCAGGTGAGCAGCGGCAATATCCGGGCGCTTGCCGTTACGGCGCAATCGCGGATTGCCTCGGCGCCGGATATTCCGACGGTGGACGAGGCGGGGGTTCCGGGGCTGCATGTCTCGACCTGGACGGCGCTGTTTGCGCCGAAGGGGACCGACCCGAAGGTGATCGCCAGGCTTGAGGCGGCGATGCGGACGGCACTGGCGGACTCCGACGTGCGCGCGCGTCTCGCCAAGGTCGGGCAGGAGGTCTATCCGGTAGAGATGCAGTCGGCCGCCGCCCTCGCCAAGCTCCAGGATGCGGAAATCAAGAAGTGGTGGCCGATTATCAAAGGGGCGAACATCAGCGTTAAGTGACGCGCCCAAACTGGCACCAACAAGCGGGCGCCCGACAATAAGCGGGTACCCCGATAACAGGAAAGCAGCGGCGCATGCGGCGCCCCTGCCATCCTCGGCTCGAACGAGTGCAAACTCTTAAAGTCCTTGGCGCCCAAATCCTCGGCGCCCAAGCCCTTGGCGCCTAATCTGTGGCGCCGCACACACGACCCCCCGCGCCCCGACCCGCAAATAAGGTGCGGGTCACGGCGAAGCGGGCGCCGGCGGTCTTAATCCGGCGCGCGTCG
>Ga0180221_1001374_pt1 | contig 16412 bp, 15 predicted proteins | sample eDN5th37CKraftMG_FD_151339 | JGI IMG/M metagenome (GOLD analysis project Ga0180221, IMG submission 151339) | Enriched Miracle-Growth compost microbial communities from Emeryville, California, USA - eDNA 5th pass 37_C Kraft MG (version 2) (version 2) ...
TCCCAGAACATCTTGCAGCGGTCCAAAATTCCCTATTTCCGGCATCGTAAATATTGGGCGCAAAGGCCTAACAAATTTCGGAATTCTCAAGGCAAATACCGCATTAGCCAAGCGCGGTACGCTCAAAGCCTAAAAGATTTCGCCAAATAGATCTAGCACCGCCCGCCATGCACGCGTCGTGTGCTTCGGGTGGTAGCCGACGCCGGGCACGGTGGCCATGATGTGAGTGGTCCCCTCTGCGGGCGATCCATCCGGTTTTCTCGGTCGCGCCCAGAAAGCGTGCTTGGCTCCGCCATAAATATTTACTCTCCAGTCGACCCCGGCCTCTTGGAGCGCGCTGCCAAAAGTCAAAAGCTGCTCAGGGGTGCAAAGGGGGTCCTCGGAACCCGTGCACAGAAGGACAGTGCCGGTAACATCGGTCCAGTCTTCGCCCTTGGCGTCTGGCAAGCCGGGATGGACAAGCGCGATAGCCTTGAACGAAACGCCGACCATTGCAAGTTCGAACACGATTCGACCACCAGCGCCATAGCCGAGAGCGGCAATGCGATTAGGGTCAACACCGGGTAGCGCGAGAAGAATATCAAGCGCCGCACGGCCGATAGCCCGCATCCGTTCGACATCGGACATCAAGGGCATGATGCGGGCCAGCATCGCATCCGGCCGATCGAAGAACACCTCACCACCGTGATAATCCATCGCCAACGCCAGATAGCCATGCGCGGCCAGATCGTCGGCCCGCTGCCGTTGGTACTCGTCGAGGCCAACCCCATCATGTCCTATCAGCACCGCTGGCCAGGGCCCAGGCCTGACCGGCTGCGCCAGATGGGCGATCATGCGCAGACCGTCTACGTCATAGGTAACTTCACGCGTCACAATCATCATTGCACCTGTTATCGAGCGAGTGAGGTGAGACTGGCCATGTCAGGCGGCGAGCATAAGTGCGGACTGTTGTTGTTGGCGGCAGCCCCCGCCATTCGGTCGTCGATCACGTCGACGCCGAGCCGCTTCAAGCTCGCGTCGCATGCCTGGCGGACATAATCGGGGCGACCGTCGACGCCCTTGAAGCTGCCGTCCTCGCCACGGACGTTACCGAACTTGGTGGCGAGGATTACCTCGCCGCACAGTTTGCGCGTTTTCATGATGGCACTCCTGTGAGGGTCGAGTGGCTCAATATTCCTGCGCGGTCGGACGGAAGAGGATCTCGTTGACGTCGATATCCTCCGGCTGGCCGATCGCATAGGCGACCGCGCGCGCGAACGACTCCGCCGGGATGCCGATCGTCGCGTACATCTTCTTCACATCCTCGCCGACATCGGCCTCGGTCACGCTGTCGGCCAGTTCGGTATTCACAGCACCTGGCGAGATGATCGTGGTGCGGATGCCATAGGGCTTTACCTCCTGCCGCAATCCTTCGGAGAGCACACGCACCGCATGTTTGGTCGCGGAATAGACCGAGCTGCCCGGCCGCACCTTATGCCCGGCCACCGACGAGACGTTGATGATATGCCCCGATCTTTGCGCCGTCATCACCGGCAACGCCGCCGCGATACCGTAAAGCACGCCCTTGATGTTGACGTCGATCATCCGGTCCCAATCGTCGATCTTCAACCGTTCGAGCGGCGAGAGCGGCATCAGCCCGGCATTGTTGATCATCACGTCGATCCGGCCGAAGCGCGATGTCGCGGTATCGACCAGCGCCTGCACCTGTTCGTGATGAACGACGTCGGTCTCGAGAACCTTCACATCGGCGCCCAGCTCCTGGGCCAGCGCATCGAGTCGGCCCTTGCGCCGCGCGCCGATGACGAGCTTCGCGCCTTTGGCGGCGAGCAGGCGCGTGGTCGCTTCGCCCAGCCCGCTGCTGGCACCGGTGATGACGACGACTTTGCCGGTAATGTTTTCGGTCATGGTTGCTCCAATTCGTGACGGTGCGAAGGGTTGCGGTTTGTATCGTGGTGCCGGAATGGCGCCCACCTGGTATGGGTCAGGGCGACCGCGATGTCCGGCCAAGCGACGCCGGCGCTGAACACGCCGAATGCTGCCTCGCCGGCTATGGCGGGCCTCTATATCGGCGCGTCGCGGACCATCGAGGATAGCGCCCTGACATTTACGCCATCGTCAGGTTCGGCCCGAATGGCGCTCCGCCATGTAACGCCCCGGCGAGATACCGAGCGTCTTGCGGAACATGGTCACGAAGCTGGGTACACTCTTATAACCGAGATCGGCAGCGACCTGCTGGATCGATGCACCGCCGGCCAGCCACTTCACGGCGAGCATCACGCCGCGTTGCTGGCGCCAGCGCCCGAAACTCATGCCCGTCTCCCGGATTATCAGCCGCCCCAGGGTCCGTGCCCTGAGCCCCGCTTTCGCAGCCCAGGCGTCGAGCGTTCCCCGATCGGCTGGCGCGTCCATCATGATGTCGATGATTCTGCGAAGGCGCAGGTCAGCGGGCATCGGCAGATGCAGATCCTCGACCTCGGCTACCCCCAGTTCGTCGAGCAGCACCGCCATCAGCCGCGAGTTAGCGCCGCCCTCCTCACAGAGCAGCGGCAGATTGGCGGAGCGTACCACTGCCCGGATTTTCGCGGTGTCGAAGCTCTCCGCGTCCACCAGGCGCATGGACGGTCGATCTTAAGGGGATCGTGCGTCCTGACATTGCGTGTAGCCGCAAGGCAGTCGAGATGCGTCGCGACCTCATGACAAGCGTCGGCCATCGTGGAATCGCGTGGACTCGAGGCCGCAATCCGAAGGCACTGTGCAAGCCGCCTCAACTCGGGCTCGAACATGTGGTCGGACAACTGGGCGCAAAGACAGTGTCGGCTACTCTATGCTGCGATGTTCGGGACGCACTAGAAGCCGCTGCCCTTTTACTGCGCTATGCATGCTTCTTACCCACGTGAGGGGCGGGATCGCCGAGGGCTATCCAACATGCAAATCCCATGAACCGTGCCGATGCTACCGCGGCAAGTATATCGCTGGCGGCGACGGCGTCGCTCCTCATCGGCGCGACCAATTTCTCTGGCGCCATCACTTCGAACATTTCAGGGCTAGGCGCCGGTCGAGCAGCTGAGATCGCTGGTCGACGGACAGGGCCGTGCCATGTGTCGCCTCGATTTCGTCGTAGACGTCGCATGCCTGTTGGGCGTTTTCGGGGCCGAGATCGCCCAGCGCCTTTCCGAGTGCGAACAGATTGTCGATCATGAAGGGGGCGTCGGGATACTTCTCGTAGAGATCGAGAAATATCTGCGCCGCCTGAGCATGCTTCCCCTGCCCTTCGAACGCCCGGCCGAGCTGATAGCGCGCCTCGGGAGCCCGAGTGTCGGATGGATAGGTCGTGACGAAGCTATCGAAGGCGAGCTCCGCCTTTGTCCAATCCTGTTGGCTCGCATAGCCCATCGCCTGCTTGAACCTGTCATCGGCATTGGGCGGCACCGCCGCAGACTCCGACATCGCGGCGGGCGGCTGCGACACGAGCGCGGGAGCCGCCGGTCGGCTTTCAATCGCGTCGAGCCGGGCTTCGACATCGCCCTTCATCCGCTGAATCTGCTCGAACGTGGTGGCCAGATCACGATGATCGCGCTCCTGCGCGGATACGATACCCGAGAGCGCTCGCTCCACGGCTCCGAGACGGCGGTCGAGCTGCAGATAGACGTCATCACGGGACTTTGAGGAGCGTGCCTCTCTTTCGGCCGGCTTGTTCTGGACCTGCCGAACCGCCTTTTCCAGGCGGTCAAGGCGCTGCTCCACGTCGCCCAGGGTTTGCGCCTGAGCAACACCCGGAAGAAGCAACGCACCTGCGAGCAGGAGGCACAGTGCTACCTGTGAGGTAGCATGTTTCCGGGCGAGACTCATCGGAACCGCCATCGTCAGAAACGGAAGCCCACGCCGGCACCGATGATGATCGAGCGCATCTTGTGGGAAACGGTCTGGCGATCGCCTCCCTGATCAATCGTCAGCTTCGAATTGGCCCCGAGATATTTGCCGTCGACATTGACGTAGAATCTGTCGTTGATCGCGATGTCCGCGCCGATCTGCCCCACAGGCGCGAGCTCGCCCTTGAGCGCGGCGGACGAGGACATGGCAAAGGGATTCTGACGATCGGTCAGGAGTTCACCAGGTTTCTCGCTATAGAAATTCGCATAGGCGAGGCCGGCGCCGACATAGGGCCGGAAAATCCGGGACTCCGGCAGAAGATGATATTGGAGCGTCGCATAGGGCGTGATCAGGCCCGCCGACGACAAGGTGCGGCCCCTCGCGTCCTTCAAATCATAGGATGATCCGCCGAGCGCAACTTCCGTGGCGATATGATTGGTCAGGAAGAAGGTGAAACTTGCTTCGCCTCCGATCGACCTTTTTGCCTTCGCGGTAACAGGTGAGCCGTCGACGTCGATCGTAACCGTGCTGCTGCCGGAATGGAGGGTGTATCCGCCTCGGATCTTGATCAATATGTCTCCGGGCGCGGCATAGGCCGGACTGGTGAAGGCCGTTGCCGCTATTGCGGCGGCTCCCATGACAAAGGCGCGCATCGAATTCCCCTTCTTCAATTTCCGGATGCGCCGGGCACGCCGATCAGCACGGTTTCGCCACGGCGGTTCAGTTTCTGGCTGGCGTCGTCCAGGCCGAGCGCGGCCGGCCGCTGCTTCCCGAACGATGTGATGGACAGACGTTCCGCGGAAACCCCGTGCGCGGTGAGATAGAATTTCATCGCCGCAGCGCGCTTCTCACCCAGCGCGATCTGATACTCCCGGGTCCCCAACGCGTCCGCATGTCCGTGCAGCGAGGCCCGCACATCAGGATGCTGGCGCAGCCATTCCGCCTGGCGGTCGAGCGTGCCGCGCGCCTCATCGGTCAGGTCGGCGCGATTGCGTTCGAAATAGATCCGCCTGATCCCCGCAAAACGCTCGAAGTCCGCAATAGACGCCGTCCCGCCATTGTCGCGTAATAAGGGGGTGAGCGCATTCTCGTCATGGACCGCTGCCGGTGCTTCGCCCTCTCGCATTTCGAAGATCGGCGCCGGTGGCAGACGCTGCGTGGGCCGCTGACAGGAGGCCAAGAGACCGAACAACGCGATGGCCGCCCCCTGCAGCAGACGAAGGCAGCTCACCCCGGTCATGGATTTACGGTGGCTCATGGGCGTGTCCCCGACCAGGAGGGATCGGAAGCGGGGCCATCGGTCCTGACCTGATGCTGCGCCTTACCGGTCAGATCGGTGATCCAGATCGCGGGAAGCGACGCTCCACCTCCCGTCCGCTGAAAGGCTATCGCGCGACCGCTGATAGCCCAGGAAGGATCTTCGTCATGCGATCCATCGGTGATGATGCGTTGCCGCGATCCATCGGGCTTCATCACACCAATGCGCAGCCGCCCGCCCTCGACGTGGGTGAAGGCGATCAGGTCGTCGCGCGGACTCCATGCGGGCGAGGCATATCCGCCGCCCCCGAAGCTGATGCGCTTCTGCCCGCTTCCATCCGCCGCCATGACATAAAGCTGCTGCTCACCGGACCGATCGGATTCGAAGACGATCGACTTGCCGTCGGGCGCGTAGCTGGGACTGGTATCCGCCCCGGCCGTGTCGGTGAGTTGGCGGAGCGATCCGCTCGCGAGATCGATCGCGTAGATATCCGCGTCTCCCTCGCGCGCGAGGGAGAAGACGATCGTTCCGCCATCCGGTGAGAAACGCGCGGCCGACGGCACGCCCTTGGGGAGGGTCAAGGGGGTCACTTGCCCGGACCCTAGATCCGCCAGGACCAGCTTTGGCTGCGGGTCAGCATAGGACAGGAAGACGATGCGGCGGCCGTTCCGCGCGAAACGTGGCATGGCAACGAGTTCGCGGCCCTGCGTCAATTCGGTGGCATTCGCGCCATCATAGTCCGTCGAGACAAGACGGGCATGTTGGTCCGGCGGCTGCCCCTCCTCGGCCACGAACATAAGCCGGGTATCGAAGTGGCCCGGATCTCCGGTCGTGAAGGCGAACACCATGTCCGCGCACTTGTGCGCCGCCCGGCGCCATTGCGCGCTCGAGACGACAATTCGCTGTGAGGTTTCCGCCCGCGCGCCGAACACGTCGTAAAGCGTGCAATCATACGCGAGAAGCCCGCTGCCCACCGACCGCGCCCGGCCGACGACGAGCGCCTGCGCGCCGGCTTTCGCGAAGGGCGCGAAGGCGACCTCCTGCTCCGCGGAGAGGCGGCCATCGACGGCCACCGGCCGATACAGCCCCGTCGACAGAAGATCGGCGCGCACGATTTGGGACAGGGCAATGCCCGTATCCCCGCTCGCGGCCACGTCCGGGATCGGCCCGCTCGCGACGTCCGGAATGGCGATCAGGAGGGGCGACGCAATGCCCTGCGTGATGTCGACGTGCAGCGGCCCCTGCCCTGCCGCCGGCACTGCCCCTATCAGCAGGAAGCCCATGATCGCTCGCTTGGCCGGGGCCGTCATGACACATCCTTCGGATCAAAGTTCAGCTCGACATCGGCCCAGGCGTCGTAGAGTTCGGCGGGCAACTTGAGCGGCGCGCAGCGAAGGACGGCGCGGCGCACGCTGCCGGACAGGGCATTGGCATAGGCGTCGTTGTCGGACGTCCGGCCGGTCACACGCGACACGGCCGGTGTGCCCAGAACGCCGCCGGCGCGATCGAGCCGGATCCGCATCAACACCGTGACGTGACCGCTCTTGTCGTCAGCCTCGGGCGGGTTCCAGCAGGGCGTGATCTGGGATCGGATCATTTCGACCAGATTGGCGCGTTGACGCACGGTCAAACCCGCTACCCCCTTGGGAACGGCTTGCCCGATCACCGATCCCATCGCCGCGGAGTTAAGCCTGGAGCGTGGCGCGTCGCCCGTCTTGGCCGCTAGCGACCGCGACAATGCGGTCGCGTCGAGACGGCGGACGGGTGTTGCCGGCGCCGCGGGCGCAGCCGGTGCCGGTGACGGCGACACCACCGGCACCGGCTGCGGCACGGGCGGCGGCGAATTCACGAGTACGGGCGCGGCCGGTCTGACCGGTGCCGGCGCCAGCACGGGCGCAACATCGACTTTCGGCGGCGCCGGCGTTTCGACAGGCGGCATTGGAAGCGGTGTGACGGGTTGCGTCAGGTCGGTGGACGGCCGGGGAGCGGGTTCGGGAACCGGCGTCGGTTGCTGGCGCTCTTCGGATGCTTGCGAGTTTGCCGGCGTGGATTGCTGTGCCTCGGGCACCGTTTCGCTGTTCGCGGCATCCGACCGGGCGACACTCGGGTCCGGCAACGGCATGGCATGTTCGAAATCGGTGATCTCGATTTCCATGCCTACCGGGGGCGGCACCAGCTTCTGCGACCGCAGCACGACCATCGACAGCATCGCCAGCAAGGCGATGTGAAGGATCAGGGATGCTGCCGAGGAGAGCCGGGCGTTCACGGGACGGTCTTCGCTCCGACGGCAACCCGTGAATCCGACAGGAAGGCGACCTTGGTGAAGCCGACGCTCCCAATCTGGGAGACGACCTGCATCACCCGGCCATAATCGAGGGAGCGATCGGCCCCGACGAACACGCGCATCTGCGTGGGATCACCGGACGCCTGCGCGAGTTGCTGGAGCGACGGCACGAAATCATCAGGCGCGATCGCGGCCCCGCCCAGATAGATATGGCCGCTGCCGTCGATGGAAATCTCGATCGGCTTCAGGTCGGCCGCCAGTTCCTGCGTGCGCGCCTGCGGCAGGTCGACCTTCATGCCGGTGGCCATCATGGGCGCGGTGATCATGAAGATCACAAGCAGCACCAGCATGACGTCGACGAAGGGCGTGACGTTGATCTCGCTGAGATAATGCGGCCTGCCGGCCGGACCCTTTCCGCGCAGGAAACTAGAGCTGGAGGCCATCGTGATTCCGATCGTATGCGGTCTGGTCGGGAACCCGGACGAGCGGGTGCCTTGTCTCCGGGCTCATCGCCGTACCCGCCCGCCAAGCTGGCGCGAGATCGCGACTTCGAGGAGGCCGACGGTCGAGCGCCATTCGGCGTCGACATCCGCGATGCCCTGCTGAAGCCGATTATAGCCGACCACGGCCGGGATCGCGCAGAACAGGCCGACAGCGGTGGCGAGCAACGCCTCGGCGATGCCCGGCGCCACCACCGCCAGCGACGTGTCCTGCGTCTGGCCGATGGCGAGGAAGCTCGCCATGATCCCCCAGACGGTGCCGAACAGGCCGACGAACGGCGCTGTCGCGCCGATCGTCGCCAGCCACGTCGTGCGGTCCGCGAGACGGCGGCCCTCGCGGGAAACGGCCATTTCGGCGATCGACAGGATGCGCTCGCGAGCCTGCTCATAGCCGTGGAGCGGGTTCTCGCTCGACCAGCGCCATTCGGCGTCGATCGCGCTCAGGATCGGCACAATCTGCCCGCGTTCCTGCTCGATCAGCTGCCGCAACTCGTCCCGCGTGCCGACCGAGGCCAGCACGCGCCTCACATCGCGCACGTGGCGGCGTTCCCGGATGATGACCCAGCTGCGATTGATGATAAGTGACCAGGAGGCGATCGATGCCAGCAGCAGAAGGACGATGATGGCCTGCACGAGCCAATCCGCATCCATGAAAATGTGGATCGGTGATGCGGCGGATGCCAGCCAGTCTTGCGTCACAAGGTTTCCCCCTTTTTGCTGTTCGTTCGCGATCAGTGCTTGATGATCGCGCGGATAAAGGTGTCGATGTCGGGGAGGCCGGTGGCGGCAATCCCTTCCTTGCGCTGGAAAGCCTTCAAAGCGTCGACGAATTGCGCAGAGGACACGCCGGTGACTGTGCCCTTGTAGAATTTCCGGGCGATCAGAGCCGTCTGGAGCCGCCTGAGGGAATCCTGACGAATGCTCACGGATTTGTTATCGGCCTGCATCTGGACGAGCGGCGTCTCGGCCGCTTGCCTCAGAGGTGCGAGAAGCCGCAGCGTCTGATCAACCACGGTTTCGAGCAATGCCGACTGCTGCTGGCGACAGACCGCGCTGACGACATTGACAAAGTCGAGCCCGTCCTGGGTCGGCAGCATATCGAACGTGGCGGCCTCCAGCCGGCTTCGGGCGGTCGCATAGCCGAGAAGCCATGAAGAATAGGCGCCAACCTCGGCCGGCTTGCCCGCAGCGGCGAGATAGTCCGCGCAGCTATGGCCGCCGAGACCGCGAACGGAATATTTTCCATTGCCATCGGCAGCAAATGAAGCGGGAACGCAGAGCGTCATCCCTGATGTGAGCGCCAGCGCCAGATGCGCAAGGCGGAAAGACACTGCTTTCATAACGACGTCCAATCGTTCGAATTCATATTTTGAGAAGGCTTCAGGCGCATGGCCGCTGCGGCTTCCTTGACATTCGCGAGTCCCCCACGCCCGCTGGACGTGGGGGACCCACCCGGAGGTCAGCTCACCAGGAGCACTCCGGCACTGGCCCGGTCGGGGTTTACCGGGCGGCGATCACGCTGACCGCATTGTTGCCGACCGCCGTCGCGGTGACAGTGTTGCCGTTCACGCCGAACGAGCTGCTTGCGAGGGCGCCGCCAGCGTTGTTGCTGCCAAACGCGACGGAAGTGGCCGTCGCGCTGATTGCAGCGCTGTTCGTCTGGAAGTTGGCCACGGCAGCCGTTGGCGTCCCGGTGTTGAGGGCCGTCAGCGTCAACGTGTTGTTCGCGGTGTTGCCATAGGCCTGCGCCGCGGCGCTGTTGCCCGTGACCCCGACCGTGCTGCCGGCAACCGCCGACGTGCCTGGGCCGTTCAGCGCGACCGTGTAGGTCACGTTCTGGCTGTAGGCCGACACAGCGCCGGTGTTGCCCTGCAAGTTGAGAACAGCAGCCTGGGCCTGGGTGTTAAGGACCGGCGCAGACCCAGTACCAGCGGAAGCAGGCGCCGGGGTACCGTAGTTGCTACCGGCATCCACATTCAGAACATTGCTCGCGCTGTTACCGCGTGCAAGCGCCGACGTAGTGTTGTCGGCGATAGTCACGCTGCTGCCCGATGCGGCCGGAACCGTGGCCGCATCGCCGTTCAGCGAGAGGCCGGTCGCGTTTTTGGCCGTCGCTGTGACAGTCGCAGCAGAGCTCTGCTGATTGAGGACACCGGCGCTGGCTGCTTGCGCGGCAGAGCCGTTGAGCGCGAGGCTATTGGACGCCCGGTTCGACGACGCTTCCGCGACCGTGCTGTTGCCGGAGATCGTCGCCGAGCTGTTGCTCAGACCAGGCCCCGCAGCCGCCACACGATCCTCATTGTAGAGCTTCGTATCGGCCTCACTGGTAACGCTCCCCCCGGACACCGTCTGAGCGTTCGCGAGGACGTGTCCACCCGCTGCTCCGGTGACGCCAAGCGCCGCGTTGCCACCCGTTCCGACCGCAGCGACGTTCGTTCCGGAGACCGTAGACGTGTTGGTCACGTCGTTGAACACGGCAAGGCTGGTGTTGCTGTTGTTGGACAACGCCACACTCGAATCCTTGATCGCCGCCGGAGCGAAGATTTCCGAGTTCGAGGTGGAGGTGATGCCAGCGGGGCCGCTACCCGTCCCGCCGCTCTGCGACGAGGACAGGGCGGATCCCGCCGAGATGTCGTTGCCCGCCAGATCGATCGAATTCCCGGCGGTATTGGCCACGGCCCTGGCGCTCTGGCTGTTGCCCGAGACGCTGAGGGACGAGTCCGAAATCTCCGTGCCCTCGATCGTATCCAGCCCGAAGGTGGAATAGACGGTGCTCGCCAGCGCGCTATTCGACTGCTGGATGTTCGACAGCGCATGGTCCGCGGAGGTCGAAAGCGGCGTGACGGAAGACGCAGCCAGATCGCTGGCATCGGCAACCGATGTGCCGCTGACCGCGAGGCTGTTGGTGGCGGTATTGCCCGTCACCGATCCCGCGACGACATTGTTGTCGACACCGAGCTGGGAACCCTTGACGGTGCCGTCGGCAACGACCGTCACTCCGCCAAAGTTAGGCGTCCCATTGGTCGCCGGAACAGTCGCGGATTCCGGCAACCCACCCGCAAGAATCTGGCCATACTGCAAAGCTGTCGCAGAAAAGCCGTCAGCGTCACGGGAAAGCTGGTTCGGCGAAGAAAGTGCCCAACCGTTCGCTCTCAGATAGGCAATCTGTCCTCCATCCAGCGCACTGGCATCGATATAGAGTGTGCCTCCGGTTAGCTCGTTCGTGTCCGAATCGTGAGTGAGACCCGTACCCGTAATCACATAATCGAGCGGGCCGCCATCGTATGCCGGATCCCCCTTCAGTCCGATACTAGCCGACAAGGCCGCGTCGTTTACCTGGAAGTTCTGGACGCCGGTGCTCGAGGCAAGCTGGTTGCCCGCCAACGAGACGCCGTTGACGCCGCTATTGCCGGTCGCGCCCGCCGTCAGGCGGTTGCTATCGGAATTCACGGACGCATTTGCAATGTCACCGCCGATCGTCGTCAGAACGTTCGCAGAAGTGCCGGCGAGAGTATCGACCTGCGTCGCCGCAATCGAGCCATGCGCCGCCTGGGCGTTCTGGACCGAGAAAGACGAAGCCGCCGTGAGACCGGCACCCGTGGCCGAAAGCCCCGTCGCCGCCGCCGAAGCGCTGTCGAGGTTGTTACCGGTTACGGTCAGCACGTTGCCGGTCGCGCGGTTGCCGTAGGCCAGCGCCTGCACGGCGTTGTCCGACGTGCTCACGCCCGATCCGCCTACATCGCCGTCGATGCTGGTTTCGATTACGCTGTCGCCGGTTGCCGCCGCGGAAATGGACGAACCCGCATCGCCGGCCGACTGAGTGTTGGCGATCGCGCCGATAGCAGCGAATCCGCCGGCAGCGACATTGCCGAGACCAAGCGTCGTGCTGTTGGCAGAGTCGTTCCCATAGGCCGCCGCGACATAGTTGTTGGCCGTGTTGGCGAGGGTGCTCGACGTAACGCTGCCGTCAACCTCGACACCGAGCCGTGAAGCGCCGCCTGCACTCGCCGTGACGTCTGCCTGTGTGGACTGATCGCTCAGCACACCAAAGGCAGCGTTGACTTTCGGCTGAGTCACCGCACCATCGCTGAACGACAGCGGGTTGGCCGGGTCATAGACGATCGTGGATCCGGCCGTCGCCGAGGGTGTGAGGGAGAGACTGTTGCTGTCGACGGTCAACGCGTTGGAAGCCGAGCCGCCATAGGCGATAGCCCGCTCCAGATTGTTGGACGTGGTCAGCGTGCTGTTGGCGACATCCGTGCTCGCAACCACCCCGATCGAGGAGTTTGCCAGCGAAGCACCGACAGAGGACGTGGTGCCAGCGATCTGGGCGCTGGCGATGCCCGCGCCCGAACCGACATCGTTGCTCGTCAGCGACAGGCTGTTGCTCGCCGAGTTCGCAACGGCAACGGCTTCGGCCGTATTGCCTGTGGTGGACAGCGTGGTGACATCGCCAATGGTGTCCGCCGGGGTGCCCCCATTTGAATTGGCGGTGATGCCGATCTGCGTATTGCTTTGGGTCGCCTGGAGGGCCGACTGGTAGCTGCTCTGCAGATTGGCGATGGTCGCGCCCCCGGACGCCGAGGCATTACCGTCGTGGTAGGTGCCGCCGGTGCCGCCTGTGAGAGCGACTTCACCGCTGCCAATGTTGAGCGAAGTGGCATCGAGTGCAATGCTCTGGCTGGCGCTGTTGCCATAGCCCGAAGCGCTGACCGTGTTGCCCGCGACGCCGACATTGCTGCGCTGCGTCAGGCCATCTGCATAGCCGGTGCTGGCCGCGATGATATTATTGCCAGCCGTTGCCGTCTGCTCCGTGCGATAGTTGGTCTGCTGGTTCGCGATAGCCGCCGATCCGGTGAAGCCCTGTGCGTCCTGACCGCTCGCAAGCGCGCTGGACACGGCATTGCCCTTGACCGAGGCCGACACCGTGTTGTCGTCCAGGGCGATCGTGCCGCCGCTAATCGACTGCACACTGGCGCCGACATAGTTGTCGGAGGCCTGGGCGCTCAGTTCTGCCGGTACGAGCGATGTTCCCGAGTTGCCCTGGCTGGAGCTGATCGCGAGATCGGCCGAGACATTCTGGGTCAGATCACCGTTACGGTACGTGGCCGAGGAACCCGGCAAGGCCGTACCGGCGCCGGTAAACGTCAGGCTGTCGTCGAGCAGGATGCGGTTGCCCGGCGTTGTACCGGTCGCATCGTTCCCGGCGGCAACGCTGGTGATGTTGTTGTTCGTGACCGCAAGCGAACCGGTCAGCGTGTTGATGTCGTCGACCGGATCGGTACCCTGGATTGCGGCGGTGATCACATTGCCGCTCGCCAGCGACGTGCCGGTGGATGCGTCCGCGCTCTGCGCGTTGCTGACCACGGCCGAGCCAGCGAAAGCCGGGGCATCGCCGGCCTGCAAGCTGATCTGGTTGCGAGCGGTATTGAGCGTGGTCGACGCAGCGATAGCGTTGCTGTCGAGCACCGCCGCGGAGCTGACCGTATTGCCATCGGCGCCGGTCAGCGAAAGGGTGATCGCGTTGGTGTCGACGCTGTCGTCGGCATTGCTATGCGCGGTTACCCCTGAGGCTTGCTGGAGCGTGCTGACGACAACCGTACCGGCCGCGCCGATGGACCCGGTGGTGTCGAGGTTCGATGCGCCACCGGTGGCGCGCGTGGTGTAACCGGTCGGAACCGTGCCGGCGACGGTCTGCGTCGCCTGATTGACGGTCGTGGCGGCACCAATCGTGTTACCCGTGACTGTTGCGCTGCCGCTCTTGAAACCGTCCAGAGCGATATTGAGCGCATCATCCGAGGCAAGGCTCGTCACCAAATTGCCGGTGCTCGTCTGCACGCTAAGCGCGGCAATGCCGTCGGCGCTCGGATCCACGGTGGGATCAGTGGCCTTGGTTGCATTGATCAATGACAGATCGATGCCCTGCGTGGCAACGTTCGACTGTGCATTGGCCTGGATGGCGTTGGCCGAAACCGTGTTGGTGTTTCCGGTCTGGACACCGTTGTCGGTGATGCCCGACACGCCACCCTGAACGGACGTGACCTCAGCTTTTACACCATTGATGTTCCGCTGGATGTTGGTCCCGGACTTGTGCGCTAGCACATCGATGGCGGATGACGCGGGCGTCACTGTCGTGGAGGCGGAAGGATCGGCAGCAGCAAATGCGGCAGACGCGCCGAAACCGGCAATAAGAGCTGTGCTTGCACCAGCTAGCAGTGCGGTACGCAGCCTCCTTGTTGTATTAGTCATACTTGGATTCCTTTTCAGATACACATGACGAGTTGAAAGTTGTTTTTGAATATCAGCTATCCGTAATAGCTCCCCCACGCCCTCCTTTACTTACGGATTTGAAGTCTCGCGATTTCCTGGTTTCCCGGGCCATCGCGATGGATCGATGTGTCGGCCTTGTCGGGACGCCACGTCACGGTGATCCCCGCCGGCGGGACGCCCCTGTTGGCGAGCGCGGACACGACCGCAGCGAGACGCTGATCGATCAGGCTGTCCCGCTTGGCGGGGTCCCAATTTTCCGTGTCCCGGGCGACGAGCATCACATTGACCGGCCCGTTGCCGGCCCGCTGCACGATCTGGTCAAGCACGGCTTGCGCAGCGCCCATCAGCACCGTGTCGCCGAACTCGAACCCGATCTGCACCGTGTCCCCGCTTGGTGCGCCACCGGATGCGTTCAAGCTGTTGAGGCTGGGGGAAGGTTCATTCAGGGATGCCGTTGAAGACACGGGTGGCGCGGCCTGCTTCGCCGGAGCAGGTGCAACAGGTCCAGCCGGTCCGGACGACGGACGCAAGGCGCGCCCTCGCAGCTGATCGGCGGTGAGGTCGGGGATCGTGTCGATCCGCTGCGCCATGCAGATCGAGGGATCGACATGGTCGACCGCGGCCACCAGCCGCATCGTCGCTTCCTCCAGCGCCGTGCGGATGCCAAGCTGCAGCGGCTCCTGCCCCTTCGCGCCCACATTGATGTCGAACAAGGTGTTGCCGAAGAAACGGAACACGCTCGCCCCGATTTCGTAGCCGCTGAACTGCTTGGTCAGGCTGACCGTCTTGATGACGACCAGAGACTTGGAATCGATGATGCGAAGGTCGACCGCGACACTTTCGGTGAACACCCGCGCCTTCGGGCCGATATTGTTGACCGCGACCTCGGCACCGCCCGAGCGAATATTGTAATTCACTTCGGTGATGCCGCCGACGATATAATAGTCCGATTTGGTGATCGTGCCGCCGAAATAGGGCAGCCACGGCACCCGGTTTCCATTGACTTCATGCACATCGCCGTCGCCGAGCTGGCGCCGATCGGTATAGCCAAGCTCGCGCTCCGCGATCGTCGGGTCGAAGCGTTCCGCGATAGTGATCGGTCCGCCGATCTTGCCGAGCGCCGAATAGACCATCAGGGCGCCGCCCTGGGTGATCGCATTGCCCTCGTTGATTGAATATTTGCCGGTATAGTCTTTGACGTCGCCGACTGCGATAACGCGGGTCGGCCCGCCCTTGGCGACCAGTTGATCGCCGAAGCACGCCAAAGCCGCTTCCATCGGCGAGCGGTTGTCGCGCACGGGCGGCCCGATCGGCGTAGGCACTTCGCCGGGCGCGAGGCGCTGCGTGTCCAGACCCGGGTGCAACACAGCACAGCCGGAGACACTGAAGGCCACGAAGGCGATGGCGCTGACGTTAGCCAGCCGCTTCAGGTGAGTGGTTTTACGCGACATGGTCATATTTCCCCGGGCATCAATTCAGGACGCCGTATTGGCAGGCGGTAGAGCCCGACACGGAGGCGGTCTGGTTGCCCGAGTTGGTCTGGTCGGTGTTGAGCGCTTGCTGGTTATTGCCGCGCACGCTGGTCGAGGTGCTGCCCGATGTGCTGGCCTTCACCGAACCCGTGTTGGACTGATCCGCGGTGTTCGAGCTGGATCCGGAGCCATAACCGCTCTCAGTCGACGTCGAATTGGCGTTGCCGGTCGATGTGGAGGAGTTTCCGCTGGTTGACGGAGAGTTGGCGACGGCACTCGACGAGGAGGAGTTGCCGACCGCGCTCGATGCGACGGAGCAATTATACTGCCGTCCGATATACGTATTATAGACCGGCGCGGCATAGCCCCCATTTTGCTTGGTCTGCCGCATGTTCTCAAGATAGGCTTTGTTGACCTTGTCCGCCGATGTGTCGAACTGCCACGCGCCATTCTCACCCAGATTATTGGCGAGAACTGGCGATGGTAAAAGTAAGGTGGCGATAATCGCACCCGAAACCATGGGTGAAATTTTCATAAGCAGATACTCCGAGAGTCCGGTCCAATTGCGCGGCAGCGATCGGCACGGAGGGACCGGCCGCCTGACGACGCATGCGAGGCGCGCACGATCACGATGGCATTCGTCTCCGGAGCGCTGGAGGGACAAAGTCCACCGCTCCGGACGGGCGTGCGACGGGCTTCTTGTGGCCTCGATCGCACGCTCCTCCAGCACCCTCCCGGAAAGCCAGATTGTCTGTCAT
>Ga0180221_1001375_pt1 | contig 16411 bp, 15 predicted proteins | sample eDN5th37CKraftMG_FD_151339 | JGI IMG/M metagenome (GOLD analysis project Ga0180221, IMG submission 151339) | Enriched Miracle-Growth compost microbial communities from Emeryville, California, USA - eDNA 5th pass 37_C Kraft MG (version 2) (version 2) ...
GCGCTGCTGCGCAGCCGGGCCGCCGCCGCCCCGGCCGAGCAGGCGCCGGGCATGCTCGCCTTCCGCCGCGCGCGGGTGCTGGTGGTGGATGACAGCCTCACCTACCGCACCTACCTCGCCGGGCTGCTGGGCCGCGATGGCTACAAGGTGGAGATGGCGGGGAGTGCGGAGGCGGCGCTGGAGGCGGCGGCGGCGGCGCCGCTCTCCTGGGACTGCATCGTACTGAACGCCTTCAGCTCCGGCTATGACGGCGCCGCCCTCTGCGCCCGGCTGAACGCGCTGCGCGGCGCGGCGGCCAGCCCTGGCACCGAGACGGCGAGTTTCCAGATCGTCGCGCTTGGTACCGACAGCCTGGTCGGCCGTGAGATCCTGGCCAGCGTCTTCGAGGCCGGCGCCGACGACCTGATTCCCGCCACGGCGGAGCCGAAGGTGCTGAGCGTGCGGATCCGCGCCGCGCTGCGCCGCAAGCTGCTGCAGGACGAGGACCGCCGGATCGCCGCCGAGCTGCGCGAGCGCGAGCTCTCGATGCAGCGCGCCCAGGCCGAGGCCGCCGCGGCGCAGGCCAAGGCGGCGCTCGCCGAGGCGCTGGCGCGCGCGAACGCGGAACTGGAGGAGACCAACCACCAGCTGCGCGAGGCGCAGACCAAGCTGGTGCAGGCCGCCAAGATGGCCTCGCTCGGCGAGCTGGTGGCCGGCATCGCGCATGAGATCAACAATCCGCTCGCCTTCATCCTGGCGCACCAGGGCACGGTGGAGCGGCTGCTCGGGCAGGTGCAGGGCATGCTCGGGGAGCACGAGGCGGCGCGGCCGCTGGTAGCGAAGTGCCGCGACCGCTCGGGCTCGATGGCGCTCGGCCTGCGGCGCATCCAGGACCTGATGCTGAAGCTGCGCAAGTTCTCGCGGCAGGACGACGCCTTCCAGCGCGTCAACGTGCCGGACGCGCTCGATACGGTGCTGGCGCTGCTGGCCCACAAGCTCGGCGACCGCATCACGGTGGAGCGGCATTACCGGGCGGTGCCGGAGCTGCGCTGCTCTCCCGCGCTGCTCAATCAGGTGGTGATGAACATCGTCAGCAACGCGGCGGATGCCATTCCCGACCAGGGCACCATCACCATCGAAACCGACAGCGATGCCTCCGGCTACCGGATCACCATCAGCGATACCGGGCCGGGCGTGCCGCCGGGCTTGCGCGACCGCATTTTTGAGCCTTTCTTCACCACCAAGCCGGTCGGCTCCGGCACTGGGTTGGGGCTGGCCATCGCCTATAACGTCATCAAGGCGCATGACGGCACGATCTCGGTGGGCAGCGGGGCCACGGGCGGCGCCTCCTTCGTGATCAGCGTGCCGGTGGATGCGAAACGCTGAACGACATGGACAGACAGCCCGACCCCGCACCGGCGACCTTGCTGCTGGTGGATGACGAGCCGGAGATCCTGGTCGCCCTGGACGACCTGTTCGAGGCGGAGTTCCGCGTCCTTACCGCCACCTCCGGGGCCGCCGCGCTGGCCTTGCTGGCACGCGAGCCGCAGGTGGACGTGATCGTCTCCGACCAGCGCATGCCGGGCATGACGGGCGATGCCTTCCTGGCCCGCGCGCGCGAGGTCTGCGACGCCGAGGCGCTGCTGCTCAGCGGTTATGCCGACCTGGAGGCGGTGATCAACGCCGTCAACAACGGCCGCATCGCCGGCTATGCACCGAAGCCCTGGGAGCCGGCGGCGCTGCTCAGCATGGTGCGCAATGCCGCCGCCCGGCGCCGCCTGTCCCGTGAGCTGGACACCGAGCGCGCCCTGTTGCGCGGCCTGCTCGATTCCTCGACCGACGCCTTGAGCTTCAAGGACGCGGCCGGCCGTTTCGTGCGGCTGAACGCGGCGAAGGCGGCGGCGCTCGGCCGCAGCGTGGAGGAGTGCCTCGGCCGCGGCGAGGCGGAGCTGCTGCCGCCCGCGGCGCGTGCGCCGCTGCTGGAGGCCGACCGCGCGGTGATCGCCAGTGCCCGGCCGGCCGAGCTCACGGAGCAGCGGCATTCCGACGCGGCGCCACCGCGCTGGGTGCGGATCCACCGCATCCCGATCTGCGATGCCGGTGGGCAAGTCACCCATCTCGCCACCATCGAGCATGACATCACCAAGCAGCGCGAGCTGGAGGAGCGCCTGCACCAGGCGGAGAAGATGCAGGCGCTTGGCACCATGGCCGGCGGCGTCGCGCATGACTTCAACAATCTGCTGACCGCCATTCTCGGCAGCCTCGACCTGTTGGCGCATACCACGCAGGGGGATCCGCGGCAGCAGAAGCTGGTGCGCAACGCCATCACTGCGGCGGAGCGCGGCTCCACCCTGACGCAGCGGCTTCTCAGCTTCAGCCGCAAGCGCGAACTGCAGTTGCGCGCCAGCGACATCAACCAGCTCGTGCGCGAGATGGATGACCTGCTGCTGCGCAGCCTGGGGCCGGGCATCGAGCTGCGGCACCGGCTCGACGCGCAGCTCTGGCCGGCGATGGTGGACCCGGAGCAGCTCGGCCTCGCCCTGCTCAACCTTTGCATCAACAGTCGCGATGCCATGCCGGAGGGCGGCACCATCACCCTCACCACCCGCAATGTCGTGCTTGGCGAGGAGTCGATGGCCGACCTCACCGCCGGCGACTATGTCGCGGTGGCGGTGACCGATACCGGCAGCGGCATGCCGCCGGCCGTGCTGGCGCAGGCCTTCGAGCCCTTCTTCACCACAAAGGAGGTGGGGCGCGGCACCGGCCTGGGCCTGTCCATGGTCTATGGGCTGACGCGACAATCCGGCGGCACCACCACCCTCGCCAGCGCCATGGGCGAGGGCACCACGGTCGAGCTGTTCCTGCCGCGCGCCAGCACCCATGCACATGCGGAAAGCGGGGCGGAGCAGAGCGGCGCGCCGCCACCCTCGACAGCGCCGGCGCGGGTGCTGGTGGTGGACGACGATCCGGGCGTGCGCGGCGTGACCGCCACCTTCCTGGCCAATCTCGGCCACCGCCCGCTGGAGGTGGAGGATGGCGAGGCGGCGCTGCGGGTGCTGGAGCAGGCCGACGACGTCCACGCGATGGTGACGGACCTGATGATGCCGCGCATGTCGGGGCGGGAACTGGCCGACCGGGCCCATGCGCTGCGCCCGGGGCTGCCGATCCTGCTGCTGACCGGCTATGCCGATCCTGAAGCGGTGCCGGAAGGCTATCCGGTGCTGCGCAAGCCCTTCCGGCAGGCGGATCTGGCGCGCAGCATGGCGCTGCTGCTGAAGCCGCGCGCCGCCTGAGCGCGGACGGGCCTCACCGGAAAAGGCTGCGCCACCCCCGCCCGGCGCCGGGCGGGGGTGGCGCGTCAGTCTCAGGCCTTGGCGGCCTTGCGCTTGTTCTTCTTGAGCGCCGCGAAGGCGGCCTCGCGCAGTGCCGGGGAGGGCTTGAAGCGCACGGTGGCGCCGGCCTTCACCGCGACCTTCTCGCCGGTGCGCGGGTTCATCGCCGTACGCTTCGGCGTTTCGCGCACCAGGAAAGCGCCGAACTCCGGGATGGTGAAGCGGCCGGTGCGGACGATCTCGGCCTTCATCGCCTCGATGATGTCGCCGGCCAGCGCATTGGCGCCGACGCCGGTGATCTCGATGGAGTTCTGAATCGTGTCGGCCAGGAACTTCTTTGACATGGTCTTGCCTTTCGAGCGATGCGGATAGCCAAAGCACAGCCGGCGCCCGGCGTGAAGTCCCCCGTATTGCCCTTCCTGGAAGAAGCCGCCTCGATCCATGCGGAAAATGAATCCGTGTTGCCGCCAGGCCGCGCTGTGCCGGGCCGCACGGATGTGCAGCCGGGCACAGGCTTTTTTCCGCCCGGCCTGCCCCAACCCTTTCCGCCGGGCCGCCGTTACTGCGACGGTGGCGAACCGCCGTGGCCGGCCTGACCGGCCCGATCGACACCCCGAGGAGTACGACGCCGTGCCCATTGCCCCTCGCATTCCCGGCAGGAAGTCCTGGCTATCGCTGCTGGCCCTGCTGCTGCTCGCCGCCGCGCCCGGCCTCGCCCGTGCCGCTGAAAAGGAGCCGGCGGCGTCTGAGGCGCCATCACCCGCGCCGGCATTACCCGCGCCGGCATCACCCGCGCCGGCAGCCCCCGCGCCGACGACGCCTGAGGCCGCGGCCCCTGCACCCGCCGCGCCCGAGGCCGCGGCCCCTGAGGCAGCTCCTGTGGGCCAGGAACCCTTGCCGAAGGATTCAGCCCTGCTGCTGCTGGGCTCGGATGTGAAGAACTCATCCGACACCGTGGTCGGCCAGGTGGTGAATGTGCTGGTGGACGGAGAAGGCAAGCCCCTCGCCGTGGTGCTGGACTACGGCGGCTTCCTGGGCGTCGGGAAGCGGCGCATTGCCGTCGCCTGGCCGATGTTCCGCTTCAGCCCCAAGGGTGCCGTGCTCTCGCTGACGCGCGATCAGCTCAAGGCCTTTCCGGAGTACCGCAAGGGCGAGGATTCCGTCATGGCCACCGCAGTGGAGGCGCATTAGAGCCACATGACGGTCGACAGGCGGAGCCAACGCGGCCTCGATTGGCTGAACTTCTTCGTCGCGGATGTGCAGACGGGCTTCGGCCCCTTTGTCGCGGTTTATCTGACCACACAGGCCTGGACGGAGGTGCAGATCGGCTTCGCGCTCAGCCTGGGCACGCTGACGGCCATGCTGAGCCAGCTGCCGGCGGGCGCCCTGGTCGACGCCACGCGACACAAGCGGCGTGCGGCGATGGCGGCGCTGGTCGGCATCACGCTCTCCGCCGTGCTGCTCGCCGCCTGGCCGGCCACCCTGCCTGTGCTGCTCGCGGAAGTCCTGCACGGCTTCGCCAGCTGCGTGATGAATCCTTCCATCGCGGCCATCAGCCTCGCCCTGGTCGGGCGCGCGGCGCTGGGGGAGCGGCTGGGGCGGAATGCCCGCTTCGCCTCGCTCGGCGGCGCCATCGCCGCAGGGGTGATGGGCCTGATCGGCACCTATCTCTCGCCGGCCGCGGTGTTCTGGCTGACGGCTGCCCTGGCGGTGCCGAGCATGATCGCCCTGCTCAGCATCCGCCAGAGCGCGCTGCGGCAGAATGTCGCCGCCACCCAGGCTCAGACCAAGCGGGCGCGATTGAAGGATCTGCTGATGAACCGGGGCGTCCTGGTCTTCGCCGGCTGCGCCCTGCTGTTCACCCTGTCCAACGCGGCGATGCTGCCGCTGGCGGGGACGGCGGTGACGCAGGCGGCCGGCGACGAGGCGAACCTCATCATCGCCGGCTGTCTCGTCGTGCCGCAGCTCGTGGTCGCCGGCCTCTCGCCCTGGGTGGGGCGCCTGGCGGAGGAGCGCGGGCGCCGCATCGCCCTGCTGCTCGGCTTCAGCATGCTGCCGCTGCGCGGCGTGCTGCTGGCGGTGGTTAACGACCCCTACATGCTGCTGCTGGTGCAGGCGCTCGACGGCGTCAGCGCCGCCACCCTGAACGTCATGCTGCCGCTCACCGCCGCCGACCTGACGCGCGGCACCAACCGCTTCAACCTGTGCATGGGCTTCTTCGGCCTCTCCGTCGGCATCGGCGGCACCATCAGCACCGGGCTGGCGGGGGCGGTGGCGAGCTGGGTGAGCCCTTCGGCCGCCTTCGCCATGCTGGGCGGCATCGGCCTGCTCTGCGTGCTGCTGACGCTGCTGGCCATGCCGGAAACGCGGGAGGAGATTTCCGCCGAGGCGGTCGCGGCGAAATAGCCGCCCCGCCGGGCGCCTCAGCGCTCCTCGCGCTGGTTCTTGAGCAGGTTGCCGAGGTCGCCCGCGCCCGTGGTCTTGTCGCCAGGCCGGGTGGTTTCGGCGTCGCGAGTCGAATGGCCGGTCAGCATCTCCGTCACCTCGCCGAGCTTCGGGGCATCCTGCGGAACGCGCTCCTTGCTCTGTTCGTCGCGGCGTCGCCTGGCATCATCGGCCATAGGGGAACTCCTTCTCGTGGTGATCCCCGGGGAACGGTCCGCCGCGGGCGGGGTTGCGGGGTGGACCGGGGGAGAAGGAATTCTCCCCCAGACCCCCTCTTTTTTCTTTTCTGTTCGTTTTGTCGGGCGGGTGACGCGCGCTTGCGCCGGGGCTGAAGCAGCCCCGGCGACCGCCGCCGGCAAGGCGCTGCGTGCGGCCAGCGCAGCGCCAGACTGACAAAAAAAAGAAGAAGGGGGTTCGGGGGAATTCCTTCCCCCGACCTTCATTCGGCCGTCTGGAAAGGCTCGTCCCAGGTGAAGGGCTCATGGATCGCCGCTGCCAGATGCTCGATCAGCACGCGGACCTTGAGCGGCATGGCAGGCGTCGGCGGATAGACGAGCTGGATGGTGTCGGGCACCGGCTCCCATCCGGGGATGCGCACGGGCAGCAGGGCGCCGGCGCGCACGGCATCGGCCACCAGGAAGGTCGGCAGCACCACCAGCCCGATGCCGGCGCGGGCGGCGTCCAGCAGGGCCTCGCCGCTGTTCGCGGTCAGCCGGCCGCGCAGCACCAGGGAGCGCGGCTCGCCCGGTGCGCCGCCGCTCGGGGCGAAGCGCCAGAGATGGCCGGCCGTCGTGTTCGCATAACCCAGGCAGGAATGCGCCGCGAGCGCCTCCAGGCTCACGGGTACGCCGTGCCGGGCGGCATAGTCGGGGCTGCAGCAGAGCGCACGGCGGCTGGTGCCGAGCCGGCGCGTGCGCAACTCGGAATCGCCGAGGCGGCCGCTGCGCAGCGCGAGATCATAGCCGCCGCTGAACAGGTCCACATGCCGATCGTCGAGGTCCAGCACCACCTCGATGCCCTCATAGCGCCGCATGAAATCGGCGATCAGCGGGCCGAGATAGCGGATGCCGAAGCTGAGCGGGGCGGCGAGGCGGATCAGCCCCTGCAGCGCGCCGGAGCGGGCCATCACCTCGTCCGCCACGGTATCGAGCTGGGCCAGCAGCGCGCGGGCGCGCTCGTAGAGCAGCGCGCCGGTCTCGGTGGGCGTCACCCGGCGGGGCGCGCGATGCAACAGCTTGGCGGAAAGCTGCGTTTCCAGCAGGGCCACGCGTTTGCTGACCACCGACTTCGCCAGGCCGAGCCGGGCCGCCGCCGCGGTGAGGGTGCCGCTGTCCACCACCTGGACGAAGGTGGCCAGGGCTTCGGGATCAGGCCGCATCGTTCGCGTCTAGCGAACGATGCGTTTCCCCGCAAGGCGTTGTGCGTTCGTGGCCAAGAACGCACCTTCCCCGCATCGCTTTCCGCACAAGGAACCGCCCCATGAGCAAGATCCTGGTCCTCTACTACTCGAGCTACGGCCATATCGAGACGCTGGCGAAAGCCGTGGCCGAGGGCGCCGGGCAGGTAGCCGGCACCGAGGTCGCCGTGAAGCGCGTCCCGGAACTGGTGCCGGAAGAGATCGCGACGAAGAGCCACTTCAAGCTCGACCAGGCGGCGCCCATCGCCACGGTGAACGAGCTGGTGGACTACGACGCCATCATCATCGGCACGCCGACGCGCTACGGCCGCATGGCCTCGCAGATGGCCAACTTCCTCGACCAAACCGGCGGGCTGTGGTTCCAGGACAAGCTGGTCGGCAAGGTGGGCTCGGTCTTCACCTCCACCGCCAGCCAGCATGGCGGGCAGGAGACGACGATCACCTCCACCATCGTCAACCTCATGCATTTCGGCATGATCATCGTCGGCCTGCCCTATAGCGAGAAGCGGCTGACCGACATCACCACGGTGAACGGCGGCACGCCCTACGGTGCCTCGACCATTGCCAATGGTGATGGCTCCCGCCTGCCGAGCGAGGCGGAGCTGGAGATGGCCAAGTACCAGGGCCGCCACGTGGCCGAGGTGACCGCCGCGCTGGTGCGCGGGCGGGGCTGAGGTGCCATCGCGGGGCGCATGCCGCCCCGCCGACCGACTTCGGCCCGGTCGCCGCCGCCGATCCCCGGCCGCGGCGCGAACCGGGCCAGCAGAGACGAGGCTGGCGGCGCAAGCCATGCCGCGGGTGGCAAGGACCATCCGCGCCGGTCGCGCCACGCGGCTTGCGCAAGGGAGGCTGCCATGCAGCTGCACGGAATCCACCATCTCACCGCTGTCTCCGCCGATGCGCGGGGCAATCACGACTTCTACACCCGCGTGCTGGGCATGCGGCTGGTGAAGAAGACGGTGAACCAGGACGATACCAGCGCCTACCACCTGTTCTACGCCGATGGCGAGGCCAGCCCGGGCACCGACCTGACCTTCTTCGACTGGCCGGTGGAGCGCGAGCGGCGCGGCACCCACAGCATCACCCGCACTGGCCTGCGCGTGAACGGCGAGGCGGCGCTGCGCTTCTGGGCGGAGCGGCTGGCGGCGCAGGGTGTCACCGCCGAGCCGATCCGGGAGGTGGATGGCCGCCTGCAGCTCCTCTTCGAGGACCCCGAGGGGCAGCGCCTGGCGCTGGTGGATGACGGCGGCGCCGGCGAGGCCCATCCCTGGGCGCGCAGCCCGGTGCCGGCGGAGCAGCAGATCCGCGGCCTCGGCCCGATCACCATGAGCGTGCCCGACCTGCGCCGCTCGGACGCCTTCGTCACCGAGGTGATGGCGATGCGCCGCGGCCGCACCTATCGCACCGAGGAGGCGCGGCCCGTCGATGTGCAGGTCTACGAGATGGGCGAGGGCGGCCCGGCGGCGGAGCTGCACATGCGCGTCGAGCCGCATCTGCCGGCGCACCAGCCCGGCGCCGGCAGCGTGCACCACGTCGCCTTCCGTGTGCGGGACGAGGAATACGGCTACTGGGTGGACCGCTTCAACCAGCTCCGCCTGCGCTCCAGTGGCCCGGTGGATCGCTACTACTTCCGCTCGCTCTATGTGCGGGAGCCGAACGGCATCCTCTACGAGATCGCGACGGATGGCCCCGGCTTCGACGCCGACGAGCCGAAGGACCAGCTCGGCGAGCGCCTCGCCCTGCCGCCCTTCCTGGAGCCGCAGCGCGCGGCCATCGAGCGCAGGCTGAAGCCGCTGTGAGCGCCCTGCTGCACACCGGCGGCAGCGGCCCGCATGCCGGCCGCCCGGTGGCCCAGGCCGGCGCGGCGCTGGCTGAGGCCCGGGCGGCGCTGATCCTGGTGCATGGACGCGGCGGCGATGCGGCGGACATGCTCGGCCTCGCCGCCCATGTGGCGGGGCCGGGGATCGCCTGCCTGGCGCCGGAGGCGGCGGGCAATACCTGGTACCCGCACCGCTTCCTGGAGCCGCCGGCGCGCAACGAGCCCTGGCTCTCCTCGGCCCTTTCCGTGCTGGACGACCTCGTGGCGCGGACCGGCCTGCCGCCGGAGCGGGTGGCGTTGCTCGGCTTCTCGCAGGGTGCCTGCCTGGCGCTGGAATTCCTGGCCCGGCGGCGCGCCCCGCTGGGTGCCGTGATCGGCCTCAGCGGCGGGCTGATCGGCGACCGGCTGCCGGCGGTGGAGCAGGCGGATGTCCTCGGCGGAACCCCGGTGCTGCTCGGCTGCAGCCGGGAAGACTTCCACATCCCCGAGCAGCGCGTGCTGGAGAGCGAGGCGGTGCTGCGCGGCCTGGGCGCGGCGGTGACCACCCGGCTCTACGAGGGCGGCTTCCACGGGGTGAATGCCGAGGAGGTGGAACTGGCGCGGGCGATGCTGGCGCGGCTCGGCTGAGGGCGGGGAAAGGGCCGGTTCCCGCCCGGCGGCTTCTCCGGTAAAGCAGGGGGCTGCGTCAGCCGGAGGAAGCCATGCCGCTCGACCACACCGCCCGGGGCGTCTACCCCATCGCGCCCACCCCCTTCCATGCCGATGGCAGGATCGACTTCGACTCGATCGACCGCATGACCGATTTCTACCGTGAGGTCGGCAGCACCGGCCTGACGGTGCTCGGCGTCATGGGCGAGGCGCCGAAGCTCGACCAGTCCGAGGCGCTGGAGATCGCCACCCGCTTCATCCGCCGCGCGGAGGGGCTGCCGGTGATCGTCGGCGTCTCCGCCCCTGGCTTCGCCGCCATGCGCGGGCTGGCCCGCGCCGCGATGGACCGCGGCGCCGCGGGCGTGATGATCGCGCCGCCCAACACGCTGCGCACCGACGATCAGATCACCACCTATTACCGCCAGGCGGCGGAAGCGATCGGCGAGGACGTTCCCTTCGTCATCCAGGACTTCCCGCAGACCTTCTCCGTGGTGATGACGCCGGCGGTGATCCGCAGGATCGTCATGGAGAACCCCTCCTGCGTGATGCTGAAGCACGAGGACTGGCCGGGGCTGGAGAAGATCTCCACGCTGCGCGGCTTCCAGGCGGACGGCTCGATGCGGCCGATCTCCATCCTCTGCGGCAATGGCGGCCTGTTCCTCGACTTCGAGGTGGAGCGCGGTGCCGACGGCGCCATGACCGGCTATGCCTTCCCCGACATGCTCTGCGACGTGGTGCGCCTGCAGGCCGAGGGGCAGCGCGATGCCGCGCATGACCTGTTCGACGCACATCTGCCGCTGCTGCGCTACGAGCAGCAGCAGGGCCCGACCGGCCTCGCGGTGCGGAAATACGTGATGGCGCGGCGCGGCATCATCGCCTCCGACGCGCAGCGCAAGCCGGGTGCGGCGCTGACCGCCAAGGCGAAGAGCGAGGTCGAGTACCTGCTCTCCCGCGTCGCGCGGAAGGACCCGCGGGCCGGCAAGCTGCGCTGAGGCAGGCGCAGGCCGGGCGGGCGGGGGGCCACGGCTGCCTCACGCCCGCAGCGGCACAGGCCCCGGGCGGCCGGGCAGCAGCATGGCGGGCGGCGCGCCGCTGCCCTGCTGCAGCACCCGGGCGGCCTCGAAGCGCATCCGGCAGTTGATCCCCGTCGGTTCCCAGCGGATCTCCACCGTGCCGCCGAGCTGCCGCCGGACCGTGTTCTCCACCACCTTCAACCCGAAGCCCTGGTCCGGCGCCTCCCGCACCGGCGGGCCGCCGCTCTCGCGCCAACAGAGGATCAGGCTGTCCTCCAGGCGCATCCAGGAGAGCAGGACCTGCCCCTGATCGCCGGAGAGGGGGCCATACTGCGCCGCATTGGTCGCCAGCTCGTGCAGCACCAGCACGAGGGGCTGCACCGCATGCGCGGCGATGGTGAGCGCCGGGCCCTTGAGCAAGATCCGCCCGGACTGGTGGTGGACGCCCAGCGCATCCCGCACCACGCTGTGGAACGCGCTGCCGAGCCATTGGCCGCTGGCCAGCAGCGTATGCGCCCGCGCCAGCGCCGTCACGCGGCCCTTCACCGCCTCGGCGAAGCGCATGGGGTCGTCGGCGCGGCTCATGCGCAGCACGGATTGCACCACGGTCAGCACATTGCGCGCCCGGTGGTCCACCTCGCTGGCCAGCTGCCGCTCGCGCTCGGCGGCCTCCTGCGCCGGGGTGACGTCCATCACCACGCCGCTCAGCCGCAGCGGCCGGCCGTCGAGGCGCCGCTCCACGACCGCGCCCTGGCGATGCAGCCAGCGGATCCGCTCATCCGGCCAGACGACGCGGAACAGCGCGTCGTAATGCCCCGGCCCGGCCGGATCGAGCGCCGCGGCAACGGCGGCGCGCAGCAGGCCGCGATCCTCCGGATGGACCGCCGCTTCCATCGCCGCATGGGTTGGCATGTGCCCTTCGGCCACGCCGTAGAGCGCCTCGCAGCCCACCGAGCCGGTCAGCACATCGGTTTCCACCTCCCAGTCCCAGGTGCCGATACGGGCCGCATGCAGCGCCCGCGCCAGACGCGCCTCGCTCTCGGCCAGGGCCTTCTCGCGCTGGCGCAGGGCCTTGCTGGCCTCGGCCAGCGCCGCCCCCACCTCCGACACCTCGCGGATCGGCGTGGCGATCGGCTGCACCGCCGTGCCGCGCCCGAGCTGCTGCGCCATGCGCACCAACTGCTGCACGGGGTGCGCAATGCGCCTGGCGAAGATCACCGCCAGACCGATCGCCAGCGCCGCCAGCAGCCCGGCGCCCGCCCCGAGCAGCCACAGGGAGCGGCGGAGCGGCGCCTCGGCGACGCGGGCCGGCACCAGGATGCCGGTGCGCCAGCCGAGTTCGGAGGAGAAGGCGGAGGCGACCAGCACCGGCTCGCCGGTCATGCTCCGCCCGGACCAGAAGTTCGAGGCGGCGCCGCTGGCCTCCTGCGCCGCTTCGGAGATGAGCCGGCCCTGCAGCTCCTCCTGCCGTTCCGAGCGGACCATGATGTGCCGCTGCCCGTCCACGATCAGCGCGATCCAGCCCTCGGGCAGCCGCACCTGCCGCAGGCGCTCGAGCAGGCGGTCGGGATTCATCGCCAGGCTGAGGAGAGAGGCCACCTGGTTGTCCCGCAGCACCGGCACGGTGATGACGACCGAGAAGGGCTCTCCCGGCCCCATCCGCACCAGCCCCGAGATGGCCGGCGCCCGGTCGCGACGGGTCCGGGCGAAGCTGCCCTGGTCGTTCGCCGAGGGAGGGGCGCCAGGCGCCGAGATCACCGGCGCCGCCCGCGCGGCCCGTCCATCCTCGGCCCGGTGCAGCAGGATCCGGCCGCCCAGGAGAGAGCCGGCCATGCGCGCCCGGCGGCTGAAGCTGGCGGCATCGGGCGCTTCCAGGGCCAGATTGGCGGCCATGACCTGCAGGGCGGCGACCTGTCCCTCCATGTCCCTCTCCAGCAGCGTCATGATGCTATGCGCGCGGGAGAGGGCTTCGTGCCGCAGCACGTCGCGCTGGGCGGACAGATAGATCTGGACGAGGCCGCCCGTCAGCAGCAGCACCGGTACGAGCAGCACGAGGCAAAGCAGCGCCAGATGCCCGGCGAGGGGCAGCTGGCGTGGCCCCGCCGCAGTGGCACCGGAGGGATGAGGACCGGCGTCGCGAGGGGGGCGGAAAAAAGGGGTCAACGCTGTCAATCGGGCAGGAAGCCCCGTCCAAAACACCTCGTTCCTCCGCGCAGGCTGACAGGCAACCTGCACCGCCGGGCCCCTGCGGCGCAATTGGTGCACGGGAATTTTGATCGCCGGATGCCCGGTGGGGTTGTCCTGTGCTGCGCGGTAGCGGCGTCAGGCTGTACCAGCGCCCTCGGCACGACCGGCCGCGATGGCGGCGCGCATCGCCGCGACCGCCGCCGGCAGGCCCTGGAAGACGGCGGCGCCGACCAGGAAATGCCCGATGCTGACCTCGACCACCTGCGGGATGGCGGCGATGCCGCGCACGCTCTCATAGTCCAGCCCATGGCCGGCATGGCAGGTGAGCCCGTGCCCGGCCGCCGCCTCCGCGGCCGCGCGCAGCCGTGCCAGCAGCGGGCCGCGCGCCTCGGCGGGCGCGTCGGCATAGGGGCCGGTGTGCAACTCGACGGCCTGGGCGCCGAGCGCGGCGGCGGCGGCGATCTGCGCCGGGTCGGGCTCGACGAAGAGCGAGACCTCGATGCCGGCGGCGGAAAGGCGGCGCACCGCCTCGCCCAGGAAGGGGCCGGCGCCGCGCGCGTCCAGGCCCCCTTCGGTGGTCAGTTCGGCGCGCTTCTCCGGCACGATGCAGCAGGCGGCGGGGCGCAGGCCCTCGGCGATACCGACCATCTCCTCCGTCGCCGCCATCTCGAAGTTCAGGCGCAGGCCGGGCTCGGCACCGAGTCGCCGCACATCCTCGTCGCGGATGTGGCGGCGGTCCTCGCGCAGATGCACCGTGATGCCGTCCGCGCCCGCCGCGAGGCAGGCGCGCGCCGCCTCGACCGGGCAGGGGAAGCGCCCGCCGCGCGCGTTGCGCAGCGTGGCGACGTGATCGACATTGACCGAGAGGCGCAGCGGGGTCATGCGGCTTGGCTCCTGCGATGTTCGGCGAGTTGCGCGGCCAGGCGCAGCGCGGCGATCAGGCTGCCGGGATCGGCCCGGTTCTGTCCGGCGATGTCGAGCGCGGTGCCGTGGTCCGGGCTGGTGCGCACCACCGCGAGGTTCAGGGTGACATTCACGCCGCCGGCCATGTCCAGCGTCTTCACCGGGATCAGCGCCTGGTCGTGATACATGCCGAGCGCCACATCATAGCCGGCGCGGGCATGGGGCGTGAACAGCGTGTCCGCGGGGAAGGGGCCGCGCGCGTCGATCCCCTCGGCGCGCAGCCTGGCGATGGCGGGGGCGATGATGTCGCGGTCCTCGGTGCCCATGGTGCCGTCCTCCCCGGCATGCGGGTTCAGCCCGGCGAGGGCGAGGCGCGGTGCGGCGATGCCGAAGTCCCGCCGCAGCCCGGCGGCGGTGGCGCGGGCGATGCGGCAGATCAGCGCGGCATCGAGCCGCTCGATGGCGCTGCGCAGCGACTGGTGGATGGTGACCGGCACGGTGCGCAGCCCGGCGGCGGCCAGCAGCATCACCGGCGGGCCATCGCCCGGGGCAAGTTCGGCCAGGAACTCGGTATGGCCGGGATGGCGGAAGCCGGCGGCGGTCAGCACCGACTTCTGGATCGGGTTGGTCACCACCCCGCCGACCTCGCCCGCCCCCGCCAGCGCCACGGCCCGCTCGATGGCGGCGATCACCGGGCCGGCATTGCGCGGGTCCGGCCGGCCGGGGGTGACAGGCGCCGGCAGGGCGAGCGGAAGCACCGGCACGGCCTCGGGGAAGGCCGCCGCCGCCTCGGCCGGATGGGCGATGCGGTGGTGCGGCACGCCGGGCAGCAGGGCAGGGTCGCCGAGGAACAGGAAGGCCGGGCCCTCCCGGCGCAGGGTGCTCCAGGCCTTGGCGGCGATCTCGCCGCCGATGCCGGCGGGCTCGCCCATCGTCAGGGCCAGGGGAAGGCGCTGCATGTCCATCTCCGCCCTATACCGCGGGCGGTGGGCGTCGTCATGGCAGGGGAGCGGAAGGGGCGCCGCCCCTCCCGGACCCTCCCCGCTGGGGGAATTGAATTCCCCCAGGCCCCCACATTCCTCAGAGGGGGAGGCCTGGTCCTCTAGCGCAGCCCGGCGAAGGTGTCGCAGGCGGCCAGCTCGCCGCGTTGCAGGCCGGTGCGGAACCACTGCACGCGCTGTTCCGAGCTGCCATGGGTGAAGCTCTCGGGCTGCACCCGGCCCTGGGCGCGGCGCTGCAGGCGGTCATCGCCCACCGAGGCGGCGGCGTTCAGCCCCTCCTCGACATCCCCCTTCTCCAGGATAGCGCGCGCCTGGTCGGCCTGTCGGGCCCAGAGCCCGGCGAAGCAGTCGGCCTGCAGCTCGACGCGCACCTGGATGGCATTGGCATCGGCCTGGTCGCCCGACTGCTCCTGCAGCCTGCGCGTCAGGTCCAGGATGCCGAGCTGGTTCTGCACATGATGCCCCACCTCATGCGCGATGATGTAGGCGGCGGCGAAGTCGCCATTGGCGCCGAGCTGGCGCTGAAGCTGGGCCATGAAGTCGAGGTCGATATAGACCCGCTCGTCGTTCGGGCAATAGAAGGGGCCGACCTGCGCCTGCGCGGCGCCGCAGCCCGACTGCGTGGCGCCGGTGAACAGCACCAGCGCCGGGTCGCGATAGGTGCGGCCGAGCTGCTGGAACTGCGCCTTCCAGACCTGCTCCGTGTCACCCAGCACCTGCGCGACGAAACGCCGCTCCGGGTCCTGGCCATCCGCCGTCGGGGCGCTCTGTCGGGTCGCCACCGGCCCGCCGCCGCTCTGCATTTCGGTGAACAGGATCGAGGGATCCACCCCGAGGAAAAGGCAGAGCAGCACCAGGGCCACGCCGCCCAGGCCGCCGACGGCAATGCCGCCCCGCCGCACGCCACCCCTGCCGCGACGATCCTCGATATTCCGGCTTTCCGGTCCATCCAGCCGCATGGCGGCTCCCCTTTCCTGTCCCTGGCGCCGACACCTAGCACAAGCTGCGCACCGGCCGCGCGGTTGCACAATGCCTTGAACGCGACCCGGGCTTTGTTCAATCCCGGTCGAGGAAGGCTGGGGGAAGGAATTCCCGTCGAACGCAGTGCGTTCGACCCCCCATCTTTTTTCTTCGAGTTGGAGCGCGCCCGGCGAAGGAGCGCTGGAACTGGCAAAAAGAAGAAGGGGGTCCGGGGGAATTCATTCCCCCGGCCTTCTGTCGTTGAAGCGGAGTCCGCAGCCCTTCAGCACCAGCCGCAGCACCATCTCGGTGCCCTGGGCATGGTCCTGCGCGGTGAGTTCCGGCAGGTCCAGCACGGCCCGGATCTGCGCCTCAAAATCGGCATAGGTCTGGGTCATCGCCCAGATGGCGAAGAACAGGTGCGGCGGATCGACCGGCTCCATGCGGCCCTCGGCGATCCAGCCTTCCAGCACGCGCGACTTCTCCCGCACCAGCGCCCGCAGCTCGCCCGCCAGATAGCTGCCGAGATAGGGCGCGCCGTGCAGCACCTCATTGGCGAAGACCTTCGAGGCATAGGGCCGCGTGCGGGACCAGTGCATCTTGGCGCGGATATAGGCGGTGAGCGCCTCGGCCGGGTCGTTCTCGGGGCGGATGCTGTCGGTGGCGGAAAGCCAGAGCGTCAGGATGCTGTCCAGCAGGGCCGTGTA
>Ga0180221_1001377_pt1 | contig 16406 bp, 15 predicted proteins | sample eDN5th37CKraftMG_FD_151339 | JGI IMG/M metagenome (GOLD analysis project Ga0180221, IMG submission 151339) | Enriched Miracle-Growth compost microbial communities from Emeryville, California, USA - eDNA 5th pass 37_C Kraft MG (version 2) (version 2) ...
GCCGGCCGGCCTGGCGCTAAGCGGGCACCCGCAACCGCATGCCCTGAAACGCGGAAAGCCGCCGGCCGGGTCTCCCCAGCGGGCGGCTTCCTCATCCGCCGGCCAGTAATGGACGTGGTGCCGGGCCTCATCCAGCCGGCGGGCGTTCGGGATGAATTCGGCCGGTTCCTCGCCCTCTTCGGACCCTGGGGTCAGTTCATCCGGTGCGCGATCCCTGGCCCAGTCGGCATCGGCATAAGTGCTAGGCGCGGCGTCCACGTCGGGAGCTAGGGCGCGGTAGAACTCCCCTGCCATGGCCGCGAGCCGGTCGTCTGGAACACTGATGGCTTGGCCGGTGGCAACGGCCGGGCCTGGAGACCCGCCGAGGCGTCGGGACACCGGCGCGCGGCCTCCTTCGGGTCTTTCGTGTGGAGTGACACGAAGGGTTCGGCGCGGCCTGCCGTCTCGCGCAAGGCCGGCGGCATCACCACGCGGACACGGTAGCTGCCGGATCGAGGGTGCTTCTGGGGCCGAGGCATCTGGAGCGGCAATGTGGATCACTCGGATGGATCACCGAGCGTCTGTAGATGCCTGATTGTGCAAGAAAGCCTGCGACATCAATGGCCCAAAAGGCCTTTGGCGTCCCCTAGGGGATTCGAACCCCTGTTGCCGCCGTGAGAGGGCGGTGTCCTAGGCCTCTAGACGAAGGGGACTGGAGGCGTGGGGCGGCTTGTATCCGGCGGGCGGGCGGTGGGCAAGAGGAAGTTTGTATATTTCCGCAAGTGCAACGCCCACGCCGCTTTCCCGCATCCGCCGCCTTCCCTGCCCTCCGGCGGAGTGGCGCTCGCCGGGGCTTCTCACTCCCCGAGCCGAATCTCCCCGGCCAGCTTGCCGCCCTGCGGATTGACCAGCAGGATGCGCCCGCCATCCGGCCGCTCCACCCAGATGGCCAGCCGCCCATCGACTGCGACAATCTGGCCAATGCGTGTGCCGGGCGGCTGCCGCAGGGCCAGATCCGTGCTAACCGAGCCAGTGCCAACCGGCCCGGTGCCAGCCGACTTGGTCAGGCCGCCGACAGCCGTGTGCGTGCGCTGGACCAGTGCCACCACCAGCGCCACCGTGCCCACGACGATCATCACCCCCATCACCACGACCAGAATCTTGAGCGCGCGCACCCACATCCCCTCTTCGACAAGCCAGCCCGGACCCGGCCCCATGCCGGACGGTTCGTTCGAGGTCACCGCGGACGCCGCCCAGGCGGGCGACCGGCTCGACCGGTTCCTGGCGGCGGCGATAGGCACGCTCTCGCGATCCCGCGTCAAGGCGCTGATCGAGGCCGGGCATGTCACCCGCGACGGCACGCCGGCGACCGATCCCTCCGAGACGGTGCGCGCGGGTGCGCGCTACCGCGTGGCCCCGCCACCGGCAGCGGAGGCGACGCCGCAGCCCCAGGCCATGCCGCTCGACATCCTGTTCGAGGACCGGCACCTGATCGTGCTGGACAAGCCGGCGGGGCTGGTGGTCCACCCGGCGCCAGGCAATCAGGACGGCACGCTGGTGAACGCCCTGCTGGCCCATGCCGGCGAGGAATTGACCGGGATCGGCGGCGAGCGCCGCCCCGGCATCGTGCACCGGCTGGACAAGGATACTTCCGGCGTCATGGTGGTGGCCAAGACGGAGGTGGCGCATCAGGCGCTCAGCGCCGCCTTCGCCAGCCGCGACCTGGAGCGCGCCTATCTGGGGCTCGTCTGGGGCGTGCCTACGCCCCTCGCCGGCGAGATCGAGGCGCCGATCGGCCGCCATCCGACCGACCGCAAGCGCATGGCGGTGGTCAGCCGCGGCGGCAAGGCAGCGCTGACCCGCTACATCACGGAGCGTGCCTGGGGCACCCATTGCGCCCTGTTGCGCTGCCGCCTGGCCACCGGGCGGACGCATCAGATTCGTGTCCATCTGTCACAGCGGGGCCATGCGCTGGTGGGGGATCCGGTCTACCTGCGCCGGGTACCAGCCGCCGCCCGCGGCCTGCCAGTCGCAGTGCGGGATGCCCTGCTGGCCTTCCCCCGCCAGGCGCTTCACGCGGAAACCCTTGGTTTTCAACACCCTGTCACGGGCAAGATGCTGCGCTTTTCCAGCCCTCTGCCTGCGGATATGCAAGCCCTGCTTACATTACTGGATGGTAACCCGGCGTAACCCGACTATTACAGTCGGGATTTTCTTGCGAAACCATCGAAACAGGGGTAGCGTTCATCCCGTCGCCAACGCCGGGTGCCACCACCAAGGCGCGGCCGCCCGAACCGCCCCTTCCGTGACGAGGGGCAAAGCGGTGCGCCAGGGCTCAGCGGGGACGACCGGACCATACCCTCCGGGGCTCGCTGTCACAGGAGCGCCCGGCTGGTGCAGGAGGCAGATGCAGACATGGCTTCCACTTCGTCGATGATTCCGATTGCCCCCGAGGGCAACCTCTCCCGCTACCTGCAGGAGATCCGCAAGTTCCCCATGCTTTCGCCAGAGGAAGAGTACCGTCTGGCGAAGGACTGGAAGGAGCATGGCGACCAGCAGGCCGCGCATAAGCTTGTCACCTCGCATCTGCGCCTCGTGGCGAAGATCGCCATGGGCTACCGTGGCTATGGTCTTCCGGTCGGTGAGCTGATCAGCGAGGGCAATGTCGGCATGATGCAGGCCGTTCGTCGCTTTGATCCCGACCGTGGCTTCCGCCTGGCTACCTATGCCATGTGGTGGATCCGCGCCGCGATCCAAGAGTACATCCTGCATTCCTGGTCGCTCGTGAAGATGGGCACCACCGCCGCGCAGAAGAAGCTGTTCTTCAACCTGCGCCGGCTGAAGGGCCAGATGGCCGCGCTGGAGGAGGGCGACCTGCAGCCCGAGCAGGTCGAGAAGATCGCCCGCGTGCTCCAGGTACCCGAGCAGGACGTGGTGTCGATGAACCGCCGCCTCGCCTCGCCCGACAACTCGCTGAACGCGCCGGTGCGTGCCGACAGCGAGGGCGAGTGGCAGGACTGGCTGGTGGATGAGGGCGAGAGCCAGGAGGAGGAGCTTGCCGAGCGGCAGGATCTCTCCAACCGCCGCCAGCTTCTGGGCGAGGCGCTGAAGACGCTGAACGAGCGCGAGCGCCACATCCTGATCGAGCGCCGGCTGAAGGAGGAGCCGACCACGCTGGAGGAGCTCTCGCAGCAGTACAACATCAGCCGCGAGCGGGTGCGCCAGATCGAGGTCCGCGCCTTCGAGAAGCTCCAGAAGAGCATGAAGGCGCAGATCATGGAGCGCCGCCTGGCCGTGGACTGAACGGTTGACATGACAGGTTGAACAGGGCGCGGCTTTGGCCGCGCCTTTTTTTGTGTCTTATCTTCGTCGGTGGGGACGCCGTCGGCACCGGTATCGACGACTTCAGCAGCCACAATTCCGACCATTCCGGTCCGGCCTGGGCTTGCTGGACGGCATCAGCATGCGGCTGATCCCGATCGGCGCGAGGCCGATCAACACCCGCCCGGTGCCAGAGGGCGCGCGCTCCTGGGGCTTGGCCTGGAAGAGGGCCGCGGTGGAAAAGCCACTAGAGCAGATCCCGACCAGGCGGAATCGCCTGATCGGGTGAAGATGCTCGCAGAAACAATATCCTGGAGCGTTATCCGTGAGCCAATGCGAACGGAAAACGCTCTGGAGCCATCTCGTGCTGGGCGCTGAGGCCTGCTCCTGTTTCAGCCAGGACAACCACCTGGACCTCGGCCCAATAAAAAAGCGCGGGGGAAGGAATTCCCCCGCACCCCCATCTTCTTTCTTTCAGCCTTTCCTCATCCCGCAAAGGGGTCGCTCACCAGGATGGTGTCGTCACGCTCCGGGCTGGTGGAGAGCAGCGTCACCGGCGCCTCCACCAGTTCCTCGATGCGCTTGACGTACTTGATGGCGGTGGCCGGCAGCTCCGCCCAGGAGCGGGCACCCATGGTGGACTGGCTCCAGCCCTCCAGCGTCTCGTAGATCGGCTCGGCCTTGGCCTGCGCGGCGGCGGCGGCCGGCAGGCGCTTCACCACCTCGCCATCGATCCGGTAGCCGGTGCAGATCTTCAGCTCCGAAAGCCCGTCGAGCACGTCGAGCTTGGTCAGCGCCAGGCCCTGGATACCACCCACCTTCACCGCCTGACGCACCAGGCAGGCGTCGAACCAGCCGCAGCGGCGCGGCCGGCCAGTGACGGTGCCGAACTCGCGCCCGCGCTCGCCCAGGCGCTTGCCGATCTCGTCATGCAGCTCGGTCGGGAAGGGCCCGGAGCCGACGCGGGTGGTATAGGCCTTGGCGATGCCGAGCACCGTGCCGACGCCGTGCGGCCCGATGCCGGAACCCGCCGCCGCGTTCCCCGCCACCGTGTTGGAGGAGGTGACGAAGGGATAGGTGCCGTGATCGACGTCCAGCATCACCGCCTGCGCGCCCTCGAACAGCACGCGGCTGTTCTTGTGGCGCGCCTCGTCCAGCCGCTCCCAGACCGCCTCGGCATAGGGCAGCAGCTTGGGCGCGAGCGCCAGCAGCCGGTCCAGCAGGTCCTGCTTCTCGAAGGTCTCGGCGCCGAGGCCCTTCAGGAGGGTATTGTGGTGCAGCAGCAGCTCGTCGAGCTTGGCCGAAAGCGTCTCCGGCTCGGCGAGGTCGCAGAGGCGGATGGCGCGGCGTGCCACCTTGTCCTCATAGGCGGGGCCGATGCCGCGCCCGGTGGTGCCGATCTTGCGCTCGCCGCGCGCTTCCTCGCGCGCCTTGTCGATCGCGGGGTGCAGCGGCAGGATCAGCGGCACGTTCTCGGCGATGCGCAGGTTGTGCGGCCCGACCTCAAGCCCCTGCCCGCGCACGCGGGAGATCTCACTGAGCAGCGCGTCCGGGTCCAGCACCACGCCATTGCCGATGACGCCGAGCTTGCCGCGCACCACGCCGGAGGGCAGCAGCGACAGCTTGTAGGTCTGGTTGCCCACCACCAGCGTATGGCCGGCATTGTGGCCGCCCTGGAAGCGCACGACGATGTCGGCCCGGCTGGCCAGCCAGTCCACCACCTTGCCCTTGCCCTCGTCGCCCCACTGGGCGCCGATCACGGCGACATTGGCCATGGCTACACACTCTCCTCGATCGGCGCGGCGCTGTTCCCGCGCAGGATGTGGCCGCAGCGCAGCCGCTGCGGCGTATCGGCGGGGGTCAAGGCCGCCACCGTGACGAAACCCTGGGCCCTGAGGCCCGCCGCCGCCGCCGGATCGGCGCCGAGCGGAATGAAGACGCGCGGCGCCTCGGGCGGCACCGGCGCGGCGCGGCGCACCGCGTCCAGATAAAGTGTCATGCCGGTCGCCGGCTCCTCGCCGGAGCGATAGCGGCCCCCACGCGCCAGCTCGCCCGTGACGCCGGGCCCATAGAGCGTGAAGGCCACCCCCACGTGGTATTGCAGCCCACGGAACTCCACCGGGTCCAGCGTGATGTGCAGTTCCGGGGCGCGGGTGCGGATCACGGCGATGATGGCCGCGGCATTGTCGGCGATGGCGCGGGCGGCGGGCGGCAGATCCGCCTCCTGGAGGGCGGCCAGGGCGCGGTCGGCCGGCCCGGCGGCGGTGAGCAGCGCCGGCAGCCTGATGGCCGGCGGCCCCGCGAGGGCCGAAAGCTCGCGCACCGCGGCGGCGTCCTTGCGGTCCAGCGCCCGCGCCAGCTTGCGGCGCAGCTCGCCCTGCACCCCGGCAGCGTCCAGCAGCGCCGGGGCCATGGTCGGCAGGGTGATATCCAGGCTCGGCGCGGTGACACCCACCTCGGCCAGCGCCGTGATGGCGAGCAGCGCCACCTCCGCATCCGCCTCGGCGCAATCCACGCCGATCAGCTCGATGCCGGCCTGCGGGATCTGCCGCTCCGGCGCCAGCTGGTTGCCGTGGATCCGCAGCACCTGCCCGGAATAGGACAGCCGCAGCGGCCGGGAGACACCCGCCAGGCGCGTCGCGGCGATGCGCGCCACCTGTGGCGTGATGTCGGCGCGCAGCCCCATCATGCGGTGGCTGTCCGGGTCCATCAGGCGGAAGGTCTGGTCGGCCACGGCGGCGCCGGAGCCGGCCAGCAGGGAATCCTCGAATTCCAGCAGCGGCGGCTTGACCCGCTCGTAGCCATGGCTGGCGAAGACCGCGAGCATCGCCTCGACCATGGCCGTCTCCCGCGCCGCCTCGGGCGGCAGGAGGTCGGCGAGGCCGGAAGGCAGCAAGGCGGGGTTGGGCAGGTCTTCGGTCATGGTTCCGCTGGCCGTGGCGCCCGGCGAGCGCGGCGCAAGAAGGTTCGAACGGCGCGTGTGTGGCAGCGCGGCGCGGCGGGGGCAAGGGCGGATCGCGCGCGGGAGCGTGAAGCCGGTACGCCTTCAGCGTGACACAAGGAGCCCCATGTGCCTTGGATGAACCGCCGCGCCCTGCTCGCCGCCCTTGGCCTCCCTGCGCTGCTCGCCGCCTGCGTGAGCTACGATCCCGCCGCCTCCTATCTCGGCGGCATCGGCAGCCCCGTGCGAGGCGCGGCGCTGAATGCCCCCTACCACTTCGGCGACCTGTCGAAGTGGCGCGGCCAGCCGGGCCGCGCCGCACTGGCCGTGGCGCAGATCGAGTTCCTCGCCGACCGGCTGACCAATGACCCTTACTGGAGCAGCAACGTCTCGGGGCTGGTGCCTTTGCAGATGCAGCAGGCGCGCGCCGAAGTGCGGGACTATCTCGGGATCCATGCCGATGCCCCGCCCGAGCTGGTGATGGCTGCGCTGCGCCGGGCGAATGAGGCGCTGGAGACCGGCAGCCCCGCCGCCGCCGAGGCGGCACTGCAGGGCCCGGCCTTCAGTCGCGGCGGGGCCGGAACCCTGCGCCTGCTGGCCGACATGCCCCGCCTGCCGCGCGCCGCCGCGGCTGCCGGCGCGGTGAATGCCGAGATGGCGCGGCTGGACAACGAACGCAACCGGTGACCGCCCCTCACGGCAGGCGATCCAACCTTGCCGCGGCCGCGCCTATCGCCCGCTGAACTGCGGGGTGCGCTTCTCCAGCCAGGCGGCGCGGCCTTCGGCCAACTCCGCAGAGCCCTGCGACCGGAGATGGCGCTCGTTGATCGCGGCGATGTCCGCCTCGCCGCGCGCGAAGTCGTTCAGCGCCGCCTTCATTCCCTGGAGGGCCAGCGGCGCCCGCCCGGCCAGCAGCGCGGCGCGGTCGGCGACGCGCGCCTCCAACTGCTCCGCCGGCACCACCTCATCCAGGAAGCCGAGGCGCAGCAGCTCCTCGGTGCCGACCGGCTCGGCCAGGAGGAACAGGCGCTTGGCCGCTGCCAGGCCAAGGCGGGAGACGGCACGCTGCAGGCCGCTCGGATAATAGTGCAGCCCCAGCCGCGCTGCCGGCATGGTCAGCGACATACCGGCCGCCCCGATGCGGAAGTCGGCAGCCATGGCGAAATCCACGGCGCCGCCATAGATGCTGCCATTCAGGGCGCAGATCGTCGGCAACCGGCAGCATTCCAGCCGGTCCGCCACGGTGCCGAATTCCGGAATCTCCGGCCGGGTGTCCTCGCCCAGCTTGCCGATATTGTAGCCCGCGCTGAAGGAACGGCCCGTGCCGGTCAGCACCAGCACGCGCACTCCGGCATCCGCCTCGACCCGGTCCAGCAGTCGCAGCAGGCAGAGCAGGTCTTCCGGCTCGATCCGGTTGTGTTGCCGGGGCCGGTTCAGGCGGATGGTGGCAACGGCGCCCGCGACCTCCAGGCTGGGCGGCGCCCCCTCGGCAGCGACGCTCATGCTGCCCGCACCCGGCGGCCGCCGGAGTGGCTCGACAAGCCGGGCGCCCGCCGTCCTCTGGATGACTGCTGCGCGATGGTCATGGGGACGCCCTCCGGCTGTGGATGGTAAAGCATTCGGCCGCCATGATGGAGCGGCTCGCCGGGCAGGCCAAGGCAGCCCGCCCATGGATACACTCCCCTGCCGCGCTGCGGGGAAGCGCCTCTCAGGGCGGGCGCCCAGCAGGGAGGCGGTCAGGACATCGATCAGTTCCATTGGCATCACCCCGGACGGTGGGCGACACAACCTGGATTTCGGGGTAGACTTTGCGTCAGGAGGGAACTCCTCGCCCGGATGGCGTCCACGGGAAAGGCAGGGACAGGACAGGCACTTCCAGTTGATCGGAAGGGGAACAACGGGACGTTCTTCCCCCTCGTTTTCGCTACAGCGCCCGTACGATCTGGCAGCAGGCCCAAACAGGACAAGAGCAGGAGGCAGGGATGGCGGTCACGGCGGCCATATCGTCGGCGAGTGCCGTCAGCAGAGCGACCGGGCGCGATTATGCCGTCGATGTATGGCGCGGCCTGGCCCTCATCACCATCTTCATCAATCATGTCTCCGGGAATGTGCTGGAGAACCTCACCCATCGGAACTTCGGCTTTTCCGACGCGGCGGAGCTGTTCGTCCTCTTCGCCGGCTACGCCGCGGCCTCGGCCTATCTCGGCAAGTACATGGCGGGGGAGAAGCTGGCCGTCTCGATGAAGCTCCTGAGCCGCGCCGTCACGCTCTACACCACGCATCTGGCGCTGGTGGTGGTGGGTGCGGCGGTCTTCTCCCTGGGCGTCATCCGCAGCGGCGATCTCGGTCTCTTCTCGGTCATCGCGCTGGAGCCGCTGATGACGGACACGGCCGAGGCGCTCGTCTCCGCCGTCACCCTGCGCTACCAGCCCGGCTTCCTAAACATCCTGCCGCTCTACATCGTGCTGGTCGGCAGCCTGCCGCTGCTCCTGGCGCTGGCCTCGCGCAGCCTTTCCGCGACGGTGGCGGTCTCCGCCGCGCTCTATACGGCGGCCGGCCTGACCGGCACCAATTTCCAGACCTACCCGCTGCCGGGCGGCTGGTTCTTCAATCCGCTCTGCTGGCAGTTCCTCTTCGTCCTCGGCTTCGCACTGGGCGCGCGGCGCAGCCGCACCGGGCAGGCCATGCCTTATCATCGCGGCCTGTGGTGGCTGGCGCTGCTCTGGCTGGCGGTGGCTCTCGTGGCGATGCGCGGCACCGGCCTGCCATCCTCCGGCTGGTTGCCGCTGCCGGATTTCCTGATCCTGCCGGAGAAGCAGTTCCTCTCCGTGCCGCGGCTGCTGCATGTGCTGGCGCTGGCCTATGTGGTGACCCATTCGCCGCTGCAGCGCTGGGCGGGCGCGCTTTCGCCGCATCATCCGCTGGCCATGCTGGGGCGGCATTCCCTGCCGGTGTTCTGCACGGGCCTGGTGGTCAGCATCCACGGCGTGGCGCTGAAGCAGATGGGCTGCGACGGCGTGCTGTTCGACATCACCTATGTGGCGGTGGGGATCGGCATCCAGGTCATGGTGGCGGCCCTGCTCTGCCTGACCGAGAAGCAGCGCAGCGCCCCCGCGAAGCTTTCGGCGACCACCCCGCCCTCGTGATGCGGCTCGGCTGCCTGTTTCTCCTGGCGGGCACACTGCTCGCGGGCGCGGTGGCGGCGCAGCCGGCGCCAGCCCCCGCCATGGACGATGCCCCGGCCGCATGCTCCGTGCCGGAGGAGTTGCGCGACCTGCGCCACGGCCTGCCCCGCATGTCCCGGCTTCTACGCGAGGGCCGGCCCGTGCGCATCCTGGCCATCGGCTCCTCCTCCACCATGGGCACCGGCGCCTCGGAACCCAGCCGCGCCTATCCGCCACGGCTGGAACGGGCGCTGAAGCGGCTGCTGAAGGGCGCCGGGATCACCGTGCGCAATGACGGCATCGGCGGCGAGGTCGCCTCCACCACCCTGGTGCGGATGAAGCGTGCCGTGGAAGACTGGGCGCCGGATGTGGTGCTCTGGCAGCTCGGCACCAATGATGCGCTGCGCGGCGTCCCCGGGCAGATCTTCGCGGCCGTTCTGCGGGAGGGTATCCGTTTCGTGCGGGAGCGGGGGCGCGACCTGCTGCTGATCAACCCGCAATACCTTCCCCGCGCCCCAGATGAGGATCTGTATCGGCGCTTTGCGCAGACCATCGAGCGGATCGCCGCCGAGCTGCGCGTGCCGATGATGCGGCGCTACGCCATCATGCGCTTCTGGGCCGCCCGGCCGCAGCCGGTGCCGACGCTTTCACAGGACGGCCTCCACATGAACGATCTCGGCTATCACTGCATGGCCGAGGTGCTGGCTGGCGGCATGGCAGGCCAGGTGGCACCGTTGGAGGCACAGAGCGGGGAAGGCCGGACCCCTCCCCTCCTGCCGTCTCAGTTCGCGCCGGCGAGGTAGCGCGCGGCGCCTTCCGCCAGCACCTGCACGCCGAGGGCGAGATCCTCCTCCTTGGTGTCCTCCGCCCAGTGATGACTGATGCCGCCGATCGAAGGGGTGAAGAGCATCGCAGCGGGCATCTTCTTCGCCAGATACTGCGCGTCATGTCCGGCGCCGCTCGGCATCTCCTGCCAGGCGCCGGGCGCCAGCGCCTCGGCCGCGCCGCCGAGCGCGCGCATCATCGCCGGGTCGCACAGCGCCGGCGTCGCCTTGCTGATGCTGATGAGCTCCGTATGGCAGCGCTCGCGCCGGTTGCTCTCGCGCACCAGCATGCGCAGCGTGGCCTCCATCTCCTGCAGCTTCTCCATCGACACGTCGCGGAACTGGAACAGCACATCCGCCTTGCCCGGGATGATGCTCGGCGCGCCCGGTTCCAGCAGGATGCGCCCCGTCGTCCAGGTGCTGCGCTCGCCGCAGATGCGCGGGAACTCGCGGTCGATGGCGGCGAGCAGCCGCACCGCCGTCAGCCCGGCATCCTTGCGCTCGGCCATGGTGGTGCCCCCGGCATGATCCTGCTGCCCCGTCACGATCAGCCGCCACTGCCAGATGGCGACGATGCCGGTGACAACGCCGACGCGCAGCCCGCCATTCTCAAGCTGCGTGCCCTGCTCGATATGCATCTCGAAGAAGCCCTTGTAGCGGGCCGGGTCGATCTGCATGCGCGGCAACCCGGCGAGGCCGGCGGCCTTCAACGCCTCCCGCAGCGGCGTGCCGTCATTGCGGCTGCGGCTGCGGTCGATCTCCTCCTCCGACAATTCGCCGATGATCGACTTGCTGCCGAGGAAGCCGCCCTCGAAATGGCCCTCCTCATCGGCGAAGGCGCAGACATCCACCGGCAGCCCGGCGCGTGCGAGGGCCAGCCCCGCGACGACGCCGAGCGCGCCGTCCAGCCAGCCGGCCTCGTTCTGGCTCTCGATGTGGCTGCCCACCAGCAGATGCGGCCCCGGTCCCTTGTGCCGGCCGAAGACATTGCCGATGCCGTCGATCGAGGCTTCCAGCCCGATCTCCTCCATCCGCTGCATCAGCCAGCGGCGCGATTCCATGTCCTGGGGCGAATAGGTCGGGCGATGCACGCCGGTCTTGAAGGCGCCGATCCTGCGCAGGTCGTGCAGGTCCTGGAGAAAGCGGGCGGTATCAACCTGGGGCATGGCGAAGATCCGTCGGTGATGGGATGGCTGCGGCCGGGCCAACAGCCTGCCGCCCGTGCACGCGCTCCGCAAGCCACCTCGCCTTCCTCCAGCAAGCCATGCAGGATGGTCACCGTCCGTGAAAAGGAGCATCGCCATGCGCGACCTGACGCATATCCCGCCGCCTGCCGGGCTTCGCACGCCGCCGCTGTCCTATGCGGTGCGCACGGGGGACCTGCTCTACATCTCCGGCATCGGACCGCTGAACGCGGACAACACGGTGCCCGAGGGCTTCGCGGCGCAGATGCAGATCGTGCTGACGACACTGGACAAGGTGCTCGCCGAGGCAGGCGCCGACCGCAGCCGCCTGGTGAAGGTCAATGTGCTGCTGACGCGCGAGGAGGACGTGAAGGAGATGAACCGCCTCTACGCCGCCTGGTACGGCCCCGGCCCCTACCCCGCGCGGACGACGGCGGTGGTGAAGGCCCTCCCCCTGCCCGAGTTCCTGCTGGAGATCGAGGGCGTCGCCGCGCTCGGCTAAGAGCGATCCCCGATCGGCCCCGCGGCGCTGGAAGGCTTCAGCCTTTCCGCCCGCGCAGGGTCTGCCAGCCGAAATAGGCCGGAGGCACGACGCAGGCGAGCAGCAGGAAGCCATGGCCGATCCAGCCCTCCCACCGCGTCACATAGATCGGGCGCGCGCTCCGGCCGCCGCCCAGTGCTATGACATGGCCTGTCTCCGGCGAGGGCGCCATCGGCGAGTGATAAGCCAGGATGGAGAACCACCCGAGGTAGAGCAGCCAGAAACCGGCGCAAAGCAGCACGGTCGCCAAGCCCGTCGCAGCCAGGCCTGGAGAGCGCGGCGGGCGGTATGAGGCCTTGAAGGCATGTAGGGCGAAGGCGGCGGGTCCGGCGGCAGGCCAGTCCAGCTGCTGGAGGACACAGGCCGCCGCTTTTCGCTCATCTCAGACTTCTCGGGGCCGGTGTCAGCGCGCCTCCAGCGTCAGCCCGCCATCGACCACCACGGTCTGCCCCGTCACCATCCGCGCTCCGGCGAGCAGGAAGATGATGACCTCGGCGAGGTCCTCCGGCTGGTTGCGGCGCTTCAGCAGCGCCTTGTTGGCCGAGGCAGCGCGGCGCTCTTCCGTCCACTCGACCATCCAGGGGCTGTCCACCGCGCCGGGAGCGATAGCGTTCACCCGCGCCTCGGGCGCCAGGGAGCGGGCGAGGTTCTTGGTCAGGCTGATCACGCCCGCCTTGGTGGCGCCATAGGCCATCGAGCTGCCGGGGCTGTCGAGCCCAGCGATGGAGGCGACGTTCACCACCGCCCCATGCGCCGCCTTCAGCGCGGGCGCCGCCGCCTTGGCGCAGCGGAAGACGCCGAGCAGGTTCACCTGCAGCACGGTCTGCCACAGTTCCTCGGTGATACGGTCCAGTTCGCTGGGCGGGATCAGGCTGCTGGTGCCGGGCGTGCCGGCATTGTTCACAAGGTAGTCGAGCCGCCCGCCGAGATCGGCGATGGCCTTCTCCACCATGCGAGGCCCGTCCTTGGCATCGCCCACATTGCCGGGCGCGGAGAGCACGTCGCGCCCCGCCGCGCGCAGCTCGGCGATGACACCCTCGGCGCGCGGGTCCTCCGGCAGGTGGTTGATGGCGACGCGGCAGCCGGCCTCGGCCAGCCCGCGCACCGTGGCCAGCCCGATGCCCGAGGCGCCGCCGGTGACGAGCGCCGTCTTGCCGGTGAGTTCGTAGCGGATCATGCCTTCCTGTCCTCCAGGCCCGCCATCGGGCCGATCTCCTTCATGGCGCGCTTCAGCGCCAGCAACCGGCGGTCGCGCTCGGCGAGCAGCGCCTCCGGGTCCTGCCCACCCCAGTCATAGAGCCCACGCCCGGCCATGACACCCGTGCGGCCCTCCGCCAGCGCGCGGTCCAGCGTCTCGCTGTGGCGGCGCGGCGGTGGCGGCTGGTACATGCCATTGGCCAGCGCCTGGGCGGAAAGCGGCAGGCCGGTGAAGTCGGCCTTCGCCATCTGCCCGAGCAGCAGCAGCCGCAGCCCGAGGCCATGGATGATGGCGGCGTCGATCTCCTGCGGCGTGGCATAGCCTTCGTCCATCAGGCGATAGCACTCGCCGGATAGCGCCGACTGGATGCGGTTGGCGAGATAGCCCGGCAGGAAGCGGCGCATGACGAGCGGCACCTTGCCCATGGCACGCAGCATGGCGGCAACCTCCTCGACCAGCGCCGGCGGGCATTCCGGGCTGCCGACGAGATCCACCAGGTCCACCAGATAGGGCGGCGTGTACCAGTGCATGAGGATGGCGCGCTTCAGCCGGCCGGGCGGCATCAGCGGGAAGGCGTCGAGATAGGATGTGTTGCTGGCCAGGATGGCATTGGGCGGCATCAGCGGGTCCAGCGCCGCGAAGAGCTCGCGCTTCGCCTCCGGCTTCTCGATGATCGCCTCGATCACCAGCTCGGCATCCACCACCGTCCCGGAGAGGGAATCATGCAGCGTGACGCACTCGCGCAGTCCCGCTTCCGTCAGGCCGTTCGCCTCGCCCGCCGCATCCAGCGTGGCGCGGGCCTTCTCCATCAGCGAGGGCGCACGAGCGAGCGCGGCGGGGCTGTTGTCGGTCAGCCGCACGCGATGACCGCCGATGGCGAAGACCAGGGCGAGCGCATGGCCCATCAGGCCCGCGCCGATGATCGCAACCTTCATGCTCAATTCTCCGGCGTCCAGGGTTCGGGGGCGCGGTGGTCGATGCCGGTCATCACCTCCACCAGCACGGTCTCTTCGGCAGCCATGGCCTCGCGCAGCGCCGGGCCGATGGCGTCGGGATGCTCGACGCGGATGCCGCGCAGCCCGAAACCGCGTGCGATGGCGCAGAAGTCGGTGTGCTCGCCGAAGCGCAGCAGCGTGGCGGCGCGCTCGGGATTGTTGCCGGCGGCGCGCACCAGATTGGGCCAGCCCTGACCGAAGCCGCGGTTGTTGTTCACCACCAGCGTGACGGCGATGCCACGCCGCTTCGCCGTCTCCAGCTCCGGCAGGTGGTAGTAGAGCGCGCCGTCGCCGCTCCAGCAGACCACCTTGCGCCCCGGCGCCGCGCATTTGGCGCCGAGCGCGGCCGGGAAGGCCCAGCCCAGCGAGCCGGCGGCGCGCAGGTAGCGCTGCCCGGCGCCGTTCATCTCGACCAGCGTGCCCGTCCAGATGCCGGAATAGCCGGTATCGGCGACCAGGATGCCGTCCTCCGGCAGGGCGGCGGAAATCTCGGCGCAGAGCCGCGCCGGGTCGATCGGCGTCTCGCTGCTGGCGAGCCGCGACGCCATGGCCGCGCGCCATTCCTCCATCCGGGCGGCGGCGCGGCGGGCGAAGGCGTGGTCGCGCGCCGGCCGGCCGAGCATCTCGATGAGGTGGCTCAGCGTGCCGCGCGGGTCGCCCTGCAGGGACAGTTCGGCGGGCAGGCGGTCCAGCTCCTGCGCATCGGCGTCGATCTGGATGACCGGCGTGCCGGGGCGCGGCAGGCGCCAGCCATGCGTCACCTGATCGCCGCCATCGCAGCCGACCATCAGCACCAAGCCAGCCTCGTGCAGCACCTGGTTGGCGGGCGGCGCGGAATAGCTGCCGGCCACCCCGACATTCAGCGGATGCCGCGATGGCAGCAGGTCCCGCGCGCCCAGGCTGGTGGCGACCGGCGCCTGCAGCGCCTCGGCCAGCACCAGCAGCTCGGCGCCGCAGCCGGAGAGCGCGGCACCGTCGCCGGCCAGGATCACCACCTTATCGGCGCAGCGCAGCCGGGCCACGGCGGCCTCGATCTGCGCCCCTTCCGCCACCGGCCGATAGCGGGGCGCGACCCAGGCGGAGAAATTGGCCGGCTCGGCATCCGCCTCGCCCTGTTCCACGACCTCGCCCATCAGCCCGTGGAGGTCGAGATGCACCGGGCGCGGCGGCGCGGCGGTGGCGGCCGACCAAGCCATGCGGAAGAGGCGCGGCAGGTCGCCGGCCGTCTCCACCGCCGCGCCGAATTTCGTCACGGGCGCGAAGAGCGGGGCATGCGGCACCTCCTGATAGGCATTCCGGTGCTGCGCCTGGGGCGGCTTGCGGCCGGTCAGGGCGATCATCGGCGCCCGCCCGAGCCAGGCGTCCTGCAACGCCGCCGCCAGATTGGCCGCGCCGACCGACTGCGCGGCGACGATGCCCGGCCGTCCGCTGACCCGGGCATAGCCATCGGCCATATAGGCCGCGCCCTTCTCGGAATGCGCCAGCACGGGCTGCACGCCCCGGGCCTCCAGCGCCATCAGGGTCGGGCGCAGCACGGCGTCGATGAAGAAGACATGGCTCTGGCCGGATGCCGCGATGCTGCGCGCCAGCCAGTCCGCCCCCTTGATGCCCATGGTCGGACGCTCCCCGCTGTATTTTGGCCGAGCCTGCCCCCGCCCCGCGAGGGAGGCAACCCCCGCCTCCCCGCAGCAGGGCCGAGGTCGCGCTTGCCTTTGCGCTCCCCCTCCGCTACCGCCCGCCGCGAAAGCCCCCATCGGAATGACCACGCAAGACCCCTCCACCCTGCCCGCCCTGCGGGCAGCCGATTTCGATTTCGCCTTGCCCGAGGCGCTGATCGCCCAGGCACCCGCGCGCCCGCGCGACGCGGCGCGGATGCTGGTGGTCGCGCCGGACGGCCCGCATGACGCGGGCGTGCTCGACCTGCCGGGCTGGCTGCAGCCCGGCGACCTGATGGTGGTGAACGACACCCGCGTCATTCCCGCCCGGCTGCGCGCGCGGCGCGGCGAGGCGCGGCTGGAGATCATGCTGAACCGCGCCGAGGCCGGCGGCATCTGGCACGCGCTGGTGCGCAACGCGAAGAAGCTGCGCCCTGGCGATATCCTGAGCATCGAGGGCGCGCCCGAACTGGCGCCTGTCGTGGTGGAGCGGCAGGAAGGCGGCGCCGCGCTGCTCGATTTCGGGCCGGACCAGGCGCTGCTCGCCGCCGCGCTGGAGAAGGCGGGCGAGATCCCGCTGCCGCCCTATATCGCCCGCCCCGAG
>Ga0180221_1001385_pt1 | contig 16306 bp, 13 predicted proteins | sample eDN5th37CKraftMG_FD_151339 | JGI IMG/M metagenome (GOLD analysis project Ga0180221, IMG submission 151339) | Enriched Miracle-Growth compost microbial communities from Emeryville, California, USA - eDNA 5th pass 37_C Kraft MG (version 2) (version 2) ...
GAAGCGGAAGCCGACAATGACGAGCGCGGTGCCGGCCAGCTGCGGCCAGGTCGGCACCACGCCCAACGCGACGAAGCCGACCAGCAGACCGAACACCGGCACCAGCGCGGGGAAGGTCGCCGCGCGGCCGGCGCCGAGCAGCGCGACCGAGCGGGCGAACAGATAGATCGGCAGCACGCCGGCGAGCAGGCCCTGCACGCCGATCTGGATCAGGTTTTCCCAGAGGCCGAGCCGCATGATGTTCCCGGTGCCGATCAGCGCGAAATAGGCGGGCGCGAGGAACAGCACCGACAGCGCCGAAACGCCGGCCACCGCGCGCATGCCGTCCATCCGCCATTGCCGCAGCAGCGTGCCGAACACCGCCCAGAAGACGCCGGCTGCGACAAACAGCAGGTCGCCGGCGACGCCATGCGCGCCGATCGTCGTGATCGACTCTCCGCCGAACACCAGAAGTCCGCCGATGATCGCCGCGCCGCCGATCACCCGCCGCGCCATCATCGGCTCGCGCAGGAAGATCGTCGCCAGGATCAGCCCGAACAGCGCGGCGCAGGCGGGCTGGATCGTGGTGCCGTGACCGAGCGGCACCAGCGTGAAGCCGGTATAGGCGAGCAGCGACTGCGGCGGCCCGGCGAGCAGCAAAACGATCAGGCCGCGGTCCCAGCCGACGCCGCCGAGATCGCCGATGCCCTGCCGCAGCACCGGGCCGATCAGGAACAGCCCGGTCCACAGGAAGCGGTGCATGGCGAGATCGGCCGGCGTGAAGCCGACGGTGACGCCGTGCTTCGCCGCCACGAAACCGGCCGCCCATCCGAACGCGGCGAGGATGCCGCAGAGGATACCGGTCATGACGGCCGACATTTTCACACTGTTCAAGAGCGGCTCTTGGCTCGGACGTGGTGACTCGCGCAGGGCTGATACTCTAGGATCAGGCGAAGGTCCATTCGGGTCCGATTCACTTTAGTCTTGCTACCTCCAGTGTCCGCGACAGGGAAACGAAACGCCATGGCGAAATCGCGCAAAGTCATCATCACCTGCGCCGTAACCGGTGCCATCCATACGCCGTCGATGTCGCCTCATCTGCCGATCACGCCGCAGCAGATCGCCGAGGCCGCGCTCGGCGCGGCGGAAGCCGGCGCCGCGGTCGTTCACCTGCATGCGCGCAATCCGAAGGATGGCCGCCCGGACCAGAGCCCGGCTGCATTCGAGCCGTTCCTGAAGGTCATCAAGCAGTCCTCGAACGTGGTCATCAACCTGACGACCGGCGGCTCGCCGACCATGCAGGTCGAGGAGCGGGTGCAGCCGGCCGCGACCTTCAAGCCGGAGGTCGCCTCCCTCAACATGGGGACGATGAATTTCGGGCTTTACCCGATGATCCCGCGCTTCAAGGGCAAGTTCAAATTCGACTGGGAAGAGCCGTATCTGGAGAATTCCGCCAAGGGCATGTTCAAGAACACCTTCGCGGACATCGAATACATCCTCCAGACCTGCGCCAACAACGGCACCCGCTTCGAGATCGAGTGCTACGACATCGGCCACCTCTACACGCTGAAGCACTTCCTCGACCGCGGCCTGGTCAAGCCGCCGCTGTTCATCCAGTCGGTGTTCGGCATTCTCGGCGGCATCGGGCAGCACCCCGAGGACGTGATGCAGATGAAGCGCACGGCGGACCGCCTGTTCGGCGACCAGTATCACTGGTCGGTGCTGGGCGCGGGTCAGAGCCAGATGCGCATCGCCGCCATGGCGGCCTCGATGGGCGGCAATGTCCGCGTCGGCCTCGAGGACTCGCTCTGGATAGGCCCCGGCAAGCTGGCCGAAAGCAACGCGCAGCAGGTCAGGATGGCCCGCCAGATTCTCGAGGGTCTCGGCCTCGAGGTCGCGACGCCCGACGAGGCCCGCGAGATCCTCTCGCTCAAGGGCGGCGACAAGGTCGCGTTCTAGCCTCCCTCTGCGATCGCCGCGAACCCGCCGCCCTGGCCAAAGGGGCGGCGGCGTTTGACGCCCGACCGGCGGTGCAACGCAATTTTTCGTTGCCCTGATTGTCGCGAACCCGTCCTATAGGGGCGGAGATTCGTATACATGGCGCAACTCGATGTCGTCAGCCTGGCAATCCTGCTGGGCAGCATCCTGATCCTTGTCGGCATCCTGTCGAGCCTTCTGGCGCTGCGGTTCGGCGCCCCGCTGCTGCTCGTGTTCCTGATCGTCGGCATGCTGGCCGGCGAGGGCAGCATCGGCGGCATCAAGTTCGACGACGTGACGACCGCCTATACGGTCGGCTCGGTGGCGCTGGCGCTGATCCTGTTCGACGGCGGGCTGCGGCTGCGGATGACGACGTTCCGCAGCGTGCTGGCGCCGGCCTCCTTGCTGGCGACCGTCGGCGTGCTGGTGACGGCGGGCATCACCGCGCCCTTCGCCAAATATCTGCTCGGCGTCGGCTGGACCGAGGCGCTGCTGGTCGGCGCCGTGGTCGGCTCGACCGACGCGGCGGCGGTGTTCTTCCTCATCAACGCGCGCGGCCTGCGGCTGCGGCCGAACGTGCGCGCCATCCTCGAGGTCGAATCCGGCACCAACGACCCGTTCGCCATCTTCATGGCGATCATGCTGGTGCAGATCCTGCTCAACGGCGACAAGTCGTGGGGCGAGCTCGGCTACGACTTCGCCCGCGACGTGCTGTTCGGCTGCGTCGTCGGCTTCGCCGGCGGTCATCTGATGGTCAGTGTGCTCAACCGCCTGCAGCTCGCGCAGGGGCTGCATGCGCCCTTCGTCGCGGTCGGCGCGCTGACGATCTTCGGGATGACGCAGACGGTGCACGGCTCCGGCTTCCTCGCCGTCTATCTCGCCGGTCTGGTGGTCGGCAACCGGCCGACCCGCGCGCATAATTCCGTCGTCACCTTTCTCGACGCCATCACCTGGCTCGCGCAGATCGTGATGTTCGTGCTGCTCGGCCTGCTGGTATGGCCGGCGCGGCTGATGAACAGCCTGATCGCCGCGCTCATCATTTCGGCTGCGCTGATGTTGATCGCGCGGCCTGTCGCGGTGTTCCTGTGTCTGTCGCCGTTCAAGTTCCGCTGGAACGAGAAACTGTTCATCTCGTGGGTCGGCCTGCGCGGCGCGGTCGGCATCTTTCTCGCGTCGATCCCGCTGCTGGTCGGCCTGCCGACGGCCTACGCCTATTTCGACATCGCCTTCGTGGTGGTGCTGACCTCGCTGCTCATCCAGGGCTGGTCGATCGGCATCGCCGCGCGGCGGCTCGACGTCGCCTTCGCGCGCAACGATCCGCTGCCGCGCCGCGTCGAGCTCGACCTGCCCGGACAGCTCGCGCAGGAGATCGTCGGCTATCCTGTGCCCGCCAACAGCCCGTTCCTGCGCCGCGGCCTGATCCCGTCATGGGCGCGGCCGACGCTGATCATCCGCGAGGAGAAGATCCTGCTGCCGTCGGAAGCCGGCAAGGTGCGCGAAGGCGATTACATCTATCTGTTGGCGCCGCCGGAAAAGGCGCAGTCGCTCGACCGTTTCTTCGTCGACATGCCGCATCTGTCGGCGGCCGACCCGGCGCTGCTCGGCGACTTCTTCGTGCCCGGCACGACGACGCTCAGCGGACTGTCGGAATTCTACGGTCTGCCGGCGACCGACGCCGATCCGGCGATGCAGCTCAACGCCTATTTCGTCACCCATCTCGACCGCGCGCCGCGTCAGGGCGACGTGCTGATGTGGGGCGAGGTGGCGCTGGTTGCGCACAAGGTGGCGGGCGGCAAGGTGACGACGGTCGGCCTGCGGCTCGATGCGCCGGACCCGACGCCGCCGAAGAATCTGCTGGAGCGCGTCACGGCCGCGCTGCATCGCCTCGAGCAGCGGCTGTTTTAGTTCGCCGCGAGGGCTGCCGAGGCAGGTTCGTCGAGCAGCTCATGGCCGCCGGTGGCGACGACGCGGCCGTCCTCCAGCCGCACCACGCGCCGGGCGATGCGGCGGACTTCGCCGGCGTCGTGGCTGACATAGATCATCGGCAGCTTCGCTTCGTCGCGCAGCCGCTCGAAATAGGGCAGGATTTCCCGCTTGCGCGCGGTGTCGAGCGAGGCGAGCGGCTCGTCGAGCAGCAGCGCGCGCGGCTTCATCAGCAGCGCGCGGCCGAGCGCGACGCGCTGGCGCTCGCCGCCGGACAGCGCGCCGGGCCGCCGCTCCATGAGCGTGCCGATGTCGAGCATGTCGACGACCTGCGCGAACTGGCCGCCGTCGCGCGGCAGGCCGCGCATCCAGCGGCCGTAGTCGAGGTTGCGGCGCACCGAGAGATGCGGGAACAGCCGGCCTTCCTGGAACACGCAGCCGATCCGCCGCCGGTACGCTGGCATGTCGAGTCCCTTCATGTCGTCGAACAGCGCCTCGCCGTCGAACACGATGCGGCCGCGATCGGGCGTGACGAGTCCCGCGATCATGTTGACGATGGAGGTCTTGCCGGCGCCGGACGGGCCGAACAGCGCGGTCGCTCCGCCGTCGCTCTCGAAGCGGGCGGCGATGCGCGTCTCGCCCAGTGTTTTTTCGACGTCGACGGTCAGCACTTTAATTTCCGTGGGTCCGCGCGCCGGCGCGCCGGTTGAACCATTCCGAGACGATCAGCGCGGCGAGCGACAGCACGACCGCGACGATGACGAGATTGAGCGCCTGGGCGTCGCCGCCCGGCACCTGCGTCAGCGTATAGATCGCGGCCGAGATGGTCTGCGTCTCGCCGGGAATGTTGGAGACGAAAGTGATCGTGGCGCCGAACTCGCCGAGTGCGCGGGCGAAGGCGAGCACCGCGCCGGCGATGATGCCCGGCAGCGCCAGCGGCAGCGTCACCGTCAGGAAGACCCAGACGCCGTTGGCGCCGAGCGTCGATGCCGCGTCTTCGAGCCGGCGGTCGATCGCCTCGATGGAGAGGCGGATCGCGCCCACCATCAGCGGGAAGCTCATCACGCCGCAGGCGAGCGCCGCGCCGGTCCAGCGGAACGCGAAGACGATGCCGAACTGCTCGGCGAGGAAGGCGCCGACCGGCCCCTTCCGGCCGAAGGCGAGCAGCAGCAGATAGCCGGTGACGACCGGCGGCAGCACCAGCGGCAGGTAGATCACGCCGTTGAGGATGCTCTTGCCCCAGAAGTCCTTGCGGGCGAGCAGCCAGGCGACCGCGACGCCCGGCGGCAGGGCGAACGCCGTCGCGACCAGCGCGACGCGCAGCGACAGCATGATCGCTGTCCAGTCCTGCGGCGTCAGGTCGAGCATGTCCGGCCGCGTGCTGCGTCAGGTGGTCGGCTTGATGAGGTAGCTGAAGCCGTACTTCTCGAAGGTCGCGCGGGCGGCCCGCGAGCGCAGCATTTCGAGATACCCGGCGGCGGCGGGCTTCGCCGCGGGCGTCGCCGCCACCGGATAGGTGACCGGCGGATAGGAGCCCTCGGGGAAGGCGCCGATGACCTTCACGCTCGGGTCGGCCTTGGCGTCGGTCGCATAGACGATGCCGATCGCGGTTTCCCCGCGCGACACATAGGCGAGCGCCGCGCGCACGTTCTCCGCCTGCGCCAGCTTCGGCTCGGCCTTGTCGAACACGCCGAGCGATTCCAGCGCCGCCTTGGCGTAACGCCCGGCTGGCACGGCCTTGACGTCAGCGACCGCGATGCGGCCGTCGCCGGCCAGCCTGGCGATGTCGAAGCCCTTGGCGATGTTCACCTTGTCGAGCTTGGAATCCTTCGGCGCGATCATCACCAGCTCGTTGCCGAGCAGGTTCACCCGCGTGCCGGCATTCACCAGTTTATGCTCGACGGTGTAGTCCATCCACTTGATGTCGGCCGAGATGAAGACGTCGGCCGGCGCGCCGGATTCGAGCTGCTTGGCCAGCGCCGAGGTCGCCGCGTAGCTGGCGTTCACCTTGACGCCGGTCGCCTTGGTGTACTGCGCGTTGAAGTCGTCGAGCGCGTTGCGCAGCGAGGCGGCGGCGAAGACGGTGAGAGTGTTTGCGTCCTGCGCGGGCGCCGGCTGCGCCGCGACGAGGGCGGCGAGCAAAGCGAGGACGGGAAGCAGTCGGAAACGCATGACGCGGAAAGGCATGACGCGGAAAGACATGGCGGTTCTCCGGCAGCGCGATGTGCGCTGCAATGCCGCGCCGCGAGGGCGCGTCGGTGGGCTTGAGGTGAAGCGACCGGGTGCCGGAACCGCCGTTCCGTCTTGCCGCCCATGCACAATGGGCCGCAGGTCTTGAACGCAAGTCTAGCAAGTCCGGTGCGGCGAGGTAAAGTGCGCCATCATGGCGGATGCGGCGGACAACAGCATCGGTGAGTTCGACTACATCGTCGTCGGCGCGGGCTCGGCCGGCTGCGTGCTGGCGAACCGGCTGTCGGCGGACCCCAGCAATCGCGTGCTGGTGCTGGAAGCCGGCGGCCGCGACAACTGGATCTGGTTTCACATCCCGGTCGGCTATCTGTTCGCGATCGGCAATCCGCGCTCGGACTGGATGTTCAAGACCGAGCCGGAGCCCGGCCTCAACGGCCGCAGCCTGACTTATCCGCGCGGCAAGGTGATCGGCGGCTCGTCGGCGATCAACGCCATGGTCTATATGCGCGGCCAGGCCGGCGACTACGACCACTGGCGTCAGCTCGGCCTGCCGGGCTGGTCGTGGGACGACGTGCTGCCCTACTTCAAGAAGCACGAGAACAGCTTCCTCGGCGCGGGCGACCATCACAGCACCGGCGGCGAATGGCACGTCGAGTTCCCGCGGCTGCGCTGGGACATCATCGACGTCTGGCGCGAGGCGGCGAGGCAGGCCGGCATTCCGCCGATCGCGGACTTCAACTGCGGCGACAACGAAGGCTCCTGCTATTTCCACGTCAACCAGAAGCGCGGCCGGCGCTGGTCGGCGGCGCGCGGCTTTTTAAAGCCGGTACTGCACCGGCCCAATCTGCGGCTCGAGACCGGCTGCATGGTCGAAAGGCTGATCTTCGACGGCAAATCCGGTTCCATGCGTGCCGTGGGCGTGCGCTGGCGACAGGACGGCGAGGAGCGCACCGCGCGCTGCCGCGGCGAGGTGGTGATGGCGGCCGGCGCGATCGGCTCGCCGCAGATCATGATGCTCTCGGGCGTCGGTCCGGCCGCGCATCTTGCCGAACACGGCATTCCGCTGGTGCTCGACAGGCGCGGCGTCGGGCAGAACCTGCACGACCATCTGCAGCTGCGGATGATCTACAAGGTCACCGGCATCCGCACGCTCAACGAGATGTATCGGTCGCTATTCCAGCGCGGCTGGATGGGCGTCAACTACGCGCTGTTCCGCCGCGGTCCGCTGACCATGGCGCCCTCGCAGCTCGGCGCCTTCACCAAATCCGATCCGGCGCAGGACCGCGCGAACCTGCAGTATCACATCCAGCCGCTGTCGCTCGACAAGTTCGGCGATCCGCTGCACGACTTCCCGGCCTTCACGGCGAGCGTCACGAATTTGCGGCCGACCAGCCGCGGTTCGCTGACGCTGAAATCGACCCGGCCCGGCGACGCGCCGGCGATCCGCCCGAATTACCTGGCGACGCCGGAAGACCGGCGCGTGGCCGCCGAGTCGATCCGCGTCACGCGCAGGATCATCGCGCAGCCGGCGCTCGCGCCCTACAAGCCGGAGGAATATCTGCCGGGGCCGCAGGTCCGCGACGACGACGAGGCGGCGCTCGTCAAGGCGGCCGGTGACATCGGCACCACGATCTTCCACCCCGTCGGCACCGCGAAGATGGGCCGCGACGACGATCCGTTTGCCGTGGTCGACGCCCGGCTGCGGGTGATCGGGCTCGACGGCCTGCGCGTGGTTGATGCCTCGATCATGCCGTCGATCACCTCGGGCAATACCAATTCGCCGACCATCATGATCGCCGAGAAGGGCGCCGAGATGATCCTTCAGGACCGGCGCTGACCGGCCGCGCTGCCCGCTCCTCGGCCTCCATTCAGGTTCCGGGTCGGGAACTTTCCGCGCGCCGCGCCGTTATCCGTCGGCAGCGGATGTCCACAGGCTGCCGGCGTTCATTTTTCAGGGGACCTCAGCATGTCCACCATTCTTATCGTCATTCTCATTCTGATTCTGCTCGGCGCGCTGCCGACATGGCCCTACAGCCGCGGCTGGGGCTATTATCCCGGCGGCCTGTTGGGCCTCGTCCTGATTATCGTGATCATTCTCGCGTTGATGGGACGAATCTGACGCCCGTCTCCGCAGCGGCTTGACGCGCAAGACCGCCGGCTAGCCGCGCCGGCGGTCGAGCGTCTCTTTCATTCTCTCGGTATGCGCGCACATCTCCTTGTGCAGACGCTCGAGCTCATCGTCCGACAGTTCCTCGATGGTCGCGACGGTGTTCTTCGCGCCGTGCATCGCGAGCACCAGTTCGCTGAGCTTGAGCTGCACCGCGAGCGAGTCGCGGTTCTGCGTGTTCTGGATCAGGAACACCATCAGGAAGGTGATGATCGTCGTCGAGGTATTGATGATGAGCTGCCAGGTGTCACTGTAACCGAAGATCGGGCCGCAAACCGCCCAGACGACGATGGTCGCGATCGCGAGCGTAAACGCCGTCGGCGAGCCTGCCGCGCGCGAGGCGGTTTGCGCGAATTTCGAAAAATAGGCGTGGAATGCGTTGCTGCCGCCGTTGCCGGCTTTCGCTGATGCCTTCGTATCACCCTTTTTCGGCTTCGATTTTCTCGCTGTCATCGCCTATCTCCAATGACTACTGCGCTTCGACCCTGCGCCCAATCCCGGGATCGTGGTCCCGATTCAAGGCGCGGGTTGGGCGGCGTTGCGCGGACGATAAAATTTTGTCGGTGCGATGGAGAGCAAACGCCGGCTTCGGCGTTATCCGTTGGACGCGAGGTCAAAAGGCATTTGAAGAGCGAGAGGAGTTTGACATGGGCCGTTATTTGCTTTTGTGGTTGATCGGCGTGCCGCTCCCGATCCTGCTGCTGATCTGGGTGTTCGGCGGCCTGCACTGACCGTCGGTCCACGCATGAATTCGGCTTGCCGGTCGTCCCGCAGGACGGCCGGCAAGTTTCGCATGCGCGGTTTACTTGTGCTTTACGGCAGCGCCTTCAGGTGCCGGATCGGCCGGCCCGGCGCGACCGACTGCGCGGCGGCGACGATGGCGTTGGCGTCGATGCCGTAGTGGCGATACAGCTCGGCGAGGCTGCCGGTCTGGCCGAAATGTTCGACGCCGAGCGGGCGCACCCGATGACCGCGGACCGCGCCGAGCCAGGCGAGCGTCGCCGGATGGCCGTCGATCACGGTGACGAGGCCGCAATGCGGCGGCACGTCCTCCAGGAGCCGTTCGATGTGGCTGCGGGCATGGACGAGGCCGCGCTCGCGGGCGCGCTGCGCGGCGGTCCAGCCGGCATTGAGCCGGTCGGCCGAGGTGACGGCGAGCAGGCCGACATCGCGGCGGTCTTCCGCCATCAGGCCGACGGCTTCGATGGCCTCCGGTGCGATGGCGCCGGTATAGGCGACCACCACCTGACAGTTCGGTCCCGGCTTCCTCATCCAGTAGGCGCCGTCGACGATCGACTGGCGCAGCTCCGGCGTCATCGGCCGCTGGATCTGCTCGATCGGCCGCGTCGACAGCCGCAGATAGACCGAGCCGCCGGTCTCGTCGCGCAGCCAGGTCTGCTCAGGAGCGCGGCCAGCAAAAGTGGACACCGGTTTTGCGTCCGGCCGCGCGACTGGAGAATCATGTTCGCCGCCGCTCTTCTGGATGTAGGCGAGCGACCACGCCATGATGGCGGCGAGCTCGTCGACATAGGCCGGCTCGAACGCGGCGAGGCCGTCCTGCGCCATGCCGATCAGCGGCGTGCCGATCGACTGATGCGCGCCGCCTTCGCCGGCGAGCGTCACGCCGGACGGCGTGGCGGCGAGAATGAAACGGGCGTCCTGGTAGCAGGCATAGTTCAAGGCATCGAGACCGCGCGCGATGAACGGGTCGTACAGCGTGCCGATCGGCAGCAGCCGCTCGCCGTTGATGCTGTGTGACAGACCGAGCGCCGACAGCAGGATGAACAGGTTCATCTCGGCGATGCCGAGCTCGATGTGCTGGCCCTTCGGCGAGAATTCCCAGGTGAAGGTCGAGGGGATGCGCTCGTTCTTGAAAGTGTCGGCCATCGCCTGCCGCGCGAACAGGCCGCGCCGGTTCACCCACGGCCCGAGATTGGTCGAGACCGTGACGTCCGGCGAGGTGGTGACGATGCGCTCGGCATAGTCGGCCTTGCTGCGGCCGATCTCGTTGAGGATCGCGCCGAAGCCCATCTGCGTCGCCATCACCGGCTGGATCGTGACCGGCAGGTTTTCGGGGATATCGAGTTCGCCCGCCTCGAGCCGGCGCGAGCCGCCTTGCGCGAACGGTACGCGGGCGAGGAACTGCTCCAGCGTCTCCTGCGGCAGCGCGAGGCCCTCGAACTTATCCCACTCGTGGCCGGGCCGCACGTTCATGGCCGTGCGCAGCGTGTCGATCTGCGCGGGCGTCATCAGGCCGGCGTGGTTGTCCTTGTGGCCGGCGAGCGGCAGGCCGAAGCCCTTGATGGTGTAGCAGATGAAGCAGACCGGCTGGTCGTGATCGCCGTTGTCGCGGAACGCCTCGCGCATCGCCGAAAGATCATGGCCGCCGAGATTGTTCATCAGCGCGGCCAATTCCTCGTCGCTGCGCTTGTCGATCAGCGCCGACACCGGGCCCTGATCGCCGATCTCGTCATGCAGGCGCTTGCGCCAGGCCGCGCCGCCGGCGAACACCAGCGCCGAGTAGAGCTGGTTCGGGCAGTTGTCGATCCACGCCTTGAGGATGTCGCCGCCCGGCTCCTTGAAGGCGGCTTCCTGCAACGAGCCGTATTTGACGATGACGACCTTCCAGCCGAAATTCTTGAACAGCTGCTCGTAACGCTCCCACAGCCCTTCGCGCACGACGGCGTCGAGGCTCTGCCGGTTGTAGTCGATGATCCACCAGCAATTGCGCAGGCCCTGCTTCCAGCCTTCGAGCAGCGCCTCGAAGATGTTGCCCTCGTCCATCTCGGCGTCGCCGACCAGCGCGATCATGCGGCCTTCACGGCGCGCTTGTCCGTTCAAGGTTTGGCCCCAGCCGTGCGCGCGCACATAGTCCTGCGTCAGCGACGAGAACAAGGTCTGCGCGACGCCGAGGCCGACCGAGCCGGTCGAGAAGTCGACGTCGTCGGCATCCTTGGTGCGCGAGGGATAGCTCTGCGCGCCCTTGTAGCCGCGGAAGGCCTCGAGCCGCTCGCGGGTCTGCTTGCCGAGCAGATACTGGATGGCGTGGAAGATCGGCGAGGCATGCGGTTTCACCGCGACGCGGTCTTCCGGGCGCAGCGCGTCGAGATAGAGCGCGGTCATGATGGTGGCGAGCGAGGCCGACGAGGCCTGATGGCCGCCGACCTTCACGCCGTCGCCGTTGTCGCGCAGGTGATTGGCGTTGTGGATGGTCCAGCTCGCGAGCCAGAGAATCTTCTTTTCCAGTTCGCGCAGGATGTCGAGATCGCTTGCCATGACCCGTGTCTTCCGAACCTCATTGAAGGCCGCATTATCGGTCCGGCGGGCGGGTCGAAGTTGCCAATATCCACTTCAAACGAGAGCTGGATTGGCATATTCTGCCACTGAGGCAGCAATTTGAGACGGATCATGCCAGAATTTGCGCTCGACGAGACCGACCGTAAAATCCTGAAAACACTGCAGGAAAACGGCCGCATCAGCCTCGCCGACCTTGCCGGCAAGGTCGGCCTGTCGGCCTCGCCCTGCCTGCGCCGGGTGCGGCTGATGGAAAAGGCCGGCGTGATCGCCCGCTATGTCGCGGTGCTCGACCAGCAGGCGGTCGGCCTGCCGGTCAGCGTCTTCATCTCGATCAAGCTCGACAAGCAGAAGCAGGACGCGCTCGACCGCTTCTCGAAAACCATCGCGCGCTGGCCGGAAGTGCTGGAGTGTTATCTGATGACCGGGCCGCGCGACTACTGGCTGCGCGTCGTGGTGCCGGACCTCGCGGCCTACGAGCGGTTCCTGAAGCAGAAGCTGACGCGGCTCGAAGGCGTCGCCTCGATCGAATCGAGCTTCGCGCTCGAGCAGGTGAAATACACCAACGTGCTGCCGCTAGCGTAGCCGTCATTCCGGGGCGCTCGCCATAAGCGCGTTCACGCGCTTATGGCGAGCGAGCCCGGAATCCAGCAGCGCATTCCGAGCCTGTTTCTGGATTCCGGGTCCGGCCCATAGCGCGGTTACGCGCGTCTTCGACGCGCTATGGGCGTCCCGGAATGACGGAGCTACCACACCTTCACCTGCATCGCGCCGACCTTCGAGATGCGCGCGTCGATCGTGTCGCCCGGCTTGATCGGGCCGACGCCTTCCGGCGTGCCGGTGAGCAGCACGTCGCCGGGATGCAGCGTGTAGAACGACGAGGCGAACACGATCAGGTCGGCGATGCCGATCACCAGATCACGGGTGTTGGCCTTCTGCCGCGGTTCGCCGTTCACGGTGAGTTCGAGATCGAGCTCGCTGGCATTGCCGACCTCGTCGGCGGTGACGAACCACGGCCCGAGCACGGTGTAGCTGTCGATCGACTTGCGCAGCGAGCGCTCCTCCGGCCCGCGCACCGTGATGTCGAGGCCGATGCAGTAGCCGGCGATGTGGTCGAGCGCCTGCTCGCGCGTCACCTGATTGGCGGTCTTGCCGATGACGGCGGCGAGCTCGATCTCGTGATCGGTGCGCCGGTCCGGATGGCGGATGACGATGCCCTCGCTCGGGCCGATCACCGAACTGGTCGCCTTCAGGAACAGGCCGACGCGCTGGATTTCCGCGACCTGGTTCTGGTGGTGGATTTCAGGATCGGCGCGGGCCTCGTCGAGATGCTTTTTGTAATTGACCGGCGCGGCCACCACCTTGCCGGCATTGGCGATCGGCGTCAGCAGCGTGCAGTCCTTCAGCGCCAGCACCGGCGCGTTGCCGGCCAGCGCGCCGACGCGGGCGGCGAGGGCCGGCAGGTTGGCGATCAGCACGTCGTGCGGCGGGTAGGGGTAGCGCGCGGTGGGCAGCACATCGAGCGCGGTCGTCACGTCGCGCACCTCGTCGCCGGTGACGAGGCCGAGCCGGTTGTCGCCGAAGCGGCAGAGTTTCATGGATGACGTCCTGCGTAACGAAAGCCGCAGCCGGCTTATTTGCGCATGGCCTTGTCCGAAAACCGGTGCCCACTTTTCGGGGCCATGCGCTATTTCCCCGGCGCGGCCAGCACTGTTTTGCAGGCCGGCGGCAGATCCGCAAGTGTCATCGGCTTCTTCGGCTTGAACTTCGTCACCGGCTTCAGGACCTTGTCGGAGAACCAGAAGTCGAGCGCCTTGCCGCAGCCGTCGTCCTCGGGCACCGGCGGCTGGTGCCGGCAGTTCGGCGAGTCCGGCGGGCAGGCGAGGCGGACATGGATGTGGTCGTGGTGGCCGTACCAGGGCCGCACCTTGTGCAGCCACTCGGCCTTCGGGCCGACGGCGCGGCAGAGCTCCTTCTTGATCGCGGCGTTGACCAGCACGCGCTCGACGCCGGGGCTCGTCGCCGCAGTCTTGATGAAGGCGATGTGCTGCGGCGTCCAGACTTTCGGGTTGATGTGCTTCCAGTCGCTGGCGACGAGATTGTTCGCCGACAGGTCCTCGCGCTCCTGCCGCGTCAGCTTGTGGTCCGGCATCGGCATGAACCAGATGTCGACGTCGAGCCCGGTCTGGTGGCTCTTATGGCCGGTGCGGGTCGGGCCGCCGCGCGGCTGCGCGAGGTCGCCGACCAGGATGCCTTTCCAGCCGGTCGCCTTCGCGGCGCGCGCGGCGAAGCCCTCGACGAAACGGATCAGGTTCGGATGGCCCCAGTTGCGGTTGCGCGACAGCCGCATCACCTGCCAGTTCGGTCCGTCGATCGGCAGCTCGACGCCGCCGGCGAGACAGCCGGCCGGGTAGTAGCCGATCGAAGCGGCATGGCCGATCGACGGCAGCTTCTTGGCGCCGAACAGATCATAGGCCGCGGCTTTCACGTCCTTCTTGTCGATCTTGTCCGCCTTGACCGGCGGGATCGGCGGATGCGCGATGGCCGGCGTGTCGGACGGCGCGATCGCGGCCGGCGTCGGCGCGGATGGCGCGACGACGACGGGCGAGGGAGCCGCGGGCGGATTGTTGACGACGGGCGCGGTCGCAGGCGGCGCGCTCGCCGCGGGCGGCGGGGCTGACGGGACAGTGACGATCGGCGCGGTGACCGGAGGCGCGACCGGTTCCGGATTCATCGGCGCGGGCGCGGGCGATGGCGCGACCACCGGCGGCGCAGCCGCGGGAGGCGCGGGCGTCTCGGCGCTGGGATCGGCGGGAGCTTCGGGCGCGGACTGCGCGCGCGAGTAACGGCCGGCGCCTTCGAAAACGAGGGCGCCCAGCACCACCGCGAGCAGAAGATAAAGTCCGGTTCTCGCCAGCATGACAGCGCCGGTCTAACGGCTCCGCCGTCGGGTGTCAGGGAAATTAGACGGAATGGTTTAGGCGACAACGGGGCCGCGGCCGGTTCCCCGTGGCGCCGGCGACTAAACCCCTGTTATTGCTGGCACATCGGCGGGGAAATTTATGGTTAACAAAGCCTTTACAGCACCGCGCCGGGCCGCGACAGTCGTCGCGGAAGCAGGCCAAGGAAACGGGGGCTGTCATGTGGCGTTGTGGCGTTCTGTGTATGGCGGGCGTCGTTTCCGCGGGCCTCTCGGTTTCCTCTCCGGCTCGGGCCGAACTCGTCGTCACCATCAGCAAGGCCGACCAGCGCATGTCGGTCGCCGTCGACGGCAGCGAGATGTATCGCTGGCCGGTATCGACCGGCCGCGGCCGCTACGCGACGCCGAGCGGCCAGTGGCGTCCGGTGCGCTTCGAGCGCTCATGGTATTCGCGCAAATACGACAACGCGCCGATGCCGTTCTCGATCTTCTTCTATCGCGGCTACGCCGTGCACGGCACCACCGAGGTGCGCCATCTCGGCCGTGCCGCCTCGCATGGCTGCGTGCGGCTGCATCCCGACAACGCGGCGACGCTGTTCTCGCTGGCGCGGGCGCAGGGCATTCGGGGTACCCGCATCGTCGTCACCAGCCTGCGGCTGAACGGATCGCCGACGCCCGCGATCGAGCCACGGCAGCATCGTCACCGTTATCGCGACCGCGACCGTTCGCCGAGCGTGCAGGATCGCACGGTGCCTTACGATCGCCACGCCGGCTTCGACGCCTTCGGCAAGGCGGCGGCGAAGGACGACGGCAAGACACCGGCTGCGACGACCGTCGAAACGGTCAGCGCGAAAGCCGTGACGCCGCTGCCGCCGGTGAAGGTGGCAGCCGTTGACGAAACCGCCCCGCACAAGGCGATGCCGGACAAGGCCGCCGTCGCGGCGCCGGTGGCAAAACTGCATGTCGAGCCGACCGTTGCGCGCGCGGCGAACAGCGTGGTGCGCGGCGACCGCCTGCCGGCGGAGGCACTGCGTCCCGGCACCCATGTCGTCACCATGAAGGTCGGCAGCCAGGCTGAATTGCGCGCGATCTATCGCAAATACGGCTTCACCTGGTAACGCGCGGCGTTCTCCCGCCGCGCGCCGTTTCCGTTTGCCGCGCCTTAACGATGTTTCGAATGGTTAATGCGCGCTTTACCGGCTTGTGCAGCACGGCGCGTGATTGTATTGGCGCAGGATTGCGGCGTTCGGGACTTTTGTTCATGTATCTGCGTAACCGTCTTGGTAACCGTCTTGCCGTTGCCGCGACGATGGCCGCCGCGCTCGCGTTCGTCGCATCGGCCGCGCCGGCCAAGGCCGGCCTACGGGTTTATATCGACAAGTCGAGCCAGAGCATGACCGTTTCGGTCGACGGCGGCCGCACGTTCCAGTGGCCGGTGTCCACCGGGCGCGACCGCTACGACACGCCGGCGGGCAGCTTCCGCGCCATCCGGCTCGCGCGCGTCTACTACTCGAAGAAATACGACGACGCGCCGATGCCGAACTCGGTGTTCTTCTACGGCGGCTACGCGATCCACGGCACCTACGAGGAGAGCAAGCTCGGCCGCCCAGCCTCGCACGGCTGCGTGCGGCTGTCGCGCGCCCACGCCGCGACCCTGTTCGAGCTGGTGCGCGTGCACGGCATGAACAACACCAGCATCACGATCGGCGGCAGCATCGGCGGCGGCGCTTACGCCACGCGCCACGCGCCCGAGCCCACCTATCGCGGACGATCCTACGGCGCGGTGCAATACCGAGAGGGGGACGGCGATCTCGGCCGGCCGCGCGCCACGCGCCGCGTCCGTGTCTACGAGGCCG
>Ga0180221_1001386_pt1 | contig 16289 bp, 10 predicted proteins | sample eDN5th37CKraftMG_FD_151339 | JGI IMG/M metagenome (GOLD analysis project Ga0180221, IMG submission 151339) | Enriched Miracle-Growth compost microbial communities from Emeryville, California, USA - eDNA 5th pass 37_C Kraft MG (version 2) (version 2) ...
GGCACACGCTAGGACGTCAGGCGGCGCTGCGCTTTCCGGAACCCTTCCGCTTGCCGGATCCCTGCGACTTCGCGGCGGACCGGGTCGTGCCGGACGTCTCGCCCGCACCCTTCCCGGCCTTGCCCGTGCTCTTCCCCGCCTTGCCCGCGCTCTTCGCGGAGCTGCGCGCGCGCGGCGCCGACGACGTCGTCGCGGCCGCGGCCGAGCGCGCCCGGGCGGGGGCGGCTGCCGGCACGGCCGGGTGCTCGTCGAGGATCGTTGCGAGGAACCGGCCGGTGTGGCTGGCCTCGACCCGCGCGACCTCCTCCGGTGTCCCCTCGGCCACGACGGTCCCGCCGCCGGAGCCGCCCTCGGGGCCCATGTCGACGATCCAGTCCGCGCTCTTGATGACGTCGAGGTTGTGCTCGATCACGAGCACCGTGTTGCCCTTCTCCACCAGCGACTGGAGAACGCCGAGCAGCTTGCGGATGTCCTCGAAGTGCAGCCCGGTCGTCGGCTCGTCCAGGACGTAGATGGTGCGGCCGGTCGAGCGCTTCTGCAGCTCGCTGGCCAGCTTGACGCGCTGCGCCTCGCCGCCCGAGAGCGTCGGGGCCGGCTGCCCGAGACGCACGTAGCCGAGCCCCACCTCGACGAGCGTGGAGAGGTAGCGCGAGATGGCCGGGAAGGCGGCGAAGAATTCCGCGGCCTCCTCGATCGGCATGTCGAGCACGTCCGCGACGGTCTTGCCCTTGAAGTGCACCTCGAGCGTCTCCCGGTTGTACCGGGCCCCGTGGCACACCTCGCACGGCACGTAGACGTCGGGCAGGAAGTTCATCTCGATCTTCAGCGTGCCGTCGCCGGCGCACGCCTCGCAGCGCCCGCCCTTGACGTTGAACGAGAAGCGCCCGGGTCCGTAACCACGGACCTTCGCCTCCTCGGTCTCGGCGAAGATCTTCCGGATCCGGTCCCACACGCCCGTGTACGTGGCGGGGTTGGAGCGCGGGGTGCGCCCGATCGGCCCCTGGTCGACGTGCACCACCTTGTCGAGCTGGTCCACGCCCGTGACCCGGGTGTGCCGGCCCGCCACCTGGCGCGCCCCGTTGAGCTCGTTCGCGAGCACGGTGTGCAGGATCGAGTTGACGAGCGTCGACTTGCCCGAGCCCGAGACGCCGGTCACCGCGGTGAGGACACCGAGCGGGAACGAGACGTCGATGCCGCGCAGGTTGTTCTCCCGCGCGCCGACGACCGTGATCTGTCGACCCGGGTCCGTCGCGCGGCGCTCGGCGGGCAGCGCGATGCTGCGCCGACCGGCGAGGTACGCACCCGTCAACGACCCCTCGGCCTCGAGCAGGCCCGCGTAGTCGCCCGAGTGCACGACGCGGCCGCCGTGCTCGCCCGCCCCGGGGCCGACGTCGACGATCCAGTCGGCCGCGCGGATCGTGTCCTCGTCGTGCTCGACGACGATCAGCGTGTTGCCGAGGTCCCGCAGCCGGGTGAGGGTCTCGATGAGGCGCCGGTTGTCGCGCTGGTGCAGGCCGATCGACGGCTCGTCGAGGACGTACAGCACGCCGACCAGGCCGGAGCCGATCTGGGTCGCGAGCCGGATGCGCTGGGCCTCGCCGCCGGACAGGGTGCCCGCCGGCCGCTCGAGGGACAGGTAGTGCAGGCCGACGTCGACGAGGAAGCCGAGCCGGGCGTGGATCTCCTTGAGCACCTCGACCGCGATGGCCCGCTCGCGCTCCCCCAGCTCGATGCCGTCGAGGAACCGCTTCGCCTCGTCGATGGGCATGCGGCACACGTCCCAGATCGACTTGCCGCCGACGGTGACCGCCAGGACCTCGGGCTTGAGCCGCGCGCCGGAGCACACCGGGCACGGCACCTCGCGCATGTAGGCCTCGTACTTCTCCTTGGACCAGTCGGACTCGGTCTCCCGGTGACGCCGCTCCAGGAAGGTCACCGCGCCCTCGAAGCCCGTCGAGTACTGCCGCTCGCGGCCCCACCGGTTCCGGTAGCGCACGTGCACCTGGTGGTTGCGGCCGAACAGGATCGCGTCGCGGGCCCGCTGCGGCAGCGCGCGCCACGGCACGTCCATGGAGAAGCTCATCTCCTCCGCCAGGGCGGTGAGCACGCGCTCGAAGTACTCCGAGGAGGTCTGCGCCCACGGCACGACGGCGCCGTCGCGCAGGGTCCTCTCCTCGTCCGGCACGACGAGGTCGGGGTCGACCTCCAGACGGAAGCCGATGCCCGTGCACTCCGGGCACGCGCCGTACGGCGCGTTGAAGGAGAACGTGCGGGGCTCGATCTCGTCGAGCGCGAGCGGGTGGTCGTTGGGGCACGCCCGCTTCTCGGAGAACTTGCGCACCCGCTCGACGTCGTCGATGTCGGCGTCGACGAGCTCGATCATCACGAGCCCCCCCGCGAGCCGCAGCGCCGTCTCGACGGAGTCGGTGAGCCGCCGCTGGACGCCGTCGCGGGAGACCAGCCGGTCCACGACGACCTCGATGTCGTGCTTGAGCTTCTTCTCCAGGGTCGGCGGGCTGGACAGCTGCACCACCTCGCCGTCGACGCGCGCGCGGGCGAAGCCCTGCGTCTGCAGCTCGGCGAACAGGTCCGCGTACTCGCCCTTGCGACCCCGGACGACGGGGGCGAGCACCTGGTAGCGGGTGCCCTCGGGCAGCTCGAGGAGCTTGTCGACGATCTGCTGCGGCGTCTGCGAGCGCACCGGCTCCCCGCACACGGGGCAGTGCTGCGTGCCCGCGCGCGCGAAGAGCAGGCGCAGGTAGTCGTAGACCTCGGTGATCGTGCCGACGGTCGACCGCGGGTTGCGGTTGGTGGACTTCTGGTCGATCGACACGGCGGGCGACAGGCCCTCGATGAAGTCGACGTCGGGCTTGTCCATCTGCCCCAGGAACTGACGGGCGTACGCGGACAGGGACTCCACGTAGCGCCGCTGGCCCTCGGCGAAGATCGTGTCGAACGCCAGGGACGACTTGCCGGAGCCCGAGAGGCCGGTGAAGACGATCAGCCCGTCACGCGGGAGGTCGAGCTCGACGTTGCGGAGGTTGTGCTCGCGGGCGCCAGAGATGACGAGGCGGTTGCTCACCCGGGCATCCTACGTCGGGGGGCCCACATTCGTACAGGCGTTCTATGCCCCTGCGGGTGCACGATCGGTCACACCCGCGGGCGTGGACGGCGGCCGGTCACGGGCGCCGTGGGTGCTTGGATACCGTCATGTCCGTCTTCGCCGTCACCTACGTCTACGTCTCCGACCCCGACCGCCTCGCGGAGGTCCGGCCCGAGCACCGGGAGTTCCTGCGCGGGCTCCACGAGCGGGGCGAGCTGCACGTGTCGGGGCCGCTGCCGGCCACGCCCGACGGCGAGCCCGGCGGTGCGCTCCTGCTGGTCGAGGCCGCCGACGCGACCGCGGCGCTCGAGCTCCTCGACCCCGACCCCATGCGCCGCGAGGGCCTCGTCGCGCACCGCTCGGCCCGCGAGTTCGTGCCCGTGATCGGCGGGTTCGCCGCTCCCTGACGCCCGGGCGCCGTCAGCGGCCGGAGCCCTCGGGCCCGGCCTCGGACGGCTCCGGCTCGGCGGCGGACCGCGCCGCCACCGCGGCGGTGCGCCGCGTCTTGGCCAGGCTCGCGACGGTCGCGATCGCGATCGAGCCGAGGATCACCGCGAGGGACAGCCAGATCGGGATCTCCGGCGCCCAGGCGACGTGCTCCCCACCGTTGATGAACGGCAGCGTGTTGGTGTGCAGCGCCTCGAGGATGAGCTTGACCCCGATGAACCCCAGGATGACCGCGAGCGCGATCGGCAGGTACACGAGGCGCTCCAGCAGGCCGCCGAGCAGGAAGTAGAGCTGGCGCAGGCCCATGAGGGCGAAGATGTTCGCGGTGAAGACGATGAAGGGATCCTTGGTCAGCCCGAAGATCGCGGGGATCGAGTCCAGCGCGAACAGCAGGTCCGTCGACCCGATCGCCACGAACACCACGAGCATCGGGGTGAACAGCTTCTTGCCGTCGACCACCGTGCGGATCTTCGAGCCGTCGTAGTCCTTGCTCACCGGCAGCACGCGGCGCAGGAGCCGGATCGCGACGTTCTCCTTGAACTCCTCCTCGTCGTCGTCGCCGGTGACCAGCTTGACGGCCGTGTAGATGAGGAACGCGCCGAAGAGGTAGAACACCCACACGAACTGCGCGAGGATCGCTGCGCCCGCGAGGATGAACGCCCCGCGCAGCACGAGCGCGATGATGATGCCGACCATGAGCACCATCTGCTGGTGCTTCTTGGGCACCGCGAACCGCGACATGATGATGACGAACACGAAGAGGTTGTCGACGCTCAGCGAGTACTCGGTGAGCCAGCCGGCGTAGAACTCCCCGGCAGGGGCACCGCCGCCCACCGCGAGGACGATCAGCCCGAACACCAGGGCCAGCGCCACGTAGAAGCCGACCCACAGGCCGCTCTCCTTCATGCTCGGCACGTGCGGGCGCCGGCCGACGATAGCGAGGTCGACGGCGAGCAGGACGATCAGCGCCGCGAGGGACGCCCACTCGAACCAGATCGGCAGCTCGTGGATCATGCATCTCCTTGGGAGGACGGGGGTGTCGCCGCGGCGACCCGGCGGTCACGACGGTCGCGGGCCAGGGAGGCGACGGTGGTCACGGCGAGGACCACGACGATGAACGCCAGCGAGACCGTCGTCGGGATCTCCGGGATCACCTCGACGTGCTGCCCGCCGTTGACGAAGGGCAGCTCGTTGGTGTGCAGCGCGTGGATGACCAGCTTGACGCCGATGAACCCGAGGATCGCCGCCAGACCGTAGTTGAGGAAGACGAGCCGGTCCAGCAGGCCGTCGACGAGGAAGTAGAGCTGGCGCAGGCCGAGCAACGAGAACGCGTTGGCCGTGAAGACGAGGTACGTCTCCTGCGTGAGGCCGAAGATGGCGGGGATGGAGTCGACCGCGAAGAGGAGGTCGGCGCTGCCGATCGCGACCATGACGATGAGCATCGGCGTGATGTACCGCTTGCCGTCGATCCTCGTGGTCATCCGGTCGTCGACGTACGAGTCGGTGGTGGGGAAGATCCGCCGGGTCAGGCGCAGCACCGCATTCTCGTGCCACTCCTCCTCCTGGCCGGTGCCGGAGCGTGCCTGCGCCACGGCCGTCCAGATCAGGAAGGCCCCGAAGAGGTAGAACACCCAGGCGAAGTTCGCGATGATCGCGGCGCCGGCGGCGATGAAGACCGTGCGCAGCACGAGCGCGATCGTGATGCCGATGAGCAGCACCCGCTGCTGGTACTCCCGGGGCACCCGGAAGCTCGTCATGATGAGCACGAAGACGAAGAGGTTGTCGACGCTCAGCGACTTCTCGGTGATGTACCCGGCGAAGTACTCCCCGCCGTACTCGCCGCCCCACACGACCCATACGATGACCCCGAAGACGAGCGCGACGGCGACGTAGGCCAGCGACCAGGCGGTGGACTCGCGCAGCGTCGGGGCGTGCGGCGTGCGCACGTGCCCCAGGTAGTCGACGGCGAGCATCGCCAGGATGACGACGACGGTGATGATCCAGACCCACACGGGCACGTTCACGGGCATTCCTCCGGTACGTAGCACTGAGCACCGGAGGTCTTCCCCACCCGGTCCGGCGGTCTGCCGGGCGTCCGGGCCGACGAGGCCGGACCGGCTTCCGCGCCGGACGTGATGACGACCTCACCGTGGGCGGGGTACTCCCCTCCAACCCGCATACCCTACATGAGACCCCGTGCCCCGCGTCCGCGCACGTCAGCGCACGGAACCGCTGGTCAGCCGGTCGTCGCGAGGCCGGTTCGTGGCGCGCCCGCGGGGCTCAGGCCGTGGCCGCCTGCATCTGCCGCAGCTCCTTCTTCAGCCCGCCGATCTCGTCACGCAGCCGGGCCGCCACCTCGAACTGCAGCTCCGCCGCGGCGGCGTGCATCTGGTCGCTCAGCTCCTGGATCAGCTCGGCCAGCTCGCCCGCCGCGGCGCCGGCGAGCCGGTTGCCCGTGGTCGCGCCGGCCTTCGGGGAGCCCGGCACCGGGGCGCGCCCCTTGCCCTGGGCGGACGCCGGCGCCTTGCGGTAGCCGCCGGACAGCAGCTCCTGGGTGTCGATGTCCTCACGGGCGAGCATGTCCGTGACGTCGGCGATCTTCTTGCGCAGGGGCTGGGGGTCGATCCCGCGCTCGGTGTTGTAGGCGACCTGCTTCGCGCGGCGGCGGTCGGTCTCGTCCAGCGCGTACCGCATCGCGGGCGTCACCTTGTCGGCGTACATGTGCACCTGGCCGGTGACGTTGCGCGCCGCACGGCCGATCGTCTGGATGAGGGACCGCTCGGAGCGCAGGAAGCCCTCCTTGTCCGCGTCGAGGATGGCCACGAGGGAGACCTCGGGCAGGTCGAGCCCCTCGCGCAGCAGGTTGATGCCGACCAGTACGTCGTACTCGCCCATCCGCAGCTCTCGGAGCAGCTCGACCCGGCGCAGCGTGTCGACCTCGGAGTGCAGGTAGCGCACCCGGACGTCCTTCTCGAGGAAGTAGTCGGTGAGGTCCTCCGCCATCTTCTTGGTGAGGGTGGTGACCAGCACCCGCTCGTCGCGGTCGACCCGTTCGCGGATCTCGTGCAGCAGGTCGTCGATCTGTCCGGTCGTGGGCTTGACGATCACCTCGGGGTCGACCAGCCCGGTCGGGCGGATCACCTGCTCGACCACGCCGTCGGCCATCGACAGCTCGTAGTCGCCCGGCGTGGCGGAGAGGTAGACCGTCTGCCCGATCCGCTCGACGAACTCCTCCCAGCGCAGCGGCCGGTTGTCCATGGCGCTCGGCAGCCGGAACCCGTGCTCCACGAGAGAGCGCTTGCGCGACATGTCGCCCTCGAACATCGCGCCGATCTGCGGCACGGTCTGGTGCGACTCGTCGATGACGAGCAGGAAGTCCTCGGGGAAGTAGTCGAGCAGCGTGTTCGGCGGCGAGCCCTGCTCACGGCCGTCGATGTGCCGCGAGTAGTTCTCGATGCCGCTGCACGTGCCGATCTGGCGCATCATCTCGATGTCGTAGGTGGTGCGCATGCGCAGCCGCTGGGCCTCGAGCAGCTTGTTCTGCCGCTCGAGCTCCGCCAGGCGGTCGGCGAGCTCGGCCTCGATGCCGGCGATCGCGCGCTCCATGCGCTCCGGGCCGGCGACGTAGTGGGTGGCCGGGAAGAGGTAGACGCTCTGCTCCGAGCGGATCACCTCGCCGGTGAGCGGGTGCAGCGTCTGGATGGACTCGATCTCGTCGCCGAACATCTCGATGCGCACGGCCAGCTCCTCGTACACGGGGATGATCTCCACCGTGTCCCCGCGCACCCGGAACGTGCCCCGGGTGAACGCCGTGTCGTTGCGCGTGTACTGCATCTGCACGAAGCGGCGCAGCATCTCGTCGCGGTCGACGACGTCCCCGACGTCGAGCCGCACCATCCGGTCGACGTACTCCTGCGGCGTCCCCAGGCCGTAGATGCACGAGACCGAGGCCACCACCACGACGTCGCGACGGGTCAGCAGGGAGGAGGTGGCCGAGTGCCGCAGCCGCTCGACCTCGTCGTTGATCGACGAGTCCTTCTCGATGTAGGTGTCCGTCTGCGCGATGTACGCCTCGGGCTGGTAGTAGTCGTAGTACGAGACGAAGTACTCGACGGCGTTGTGCGGCAGCAGCTCGCGGAACTCCGTCGCGAGCTGGGCCGCGAGCGTCTTGTTCGGCGCCATGACCAGCGTGGGCCGCTGCAGCTTCTCGATCAGCCACGCCGTGGTCGCGCTCTTGCCGGTGCCGGTCGCACCGAGCAGGACGACGTCCTTCTCCCCCGCCTGCACGCGGGACGCGAGGTCCGCGATGGCGGTCGGCTGGTCTCCGGAGGGCTCGTACTCGGACACCACCTCGAAGGGGGCCACCGCACGCTGCAGGTCGGTCACGGGTCGCATGGCACCACGGTACGGCGAGCCACCGACACCTCACCGGCCGAGCGGCCGGCCCCGCGCTCAGGCGCGGGACGCCTCCCCCGCGGCCTCCTGCTCCACCTCGCTGCGCAGCCGCTCCCACAGCGCGTCGACCTGCGCGCGCAGCGCGTCCTCGGTCCCCGTGCCGTCCAGCACCACGTCCGCCACGGCGGTTCGCTCCTCGTCCGTGGCCTGCGACGCGACGCGGGCCCGCGCGGCCGCCTCCTCGAGGCCGCGGCCCTCGACGAGCCGCGCGACCCGCTGCTCGGCGGGGGCGTGCACCACCACGAGCAGGTGGAAGCGGTCGGCCTGCCCCGTCTCGACCAGGAGCGGGATGTCGTGGACCACGACCGCCCGGTCGTCCGCCGCGCCCGCGAGCGCCTCCCGCTCGGCGGCGATGCGCCGGATCTCCGGGTGCAGGATGCCCTCGAGCCGGGCGCGCGCCTCCGCGTCGTCGAACACGACGCGGCCGAGCGCGGGCCGGTCGAGCGACCCGTCGGGGGTGAGCACACCGTCGCCGAAGGCCGCGACGACCTCCTCGAGCCCGACCGTGCCGGGCGCCACCACCTCCCGGGCCAGCAGATCGTGGTCCACGACGACCGCGCCCAGCTCGGCGAGGCGGCGCGCGACGACGGACTTGCCTGCGGCGATGCCGCCCGTGAGGCCGATGCGAAGCATGGGGACCATCCTGCCTCCGGCGTAGGCTTCCCGCCATGAGCACCCGGTCGAGCACCCGGTCGAGCACCCGGACGGGCACCCGGACGGGCACCCGTGGCGCCGCGCCGCGGGCTCCGGGGGAGGCGGCATGACGAGCGGGGGCGCGATGCGCTCGTACCTGAAGGACTCGTCGGTCACCGACCGGCGCCTGACGGGTCCCACGCTCCGCCGGATCCTCACGTTCGCCCGCCCGTACCGGGCCCTGCTCGCCGGGTTCGTCGCCCTCCTCGTGGTCAGCGCCGCCGCGGGCGCGGTGACCCCGCTGCTCTTCCGGCGCCTCATCGACGACGGCATCGCGACCGGCGACCGCCCGCTGGTCCTCGGCCTCGCCGCGGCGGCCGCCGGCATCGCGGTCCTGTCCGCCGGGCTCGCCGTCGCCGAGCGGTGGCTGTCGGCGCGGGTGGGCGAGGGACTCATCCTCGACCTGCGCACCGCCGTCTTCGACCACGTCCAGCGGATGCCGCTCGCGTTCTTCGCCCGGGCGCGGACCGGAGCCCTGGTCCAGCGCCTCAACGGCGACGTGCTCGGCGCGCAGCAGGCGTTCACCTCCACCCTGCAGACCGTGGTGTCCAACGGGCTGACGATCGTGTTCACCCTCGCCGCCATGGTCGCCATGTCGTGGCGGCTCACCCTCGTCTCCCTGGTCCTGCTGCCCGCGTTCGTCCTCCCCGCCCGCTGGTTCGGGCGCCGCCTCGCGGCGCTCGCCCGCACCGGGTACGACCTCAACGCCGACGCCGGGCAGATGATGAACGAGCGGTTCAACGTCGCGGGGGCGCACCTCGTGAAGGTCTTCGGGGACCCGGACCTGGAGAGCGCGCGGTACGCCGCGCAGGTGCGCCGGTTGCGCGACCTCGGGGTGCGCACGGCCCTGCTCGGGACGTGGTTCCGGGTCGGCCTCACCACGCTCGCCTCGGTGGCGATCGCCCTCGTGTACGGGTTGGGCGGGCTGCAGGCGATCTCCGGCGAGCTCACGGTCGGCACCGTCGTGGCGCTCGCCGCCTACCTCGGCCGCCTGTACGGGCCGCTGTCCGCCATGTCGAACGTCCAGGTGGACGTCATGACCGCCCTGGTGAGCTTCGAGCGCGTGCTGGAGGTGCTGGACCTCGAGCCCGCGATCGGTGAGCGGCCCGACGCCGTCGACCTGCGCGAAGCGGTGGCCGCGCGGGGCGCGTCGGTCGAGCTGGACGGAGTCACGTTCCGCTACCCCGCGGCGTCCGAGGTCTCGCTCGCGTCGCTCGAGTCCGTCGCGACGCTGCGCGCGGATCCCGTCGACGACACGCTGCACGACGTCTCGTTCGCCGTGCCGGCGGGCGCCATGGTCGCCCTCGTCGGGCCGTCCGGGGCCGGCAAGACCACCGTCTCCCAGCTCGTCTCGCGGATGTACGACCCCACCTCCGGGGCGGTGCGGATCGCCGGCACCGACCTGCGGGACGTCACGGCCGCGTCGTTGCGCGGCACGGTCGGCGTCGTCTCCCAGGAGGCGCACCTCTTCCACGACACCGTCGCCGCCAACCTGCGGTTCGCCCGACCCGACGCGTCCGACGCCGCGCTCGAGCAGGCCCTGCGCCAGGCCCGGATCTGGGACCTCGTCGCCCGGCTCCCCGAGGGCGTCGAGACCGTGGTCGGCGACCGCGGCTACCGCCTCTCCGGGGGCGAGCGGCAGCGCCTCGCCATCGCGCGGCTCCTCCTCAAGGCGCCCGACGTCGTGGTCCTCGACGAGGCGACGGCGCACCTGGACTCCGAGTCGGAGGCCGCCGTCCAGGCCGCCCTGGACGAGGCCCTGGCGGGCCGCACCTCCCTGGTCATCGCCCACCGCCTGTCGACCGTCCGCGCCGCGGACGCCATCGTCGTGCTGCAGGACGGGCGCGTGGTCGAGACCGGCACCCACCCCGAGCTCCTCGCGGCCGGCGGTCTGTACGCCGAGCTCTACGCGACCCAGTTCGCGGACACGGGCGCGCCGACGACCTCCTAGTCGTCGCCCTCCTGGCCCTCGCCGCCGTCCCCGCCCCTGCCGGTCCTCCCCAGCACGTCGGACGTACGACGACGGCGGCCCGCCACCCCGAGGGGTGACGGGCCGCCGTGGGCACCGGTGTGGGTCGTGGCCGACCCGGCCGGGTCAGTTGCCGGTGAGCTTCTCGCGGAGCGCGGCGAGCGCCTCGTCCGAGGCGAGCGTGCCCGCGGCCTCCTGCGCCGGCGGGGCCGACGAGTAGGAGGACGAGGCCGAGCCGCCGGTGCTGCCACCGGGGACCGCGTCGTTCACCGCGGCGTCGGCGTCGGCCGCGATGGCCGCGCGGACCTGCTCGCGGTGCGCCTCCCAGCGGGCGTGCGCCTTGGCGTACTCCGCCTCCCACGCCTCACGCTGCGTCTCGAAGCCCTCGAGCCACTCGTTGGTCTCCGGGTCGAAGCCCTCGGGGTACTTGTACTCGCCGTTCTCGTCGTACTCGGCAGCCATGCCGTAGAGGGCGGGGTCGAAGTCCTCGGACTCCGGGTCCATGCCCTCGTTGGCCTGCTTGAGGGAGAGCGAGATGCGGCGACGCTCGAGGTCGATGTCGATGACCTTGACGAACACCTCGGCACCGACGCTGACGACCTGCTCGGGCAGCTCGACGTGACGCACGGCCAGCTCGGAGATGTGCACGAGACCCTCGATGCCGTCCTCGACGCGGACGAAGGCACCGAACGGCACGAGCTTGGTGACCTTGCCGGGCACGACCTGGCCGATGGCGTGCGTGCGGGCGAAGGTCTGCCACGGGTCCTCCTGCGTCGCCTTCAGCGACAGGGAGACGCGCTCGCGGTCGTGGTCGACGTCGAGCACCTCGACGGTGACCTCCTGGCCCACCTCGACGACCTCGGACGGGTGGTCGATGTGCTTCCAGGACAGCTCCGAGACGTGCACCAGACCGTCGACGCCGCCGAGGTCCACGAACGCACCGAAGTTGACGATCGAGGAGACGACACCGGGGCGCACCTGGCCCTTCTGCAGCGTCTGCAGGAAGGTCGAGCGGACCTCGGACTGCGTCTGCTCGAGCCAGGCACGGCGCGACAGGACCACGTTGTTGCGGTTCTTGTCGAGCTCGATGATCTTGGCCTCGATCTCCTTGCCGACGTACGGCGCGAGGTCGCGGACGCGACGCATCTCCACGAGGGAGGCGGGGAGGAAGCCGCGCAGACCGATGTCGAGGATGAGGCCGCCCTTGACGACCTCGATGACGGTGCCGGTGACGACGCCGTCCTCCTCCTTGATCTTCTCGATCGTGCCCCAGGCGCGCTCGTACTGGGCGCGCTTCTTCGACAGGATCAGGCGACCCTCCTTGTCCTCCTTCTGGAGGACGAGAGCCTCGACGGCGTCGCCCACGGCGACGACCTCGCCCGGGTCCACGTCGTGCTTGATGGAGAGCTCCCGGGACGGGATGACGCCCTCCGTCTTGTAACCGATGTCGAGGAGGACCTCGTCGCGGTCGACCTTGACGATCGTGCCTTCCACGATGTCACCATCGTTGAAGTACTTGATGGTGGCGTCGACGGCGGCAAGGAAGTCCTCCTCGGTGCCGATGTCGTTGACGGCAACCTGCGGGGCGGACTTCGTGGTGGAGATGGTCATTGAGTAGATGCTCCGATGCGGACAGGACGTAGTGCGGACAGGGTCTGTGGCGCGGGCACCGGACGTCGGCACGACGATCGATCCGCTCGACGCGATCTCGACCCTCGGGGCGTCCCCGGGCGCACTGCACCGCGGACAATCTTATCGACGGCTAGGCGAGGGGTCAACGCGGGCCCGTGCCACGATGACCGGGTGAGCGAACACCCTCCCGCACCCCGCCCCGTCGCGCACGCGGGGTACGACGACGTGCCCGACGACGCCGGCAACGCGGCCGCGCGCGGGTGGTGGGACGAGAACGCCGACGAGTACCTCGCGGAGCACGGGGAGTTCCTCGGCGACGCGGGCTTCCGCTGGGGTCCCGAGGGGCTCACCGAGGCGGAGGCGGGCCTGCTCGGCGACGTCGACGGCGCGCAGGTCGTCGAGCTCGGCGCCGGGGCGGCGCACTGCTCCCGCTGGCTGGTCGGACGCGGCGCCCGTGTCGTCGCCACCGACGTCTCGGCGCGCATGCTCGCCGGTGCGGCACGGCTCAACGCCGCCACCGGCACGCACGTGCCGCTGGTGCAGGCCGACGCCCGGTCGCTCCCGTTCGCCACGGGGTCCGTGGACGTCCTGTTCACCTCGTACGGGGCGATCCCGTTCGTGGCCGACGCGGCACGGGTGCACGCCGAGGCGGCCCGCGTGCTGCGGCCCGGCGGCCGGTGGGTGTTCTCGGTGACGCACCCGGTCCGCTGGGCGTTTCCCGACGACCCGACGTCCCGCGGCCTCACGGTGCACCGCTCGTACTTCGACCGCCGCCCGTACGTCGAGACGGACGACCTGGGCGAGGTCCGCTACGCGGAGTACCACCGCACGCTCGGCGACCACGTGCGCGACGTCGCGGCCGCCGGCCTCCGGCTGCGCGACGTCGTCGAGCCCGAGTGGCCGGACTGGAACACCGCCACCTGGGGCGGGTGGAGCCCCGAGCGCGGCGCGGTCCTCCCGGGCACCGCCGTCTTCGTCACGACGAAGGACTGACGCTCGGCGGAACCACGGGCGGCGTCCGTCAGTGCCCGGCGTCGTGCCAGGTGGGCCCGGCGCCCACGGACACGTCGAGCGGCACGTCGAGCTCCACCGCGGCACCCATCTGCGTGCGCAGCACGTCCTCCGCCGCCTCGCGCTCCCCCGGCGCCACCTCGACGACGAGCTCGTCGTGCACCTGCAGCAGCAGCCGCGAAGCCAGGCCGCGGTCGTCGAGCTCGCGCTGCACGCCGAGCATCGCGACCTTGATGATGTCCGCGGCGCTGCCCTGGATCGGGGCGTTGAGCGCCATGCGCTCGGCCATCTGCCGGCGCTGCCGGTTGTCGCTCGTGAGGTCGGGCAGGTAGCGGCGGCGACCCAGGATCGTCGCGGTGTACCCGGTCGCGCGCGCCTCCTCGACCACACCGGTGAGGTAGTCGCGCACTCCACCGAACCGGGTGAAGTAGTCGTCCATCAGCGACTGCGCCTCGCTGGTCGGGATGGTGAGCTGCTGCGACAGCCCGAACGCGCTCAGCCCGTACGCGAGGCCGTAGCTCATCGCCTTGATCTTCGAGCGCATCTCCGGCGTGACGTCCTCGGGCGCCACCTCGAACACCCGGGAGCCCACGTAGCGGTGCAGGTCCTCCCCCGACCGGAAGGCCTCGATCAGCCCCTCGTCGCCGGACAGGTGCGCCATGATGCGCATCTCGATCTGGCTGTAGTCGGCGGTGAGCAGCGTCTCGTAGCCCTCGCCGACGCGGAAGGCGCGGCGGATGCGCCGCCCCTCCTCCGTGCGGATCGGGATGTTCTGCAGGTTCGGGTCGGTGGAGCTCAGCCGGCCCGTCGCCGCGATCGTCTGCTGGAACGTCGTGTGGATCCGCCCGTCGGGCGCCACCGACTTCAGCAGCCCCTCGACCGTGGAGCGCAGCCGGGTCGCGTCGCGGTGCGCGAGCAGGTGCTCGAGGAAGGGGTGCTCGGTCTTGACGTAGAGGTCCTGCAGGGACGCGGCGTCCGTGGTGTAGCCCGTCTTGATCTTCTTGGTCTTGGGCATGCCGAGCTGGTCGAACAGCACCTCCTGCAGCTGCTTGGGGCTGCCGAGGTTCACCTGCCGGCCGATCACCTCGTACGCCTCCGCCGCGGCGTCCGCCACCATCGAGGCGAACTGGCGCTCGAGCTCGGTGAGGTACTCGACGTCCGCGGCGATGCCGGTGGCTTCCATCCGGCCCAGCACCACCGTGAGCGGCAGCTCGAGGTCGCTGAGCAGCCCGGCGGCGCCCCGGTCGGCGAGCTGGCCCCGCAGCGCCTCCGCCAGGTCCACCACCGCCACGGCACGCACCGCCGCCTGGCGGGCCCGCGGGTCGTCGCCCCCGCCGTCGAGCGCGAGGTCGAGGGCGCCCTGGCCGTCGTCGCCCGACGCCTCCCCCGCGGACAGCTCGCGCCCGAGCAGGCGGACCGTGAGGTCGGCCAGGTCGTAGCCACGCTGGTCGGGGTAGCAGAGGTAGGCGGCGAGCGCGGTGTCGAACGTGACGCCCCGCAGGTCGAGGCCCCGGCCGGCGAGGGCGTGCCAGGCGGGCTTCGCGCCGTGCACGATCTTGGGCGCGGCCGGGTCGGCGAGCCACGCCGCGAGCGCCTGCTCGTCCTCGGGCGAGGCGTCGGCCAGGTCCACGACCGCCGCCACGCCGTCGGCGTCGGCGAGCGCGACCTCCCACGCGTCGCCGGCGCCCGGCGTCGGGGTCCCGGTGACCTCGAGGCCGAGGGCACGGCCCGCCCTCCCGGCCAGCCAACCTCCGAGCGCGCCCGGCTCCAGGGCCGCGAGGTCGACCTGCACGCCACCCACCTCGGCCGCCGCGGCGGGCTCGGCCGCGGGGTCGGCGGCGAGCAGGCGGTCGCGCAGGGCGCCGAACTGGAGCGTGTCCGAGACCCGGTGCACGGCCTCGCGGTCGAAGCCGGCGAGGGACAGGTCCTCGATCGACAGGGGGAGCTCCACGTGGTCCAGGAGTGCGTTGAGCTCACGGTTGAGGCGGACCTGGACGACCGCCTCGCGCAGCTTCTCGGCGGCCTTGCCCTTGAGCTCGTCGACGTGCTCGAGCAGGGGCTCGAGGCCGCCGTAGGTGGTGATCCACTTGGCCGCCGTCTTGGGGCCGACCCCGGCCACGCCCGGCAGGTTGTCGCTCGACTCGCCGACCAGCGCCGCCAGGTCGGGGTACTGGTGCGGGGGGACGCCGTACTTCTCGGCGACGGCCTCCGGGGTCATGCGCGCCAGCTCCGACACCCCACGCTTGGGGTAGAGCACCGTGACACGCTCCGTGACGAGCTGCAGGGAGTCGCGGTCGCCGGAGCAGACCAGCACGTCGAGGCCCGCCTCGGCCCCCTCGCGCGCGAGCGTGGCCAGGATGTCGTCCGCCTCGATGCCCTCGCGCTGCAGGGTGGGGATCCGCAGGGCCTCCAGGACCTCCTTGATGAGCGGCACCTGGCCGCGGAAGACCTCGGGGGTCGCGTCGCGGTTGCCCTTGTACTCCGGGAACCGCTCGGTGCGGAACGTCACCCGGCCGGCGTCGAAGGCGACCGCCGCGTGCGTCGGCTGCTCGTCGCGCAGCAGGTTCGTCAGCATCGAGGTGAAGCCGTAGACGGCGTTCGTCACCTGGCCGCTCGAGGTCACGAGCGTGTCCGGCAGCGCGAAGAAGGCGCGGTACGCCATCGAGTGGCCGTCGATCAGCAGGAGGCGTGGGCGGGTCCCGGTTCGCGCGGAGGTCGTCACGGGTGCCAACCTATCGTCCATGTCCGACACCCCTGCCGACGCGACCCGGTTCCCCCGCACCTCGGAGCAGTGGGCCGCCGCCGCCCGCGGCACCCTCATCGAACGCCTCGGCATCGAGCTCACGGAGGTGGGCGCCGAGCGCACGGCAGGCAGCATGCCCGTGGCCGGCAACACCCAGCCGGCAGGGCTCCTGCACGGCGGGGCGACGGCATCACTGGCGGAGACCCTGGCCTCGGTGGCCGCGCAGCAGCACGCGG
>Ga0180221_1001389_pt1 | contig 16232 bp, 13 predicted proteins | sample eDN5th37CKraftMG_FD_151339 | JGI IMG/M metagenome (GOLD analysis project Ga0180221, IMG submission 151339) | Enriched Miracle-Growth compost microbial communities from Emeryville, California, USA - eDNA 5th pass 37_C Kraft MG (version 2) (version 2) ...
AGAACTCCGGCTTCATTCCCAACCTGCTCGGCGTGCTGGCCAACGCCCCGGCCGCGCTGGAGACCTACGTCACCGTCTCCGGCCTCAACGGCAAGGCCGAGCTGGGCCTGGCCGAGCGCGAGGTGGTGCAGCTGATCGCCGCCACCACCCACGGCTGCGACTTCTGCGTGGCCGGGCACACCGCGGTGGCGGCCAACAAGGCCAGGCTGCCTGAGGAAGTGATAGCCGCCCTGCGCGAACAACGCGAACTGCCGGAGCCGCGTCTGGAAGCCCTGGCCGCCTTCGCCCGCGAGGCCATCGCCAGCCGTGGCGCGGTCAGCGACGCGGGGCTCGCGGCCTTCCGCGCCGCCGGCTTCAGCGACGGCAATGCCTTGGAAGTGCTGCTGGGCATCAGCCTGGCGACCCTCTGCAACTTCGCCAACGTACTGGCGCAAACGCCGCTGAACCCCGAGCTGGGCAAGTACCGCTGGGAAAAGGCCTGAGTTGCGCATGACCGGGCGGCGGCCCCGCGGCCGCCCGCCAAAAGGAGAGCGACCATGCTCGATTCGACCCTGAGCCACTGGCTCGACGCCCAGGCCGAGGCCCTCGACCTCGGCCATGCCGACCCGCAGTCGGTGCTGCCGAAACTCGCCAGCGCCGGGCTGTTCGGCATCGGCGTGCCCGAGGCGCGCGGCGGCGCCGGCGGCAGCCTGCTCGATGCGGTGGAGGCCATCGCCGCGGTGGCCGGCCATTCGCTGACCGCCGCCTTCGTCTTCTGGGGCCAGCGCGCCTTCATCGAATACCTGCTGCAGAGCCCCAACCAGGCGCTGGGCGAGCGCCTGCTCGGCGAGCTGCTGGATGGCCGCCTGGCCGGTGCCACCGGGTTGTCCAACGCCATGAAGTTCCTCTCCGGCATCGAGAGCCTGCAGGTGCGGGCCACCCCGGCCGACGACGGCTGGACCCTGGACGGCCGCCTGCCCTGGGTGACCAACCTGCGCAAGGGCCACTTCGTGGTGGCCGCGGCCATCGAGCGCGAGGGCGCGGCGCCGCTGGTGGCGGCCATCCCATCGGCCAGCGCCGGCCTTGCGCGCTCCGACGACCTGCAACTGCTCGGCCTGCAGTCGAGCAACACCGCCGCCCTGGATTTCGACGGCGTGGCGCTGCCCCGCGAGTGGCTGCTGCACGACGACGCCCGGCGCTACCTGCCGCAGGTGCGCCCGGCCTTCCTCGGCCTGCAGTGCGCCATGACCATCGGCCTCGCGCGCCGGGCCCTGGAAGCGGTGCGCGAGCACCTGGGCGGCAGCCGCTCGGTGCTGCGCGAGGAAGAGGAGCGCCTGCGCGGCGAACTGGACGGCCTGGTCGAGCGCCTGCGCGCGGGCCTGTCCAGCGGTGAGTTCAGCGCCGAGCCGGCGCGGCTGTTCCGCATCCGCATCGGCCTGGCCGAAGGCGCCGCCGCGGCGGTGCAGCTGGAGCTGCAGGCCAGCGGCGGCAAGGCCTACCTCAGCCGCCACGGCGCGGCCTTCGCCCGGCGCTGGCGCGAGTCGGCCTTCGTGCCCATCGTCACGCCCAGCCTGGTGCAGTTGCGCACTGAGCTGCAGCGCCAGGAGGCGCGGGCATGAGCGAGGTGCTGCTGCAGGCCGCCGGCGTCGCCCTGGGCTACCCCGAGGGCAAGGGCTGGCGCAGCGTGCTGGAAGGCTTCGAGCTGAGCCTGGCGCCGGGGGAGGTGGTGTCCATCCTCGGCCCCAGCGGCGTCGGCAAGTCCAGCCTGCTGCGCGTGCTGGCCGGGTTGCAGAAGCCGGCGGCGGGCAGCGTGCGCCTGCTCGGCGAGGCCATCGATGGCCCGCACCCGCGCGTCGCCGTGGCCTTCCAGGACCCGAGCCTGCTGCCCTGGCTGAGCCTGGAGAAGAACGTCGCCTTCGGCCTGGACTTCGCCCGCCAGCCGAAGCTGGACAAGGCTACGCTGCACCAGCGCGTCGACCAGGCGATCGCCGCGGTCGGCCTGCAACACGCGCGCGGCTACCTGCCGGCGCAACTTTCCGGCGGCATGGCCCAGCGCGCCGCGCTGGCCCGCTGCCTGGCGCGCCAGCCGCAGGTGCTGCTGCTGGACGAACCCTTCGGCGCGCTGGACGAAGTGACCCGCGCCGACATGCAGCAACTGCTGCTGCAGGTGATCCACGAACGGCGCACCGCCGCCGTGCTCATCACCCACGACATCGACGAGGCCCTGCTGCTCTCCGAACGCATCCTGCTACTGGGCGACACCCCGGCGCGGACGTTGGGCGAATGGCGCATCGACCTGCCGCAACCCCGTGCGGAGCTGGTCGAGGAACTGGGCGCGCTGCGGGTCGAGATCCTCAAAACCCTACGGCGGGCGAGCCGATCCCACGCGAATTCCCACCCTGCGCCGGAGGCTGCCCATGTGCCTGGACGATCCCACTCATTCTCGACGTGACATTCTCAAACTCGCTGCGCTGCTCTCCGCGGCCGGCGCGCTGCCGCTGCTGACCAGCCTGCGCGCCCGCGCCGCCGCCGAGCCGGACGCCCCGGTGCGCATCGGCTACCTGCCGATCACCGACGCCACGCCGCTGCTGGTGGCCCACGCCAACGGCCTGTTCGAGGCCGAGGGCATCAAGGCCGAGCGCCCGGTGCTGCTGCGCAGCTGGGCGCAGGTGATCGAGGCGTTCATCTCCGGGCAGGTCAACGTCATCCACCTGCTGTCGCCGATGACCGTCTGGGCCCGCTACGGCAGCAAGGTGCCGGCCAAGGTGGTGGCCTGGAACCACGTCGGCGGCTCCGGCCTGACCGTGGCGCCGGACGTGACCGAGGTGAAGCAGCTGGGCGGGCGCACCCTGGCCATCCCGTTCTGGTACTCGATCCACAACGTGGTGCTGCAGCAACTGCTGCGCGACAACGGCCTGGCGGCGGTGAGCAAGCCGGCCGACGCGGCGCTGGCGGCCAACGAGGTCAACCTGGTGGTGCTGCCGCCCTCGGACATGCCGCCGGCCCTGGCCAGCGGGCGCATCGCCGGCTACATCGTCGCCGAGCCGTTCAACGCCCTGGCGGAGAACCTCAAGGTCGGGCGCATCCAGCGCTTCACCGGCGACGTCTGGCGCAACCACGCCTGCTGCGTGGTGTTCATGCACGAGCACGACCTGAACGGCCGCCCGGAGTGGTCGCAGAAGGTGGTCAACGCCATCGTCAAGGCCCAGCTGTGGACCCGCGACAACCGCGCCGAGGCGGCGAAGCTGCTGTCCAAGGACGGCGCCAACCGCTACACCCCGCACGCGCCGGAAGTGCTCGGCCGGGTGCTGGCCCCGGCACCCGGCGAGCGCGAGAAGTACCTGGCCGACGGCGCCATCCGCCATGCCGACTGGCACGAGGAGCGCATCGACTTCCAGCCGTACCCGTTCCCCAGCTACACCGAGGAACTGGTCAGGCGCCTGAAGGACACCCTGATCCAGGGCGACAAGGGCTTCCTCGCCGCGCTGGACCCGGCGCACACCGCGCAGGATCTGGTGGACGACCGCTTCGTGCGCAACGCTCTGGCCCAGGTCGGTGGCCTCGGCGCCTTCGGCCTGCCCGAGGGCTTCGCGCGCAGCGAGGAGATCACCACGTGACGGCGCCGGCACTCTCTGGCCGCCGCCACTGGCTGCTGGGCCTGGCCGGGCTGCTGGCGCTGCTGGGCCTGTGGTGGAGCGGCGTGCGCCTGTTCGGCGGCGACGGCCTGGGGCAGCTGTTCTCGCCCCAGGCCACCCTGGCCAGCCTGGGCGAGCTGCTGGGCCGCGCGGAGCTGTACCAGCACGTGCTGGTGAGCCTCAGGCGCGTGCTCCTCGGCCTGCTCCTGGCGCTGGCGGTGGGCGTGCCCCTGGGCCTGCTGGTGGGCGCCTCGCGCAATCTGGAGGCGGCCACCACGCCGGCCTTCCAGTTCCTGCGGATGATCTCGCCGCTGTCGTGGATGCCCATCGCGGTGATGCTGATGGGCGTGGGCGACCAGCCGATCTACTTCCTGCTGGCCTTCGCCGCGGTCTGGCCGATCCTGCTCAACACCGCCGCCGGCGTGCGCCAGCTCGACCCGCGCTGGCTGCAGCTTTCCCGCAGCCTCAGCGCCACGCCCTGGGAGACGCTGCGCAAGGTGATCCTGCCCGGCGTGCTCGGCCACGTGCTGACCGGCGTGCGCCTGGCCATCGGCATCCTCTGGATCGTCCTGGTGCCCTGCGAGATGCTCGGCGTCAGCGCCGGGCTGGGCTACTACATCCTCGACACCCGTGACCGCCTGGCCTACTCGGAACTGATGGCCATGGTCCTGCTGATCGGCGCCCTGGGCTTCGCCCTCGACGCCCTCGCGCGCAGCCTGTACCGCCGGCGGGCGGGCTAGGTCATGCATTTTCCCGGCACTGCGTCTATATACAGGCAATGAGCCGGCGCCATCGCGCCGGGCAGCCGAGGAGGGTGGGCCATGCGCATTCTGGTGGTCGGGGCGGGTTCCACGGGTGGTTTCTTCGGCGCGTGCCTGGCCCGGGCCGGGCGCGACGTGACCTTCCTGGTGCGCGCCGGGCGGGCGCACCAGTTGCAGCAGGAAGGGCTGCAGGTGTTCAGCCCCCATGGCGATTTCGTGCTGACGCCGCAACTGGTCGGCGCCGAGCACCTGGACGGGCCCTACGACCTCATCCTGCTGACGGTGAAGGCCTACGCCCTGGAGGCGGCGCTGCGCGACATCGCCCCGGCGGTGGGGCCGGGCACGATGATCCTGCCGGTGCTCAACGGCATGCACCAGGTCGACGCCATCGTCGATCACTTCGGCCGCGGGCCGCTGCTGGGCGGCGTGTGCAAGATCGCCAGCACCCTGGACGAGCGCGGCCGCATCGTCCAGTACGGCACCCTCAACGAGCTCTCCTACGGCGAGATGGACGGCGCCCGCAGCGAGCGCATCCTGCGCCTGGACGCACTGCTGCAGGACGCCGGCTTCGACGCCCGCCTGAGCCCCGACATCCACCGCGAGATGTGGGAGAAGTGGGTGCTGCTGGCCGCCCTGGGCGGCATCACTTGCCTGATGCGCGGCAACGTCGGCTCGGTGGTCGCCGCGCCCCAGGGCGAGGCCTTCGTCAACCGCCTGCTGGACGAGGTGGTGGCGGTGGTCCGCGCGGTGGGCCTGGAACCGCGCGATGCCTTCCTCGCCGAGGCGCGCCGGCAGCTGACCCTGCACGGCTCGCCGCAGACCTCGTCGATGTACCGCGACCTGGTCGGCGGCCGCCCGGTGGAAGCCGAGCAGATCATCGGCGACCTGCTCGGCCGCGGCCAGGCGGCCGGGCTGGACCTGCCGCTGCTGCAGGCGGCCTTCGTGCACCTGGCGGTGTACGAGCAGGGGATGGGCTGAGCGAGGTTGGAAGGACCAGTCGCTTCCTGAGTGCCTGCAGGAATAGGCCAGGCGTTGCAGGCAGCACTATAGCGGGGTGGCAATCGGATGGCCATTTCGATATCCGCCTGCTGGCCTCATCCGACGATCCTGAGTACTCCCCCCTGAGCGGACGGAGCGGTGCGCTTTGGGCCTGGCTATCCATCCATGGCGGCCATTGCCAGGGGCGGAGCCGGCAGATACTGGCAGCCGGATAACGCTGCTATTCATGCTCTCCACACGCCCTGGCACGAAGCGAGTCCGAGTCACTCATGGAATAACGGGCCATCGGACATCAGCACGAATGAGCGTTATCACACCAGAGTGAAATCCCCTCAGGACTCTCCAATAATCCGGGGCTTATGGAGGAAACCTCCTGTCAGTACTTTCAAGTGTCTTCCAATATCATGGGTTTATTGTTCCTTGTTGATATCTATAGCTGGCGGGCTGTTGAGATTTTTTGTTTCGCCTCCTTCCTGTTCGATCGGATAGTTGGAAAGTTCTCTATAGAGAATTACGTTGGTTTCCGTCGGGCGCTGATCTGGTTCTGTGCCTGGCTTAATCAAGAAAATCAACTGGAGACTGAAAACATGAAAAATCAAAACAGTGATGCTCTGGACGCCTCGGGGTTTAGTTGGCCGCCGCTTTCCTGGTCGCCTGCGCATGACGAGACGTCCATCTGAGTGCTGAATGTGAGGGAGGCGAAAGCCTCCCTCACTAGTGGAGGAGATGTGAGATGCATAGACAAAATGGAATTCTTGATCTATTCGACTCGAGTGAAGTCATCATCCTTAGCGACAACGAGACGTTTAATTCGCTGGTTTCCGAGCAGGGTTGGCCAACGGCAAATTTGGCTGAGTTATCGCGTGCTCCGCAATGCTCCGTGGTTTTTTCATTCAGTGATGCCGCAGCAATCCGTTCGCATGATTTGGCTGCACAGTATCCGGAGTCGCGGATGGTCTTTTGCGCTCTTCACGTCTTCGATGCTTCGCTGGAAACCGCCCTCTATTCCTTCGATCTCATGTGCGCCAGCGATTTCAAAAACGCATTGGAAAAACAATGCATTGCAGCGGAAATGATGGAAACCTCTTCTCGTTTGCGACTTTGTGGGCAGGGTGCCGATGGCTGGGTCGATCTGGACAGCTCGGTCAAGCCTTACGCGCTGCTCAAGAGTGTCGAGGGGCCCTTCGTTCATTCGGTAGCGGAGTTCTTCGAAGTGCACCACGCGCATTTGCATAGGAAGCAGGCCGCGCCCTTTTGGGTGAGTGGTGAGTTTTTGGTATCAGGCGTGCTTTCAGTCATGCGTCCGACGGGGCGACTCCCTTATGAAAACTCCACTCGTGACGTGGATGCATTCGTGCAGAAAGTGGCCGCCGCCAACTCGGTAAAAATGATCGTCACTGACAATAAGGTGACGTCATTTTGCATTGATGCCGAGGAACAAGTAGATTTCCTGCGAATTTTGGGTGGTGATCGTCAAGAGTTGGTAACAGAGTTTGCGATAGGTGTGAATGAAGCGATCGAGGAGAAAATCGACTATGCCAGAAACTCCCAGTTGAATGAGGGTATAGAGGGTATTCACCTGGCAATTGGTGACGGTGTTTCCGGATATCACATCGATTTTCTGTGCCCCTCGGTTGGTGTTGAAGTAGAAGGGTAAGTATTGGGGGCGGAATATGCACTTCGTTATGAGGTGCATATTCCGCCCGTTGAGCAGCTGGACTTGCAGGAAACTTGGCGACGTCCGCCGTAAAAGAGCAGGAAATGGTGACTTCGCTATTCTCGAAGTGAGATTCCTTCTCCCAGAATGGCCTCCCTTGTTTTCCTCATTAACTCAACTATGTCTGCTTCGGTCAGTGAACGTTCCGGGTGCCTGAACGAGAGGCGTACCCCCAGACTCATCGTTCCTGCTGGCAGGTTTTCCCCTTCATAGCGATCAAATAGGCGGATTTCTTCCAGCAGGGGCGCGCTAGACATCTTGATCAGTTGTTCCAGTATCCGATATTCGTAGCCTCTTGGCAGTAATACCGAAATGTCCCGTTCCGCGGCGGGGTGGCGCTGGAGACTTGAGAATGTCGATGGATTGCTTGGCAGGGGCAGATCGAGTTCCGCCAGATAGATTTCTTTTCGCCCAAGCCTGTCTTCCAGGCTCGGGTGGATTCGCCCCGCATGGCCAATGACCTTGCCACCGTAGCCTATGCTGGCCGTGATGCACGGGTGTAGACCAGGTACCGTCGCCGGGCGCCAGTCGAGGCTGATATTGGCGCTAGCGGCCAAGGATTGCAGGATTCCTTTCAACAAGAAGAAATCCACTTTCCTTCCAGGGAGCCAGGAAGGTGCCTCGAAATGGCCGCATACCAGCAGCCCGATCTTTTCTTTTTCCTGCTTGCCGAAGACATGGCCGATTTCGAATAGCATGAGGTCGGTTTGCTGGTGATTGTTCCTGGCCAACTCCAGCAACCCCGGCCATAAGCTGTTTCTCAGTACGGATTTTTCATTGCTGAGGGGTTTGGTGAGTGCTACGCGCATCCCCTCGGCATCGAATACCTGATGCTCCTGGGGGCTGATAAACGCGTAATTTATCACCTCCTGGAAACCCGAGGCGGCCATCCAGCCGCGAATCGCGCGATGAGTGCAGTCGTTGATTCCTGGCGTGAAGTCCAGCTTCGGCAGTGTTTCCGGGATGTGCTCATAACCAACGAGTCTGGCAATCTCTTCCACCAGATCTTCTTCGTGCTGTAGATCGAACCGCCAAGTGGGTGGGATAACCTCCCAGGTCCACTTTGCGGGCGAAATGACACACCCTAGGCTGCCCAACAGCCGCTGCTGAATCTCCTCTGGAACATCCAGGGCCGCTATCTGTAGAAGTCGGGAGGGACGGTAGTGGATTGGCGCGCGAATGACGTCCGTTCCTGTGTCCACCATGCATTCACTCCTGTTGCCGCCCGCCAGTTCCACGATCAGCGCTGCCGCGCGGGCCAATGCGATGGGAGCCAGATTCGGGTCGACCCCTCGCTCGAAGCGGTACTGGGCATCGCTACCCAACTTGTGTCTCCTGGCACATCTGCGGACGGCCTGCGCATCGTAGTTCGCCGCCTCCAGAAGCAGGGAGGTGGTGCTATCGTTGATTTTTCTCGACATGCCCACCACCACTCCCGCCAGGCCAATGACTTCATGGCGCCGAGAGGAGAGTTGGGCGCTTACCACCATATCGGATGAAGTGAGTTGAACGGTTGTGCCGTTTCCCAACTCCAGGCTCTCTTTGGGGGACGCCCGTCGAACGGCAATCGAGATCATGTCCTGCTTTCGGTCGTAGGCCTGGAGCGGCTGGCCCAACTCGAAGGTGACGTAGCGGGTGATGTCGCTGACGTTGTTCTCCGGTGCCAGGCCTAGGGCGACCAGGCGGCGTTGAAGCCAGATCGGGCTGGGGGCGGGCCTGACTTCGTCAATGCTTGAGGCGACGAGACGCTTGCAAAGCGCGTCGGTGTAGAGGCGTAACGGTTTTTGCGGCGCACTGGCTGGTGCGGGGGCTGGGTTCTTGTACGGGATTTGCAGTTTGGCGGCAAGATCGCGAGCGACGCCCAGGATACTCAGGGCGTCAGCGCGGTTGGGCGTGACTTCCAACTCGAATACGACCTCGGGAGGCCAGTCCAATTTCATGCCAGGCGACATATCGGCGCCGAACTTCAAGGTTTGTTTTCCAGTCTCCGGCAGCGCTACGTCCGCTGTCGTGCAGATCGACGCCAAGGTCGCGGGTGTTCTGCTTCCCGGCAAGTCCGGGGGCGGTGTCGTTACGGATTCGGGAGGAAGGAAGACGACGCCAACTCGGTCGCCCTCGGTGAGATCGGGCAAGTCGCTGAGAACTGTATGGGTTGTGTTTCCGTCCCGGAGTTTTACCGGCCTGGGTGTCAGATTTGGCGCCAGTGGCGCGAGCGTTTCCACTTCGACGACAACGGCTGTTCGGGGGAGGCCGGCGAGTTGGATGCTCCTCTCGACATTCAAGCCAATGCCACAAAGCAGTTCGGCAGTCTCGGCGGGAGAGGGCAGGCCTGGCACCCATTCGGCCAGCCAGGAATAGGGCACTTTCATACGGCTGTCCCCCGAACCTGGCGGAGGAAACGAGTGTCATTCTGATGGAAGTAGCGAATGTCTGGAATTCCATAGGCAATCATTGCAAGGCGTTCGATACCCAGGCCGAAGGCGAACCCGCTGACGTTTCGATAGCCGACGCCCTCTAGAACATTGGGATGCACCATCCCGCAACCGCCGAGTTCCAGCCATTCCTGCTGGCCGCTGCGAGGGTTGTGCCACCAGACTGAAAATTCGGCCCCGGGTTCTACGAAGGGAAAGTAGGAGGGTTGAAGGCGGGTTTTCGCGCTGTCACCAAACAGGGCTGTCGCTACGGCGTTGATGGCGCCCCGCAAGTCACTCATGCTGATGCCCTCGCCCACTACCAGAGCTTCCAATTGATGAAACTGGGCTTCATGGGTCTGGTCTACCGCCTCGTTGCGAAACACCTTGCCGGGGGAGACGACCCTGAAGGGTGGGGCGTGGGTCTCCATGTAGCGCACCTGGACCGAACTGGTGTGTGTTCTGAGCAGACGGCCGTCGTGAGTCCAGAACGTATCCTGGGTGTCTCTGGCGGGGTGGTCGTCGGGGAAGTTGAGCGATTTGAAGTTGTAGTGGTCGCTTTCCAGTTCCGGGCCCGCGATAACTTCGTATCCCAGCGACTGGAAGATATCCAGCAACCGGCCGATGGTGCGGGTTAGAGGGTGCAGGCCTCCACAGGAGAGCGCGGCACCAGGGAGGGTGACATCCACGGACTGGTCGTTCAGGGCTTGCAACCTGGCTGCCGTCGCTAGATTGTCCTTCTGGATTTCTATCGCACCTAGGCAGTTTCTCTTCAACTCATTGAGACCTGCGGCCACCGATGCTCGCTCTGCTTCGGGCAGCTCTTTGAGGCGACTGAGTTCTCTGGTAATTAACCCTGACTTTCCTAGGTATTTTACTCTGAGTGTGTTCAGTTCCTCGATTGTGCTGGCCTTGTGTATTTCCGCGAGAATGTTTTCTATCAAGGTTTTTTCTCCTTGTTTTCCTGATCGGTGCTGGCTGGCTATATCCAGCCGTGGCTGATCGCGTGGCTCAAGGCTTGTGCGCGAGAGGTGACTTGGAGTTTCTTGTAGATATTCGAGAAGTGAAACTTCACGGTGGGCTCCGAGATAGAAATCAGCTGTCCTATTTCCCATGCTGTTTTCCCCATGGCGGACCACTTCAGTACCTCGAGTTCGCGGTCGGATAAAGGACTGCCACGGGCGTGCAGGCATTCGACCAACGCGGTCCGAATGGCCGGAGCTAAGGCACTGATAACGTATTTGTCTGTATCATCCAGTTGGTGGCTTTCCGTCAGGACCGAACAGATGACTGCCGAGTTTGTCTTCGCTGACTTCTGACAGGGTGGGGGAAGGTAGATGAACTCATGGAGGGACTTTCCTTCGGCGCTGCCATGGCCGATTGACTCCGGGCCCGGCGGCTTTGCCGCTTTCCACCAACGCGAGGAAGGGCTTTTCATTAAAGGGATCAATGAGCGTGGAGTGATATTGGACGCATAGGGCGGATGGCTCTCTGCAATGCCGTCCGAGTGGCGGGCCGACTCTATCGACAAAATAAGTGCTGGCGTTTCGCCTCCGCTTATCTGGAGAATGCTTACCTGGACCACCTCAAGGGCCTGGCGCATCCAGATAATGGCCTTTTCGACTGCGTCTTTGTTCTTCTCGGTAACACAGGTGATGACATGATCGGTCAGTGCTTCTTGGTCTTCTGGGCTCAACCATATTTTTGTCGTCTGTTTTTCTTTCATGGCAATGTCCCTTGCTGTTGTGTCCGATAGCTTTCCTTTTTCCGGGTTACAGACTGCCTTGCGGCGCCCTCAATGAAGAATTGCGTCGTTTCAGATTGTGGCAGGTCGGCGGATTTTTCAATTGACGACTTGCCAGGTGATTATCCACTTCTTTGTACGAAAAGTATTAGGTGTGTGAATTTTCTGTTTGGTTCTAATGGATAGGGATTACTGGGTGTAACTTTTTGAGGAGTTTTTAGGGTTGACCGTGAAAGTTCCTGTCTTGGATTGCAGCGTTTACCTTTCGTGTCGAAGAATTTTCTTGCAAGGTTGTCTGAGCCAACAAAATCTTCAACCTGTGGCTGCGGCATCTAAAGCCTTCTGGCTCGGCAGACGGGCGCGCATCGGGTAAGGTGCGCGCTTGCCTTGTCGTCCGGGAGGGACCATGTCGTCAGACCCCGCGCAGCCGCGCCTGCGCCGCGCCGATAACGATTCCCGCCGCGCCGCCCAGGTCCTGGGCCTGTGCCTGCCCGGCGACGTGGTGCTCTACCTGTTGCTGCCCATGTACGCCGCCGACTTCGGCGTCAGCCTGGCCCAGGCGGGCATCCTGCTGGCGGCCAACCGCCTGGTGCGCATCGTCGGCTACGGCTGGGTGGTGCGCTTCTACGCCCGCCACGGCGACCGCGCCACCTGCAGCCTGGCGGCCTGCGCCTCGGCGTTGTGCGCGCTGGGGTATGCGACGCTCTCCGGCGTCACCGCGCTGCTGGTGCTGCGCCTGATGTGGGGCCTGAGCTACGCCAGCTTCAACCTCAGCACCCAGACCCTGGCCACCGCCGAGGCCCAGGGCGCCGCGCGCCGCGCCGGGCGTTCGCGGGCGACCATTTCCATCGGGCCAATGCTGGCGCTGCCGCTGGCGGCGCTCATGGCCCAGGCCTGGGGGCCGCGCAGCGTGTTCTTCGTGCTCTTCGCCAGCGCGTTGCTGGGCCTGTGGCGGGCGCGCTCGCTGCCGGCCCGGGGGCACGACCTGCATACCCCGAGCGGGCGCCGCCTGCGCCTGCCGGACAGCATCGCCACCTGGTCCTTCATCGAGGGCGTGACCCTCGACGGCCTGTTCATCTTCGGCCTGTCGCTGTACGCGGAAAGCCACCTGGGCGGCACCGGCGTGCTGGTGGCGGGCATCCTGATGGCGGTGCGCTACCTCAGCGAGATGCTCTTCAGCCCCTTCGGCGGCCGCCTGGCCGACCACTTCGGCGCGCTGCGCATGCTGGTGACGCTGTCCCTGGCGACTTCGGCGGCGCTGCTGGTCTTCGGCAGCCACTGGCTGTTCGTCGGCGCCTTCCTGGTCCTGCTGCTGCGCGCCCTGCAGCTGCCGCTGGTGATGACCCTGGTGGCCCAGCGCAACCCGCAGAACCGCATCCAGGCCCTGGCCGGCAACGCCGTCTGGCGCGACATAGGCGCGGGCCTGGGGCCTATGCTGGCCGGCGTGCTGCTGCCGCTGGTGCCGGCCTTCTGGGCCTACGCCGGCGCCGCGGCGGTGCTGGCGCTCAGCGCGCTGGGGTGTGCCTGGCGGCGTTGAGCGTGTGGGTTCGATCGCGGACGGAGTCCGCTCCTACCCCTCCGGCAAACACAATGCCCGTAGGATGGTGTTGAGCGAAGCGATACCCATCGCCATGACCGCATGGGTTTCGCAAGCTCAACCCATCCTACGAAGAGCGCCCCGGCGCGGCCTGTAGGAGCGCGCCCTGCGCGCGATTCGCGGGCAGGGCCCGCTCCCAGGGAATGGTGCGGGCGGGGCGGCGTAGGAGCGGATCTCGTCCGCGATGCTCTAAGGGCTGGCTTCGATATTGACCGTGGCGGTCATGCCGGCGCTGAGGTGGATGTCCTTCGGCACCTCCAGCAGTTCGATGCGCACCGGGATGCGCTGGGCCAGGCGCACCCAGTTGAAGGTCGGCTCGACGTTGGCCAGCAGCTGGGTGTCGGGCAGGGCGTTGCGGTCGGTGATGCCGCTGCTGATGCTCTGCACCCGGCCCTTGAGCACGCGTTCGCCGCTCATCAGCGTCACCCGCGCGGGCTGGCCGACGTGGATGCCGGGCAGCTTGGTTTCCTCGAAGTAGGCGGTGACGTAGAACGAGCCCTGGTCCACCAGGGCCATGGCGGCCTGGCCGGTCTGCGCGTAGTTGCCCTGGGCCAGGCGCAGGTTGGTCACCTGGCCGTCGCGCGGGGCGCGCACCTCGCTGCGCTGCAGGTTGATCTCGGCCAGGCGCGCCGCGGCCAGGGCTTCCTGGTACTGGCTGTTGGCGATGTTGGCGTTGAGCTGCGCGGTCTCGCGGTCCTCGGCGCTGATCGCCGCGCTGGTCAGGCGCTTGCGGCGGTTGGCTTCGCTCTGCCGCAGCAGGTATTCCTGCTTGCGCGTCTCGGCCAGGGCGCGGGCCTGGTCGAGGTTGGCCTGGTAGCGGTCGCGGTCGATGCGCATCAACAGGTCGCCGGCCTTGACCTTCTGGTTGTCGACGATGGGCAGCTCGGTGACCCAGCCGGACACGTCCGGGGCGATCACCACCACGTCGGCGCGCACCCGGGCGTCCCGCGTCCAGGGCGAGAGCATGTAGTAGCGCCACAGCCAGAGCCCCGCCAGCACGGCGGCGGCGACCACCAGCAGGGTGGTCAGCACTCGCAGGAAGCCTCGCACGCAACGCTCCTCGTTATCCGTTGACGACGCCGGCGCACCAGGTGACGGCGGCCAGCAGCAGGGTGAACAGGGCGCAGTCGAACAGCGCCTCGTGCCAGATCCAGCGCCCCGCCGGCGTGGCCTGCAGCAGCTTGCGCAGCGCGATGGTCAGGGCCAGGGCGAGCAGCGCGTAGAGGAACATCGGGCTGACGTAGACGCCGCCCAGGGGCTGTTCAACCAGGGCCATGCTCGTCCTCCAGGCGGCACCAGGCGCGCCAGGTGTTGCTCAGCTGGCGCAGCGCGGCGCGGGCCAGGCGGTTGTTCTCGGCCAGGTGGCCGGGGTCGCTGCGCAGGGCGGCGTCCAGTTCGTTGCAGAGTTCGTCCAGGCGCGCCTCGCGCCCCGGGGCCGGGCCGGTCTGGAACAGGTCGCCCAGGTTGTCGAGGAAGGCCTGCCGGCGCTTGCGCAGCACGCCGCGGGCGCCGGCCAGGCAGTGGCGCAGGTGCAGCAGCTCGCTGCCCATGTCCAGCGCCAGCAGGCCGTCGAGCCAGCGCCGCTGCATGGCCTGGGGCAGCAGCGCGTAGTGCCGCGCCAGGCGGATCAGGCGGTCGGCCATGCGCCCGCCGAACCAGCTTTCCGCCTGCTCCAGCGGGTAGCGGGTGAGGCGCCCCAGGTCCAGCGCCATGGCCTGGCCCAGGCGGCGGATCACCCAGTCCGGCGGCAACGCCAGCAGGCGGAACACCATGGCGGCGAAGCCCACGCCGATGACCGTGGCCTGGGCCGAGTTGAGCAGGCTGGCGAAGTCGTAGTGCATGTCGTTGCGCGGCGCGATGAAGGTGATGAACTGGATGGCGAAGGTGGTGGCGGTGCCGATCAGCGCCGGCGGCCCGGCCATGCCCAGTGCGGCGAAGAACAGCGGCACGCCCAGGGCCATGCACAGCAGGGGGAAGCCGTTCCACTGCGGCAGCAGCCACTGGTCCACCACTATGGCGGCCAGCAGCGCGTAGAGGATGCCGCGCAGGAAGCTCATGCTCAGCTCCACGGCGTTGTCGCGGTTGGCGAACAGGCTGCAGAGGATGCCGGCCATGAGCATGCCGCCCACCGCCGCCGGCCAGGCGCTGGCCAGCCAGAAGGCGGCGATGCCCAGCAGCGCCAGGGCGCTGCGCAGGCCGTAGAACAGCGCCATCAGCCAGTCGCGGTGCCAGGACAGGCCGCTGCTGGCATCACCGCTGAACTCGCCGCTGGCCACCCCGGCGGCGGCCTTTTCGGCGGCTTCGACCTTGATCAGCAACACCGCGCAGCGCGCCAGGCAATAGCGCAGGTCGTTGTCCAGGGCCTCGTCGGCGCTGGCCTGCAGCAGGCGGTCGCGCAGCGCCTGCAACTGTTCGGGGGCGTGGCGCGGCAGCAGTGCTAGCAACTCGTCGAGCCAGGGTTGCAATTGCGCTTGCGCTTCGGGCGAGAGCACCTGCCGCTGGCGCGATGCCCCGCGGGCGGTGCGCAGCAGGCTCAGCACGTCGCGCGACAGGGTGCGCAAGGCCAACGCGCGACGCTGGCCCTGGTGCCCTTCGAACCAGGCGTGGTCGCGCTGGGCGTCGGCGGCGACGATCCGGCCGAGCAACTGGAGGATGCCCTCCGGCTCGCGGGCCTGGCCGCGCAGCGCGTTGGCCGCCGCCTGCAGAGCGGCGTCCAGGGTTTCGCGGGCGACCCGCGCGAGGTTTTCCTCGACCCGCTGCGGCCACAGGGTGGCGCTGACCACCGAGGCGCAGACGATGCCCAGGCAGATTTCCGTGCAGCGCGCCACGGCCTGGTCGAACACCTGCAACGGCACGTTGATCGCCGGCAGGGCGATGATCGCCACCGTGTAGCCGGACAGCACGAAGGCGTAGGAGACGTGGTTGCGCAGCAGGGTCGAAGCGGCGGTGCACAGGCCCATCCACAGTGCCACCACCAGCAGGAACAGCCAGGGCGTCTGGGCGAACAGGGCCATGATGAGCACCGCCATGCTGGTCCCGACCAGGGTGCCGAGCAGGCGGAACAGGCCCTTGGCGACGACCATCCCGGACAACGGCTGGGACACGATGAACACCGTCATCAGCGCCCATTGCGGCTGTTCCAGGTCCAGGCGGAAGGACAGCCAGAGGGCGATGCCGCCGGCCAGCAGGGTCTTGCCGGCGAAGCGCAGGGCAGGGCCGCTGGGGGCGATGAAGGCGGTCAGGGCAGGGCTGGCTAACACGGCGTCGACAGGCTCCGGCTGAGGCTTGCGGCCCGCTCAGGTGGCGCGCATCAAGGGCGGCGCGGCCCCGTTATCGGGAAGCATAGTCGATGGGGCGGTTCGCTCGGTGCATGGGGGTTCAGAGGGCGG
>Ga0180221_1001394_pt1 | contig 16179 bp, 18 predicted proteins | sample eDN5th37CKraftMG_FD_151339 | JGI IMG/M metagenome (GOLD analysis project Ga0180221, IMG submission 151339) | Enriched Miracle-Growth compost microbial communities from Emeryville, California, USA - eDNA 5th pass 37_C Kraft MG (version 2) (version 2) ...
CGGCGCCACGTCCCGTCCTGCGCCAGCTCGCGCGCCACGGAGGCCGGCACCGGTCCGAACCCGGCGAGCTCGCCGGGCCGCTGGTCCAGGCCCGCGAGGGTGGAGGCCGCGACGGTGACCTGGATCGACGCGCGTCGACCCTGACGGCGCGGGAGCGGACGGCCGTCGGGGAGGACCCCGGAGTCGATGACCTGGAGGAAGACGTCGGCGAACGCATCGGCTCGCCGCTGGTCGCCGGTGCGCGGGTCCCCGGGGTGCAGGTCGCGGTCCGCGACCGCGTCGAGGACGCTCATCATCGCCGTGGCGTGCTCGGCGGGCAGCAGCGCCCGCACCCACGCCATCGACGCGTTGGCCCACGTCGTGGTGACGTGGCGGTCACGGCGGCAGACCTCGACCTCCTCGGCCGTGACCGCGGGCTGCTCGGCTGCCACGAGGCGCCGGACGAGGCGGCGCAGCGCCGGCACCGTCACCACCTCGGCTCGCTCCTGCGCGGCGTTCAGCCGGTCGAGCGCGGCATCCACGACCCGCGTGGCGACGCCCCGGTCGCAGTCCTGCGTCTCGTCCGCGAGCACGTCCACCTTGCGCACGTCCACGAGCCCGGCCGCCAGCGCGTCCTGCACCCGCGCGTGCTCGTGCAGCCACCGGGCGCGACCGCGAAGCACCTGGACGGCCATCCGCGTCGTGCCGAGCGCGCACGCGACCTCGTCGTCGAGGAACTGCGCGACGACGCCGCCCCGCTCCTCCAGCTCGACGAGCAGCGCCGCCTGCGCAGCCGCCGCGAGGCCGACCACGCGCTGCCATCCCGCCACCGCTGTCACGAGGTCACGCGACGACGCGTCGGCCGCCGTCAGTGCGGTCAGCGCCGCCACCAGGGTGGGCGCCGGTGCCGCGAGCGCGTCCTCCGGGAGCTCGTCCGGGCCGCCGCCGCCGAGGAAGGCGCGAGCGTCCGCAGCCCGCCACCGCGCGCGCGGCGATGCTGCGCGCGCTGTGTCGACGCTCGTCATCCCTCACCTCCCGGCCGCCGTCCCCTCGGACTCGAACAAGTGTACGAACCACTCTGACATCGCCGGCGCGCACAGGATCTCCGCACGGCTGCGACCCCGACGACGAGCCGCCCGCGCGACGATGGGGCCATGCGGAGCGGGGCGGGGTGGCGGCGCGTCATCGGTGCCGCGCTCGCGGGGCTCGCCTCCGTGCTGGTCGTCGTGGGCACCGGGGCACTGGGAGGCGACCGGGTCGCCGACGGGGCCGAGCTGGCCGACGTCGCGCTCGGGTGGCCCGTGCCCTGGTTGCACCAGGACCAGCGCGGTCTCGACCCGCCGCTCCCGTACCGGGCCGGTCCGGCGTCGCCCTGGGACAACGCCACGCGGGTCGACGCGGGGTCGCTCCTCGTCGACGTGCTGCTCGTGCTCGCGGCCGGCGTCGTCGTCGGGGCAGCGGTGCGGACCGCCGTCGGCCGGCGACGCCCGGAGGCTGTACCGCTCGCGCCAGCGGGAGCAGAGTGAGGTCGTGGACAGCCCGCAGGACTATCTCGACTCGCTCGACGAGCCCGCCCGGGGGTGGGTCACGCACCTGGTGCGGTACGCCGAGCAGCGCTCGGGCATCGACGCTCAGCTGTTCCGGTCCCGGCCCATGGTCAAGCTCGGCCGGAGCTACCAGGAGGGCTACGTCCTCGTCACGGCGGCCAAGGGCCACGGCACCGTGCACGCGATCGACTTCGACCTCGTCGACGAGACGCGCGTCCTGCTGCCCCGCGCCGGCACGGGCAAGGGGAGCGTCCGGGCCCGTTACGACGACGAGGCGGCGATCCCCGTGCTGGAGGCGTTCGTGGACCGCGTGCTCGAGCGGCACGGCGTGGCGCTGAGGCCGGTGCCGTAGGGGCCGCACGCCCGGGCCGCGGGCCCGGCGCACGTGCGCCGGAACGTAGCCTGGACGCGTGCAGTGCGACTACTTCGACGCCGGCGTGTGCGGCTCGTGCACCCTCATGGGCGTGCCGTACGGGTCGCAGGTGGCGGCGAAGGAGACGACCAGCCGCACGCACGTGGACGCCCCCGGCCTGACCTGGCTGCCGCCCGTCACGAGCGCCGAGGCGGCCTTCCGCAACAAGGCGAAGATGGTCGTCGGCGGGACGCTCGACGCGCCGACGCTCGGCATCCTCGACGCGCAGGGCCACGGGGTCGACCTGCAGGGCTGCGGTCTGTACCCGGCGAGCCTGCGGGCGGCGTTCCCGGTGCTCGCGCGGTTCGTGACGCTGGCGCGGCTGCAGCCCTACGACGTCCCGGCGCGCTCGGGCGAGCTGAAGCACGTGCTCGTGACGCAGTCGCCCGACGGTGAGCTCATGGTGCGGTTCGTGCTGCGCTCGACCGAGGCGCTGGCGCGGATCCGCAAGCACCTGCCGTGGCTCCTGGGCGAGCTCCCGGGGCTGCGCGTGGTGACGGTCAACGTCCTGCCGGAGCACAAGGCGGCGCTCGAGGGGGAGCGCGAGATCGTCCTGACCGCCGACGACACGCTGCGGATGTCCGTGGACGGGCTCGACCTGCACCTGCGCCCCCAGAGCTTCTTCCAGACGAACACCGACGTGGCCGCGGCGCTGTACCGGCAGGCGAGCGCGTGGGCCGACGAGGCGGCGCCCCGGACCGTGTGGGACCTGTACTGCGGCGTCGGCGGGTTCGCGCTGCACCTGGCCCGGCCCGGCCGCGCGGTCACCGGGATCGAGCTGAGCGCCGAGGCGATCGAGAGCGCCCGCGCGACGGCCGCCGCGGCCGGGCTGCGGGACGTGCGGTTCGAGCCGGGCGACGCGACGGCCTTCGCGCTGGGGTCCGACGAGGTCCCGGACCTGGTCGTCGTCAACCCGCCTCGGCGCGGCATCGGCGCCGAGCTGGCGGGGTGGCTCGAGCGGTCCGGAGTGCCGCGCGTGCTGTACTCGAGCTGTCACGCGCCCTCGCTGGGCCGGGACCTCGCCGCGATGCCGTCCCTGCGGCCGGTGCGCGGGCGGGTGCTCGACATGTTCCCTCAGACGGGGCACTTCGAGGTCCTCGTCGAGCTCGTCCGCGACTGACCGCCGCCCGGGCGCGGGCGACGCGCGGCCGGCCCGGCCCGGTGTCGGTGGCGCGCGCCACGATGGCGGGGTGATCGTGGAGTTCGACGCCCCGCTCTGGCTGTGGGACGCCCGGAGGACGGACGCCTGGACGTTCGTGTCGCTGCCCGCCGACCTCGCGGACGACATCCTCGACGCCGTCTCCGTGCAGCGCGGGTTCGGCTCGGTGCGGGTCGAGGCGAGCGTGGGGTCGACGACGTGGCGGACGTCGGTGTTCCCCAGCGCGGAGCAGCGCACGTTCGTCCTGCCGGTGAAGCGCGCGGTCCGACGAGCGGAGGGGGTGGACGTGGGCGACGTGCTCGGCGTGCGCCTGCGCGTGCTCGACGCTTGACGCCCCGTCCGGGGCGGTTGAAGGGTGGTCGGTGGCGACCTGCCGGCCGGTATCGCACGAGGGAGTGGAGACACCGATGGCTGTGCTGAACCCCTACCTGGGCTTCCGTGACGACGCGCGGGACGCGCTCGAGTTCTACCACCGTGTGTTCGGGGGCGAGCTCGCGATCACCACGTTCGGCGAGTTCGACGTCAGCGACGACCCGGCGGAGGCGAACCGCGTCATGCACGGTCAGCTCGAGACGCCGAGCGGGTTCACGCTCATGGCCTCGGACACGCCGAGCTCGGTGCCCTACACCCCGGGGTCGACGATCTCCATCTCGATCTCGGGTCCGGCGTCGGAGGGCGACGAGCTGCGCGGGTACTGGGACGCGCTGGCCGAGGGCGGGCAGGTGACGATGCCGCTCGAGCAGGCCCCGTGGGGCGGGCTCTTCGGCATGGTGACGGACCGGTTCGGGACCGCGTGGATGGTCAGCATCGCGGCCGCGGACGGCTGAGTGGGCGCCGGGGCGCAGGCCGCGCCGGGGGCGTCGAGCGGACGTACCCGCCGGACGATGGTGGTGCGCGGCCGGGTGCAAGGGGTCGGGTTCCGCTGGTGGTGCGCGCGCCGCGCTGCCGAGCTCGGCGTCGACGGCTGGGTCCTCAACCGCGCGGACGGGTCCGTCGAGGTGGTGGCCGAGGGGCCGGCGCCGGCCGTCGACGCGCTCCACGACTGGGTGCTGCACGGTCCTCCGGGCGCTCAGGTGACCTCGGTCGACGCGGCCAGCGCCCCCGCCGAGGGCCTGACAGGATTCGAGGTGGAGCCGCACCGCTGACGTGAGGAGGGCACCGATGGCCACGGCGCCCGCCGAGGCGACCACCCCGCAGCCGCCGCAGCCCCAGGCGCAGCTGACCGAGGGGCCCGCGACTCCGGCGCCGACGGTCACCGTCACCGTCGTGCCGACGGCGCCCCCGGCGACGGGCACGGCACCACCGCCGGCGCCGACGGCCACGAGCGGCACCGCCACGCCCGCGCCCACCGTGACCGTGACGACGACCAGCACACCGTCCGTGGTGGGCCCGACGCCCACCGTGACCGTGACGGCGCCGCCACCGGCGCTGCCTCCGGCCGTCACGTCGTCCGAGCTGCCCCTGGCGATGGTCCTCGTCGCCGCCCTCGTCCTGGCGATCGCGACCGCGGCGCTCGTCGTCGCGCTGCGCCGGGGCGGCGGACGCGAGCCGGCGGCGGCGGGCGTTCCGGGGGCGACCCCGGCCTCCGGGCCCGGGGTGCAGGCTGCCCCGACCGCCCCCGCCCCGGTGACAAGCCCCACCGCTGCCGCTGCCACGCAGACCCCGCACGGCGCCGCCGACACCCGCGACGAGCCCCCGCCGGGCGTCGTGCCGTTCCTCATCGGGCTCGGCGGCGCGATGCTCGACGCCGGCGCGCCGGTGGTGCAGATCGAGGAGACGCTCGGCCGGGTGGCCGACGTCGGCGGCGCGGCGGGCTCGTCCGTCGTCGTGCTGCCGACGGCCCTCGTCGTGTCCTCGCCGAGCGGCGCCACGACGCACACCGCGGCGGCCGCCGCCGGGACGCGCAGCCTGCGGCTGGACCAGGTCCAGGACGTCTACGAGCTGGCCGACCGCGCCGAGCGCGAACCGATCACGCCGGAGGAGGGGCTCGCCCGGATCGCGGAGGTGCGGGCGTCGCCGCCGCCCTACGGCGCCGGCATGCGGACGGTCGGCTACGCCGGCTCGGCGGCGGGGCTCGCCCTCATCCTCGGCGGGGGATGGGCGGAGGTCGCGCTCGCGGCGGTGCTCGGCGCGGTCGTGGCGGGCACCCAGACGCTCGCGGCGCGCTGGTCGGCGGCGTACCAGGCGCTGGTCGTGCTCGGCACGTCGTTCGTCGTCGCGGGCGTCGCGCTGCTGGCGTCGACGCACACGGGCATCGGTCTGTTCGCGCCGCTCATCGCCCCGCTCATCACGTTCCTGCCCGGCGCCCTGCTCACCACCGCCGCGATCGACCTCGCGACGCGGCAGATGGTCGCGGGCGGCGCGCGCCTCGCGGGCGGCGCCATGCAGCTCGTGCTGCTGGCCCTCGGCATCGGCGCGGCCGCGGGGCTCGTCGGAATCCCGGCGACGGTGCTGGCGACGAGCCAGGACCGGACGCTCGGCTGGTGGGGCCCCTGGCTGGGGGTGGCCGTCTACGGCCTCGGCGTCTGCTACCACCACGGCGCCCGCCGCACGGCACGGCCGTGGATCCTCGTCGTGCTCGTCGTCGCGTACGCGGGGCAGGTCATCGGCGGTCTGCTGCTCGGCGGCGCGGTCTCGGGCTTCGTCGGCGCGCTCGCCATGACGCCGGTCGCGCTGCTCGCGTCGTCGCGGCCGGCCGGCCCGCCGATGCAGGTGTCGTTCCTGCCCGGGTTCTGGCTGCTGGTCCCCGGTGCGCTGGGGCTGGTGGGCGTCACGTCGTTCTTCGGCGACGACCGGCAGGCGCTGACGACCATCGTGACCGCCGGCGCGTCGATGGTGGCGATCTCGCTGGGCTACCTCACGGGCATCGCGCTCGGGTCGTGGCTCCTGCGCGCCGACACGCGCATGCGCTCGGTGCTGTCCGACCTGTGGCGCCGAGGCTGAGCCCCCGCCCGCTCAGCGGGCGAACACAGCACCGAGCAGGGCGTGCGCCCGCTCCAGCGTGACGTCGTCGAGCGGCCCGCCCGCGACGACCTCGCCCCGCACGACGGCCGGCGGCACGACCTCCACCTGCCCGACCACCAGGCCGTCGGCCGCGGCCGACCAGTCGGCGGCGGGCAGGCACAGGAGCCCGCGCACCGGCACGTCGACCAGGTCGGCGGCGTCCAGGGCCGCCCGGACCACGTCGACGTGCGCGCGCACGGCGTCGACGAGTGCGCTGCACGTGCGGGAGCCGACGACGAGGCGCTCCGTCTTCGGCCGGACGAGACCGCCGTCGACGACCCGGTGCGGCCGGCCGGGGACGCCGTGCTCGTCGACGACGAACGCGCCCGCCCGCCCGACGACGAGGTGGTCGATGCGCTCGAGCAGGCCCGGCAGCCCGTGGACACGGCGCGCGTGCCACACGCGGACCCCCGCGTCGTCGATGGCCCGGGCCAGCGCGGCCGGCGTCGGCAGCGCGTCGAGCCGCGGCCGCACGAGCCGCGCCACGACCCGTGCGCCGAGATCCGTGACCGCCATGCCGATGTGATCGGCGTCACGCCGGCACGACTGAAGCCCGGTGCGCATCCGGCGTGGGTGAGACGTGCTGCGGTCGGGGCGCGCGCGTGGTCGGATCAGGGGGACGGTCGTCCGTCCGGAAGGAGACCCGGCATGCGACTGGGCGTGCACCTCATGCGGTTCGACTCCGTCCCGCCCGAGCGGCTGCGCACGGAGCTCGCGGACGCCGCGCGCACGGCGGACGACGCGGGCATCGCCTGGGTCTCCGTCATGGACCACTGGTTCCAGATGGAGCGCGCAGGGTTCCCCGCGAGCGACCCGATGCTCGAGGCGTACACGACGCTCGGCTACCTCGCCGGCCAGACCGAGCGCACGCAGCTGGGCGTCCTGGTCACCGGCGTCACCTACCGGTACCCAGGCCTGCTCGCGAAGACCGTCGCCACGCTCGACGTGCTCTCCGGCGGCCGTGCCACGCTCGGCATCGGCGCCGCCTGGTACGAGAAGGAGCACCACGCGCTGGGCGTGCCGTACCCGCCGCTGGCCGAGCGGTTCGAGCGGATGGAGGAGGCCGTCCTCATCGCGCGGCAGATGTGGGACCCGGACGACGACGGCCCGTTCGACGGCCGGCACTACCGGCTCGCGGAGACGCTCTGCCGACCGCTGCCGCTGTCCGGGCAGCCCGAGATCATGATCGGCGGCTCGGGCGAGCGCAAGACGCTGCGGCTCGTCGCGCAGCACGCCGACGCCTGCAACCTGTTCGCCCGCGACGAGGAGACGCTCGCCCACCTCGTCGGGGTGCTGCGACGCCACTGCGAGGACGTCGGGCGCGACCCTGCCGAGATCCGCATCACGGTCCTCGACGACGGGCGCGAGCTGCTCGCGGGCGACGTCGCCGGGTTCACCGAGCGCATGCGCACGTGGGCACGGCACGGCGTCGACACGACGATCGTCCGGCCGACCGCGGCGCCGCTGGCCGCGTGGGTCCGCGACGTGGTGGCACCGGCGGTCCCGGCCGTCGCCGACCTGTAGACGAGAGCAACGGGCCCGTGCGCGTCAGGCGTGCGTCGGGACCAGCGTGCGCAGGAGCTGGACGACGACACCCGCGGACCGGTCCGCCGCGTCGTCCACGTGCGTGAGGAAGTCGGCGCCCGCGACGGGGCCGCACAGGTCGGAGATGCCGCGCACCGACACGAACGGCACGCCGTACAGGTGGCTGGTGTGCGCGAGCGCTGCCGACTCCATGTCGGTGGCCAGCGCCGCGGGGAACGACGCTCGGATCGCGTCGACGCGCTCGGCGTCGATGAAGGCGTCGCCGGAGAGCACGGTGCCGGTGTGCACCTGCGCCGTCGCGCCCGGGACCGCGGGGACGTCGATCGTGGCCGCCGCCGCGGCCGCCTGCAGCGCGTGCTCGGCGGCGTACACCTCCGGCATGCCCGGGACCTGGCCCAGCTCGTAGCCGAACGCCCGCGCGTCCGCGCCCGAGTACACGTAGTGCGAGCCCACGACGACGTCGCCGACGTGCACGTCGGCCCCGAGCCCGCCGGCGCTGCCCGCGCTGATGAGCGCGCGCGGCGAGGTCGCGTTCACCGCGACCGCCGCGGCCGTCGCCGAGTTCACCAGCCCGATGCCGCAGCGGACGAGCAGGACCGTCGCCCGCGCCAGCGTGAGCACCGTGTGGTCGGCGTGCCCCACGCGGCTCGTCGGCCCGACGTACTCCGCGCGGGCCACGAACGGGGCCGCCTCGTCGACCATCGCGACGACGACGACCGCGTCGACCGGGATCACTCGGCCACGACCTGGGACCACTCGTCGCGCCGGGCGAGGAAGCCGCGCGCGGCCTCCTGCGCACCCTCGAGCGTGTGGTTCGCCCCCCAGCCGCACTGCACCTCGTTCGCGGCGGGCACCGCGTCGGCGGCGAGCACGTCCTCGAGCGTCGCCTGGACCAGGCCCATGACGTCGTCGAGCTGCCACTCGCCCTCGAGGATGAGGTAGAACCCGGTCTGGCAGCCCATCGGGGAGAAGTCGATGACGCGGTCGGAGTGGTTGCGCGAGTGCTCGGCGAACAGGTGCTCGAGCGAGTGGACGGTCGCCATCTCGAGGTGGCCGACGTTCGGCTGGGCGAAGCGCACGTCGTACTTGCTGATGACGTCGCCCTTCGGCAGGCGCTTGGTGTCGGCGAGGCGCACGTACGGCGCGGCGACGGTGCGGTGGTCCAGGTTGAAGGACTCGACGTTCATGCGGGGCGCGGCGTTCTGATCGGTCACGTGACCATCATCCCCCGAGCGGGCGCCGGATGGTCGTGCGCCGGTTGTGCCCGGCCTCACACGGCGGCCGGTCATAATCGCCGGGTGACGTCTGCGCGGACCGGCTCGTCGCCTCGGGCGACGGACCTCCGTCGTGCCTCGGGACGGTCGCGATGAGCGACGAGCCCCGCCGGCCGCGGCGCACGGTCGACCACGTGCCCGGTCACGTGCTCGGACCGGACGGCATCTGGCGGCCTGCACCGGCGGCCTCCGCTCCCGCGGACCCGGGCGAGCAGGACCCGCCGCGAGGGCGGCGCGACACCGCCGCACCGCCGCCGGTGGCGATCCCGCAGCTCGCACCGGACCCGCCGCCCTCCGGCCGGTCCGTCGACGCCGGGCCGCTCGGACGCCCGCCCCTCGACCCCCGTCGGCTCGCCGCCGGCGGCCCGCCTGCGGGACCCCCGCCGGCTGCCGGCGGTCCGGCTCGCTCCCCGGGCGCAGCGGGGGCCACCGGTCCGGCTGCTCCCCGTCCGGGTGCGGTGCACCCCCGGCAGCCCGTGGAGCCGCCCGCCCCTCGACGGCCGCTCCCCGTGGCCCCGCCGGCTCCGCCCGCTCCGGCGGACCGGCCGGCCGCGGGCTCGTGGACGCCCGGCCCGGACGCCCAGGCGATCCCGCCGGTGGTTCCGCAGCCGCCCTCGTACGACGGCGTGCACGCGTGGGCGCGCGAGGGCGTCACCCCGCCGGCTGCCCGGACCTGGACGCAGGACGACGCGCGTCCGGCGCCGGGCCCCGGTGCCGTGCCCCCGGCGCTCGCGCCTCCCGTGGGGCGCCGCGTCACCTCACGCCCGAGGTCCCCGGAGCCGGAGACGGTCGGGTCGGGCTCGCCACAGACGGCACCGCGCGCGCCTGCTGTGCCCGCTGTGCCCGCCGCGCCGGTGACCCCCGGCCCGGCGGTGACGCCGGCCGCACCGATGGCCGGCCCTCCCGCGGCTCCCGTCCCGCCGGCGACGCCGACGCCCGCCGCGCCGACGACGCCGGCGCCCGAGCTCGACCGGACCGCGCCCGACCCGACCGCCGCGACCACCGCCCGCCCGGACGCCCGCCCGCCGTGGCCGGGGCCGGACGTGCGGCCGTCGGCGACCTGGCGCCCGCACGACCGGCGCTACCGCGTGCCGGTGTGGCGGCGCGGCTGGGTGTTCGCGCTCGAGGCGGCGGCCGTCATGGTCGTCGTCGGGGCGATCTCGAAGGCGACCGAGGGCGCTCCGGACCCGGGCTGGTCGCTGCCCGTCGGCTCGTCACCGGTCGCGAGCGCGCCGGCGCAGGGCGGTGAGGACCCGCAGGACCTCTCCGGCCCGTACGACACGCAGTTCGGGCGGTTCGACGTCGTGACCGTCGAGGGCAGGGGCGACGACGTCATCCCGGTGCCGGAGGGCGGCAGCGCAGGGCTCGTCGTCGCGAGCCACGGCGGCACGGGCACGTTCCGGGTGCAGCCGGTCGACGCCTCGGGCAAGAAGGCCGGCCCGGCGCTGGTGTCGTCGTCCGGCGCCTACGCGGGCACGACCGCGTACGGCCTGCGCGGGGCGCGCCCCGACGCGCTGCGCGTCAGCGGCGACGGGGACTGGGTGGTCACCCTGGTCCCGGTGTCCGGGGCGGCGCACGTGGGCGCGGGGAGCTCGGCGCTCTCGGGAACGGGCGACACGGTCGTGCTGTACGACGGCCCGCAGGGGCACCTCGCGTACATCCACGACGACACGAGCCGGTTCTCGATCGTGCAGTACGGCGGCGAGGAGCCGCTCACGCTCGTCGACGGCGAGGGCGCGATGTCGGACACCGCGCCGATCGGCACGGGACCGTCGGTCGTCGTCGTGCGCACCACCGGCACGTGGCGGCTCGCGCAGCTCTAGGGGCGCGCCGCGCGGGAAGCGGGCCGCGAGGCGGGCGTGCCGCTCCCGCCGGTCCGGGGGTGCCGGGGCTCAGGAGCCCTGACGGTCCTCGATCGCCGGGAGGATCGTCGTCGGCAGCGCGAAGGCGAGGCCGATCGCGAGGATGCCGCCCGTGAAGGTCCACGGCGCGGCGTCGCCGACGTCGAACGAGATCGCGAACAGCGCGAGGCCCCCGAGGAAGAGCACGAACGCGAAGAAGGTCGCGACCGCGTTGCCGGCCGCCTCGACCGAGTCCTCGTCGCGGGACTCGACGACAGGCTGGCTCATGGGTTCCTCCCGGGTGCGTGCAGCCCCGCCTGGAGCGCGGGGACGTCCGGGGACGACGCTACCGGACGCGCTCAGCGCAGGGGGACCGCGCGCGGCGAGCGCGGTGCGCGCCGGGGCGGCGTGGCGGTGAGCGCGACGAGGCGGACGACGCGGTGCCGCTGCCCGCGCCACGGCTCCAGCAGCTCGAGCATCCCGGCGTCGTCGACCGGGCGCCCGGCGAGCGCCCAGCCCACGATCGACGGCAGGTGGTAGTCGCCGACCGGGACCGCGTCCGCGTCCCCGTGCGACCGGCTGGTGACCTCGCCGCAGGTCCACGCGCCGATGCCGCGCACCGACGTCAGCCGCCGGCGCGCCTCGACGATCGGCAGACCGACCGTCGCCTCGAGCCGGTCCGCGACGCCCGCCGCGCGGCGGACGGTGTCCGAGCGTGCGCCCTCGACGCCCGCGTCGCGCCACTCCCAGTCCGGCAGGTCGCGCCACACGGCGGCGTCGGGGGGGACGACGAGCCGGACCGGCCCCGGCGCGGGCTCGCCGTGCCGGGCGACGAGCCGCCGCCACGACGCCTTGGCGTCGAGGCCGACGACCCGCTGCTCGAGGACGGCCGGGACGAGCGCGCCCAGCACGTCGGCCGAGCGGGGGACCCGCAGCCCGGGGTGCCGGTGGTGCGCCGCCGCCACGACCGGGTGCAGGCTCGCGTCGAGCTCACCCTCGTCGTCGTCGCCCAGCAGCGCCGGCACCCCGGCGACCGCGTGGTGGGCGCCGGGCCCCCAGGCCATGACGTCGACCTCGCCGCGACGCTGCTGCAGCCGGGTGGTCGCCGGGCCGCCCGGCGTGCGGTGCGCGCGCCACAGCGCGCCGTCCGGACCGTCGCCCCAGCTCGGGTCGCCGCGCCCGCGCCGCAGCGGCGCGAGCGTCAGCCGCAGGTCGAGGGGGCGCCGCGGCCGGTAGGTGTCGACGACCGGGTCCTGCGGCGGTGCGTCGGGCGCACGGTCGAGGGCGAGGGCGTCGGGCACCCCTCCAGTGTGCGCCCTGCAGCGTCAGCGTCCCCGCAGGCGCTCGATCATGCGGCGGTCGCGCTTCGTCGGGCGCCCGGCTCCCCGGTCGCGCAGCGCCGCGACCGCGACGTGGTCGCGCGGCGGTGGCGCAGGGGAGCGGTCCAGGTAGCACTCGACGGCCACTGCCGCACCCACGCGCTTGACGACCGTCCGGCGCACCTCGACGATCCGCTCGCGCGGTCCGCCGCGCACGTGGACCTCGTCGCCGGGCACGACGATCGTGGCCGGCTTCGCACGCTCGCCGTTGACCCGGACGTGCCCGGCGCGGCACGCGGCCCCGGCCGCCGAGCGCGTGGGGAACAGGCGCACGGCCCAGCACCATGCGTCGACGCGCGCCCGGACGACCTCGGTCACGGACCGCTCCTCAGTCCCGCAGGCGCAGGTACGTGGAGATGAGCGAGCGCGTGGAGGCGTCCTGGCCGTCCAGCGCGGCGCCGTCGCCGGCGACGGCCGGGGCGATCTCCAGCGCGAGCTTCTTGCCGAGCTCGACGCCCCACTGGTCGAACGAGTCGATGCCCCACACGACGCCCTGCACGAACGTGATGTGCTCGTACAGCGCGATGAGCTGCCCGAGGACGGACGGCGTGAGCGCCGGCGCGAGGATCGACGTCGTCGGGCGGTTCCCCGAGAACACGCGTGCGGGCACGATCTCCTCCGCGGTGCCCTCGGCGCGGACCTCGTCGGCCGTCTTGCCGAACGCGAGAGCCTTCGTCTGCGCGAAGAAGTTCGCCAGGAACAGGCCGTGCACGTCGGTGTCGCCGTCGCGCAGCGGGTGCGCGGGGTTCGCGACCGCGATGAAGTCCGCCGGGATGAGGCGCGTGCCCTGGTGGATCAGCTGGTAGAACGCGTGCTGGCCGTTGGTGCCGGGCTCGCCCCAGAACACCTCGCCCGTCAGCGTCGTCACCGGCGAGCCGTCCCAGCGGACCGACTTGCCGTTCGACTCCATCGTCAGCTGCTGCAGGTAGGCCGGGAACCGGTGCAGGTACTGGGCGTAGGGCAGGACCGCGTGGGTGTGGGCGCCCAGGAAGTTGACGTACCAGACGTTCAGCAGACCCATGAGCACCGGGACGTTGCGCTCGAACGGCGTGGTGGCGACGTGCTCGTCGACCGCGTGGAAGCCCTCGAGGAAGTCCGCGAACGCGTCCGGCCCGACCGCGATCGCGATCGACGTGCCGATCGCCGAGTCGACCGAGTAGCGACCGCCGACCCAGTCCCAGAAGCCGAAGGCGTTGGCCGGGTCGATGCCGAACTCCGCGACCTTGTCCAGTGCCGTCGACACCGCGACGAAGTGCTGGGCGACCGCCGCGCTGCGCGCCTCGTCGTCGTCCGCGAGGTGCCCGGCGGCCGCGAGGCGCTCCCACAGCCATGCGCGCGCCAGGCGGGCGTTGGTGAGCGTCTCGAGCGTCGTGAACGTCTTCGAGGCGACGATGAACAGGGTGGTCGTCGGGTCGAGGTCCTTGACGGTCTCCGCCAGGTCGGTGGGGTCGATGTTCGAGACGAACCGCACCTCGAGCCCGTCCTGCACGTACGGCTTGAGCGCCTCGTAGACCATGACCGGCCCCAGGTCGGAGCCGCCGATGCCGATGTTGACGACGGTCGTGACGCGCTCGCCCGTCACGCCGGTCCACTCGCCCGAACGGACCTTCTCCGCGAAGTCGTAGACCCGGTGCAGCACCTCCTGCACGTCGTCGTCGACGTGCTGGCCGTCCACCACGAGAGCCGGCTCCGCGTCGGCCGGACGGCGCAGCGCGGTGTGCAGCACGGAGCGGTTCTCGGTCACGTTGATCCTGTCGCCGCGCAGCATCGCCTCGAACCGGTCGGCCACGCCGACCTCCTGCCCGAGCCGGACGAGCAGCTCCAGCGTCTCGTCGGTGACGAGGTTCTTGGAGAGGTCCACGTGCAGGTCGGCGAGCGTGAAGGAGAGGCGCTGCGCGCGGTCGGGGTCGGCGGCGAACCAGCCGCGCAGGTCGGGCGTGAACGTCGACTCGTGCTCGCTCAGCGCCTGCCAGGCGCCGGTGGTGGTCGGGTCGATCGGCTGCGTGGACACTCAGGTTCCCTCTCTGACGGGCAGGCACTCCAGGGCGCGGTACCGGTGCGACCGGCTCGCGGCGGACGGCACGACGGCCGAGGCCCAACCTAGTGCCGTGGCAGGGGCGCCTCCACGGGACCGAGGTCGTCCGGTGTCGCCCGCGACGGGCTCGTGACGGCCCTTAGGGTGGCGGCGTGCGCCGCCTCCCCACCGCCGTCCTCGCCGCCGTGACGCTCGTCGTCGGGTTCGTCGTCGCCCAGGGCACGGGTGTGCGGGCGCTCGGCGGGGTGGTCCTGGTGGCCGGCGGGCTGTGGTGCGCGTGGCGGGCCCGCGCGGCCGGGTGGCCGCGGGTGTCGGCGGTGCTGCTCGTCGCGGTGGCCTGCTTCGTCGGGGCGCACGTGCTCGCCGGACGCACCTCGCTCGGTCCCTGGCCTTCGGTGGCCCTCGCCGCCCTGGTGCTCGGCGGCGCCACCTGGCTGCTCGTGGACCGACGATGAGCGCGCGCCTCGTCTGCTGCGGGCTGGCGACGCTCGACGTCGTCCAGGTCGTCGACGCGCTGCCCGGCCCGGACGAGAAGGTCGTCGCGCGCGGCGCGAGCCTCGCGTTCGGGGGACCGGCCGCGAACGCCGCGGCGACGGCGGTCGCGCTGGGTGTCCCGACCGTGCTCGTCACCGCGCTGGGGACCGGCCTGGTCGCCGACGCGGTGCGTGCCGGCCTCGCGGCGCGGGGCGTCGAGGTCGTCGACCTGATCGAGGGGCGCCCCGGCGCGCCCGCGGTCTCGACGGTCCTCGTGACGCGCTCGACCGGCCAGCGCGCGGTCGTGTCGGTCAACGCGACGGGCGTGGAGCGGCTCGGCGCCGCGGCCGCCGGGGTGGCGGACGCGGTGGTGCGCGGCGCGGACGCGCTGCTGCTCGACGGCCACCACCTCGCGGCGGGCGTCGCACTCGCCGCGGCAGCCCGCGGCGACGGCGTCCCGGTCCTGCTCGACGGCGGCAGCTGGAAGCCGGGGCTGGAGGAGCTGCTGGCGCTCGTGGACCACGCGGTGCTGTCGGCCGACTTCGCCGTCGACCCGGGCGTGACACCGGCCGGCGAGGACGCGCTCGACGCCGTCGCGACGCTCGGCCCGGCGACCGTCGCCCGGTCGGCGGGGGGCGGCCCCCTGCGCTGGCGCTCGGCGGACGGCACGCGCGGCGTCGTGCGGCCGCCCGCGATCCCGCCCGGGGAGGTGGTCGACACCCTCGGCGCGGGCGACGTGCTGCACGGCGCGTTCGCCGCGCACGTCGCGCGGGGGAGCGACGTCCCGTCCGCGCTCGCGGCGGCCGTGGAGGTGGCGAGCGCGTCCGTGCGTCACGCCGGGGCGCTGGGATGGGTCGACGCGCTCGGCGGCCCGGCGACGGAGCCCGGCGCCCGCTGACGGGGGGTTCGGCTCGAGGGCCCGCGGCCTGCCGTGCTTCGTCCGTGTGAACGCCCGGTCACGATGTGATCACGGTCACGAACGATGGTTGACTTCCATTAGTAAGGAAGGTCTACTAACAAACGTGACCACGGCAGGGGCGCCCGCGAGCTCGGGCGCACGACGGATCGGGCGGGCGCTCAGGCCCACCGTCAAGGCGCTGCCCGAGCACGCCCGGGCGCACAACCGCTCGATGGTCCTCGCCACGCTCTTCCACGACGGCAACAGCTCGCGCGCCGACATCGCGCGGAGCACGGGGCTCACCCGCGTGACCGTCTCCGACCTCGTGTCCGATCTCATCGCCGAGGGGCTCGTCACCGAGCTCGGCGTCAAGGTGGAGGGGAGGGTCGGCAAGCCCGCGACGCTCGTCGGGCTCGACGCCACGGCCTTCCAGATCGTCGCGCTCGACCTCACGGACGACTCGGAGCTCGTCGGCGCGGTCCTGACGATGCACGGCGAGCTCGTCAGCCGGCGCACGGCGCCGCTCGAGGGCCGCCGCGGCGACGACGTCGTCGAGCTGCTCGTCCGGCTCGCGGCCGACCTCGTCGAGATGGCCACCAGCCCCGTCCTCGGCGTCGGCATCGCCTCGCCGGG
>Ga0180221_1001396_pt1 | contig 16178 bp, 14 predicted proteins | sample eDN5th37CKraftMG_FD_151339 | JGI IMG/M metagenome (GOLD analysis project Ga0180221, IMG submission 151339) | Enriched Miracle-Growth compost microbial communities from Emeryville, California, USA - eDNA 5th pass 37_C Kraft MG (version 2) (version 2) ...
ACGCGTGAGGGCCGGCGGAGCGATGAGAGGATCGCTGCATGAGCGACTCCCCCGACCTCGAGACCGCCGCGACGCGCGACATCGCCGACGTCGCCGCTGTCGAGATCATCACGACCGCGGCCGTCCACCTCATGAGCGCGGCGGCCGTCAAGTGCGGGCTGGCCGAGGACGGCCCGTCGGGCGACGGCGCGCAGTACCTCGACCTCGACGAGGCCCGCAAGCTCATCACGGCCCTGGCGGCGCTGGTCACCGCCTCCGCGCCGGACATCGGCAACCAGCACGCGCGGTCGCTCCGCGACGGGCTCCGCTCGCTGCAGCTCGCGTTCCGGGAGGCGTCGCCGTACCCGGACGCCCCCGGCGAGGGCCCCGGCGAGAAGTGGACCGGCCCGGTCTCCTGACCGACGCGCGTCAGGCGCTCACGTAGCTCGCGAGGTGCTGGCCCGTGAGGGTCGAGCGGTCGGCGACCAGCGCCGCCGGCGTCCCCTCGAACACGACCCGGCCGCCGTCGTGCCCCGCGCCGGGGCCGAGGTCGATGATCCAGTCGGCGTGCGCCATCACCGCCTGGTGGTGCTCGATGACGACGACCGACCGGCCCTGGTCGACGAGCCGGTCGAGCAGGCCGAGCAGCCGCTCGACGTCGGCGAGGTGCAGCCCGGTCGTCGGCTCGTCGAGCACGTACACGCCGCCCTGCTCCCCGAGGTGGGTGGCCAGCCGCAGGCGCTGACGCTCACCGCCGGACAGCGTCGTCAGCGGCTGCCCGAGCGTGAGGTAGCCGAGCCCGACGTCGGAGAGCCGCTGCAGCACCGCGTGGGCGGCGGGCGTGCGCGCCTCCCCCTCGGCGAAGAAGCGCTCCGCCTCGTCGACGGGCATCGCCAGCACCTGGCTGATGTCCTTGCCGCCGAGCGTGTACTCCAGCACCGAGGCCTGGAACCGCCGCCCCTCGCACTCCTCACAGGTCGTGGCGACGCCCGCCATCATCGCCAGGTCGGTGTAGATGACGCCGGCCCCGTTGCAGGCGGGGCACGCCCCCTCGGAGTTCGCGCTGAACAGCGCCGGCTTGACACCGTTCGCCTTCGCGAACGCCTTGCGCACGGGCTCGAGCAGCCCGGTGTACGTCGCCGGGTTGCTGCGGCGGGAGCCGCGGATCGCGCCCTGGTCGATCGTGACGACACCGTCGCGCCGCGCGAGCGAGCCGTGCACCAACGAGCTCTTGCCCGAGCCCGCCACGCCGGTGACCACGACGAGCACGCCCAGCGGCACGTCGACGTCGACGTCCTGCAGGTTGTTCGTCCGGGCGCCGCGGATCTCGATCGCCCCGCTCGGCGTGCGGACGGACTCCTTGAGCCGGGCGCGGTCGTCCAGGTGGCGGCCGGTCAGCGTCCCGCTCGCGCGCAGCCCGTCGACCGGACCCTCGTAGCAGACGGTGCCGCCGTCGCTGCCGGCACCCGGCCCCAGGTCGACCACGTGGTCGGCGATCGCGATGGCCTCGGGCTTGTGCTCGACGACGAGCACCGTGTTGCCCTTGTCCCGGAGCCGCAGCAGGAGGTCGTTCATGCGCTGCACGTCGTGCGGGTGCAGCCCGATCGTCGGCTCGTCGAACACGTACGTCACGTCGGTCAGGGACGAGCCGAGGTGTCGCACCATCTTCGTGCGCTGGGCCTCGCCGCCCGACAGGGTCCCGGACGGGCGGTCCAGGCTGAGGTAGCCGAGGCCGATCTCGACGAAGGAGTCGAGCGTCTCCCCGAGGGCCGTGACGAGCGGGGCCACGGACGGGTCGTCGATCCCCCGGACCCACTGCGCGAGGTCGCTGATCTGCATCGCGCAGGCGTCGGCGATGCTCACGCCGCCGATCTTCGACGAGCGCGCCGCCTCGTTGAGCCGGGTCCCGTCGCAGTCCGGGCACGTCCGGAACGTGACCGCCCGCTCCACGAAGGCCCGCACGTGGGGCTGCATCGCGTCGACGTCCTTGCTCAGGAAGGACTTCTGGATGCGCGGGATCAGGCCCTCGTACGTGACGTTGATGCCCTCGACCTTGATCTTGGTCGGCTCCTTGTACAGCAGCGCGTCGAGCTCGCGCCTCGTGAAGTCGCGCACGGGCTTGTCCGGGTCGAAGAACCCGCAGCCGGTGAAGATGCGGCCGTACCAGCCGTCCATCGTGTAGCCCGGGATGGTCAGGGCACCCTCGCGGATCGACTTGCTGTCGTCGTACAGCGCGCTCAGCTCGAAGTCCTGCACCGTGCCGCGGCCCTCGCAGCGGGGGCACATGCCGCCCGTCACGGAGAACTCGCGCCGCTCCTTCGTCTGCCGCCCCCCGCGCTCGAACGACACCGCGCCCGCCCCGCTCACCGACGCCACGTTGAACGAGAACGCCTGCGCCGAACCGACGTGCGGCTGTCCGAGCCGGCTGAACAGGATGCGCAGCATCGCGTTCGCGTCCGTCACGGTGCCGACGGTCGAGCGGACGTTCGCGCCCATCCGCTCCTGGTCGACGATGATCGCGGTCGTCAGCCCTTCCAGGACGTCGACGTCCGGGCGCGCGAGCGTCGGCATGAAGCCCTGCACGAACGTCGAGTAGGTCTCGTTGATCATCCGCTGCGACTCCGCGGCGATCGTGGCGAAGACCAGCGAGCTCTTGCCCGAGCCGGACACACCGGTGAAGACGGTGAGCCGGCGCTTCGGCAGGTCGACGTCGACGTCCCGGAGGTTGTTCTCCCGTGCGCCGCGCACGCGGATGAGGTCGTGGCTGTCGGCGGCGGCCCGGGACGTCGTCGTCGCGGGCGTGGTCGAGGTCGGCATGGCGGCCAGACTAGAGCGCGGGTCCGACGCGGCGCCCGTGCGGGCCGGTCAGGTGGCGACCAGCACCGGGTCGTCGTCCGCGGCGTCCGCGACGGGCAGCGGCGCCTCCTCGAGAGGCGGCGGCGTCGCGACCGCAGCCGGTGCGCCGGCGGGTCGCGGGTCCGTCGTCCGGGCCGGCGCCAGGTCCGTGCCCGGCCCCGGCCGTGCTTCGGCGCGCACCGCACGGCGGACGAGCAGGCCGGCACCCACGACGAGCAGACCGGCGCCCGCGGCGCACAGGAACCCCGCGGACGGGCCCGCGCCGTCCACCACCGCCCCGACGACCGGCGCCCCGAGGGCGTTGCCCACCGTGGCGGTCGTCCCGCTCCAGCCCATCACCTCGCCCCGCCGACGCTCCGGCACCAGCGCCACGAGCGCCGCGTTGATCGCCGCGAGCGCCGGCGCGCACGGGACGCCGGCGACGACGACCGCGAGCGCGAGCGCCCACGGGACCGGCGCGGCGAGCGCGAGGGGCAGCGTCGCGCCCGCGAGGACCGCGACGAGCGCGAGCGGGGACGCGCCCCGGCGGCGCGCGCCGTGGACGAGCCCGCCGATCGCGGAGCCGCCGGCCCACAGCGCGATCATCCAGCCGACGTCGGACGACCGGCCGGACTCCGTGAGCGTCGCGACGAGCGAGACGTCGGTGCCGATGAGGACGAACGTCGCGGCGAGGTTCGTGATGAGGAGCACGACGAGTGACGACGAGAGCACCCGCACCGGGCCGGGCGCCGCGTGGTCGTCCTCGGCGAGGTCGGGGGCGGACCGCGTCGGCGGGTTCGTCCACATGAGCAGCAGGCCGCCGCCGACCGTCGCGACGCCCACGACGCTCAGCGCCAGGGTCGACGAGCGGGTCGCGAGCAGCACGCCGAGCACGGGCGACAGCATGAACGTGAGCTCGGTGCCGACGGAGTCCAGCGCGAACGCGGAGTGCTGCCGCTCGCGCGGCACGAGCACCGCGAGCGCCTGCCGCGTCACCGGGAAGACGGGGACGACGAACAGCCCCGCGACGAACGCGGCCACGACGAGCGCCTCGTACCCGAGGTGCGGCGCCGCGAGCCACACCGCCGACTCGACGACGACGGACGGCGCCAGGGCACGGCGCAGCCCCTGACGGTCGACGCGGCGGCCGCGCCACGGCCCACCGAGCGCGATGCCGACGGTCGCCGCGGCGGCCACCACGCCGGCCTGCGCGTAGCCGCGGCCGAGCGTCGTGACGACGTGCAGCGTCAGGACGACGCCCACCATCGCCGCGGGCATCCGCGCGACGAACGACACGCCGTACAGCGCGGCGACGCCCGGCAGGCGCAGGACGTCGCGGTAGGTCGTGGTGGGCATCCGCCGATTGTGCGTCGCGGGCGAGCACGGGACGTACGGCATTCCCGGCCATCCGGACGTGATCTCCCCCACCCGCACGTCCGGCAGGCGGGTTCGCCCGAGTGACCGCGGACGGGACGGCCGCCGACGACCGGCGGGCCCGGGGTCTTCGACCGGCGCGGTGTCGCGAGTACGGTCGGGCGAGAGCACGGGCCGTCCCGCGGTGCCCCGCGGCCCGACCCGTCGTCCCGACGACGACCGGAGGACACCATGCCCGAGACCCCGCGCTTCGACCCCGCGACGCTGACAGGCGCCGCCGGGGACACCGCCTCCGTCCGCCGGGTGTTCGGCGAGGCCTACACCGCGAACGGTCGCACCGTGATCCCCGTCGCGAAGGTGTGGTCCGCGACCGGGCTGGGTGTGGGCGACGGCGAGGGCGCGCTGCACGGGCGCGGCCGCGGGCAGGCGGCCGGCGGTGCGCCGGCGAGTGCGCAGCGCGTCTCGGGCGAGCAGGGCGCGTCGGGCGTGGCGGACGCCGCCGACGACCCGGGCACCGCGAGCGGCGCGGGGCCCACGGACGTGGCCGGGCCGGGGCACCGGCGGCTGCGGGGTGACGGCCACGGCGCCGGGCACGGCGGTGGCGGCGGCTACGGCACCCGTGTCAAGGCGGTCGGCGTGTACGTCGTCGACGACGACGGCGTGCACTGGCAGCCCGCGCTCGACCTCAACCGCGTGATCCTCGGCGGGCAGGTGGTCGCGGCGACGGCGCTCGCGCTCGGAGCGGTCGCCTGGGCGGTCGCCGGGGTCGCCCGCGCCGTCAGCGACGCCATCGCCTCGCGCTGACCGGCCCGCCCTGGGCGCCGGCCGGACCCGTCAGCCGACGGGTTGCACCCGCAGCTCGACCGAGTCGACCCGCTCGGCGACGACCTCGTCCGCCGCGAGGGCCGCGTTGACGCGGGCGAGGACGTCGTCCAGCCCGGCACGGTCGAGCCCGGGCGGCAGGAGCACGACCACGGCGACCTCGGCGCGGCGGCCGGGCTCGAGCCGGGCGTCCGCCACGCCGGCGACGGCGCGCACCCGCTCCGCGACGACGGCGACGTCGGGGTCCACGACGCCCTCGACGACGGCCGGGCGCCACGGTCGCTGCTGCGCGAGCGCCCACACCGCGGGGCGCGGCAGCAGGGCCGGGGCCGGGCCGCCCGGGTCGACGACCACGAGCTCCCAGCCCTCCTGCACGGCCGACAGCGCGGCCCGCTCCGCGTCGGCCGGGACCGGCCGGGCGTCGGGACGCCACCGGGTCATCGAGCCCACGGACGAGAACACCGGCAGCGCGGTCCGGCCGTCCGGGGCGCGCAGCGCGACGACGCCCGCGGAGGCCTCCTTGTCCACGGTGTGCGCGTGGCCGTCGTGCTCGACGACGTCCGCCGCCTCGAGCTCCGCCAGCACCGGGACGAGCACGCGCGCCCCCGCGAGCGCGTCGACCACGGCCGAGACCGGCCCCCCGGCGGCGTGCGCCGCGAGCGCCTGCGCGACGGCGGGGTCGGCGCTGCCGTCGTCGCCAGCGAAGGGGGACGACGGCGGCAGCTCGCGGCCGGTCAGGGCCGGCCCGCGACGTCGAGGGCCTCGGGGAGCGTGAAGGCGCCGGCGTAGAGCGCCTTGCCGACGATCGCGCCCTCCACACCGGCGGGGACGAGCGCACGCAGCACGCGCAGGTCGTCCAGGCTCGAGACGCCGCCCGAGGCGACCACGGGCGCCGACGTGCGGGAGCACACCTCGCGCAGCAGCTCGACGTTCGGGCCGCGCAGCGTGCCGTCCTTCGTCACGTCCGTCACGACGTACCGGGCGCAGCCGGCCTCGTCGAGACGGGCGAGCACCTCCCACAGGTCGCCGCCGTCACGGGTCCAGCCGCGCGCGGCGAGCGTCGTCCCGCGCACGTCCAGCCCCACGGCGACCTGCGCGCCGAACCGGGCGATCGCGTCGGCGGTCCACGCGGGGTCCTCCAGCGCCGCGGTGCCGAGGTTGACCCGCGTCGCTCCGGTGCCGAGCGCCCGTTCGAGCGACGCGTCGTCGCGGATGCCACCCGAGAGCTCCACCTGCACCCCGTGCTCGACGAGGGCCGCGGTCACGTCGGCGAGCTGGGCGGCGTTGCTGCCCCGGCCGAACGCCGCGTCGAGGTCGACGAGGTGCACCCAGCGCGCGCCGCCGGCCTGCCAGTCGAGCGCCGCGGCGAGCGGGTCCCCGTAACCGGTCTCGGAGCCGACCTCGCCCTGGACGAGGCGCACGGCCTGCCCGTCGGCGACGTCGACCGCGGGCAGCAGCTCCAGGACGGGGGCGCCGGCGGGCGCGTCGGGGTGGCTGGGCGGGGTGGTGGTCACCGGTGTTCTCCGTGCTCGGGGCGCGTCAGCGCAGCGTGTCGACCCAGTGGCTGAGCAGCTGGGCTCCGGCGTCGCCGGACTTCTCGGGGTGGAACTGCGTCGCGGCGAGCGGCCCGTTCTCCACGGCCGCGACGAAGCGGTCGCCGTGCTCCGCCCACGTGACGAGCGGAGGACGCAGCGGCGTGTCCGGCTGGACGTCCAGGGGGAACTCGCGCGCCGCGTAGGAGTGCACGAAGTAGAAGCGCTCGTCCTCGAGGCCGGCGAACAGCGTCGAGCCCTCCGGGACGTCGACCGTCGCCCAGCCCATGTGCGGGACGACGGGCGCGTCGAGACGGTCGACCACGCCCGGCCACTCCCCCAGCCCGTCGGTGCGCTCGCCGTGCTCGACGCCCTCAGCGAACATCACCTGCATGCCGACGCAGATGCCGAGCACCGGACGCCCGCCCGCGAGCCGGCGGTCGACCACCTGGTCCCCGCGGACGGCGCGCAGCCCCGCCATGCAGGCCGCGAACGCGCCGACACCCGGCACGACGAGGCCGTCGGCGGCCATCGCGGCGTCCAGGTCGGCCGTCAGCTCGACCTGCGCCCCGACGCGCTCGAGCGCGCGGACCGCGGACCGGACGTTGCCGAAGCCGTAGTCCAGCACGACGACGGAGGGCTGGGAGGGCACGCGTCCAGGCTACCCAGCGCCCGGACCGGCCCGCGCACCCGCCCGGGTCGCGAGACCTGTGACGCGCGTCGCGCTATGGGCGCGGGCGGCTGGACGCCAGCAGGCGCATGGCCCGCCAGCGCGACATGCCGACGCTCGAGACGACGCCCTCGAGCTCGTCGGGCCGCACGGTCGCGAGCAGCAGGTCCTCCAGCGCCGCGGGGGCGTCCGAGAGGATCAGCCCCGGCGGGAGGTCACCCTGCTGCGCGCCCTGCGCCCAGCGGGTCGCGGAGATCTGCTGCTCGCGCCGCTCCATCAGCACCACCGGCACCGCCCGCAGCAGCTGCGAGATCGCCTGCGCGCCGGCCGCACCGGCGGCGGGGTCGCGCAGCACGGCCACCGCACCCACCGGGGTCGGGACCACGTCGACGTCCACCTTCGCGAGCGCGCAGGCGGCCGCGAGCGCGCCGGGGACGGCCACCTGCGTGAGCACGAGCGCGACCGTCGGGGTCTCCTGCTCGCCGAGGAGCGCCGACGCGTCGTCCGGCACCGGGGTCGGGCCCGCGTCGTCGCCGTCGGGCGCGGTGCCACCCGGGTCGCCGCCGGGACCGGTCCCGTCCGCGGCACCGTCGGCGTCCGCCGAGGGCTCGGCGTCGAGCAGCGACGACAGGTCGTCGGGGACCTGCAGGCCGTCCGGCAGCGGCTCGTCGTCGGGGGCGCCGTGCGGCCCGTCCGCGGGCCCGGCCGTCACAGCGCGCCCTTCGTCGACGGGATCCCCTCCACGCGCGGGTCGCGCTCCACCGCGAAGCGCAGCGCGCGGGCGAGCGCCTTGAACTGCGCCTCGACGATGTGGTGCGGGTCGCGGCCCTCGAGCACCCGGACGTGGATGCTGAACGCCGCGTGGTGCGCGATGGACTCGAGCACGTGGCGCGTGAGGGAGCCCGTGAAGTGACCTCCGATGAGGTGGTACTCCTGCCCGGGCGGCTCGCCGGTGTGCACGAGGTACGGCCGGCCCGACACGTCGACGACCGCCTGGGCGAGCGCCTCGTCGAGGGGCACCGTCGCGTCGCCGAACCGCGAGATGCCGCGCTTGTCGCCGAGGGCCTCGCGCAGCGCCCCGCCGATGCAGATCGCGACGTCCTCGACGGTGTGGTGCGCGTCGATGTGCGTGTCGCCGGTGGCCCGGACCGTCAGGTCGATGAGCGAGTGCTTGCCGAGCGCCGTCAGCATGTGGTCGTAGAACGGGACCGTCGTCGAGATCTCGGTCCGCCCCGTCCCGTCGAGGTCCAGCTCGACGACCACGCTCGACTCGCTCGTCGTGCGCTCGACCCGCGCCGTGCGCGCGCCCGCCTTCGCAGGGCTCACAGTCCCGCCACCTCCACCAGGGCGTCCTTGAACGCCGACGTCTCCTGCGGCGTGCCGACCGACACCCGCAACCACCCCGGCGGCCCCACCTCGCGGATCAGCACGCCTCGGTCGAGCAGACCCTGCCAGACCGCGCGGCGGTCGTCGAACAGGCCGAACAGCACGAAGTTCGCGTCCGACTCCGCGACCGTCAGGCCGCGCTCCCGGAGCCAGACCACGAGCGCGTCGCGCTCGTCGCGCAGGGAGCCGACCTGCGCCATGAGCTCGGCGCTGTGCGCGAGGGCCGCCCGTGCCACCGCCTGGGTCACCGCCGAGAGGTGGTACGGCAGCCGCACGACCCGCAGGGCGTCCACCAGCCCCGTGCTCGCGGCGAGGTAGCCCACTCGGGCGCCGGCCAGCCCGAACGCCTTCGACATCGTCCGGGTCACCGCCAGGTGCGGGTGGTCCGCGAGCAGCTCGAGCGCCGAGGGGGTCCCCCGGCGGCGGAACTCGCCGTACGCCTCGTCGACGACGACGACGCACCCGCCCGGGACCCGCGCGGCGGCGTCCAGCACCGCCTCGACCGTGGCGGACGGCAGCGCGGTGCCCGTCGGGTTGTTCGGGCTCGCCAGCAGGACCACCGAGGGCCGGTGCTCGGCGATCGCCGCGCGCGCGGCGTCCGGGTCGAGGCTGAAGTCGTCCTCCCGGCGCCCCGCCACCCACGCCGTCGACGTGTCACGGGCGTACTCCGGGTACATCGAGTACGTCGGGGCGAAGGACAGCGCCGTGCGACCGGGCCCGCCGAACGCCTGCAGGACGTGCAGCATGATCTCGTTCGAGCCGTTCGCCGCCCAGATCTGCTCCGGCGTCAGGTCGACGCCCGACTCGACGCGCAGGTAGCCCGCGAGGTCGGCGCGCAGCGCGAGGAACTCCCGGTCGGGGTAGCGGTTGAGGCCGTGCGCGGCCTGGGCGACCGCCGCGGCGATGTCCGCCACGACCTGCTCCGACGGCGGGTAGGGGTTCTCGTTGACGTTGAGCAGCACCGGGACGTCGAGCTGAGGAGCCCCGTACGGCTCCAGCCCGGCGAGCTCGGGGCGCACCGGGAGGGCGGGTGCGAGGTCGGCGGTCACCGCTCGATTCTACGGACGGCGCCCCGGCGACCTCGTCGCCGTCCGTCTGCCGGCGACGCCCGGGCCGCCGCGCCCGCTCAGAACCGGGCCTGGACCGCCTCCGCGTGGGCCGGCAGACCCTCGGCCTGCGCCAGCGCGACGATCCGCCCGGCGACGGCCGACAGCGCGTCGGCGTCGTACTCGACGACCTGGACGGCGCGCACGAACGAGTGCACGCCGAGGCCGCTCGCGTAGTGGGCGCACCCGCCGGTCGGCAGCACGTGGTTCGAGCCCGCCATGTAGTCCCCGAGCGACACCGGCGACCACGGTCCGACGAAGATCGCGCCTGCGCTCGTCACCCGGTCCGCGAGCGTGTCGGCACCCGCCGCCTGGATCTCCAGGTGCTCGGCGCCGTACGCGTTCACGACGTCGAGCCCCGCGTCGAGGTCGTCGACGAGGACGATCGCCGACTGCGACCCGCCGAGAGCGGTGCGGACGCGGTCGCGGTTCGCCGTCCCCTCGACCCGGTCCTCCAGCTTCGCCTCGACGGCCCCCGCCAGCTCCACGCTCGGGGTCACGAGGACGGCCGCGGCCAGCGGGTCGTGCTCGGCCTGCGAGATGAGGTCGGCGGCGACGTGCACGGGGTCGGCGGTCCCGTCGGCGAGGATCGCGATCTCCGTCGGCCCCGCCTCCGCGTCGATGCCGACGACGCCCCGGACGAGCCGCTTCGCCGCGGCGACGTACACGTTGCCGGGGCCCGTCACCACGTCGACGGGCTCGCAGAGCGTCTCTCCGTCCTGGGGCTCGCTGCCCACCGCGCCGTACGCGAACATCGCGACCGCCTGGGCGCCCCCGGCGGCGTACACCTCGTCCACGCCGAGCAGCGCGCACGTCGCGAGCACGACCGGGTCCGGCAGCCCCGCCCGGTCCTTCTGCGGCGGCGACGCGACGGCGAGCGAACCGACGCCGGCCTCCTGCGCCGCGACCACGTTCATGACGACCGACGACGGGTACACCGCCAGCCCGCCGGGGACGTACAGCCCGACCCGACGCACCGGCACCCAGCGCTGGCGCACCCGCGCGCCCGGCGCCAGGTCGACCGCGAAGCCCTCGGGGACCTGCGCGGCGTGCACCTGCCGGACGCGGCGGATCGTCTCCTCGAGCGCGTCGCGCAGCTGCGGGTCGAGCGCCGCCAGCGCCTCGGCCAGCGCGCCCGCCGGCACGCGCACGTGCTCGGGCCGCACGCCGTCGAAGCGCTCCGCGAGGTCACGCAGCTCCGCTGCGCCCCGGACGCGCACCCCGTGCACGATCGGCGCGACCGCCTCGGCGGCGTGCTCGACGTCCACCTCCGCCCGCGGGAGCGCCTCGAGGAGCTCGCGGCGCGACAGGGTCCGGCCTCGCAGGTCGATGCGGCTGATCACGTGCCGAGTCTAGGCGCCCGGCCGGGGCGGGCCGGGGCGCCGTCCGCGCACCCGGGCGTCCGGGCTGGGACACTGGCGCCATGACCGACCGCGACCCGATCCGCCTCGGGCAGTTCCTCAAGCTCGTCGACGTGGCCGACACGGGCGGCGAGGCGCGCGCGCTCCTCGAGGACGGGGCCGTCCGGGTCAACGGCGAGGACGAGACGCGCCGCGGCCGTCAGCTGCGCCCCGGCGACGAGGTCGCGGTCGACCTGCCCACCGGCGTGCGCACGTTCCTCGTACGCTGACCGGCCCCGCCCCGCCGGCGGGCGCCCGGGCGGCGGAGGACGCTCAGGCGGACAGGCAGCTCGGCCCGAGCAGGGCCTTGAGGTCGCCGAACAGGGAGGGCGAGCGCTCGACCCGTAGGCCGTCGTCGAGCCGCATCACCGTGGCGCGCCCCGGGCTCGTGAGCCGCAGGTGGACCTCCGTGACCCCGGGGTGGGTCGAGAGGACCTCGCGGAGCCGCTCCACCAGCGGCGGCGTGCACCGGGCGGCGGCGAGCGAGACGATGACCGGCGCGTCGACGGCCTGCGAGACGTCCGGCAGGCTGACCTCCATCGCCTGGAGGGACAGCGACTCCTCGCGCCGCCGCACCCGGCCACGCACGACGACGATCGCGTCCTCGGCGAGCACCGTCGAGTACGCCAGGTAGGTCTCGCCGAAGAACGCGACCTCGACGGAGCCCTCCATGTCCTCGAGCGTGATCATCGCCCACGGGTTGCCCTGCTTGGACATCTTGCGCTGCAGCGACGTGACGAGGCCGGCCAGGACCACGGTCGAGCCGTCGGGCCGGGCCTCGTCCGCGAGCAGGGTGGCGATCGAGACGTCCGCCGCCGCGGCCAGCACGTGCTCGATGCCGGACAACGGGTGGTCCGACACGTACAGGCCGAGCATCTCCCGCTCGAACGCCAGGCGCTGCTTCTTGTCCCAGTCGGGCAGGTCGGGGATCGTCACCGAGAACCCGACCGAGTCGTCGTCGCCGCCCAGGTCGGCGAACAGGTCGAACTGCCCCTCGGCCTCCTTGCGCTTGACGCCGATGACCGCGTCGACCGCCTGCTCGTGCACGAGCAGGAGCGCGCGCCGCGGGTGCCCCAGGGAGTCGAACGCGCCCGCCTTGATGAGCGACTCGATCGTGCGCTTGTTGCACACGACGGCCGGCACCTTGTCGAGGAAGTCGGTGAACGAGGTGAACGCGCCCTTCTCCTCGCGCGTCCGGACGATCGCGTCGACGACGTTCGCGCCGACGTTGCGCACCGCGGTGAGGCCGAACCGCACGTCCGTGCCGACGGCGGTGAAGTTCGCCGACGACTCGTTGACGTCGGGCGGGAGCACCGTGATGCCCATGTGCCGGCACTCGCCGAGGTAGAGCGCCGACTTGTCCTTGTCGTCGCGCACGCTCGTCAGCAGCGCCGCCATGTACTCGGTCGGGTAGTTCGCCTTGAGGTAGGCCGTCCAGTACGAGACGAGCCCGTAGCCGGCGGAGTGCGCCTTGTTGAACGCGTACCCGGCGAACGGCACCAGCGTGTCCCAGACCGCCTGGATCGCCGGGTCGGAGTAGCCGCGCTCGCGCATGCCCGCCTGGAAGGGCACGAACTCCTTGTCGAGGATCTCCTTCTTCTTCTTGCCCATCGCGCGGCGCAGCAGGTCGGCCTGGCCGAGCGAGTACCCGGCAAGGATCTGCGCGGCCTTCTGGACCTGCTCCTGGTACACGATCAGGCCGTAGGTCTCGTCGAGCACCTCGGCGAGCGGCTCGGCCAGCTCGGGGTGGATCGGCTCGATCTTCTGCAGCCCGTTCTTGCGCAGGGCGTAGTTCGTGTGGGAGTTCATGCCCATCGGGCCGGGGCGGTACAGCGCGATGACGGCCGAGATGTCCTCGAAGTTGTCCGGGCGCATCTGGCGCAGCAGCGCCCGCATCGGCCCGCCGTCGAGCTGGAACACCCCGAGCGTGTCGCCGCGCGCGAGCAGCTCGTAGGTCGGCTTGTCGTCGAGCGGGACCCTCTCGATGTCGACCGGGTCCTTGCCGTTCATCACGATGTTCTCGAGCGCGTCGTCGAGGATCGTGAGGTTCCGCAGCCCGAGGAAGTCCATCTTGATGAGGCCGAGGCCCTCGGACGTCGGGTAGTCGAACTGCGTGATGATCGCGCCGTCCTGCGGCCGGCGCATGATCGGGATGATGTCGATCAGCGGCTCGCTCGACATGATCACGCCCGCTGCGTGGACGCCCCACTGCCGCTTCAGCCCCTCGATGCCGCGGGCGAGCTCGACGACGCGCTGCGCCTCGGGGTCGACGTCGTGCAGCTGACGGAACTCGGCCGCCTCCGCGTACCGCTCGTGCTTCGGGTCGAAGATCCCCGACAGCGGGATGTCCTTGCCCATCACCGCGGGCGGCATGGCCTTGGTGAGCTTCTCCCCCATGGCGAACGGGAAGCCCAGCAGCCGGGCCGAGTCCTTGAGGGCCTGCTTCGCCTTGATGGTGCCGTACGTGACGATCTGCGCGACGCGGTCGTCGCCGTACTTCTCGGTCACGTAGCGGATGACCTCGCCCCGCCGGCGCTCGTCGAAGTCGACGTCGACGTCGGGCATCGACACGCGCTCGGGGTTGAGGAACCGCTCGAAGATCAGGCCGTGCTCGAGCGGGTCGAGCTCCGTGATGCCCATGAGGTAGGACGCCATCGACCCGGCGGCCGAGCCACGGCCCGGGCCCACGCGGATGCCCTGGTCCTTGGCCCAGTTGATGAAGTCGGCGACCACGAGGAAGTACCCCGGGAAGCCCATCTGGATGATGACCTCGGTCTCGTACTGCGCCTGCTTGCGCGACGCGTCCGGGATCCCGTCCGGGTACCGGCGGTGCAGGCCGCGCTCGACCTCCTTGACGAACCAGCTCGTCTCGTCCTCGCCCTCGGGCACGGGGTACCGGGGCATGTAGTTGGCGCCGGTGTTGAACGAGACCTCGCACTGCTCGGCGATACGCAGCGTGTTGTCGCACGCCTCGGGCAGCTCGGCGAAGATGCGGCGCATCTGCTCGGCGGACTTCACGTAGTAGCCCGTGCCGTCGAACTTGAAGCGGTCCGGGTCGTCGAGGGTCGAGCCCGAGTTGATGGCGAGCAGCGCCTCCTGGCTCGACGCGTCCTCCTCGCGCACGTAGTGCAGGTCGTTCGTCGCGAGCAGCGGCGCCCCGATCGCCTCGGCGAGCCGCAGCAGGTCCTTGGTGACCCGGGTCTCGATCTCGATCCCGTGGTCCATCAGCTCGACGTAGAAGTAGTCCTTGCCGAAGATGTCCTGCAGCTCGCCGGCGACCCGCACGGCCTCGTCCCACTGCCCGAGCCGAAGGCGCGTCTGGACCTCGCCCGACGGGCAGCCCGTCGTCGCCGTGAGGCCCTGCGCGTAGGTCTGCAGCAGCTCACGGTCCATGCGCGGCCACTTGCCCATCTGGCCCTCGAGGGACGCCAGCGACGACGCCCGCATGAGGTTGTGCAGGCCGGTGTTGTCGCGCGCGAGCAGGGTCATGTGCGTGTACGCACCGCGGGCCGAGACGTCGTCGGCCTCCTGCCCCTGCTGGCCGAACCGCACGCGCGTCTGGTCGAACCGGCTCGTGCCCGGCGTGACGTACGCCTCGATCCCGATGATCGGCTTGATGCCGGCGGCGGTCGCCTTCGACCAGAAGTCGAACGCCCCGAACAGGTACCCGTGGTCGGTCGTCGCGATGGCCGTCTGGCCGAGCCGCTGGACCTCCGCGAAGAGGTCGGGCAGGCGGGCCGCGCCGTCGAGCATCGAGTACTCGGTGTGCACGTGGAGGTGGACGAAGTCGGAGCCTGTCGATCCTCCAGCCGGTGCCATGCGGGCGATCCTACGTCCGCCCTGGGACACGTCCGGACGGCGCTCGTCGTGTGTCGGCGGGTCCCGGCGCGACACGCCGGGAGCGGTCCGTCACACCTCGCGTGGGCCGCCCGCGGCCGTCAGCGCCAGCTCGCCGCGAGGACCTCGAGCGCGTGCTCGAGGTCCGCCGGGTACTCGCTGGTCACCTCGAGCCACTCGCCCGTCGACGGCTGCGCGAAGCCGAGACGCACCGCGTGCAGCCACTGCCGGGACAGCCCGACGCGCGCGGCGAGCGCCGGGTCGGCGCCGTACGTGAGGTCCCCCACGCAGGGGTGCCGCAGCGCCGAGAAGTGCACGCGGATCTGGTGCGTGCGCCCGGTCTCCAGGTGCACCTCGACGAGCGAGGCGGCGGGCAGCATCTCCAGCACCTCGTAGTGCGTGACCGACGGCTTGCCGTCGGCGACGACCGCGAACTTCCAGTCCGCCGAGGGGTGCCGGCCGATCGGCGCGTCGATCGTGCCGGTCGTCGGGTCGGGATGACCCTGCACCAGCGCGTGGTAGACCTTCTCGACCGTGCGCTCCTTGAACGCCCGCTTGAGCACCGTGTACGCGTGCTCGCTCTTCGCGACCACCATGAGGCCCGACGTCCCGACGTCCAGGCGGTGCACGACGCCCTGGCGCTCGGCGGCCCCGGACGTCGAGATGCGGTAGCCCGCCGCGGCCAGGCCGCCGACCACGGTCGGCCCCGTCCAGCCCGGCGACGGGTGCGCTGCGACGCCGACCGGCTTGTCGACCACCACCACGTCGTCGTCCTCGTACACCACCCGCATGCCGGGTACGGGCTCCGCGACGACCTCCACGACCGCGGGTGCCACCTGCGGGATCTCGACCTCGAGCCAGCCGCCGGCGACGAGCCGGTCGGACTTGCCGAGCTCGCGCCCGTCGAGCCGCACACCACCGCCGGCCGCGATCTCGGCGGCCCGTGTCCGCGACAGCCCGAGCAGGCGTGCGAGGGCCGCGTCGACACGCTCGCCCGCGAGACCGTCCGGCACCGGCAGCGACCGCACCTCCGTCACCGGCCGGTCACCGGGCCTCGGGCGCCGCGGGCGCCGGACCGGGCTCGTCGACACCGGTCCCGTCGACACCCGCCCCGTCGCGCGTGCCGTCGAGGCGCTCGCCGCGCATCACGGCGACGACGAGCAGGACCGCGGCGAGGACGATCGCGATGTCCGCGACGTTGCCGACGAACCAGTTCGCGTACGCGATGAAGTCGACG
>Ga0180221_1001398_pt1 | contig 16173 bp, 10 predicted proteins | sample eDN5th37CKraftMG_FD_151339 | JGI IMG/M metagenome (GOLD analysis project Ga0180221, IMG submission 151339) | Enriched Miracle-Growth compost microbial communities from Emeryville, California, USA - eDNA 5th pass 37_C Kraft MG (version 2) (version 2) ...
CTGCAGGCGCGCACCGCGCTCTCGGACGTGCTCGACGCGCTGATGCGGGAGCGCGTCACGACCGACGCGATCCTCGCCGTGCTGGTGGTGGGGCCGCTCGGAGCGCTCGGCGCGGTCGTGGTGCTGGCGGCGCGCCTCGTCGTCGAGCGCCGCCGGGCGGCGCTCGCGGTGCTGCTCGCGCGCGGCGCGACCGGCACCCGGCTGCGGCTGCTCACCGCGACCGAGGGGCTCGCCGTCAGCCTGCCCGCCGCCGTCGTCGGCGTCCTGCTCGGCCTGCTCGTCCGGCCCGGCGAGGTGACGGGGACCCAGCTGCTGTGGGCCGCCGCGGCGGCGCTGGCGCCCGCGGTCGCGGCCGCCGCCGTGACGGTGCCGCGCTCGCTGCGCACCGAGCGCCGCGACCTCGCCGCGGGCACCGGCGGGCGCTGGCGCCGGACGGCGGAGCTCTCGGTCGTGGGCGTCGCGGTCCTCGCGGTCGTGCTCCTGGCGCGCCGCGGCGTCGTCGGGGGCGCGGGGGACGGCGGGGTCGACCCCCTGGTGGCGGCGACGCCGCTCCTCGTCGCGGCCGCGGCCGCCCTCGTCGCGGTGCGCGTGGTGCCGCTGCTGGCGAGAGGCCTCGAGCGGCTGCTGTCCCGGCGCCGCGACCTCGTGCCGTTCCTCGGGGCGGCGCGGGCCACCCGGGCGCCGGCGGGCGGCGTCGTGCCGGCGCTCGCCCTGGTCCTCGCGGTCTCCGTGGGGGCGTCGTCGGCCGTGCTGCTGTCCACGGTGGACGCGGGGGTGGACCGCCAGGCGCACGTCGAGCTCGGGGCGGACCTGCGGGTGTCCGGGCCCGCGCTCGCCGAGGACGACGTCGCGGCGCTGCGGGCGCTGGACGGCGTGGCGGCGGTGGCCCCCGCGGCCCGCGTGACCGAGACGGGCCAGCTGACGTCGTCCGACGGGAAGTCCCGCGCGGTCCAGGTGGTCGCGGTCGACGCGGCGGCGCTCGCCGCCGTGCAGGCGGGCGTGCCCGACGCCCCGCCCGGCGTCGCGGCGCTCGCCCGCCCGACCGCCGACGGCGACCTGCCCGTCCTCGCGCTGCGGGTCCCGGGCGTCGCGGCAGGCGCGACGGGTCTCGTCCTCGACCTGCGGGACGAGAGCGCCGACGTCGTGGTGGCGGGGGCGACGGACAAGGTGCCCGGCGTGATCGACGCGCCATCGACGCTCGTGCTCGACGCCGGCGTGCTCGCCGGGCCGCTCGACATGCCGACCGAGCCGCGCACGGCCCTGCTGGCGCTCGACGACGACGCGGACCCGGCGCGGGTCGCCGCGGCGGTGCGCGACGTGCTGCCGGGAGCCGCCGTGGACGACCGCACGACGGTCGCCGACGAGCTGCTCGAGTCGCCGGCCGCCCGGGGGATCGCGACCGGCGCGCGGGTCTCCGTCGCCCTCGCGGGCGTGCTGGTCGCGCTCACCGTGGCGCTCACGCTCGTGCTGGCCGCACCGGACCGGGAGCGCCTGCTCGCGGTGCTGCGCTCGATGGGCGTGCGGCGCTCGGAGTCGCGCGGCCTCGTCGCGTGGGAGGTGGCGCCCTGGGCGCTGGGGGCGCTCGTCGTCGGGGCCCTGGTCGGGGTCGCCGTGCCGGCGCTGCTGCGCGCCCGCGTGGACCTCACCGCGCTGACCGGGGGCGGGCCGCAGCCCGCGCTCACGGCCGATCCCGTCCTCGTGGCGCTGGGGGTGGCCGGTTTTGTGGCGACGGTGGTGGTCGGGGCCGTGCTCGCGACGGTCGCGGGACGTCGTGGGGCGACGCCGGAGCGGTTGCGGGAGGCGGCGGAATGAGGGAGGACGACGGGTGGGCGACGACGGTGACGAGATGGTGGTGACGAGATGGTGGTGACCGAGGAGGCGCGGTGGCCGACGGCCGACGCGGCCCGGACGGAGCCCGACGAGATCCGCTGCCGCGGGCTGGTGCGCATCTTCGCGACGGACGGCATCGAGGTGCAGGCGCTGCAGGGGCTCGACCTCAGCGTCGACCGCGGGGACCTGGTGGCCCTGGTCGGGGCGTCGGGCTCGGGCAAGTCGACGCTGCTCAACATCCTGTCCGGCATGGACCTGCCCACGGCCGGCTCCGCCGTCGTCGCCGGCACGGACCTGCTGACGATGACGCGGCGCGACCGCGTGCGCTACCAGCGGTCCACGGTCGGGTTCGTCTGGCAGCAGACCGGACGCAACCTGCTGCCGTACCTCACGGCGGCCGAGAACGTCCGGGTGCCGCTCGAGATCGCCCGTACCGGCGACCGGGCGGCGCGGGCGGCGCGCGTGACCGAGCTGCTCGAGCTGCTCGACGTCGGGCACGTGGCCGACCGGCTGCCGGGCCAGATGTCGGGCGGGCAGCAGCAGCGTGTCGCGATCGCCGTCGCGGTAGCGGGCGGGCCGCGCGTGCTGCTGGCGGACGAGCCGACGGGGGAGCTGGACGAGGCGACGAGCGTCGAGGTGCTGGAGGCGCTGCGCGGCGTGAACGCCGCGACCGGCGTCACCACGCTGATCGTCACGCACGACCCGGCGGTCTCCGAGCACGTCGCGCGGACGGTGCAGATCCGCGACGGGCGCACGTCCACGGAGGTGCTCCGCCGCACCGAGGTGGACGAGGACGGCGCGCAGCGGCACGTCGCGGAGGAGTTCGCCGTGCTCGACCGGGTGGGGCGCCTGCAGCTGCCGCAGGACTTCGTCAGCGCCCTGGACCTGCGGGACCGGGTGCGGCTCGCGCTCGAGCCCGACCACGTCGAGGTCCGGCCGGACGGCCGGCGCGCGAGACCGAAGGAGGGACGATGACCAGCACGACGACGACGGCGACGACGACGGTCCTGCGCGCGGAGCGCGTCTCGCGCGTCTACGGCAGCGGCGCGAGCGAGGTGCGGGCGCTGGAGGACGTGTCGGTGGAGGTGGATGCCGGGGAGCTCGTGGTGGTGGTGGGGCCGTCGGGCTCGGGCAAGTCGACGCTGCTGCACCTGCTCGGCGGGCTCGACCGCCCCACGACGGGCACCGTGCACCTCGGCGCCGACCCCGCGGCGGATGGCGGCCCGGGCGCCGTCGAGCGCGAGCTGGGCGGGCTGGGCGAGGACGAGCTGCACGCGGTGCGCCGCACCGAGATCGGCTTCGTGTTCCAGTCGTTCGGCCTGATCCCGGTGCTGTCGGCGGCCGAGAACGTGGAGGTGCCGCTGCGCCTGGCACGGGTCGACGCCGCGGAACGGGCGGCCCGGGTCGCGGAGGCGCTGGAGGCGGTCGGGCTCGCGGACCACGCGGAGCAGCGGCCGTACGAGCTGTCGGGCGGGCAGCAGCAGCGCGTCGGCGTGGCGCGGGCGCTCGTGGCCCGCCCGCGGGTGCTGCTCGCCGACGAGCCGACAGGGCAGCTGGACTCGGCGACCGCGGCGCGCGTGATGGCGCTGCTGCGGGACCTGGTGCACTCGCGCGGGGTGGCCGCCGTCGTGGCCACCCACGACCCGGAGCTGGTGGCCATGGCGGACCGCGTGCTGGTGGTCCGCGACGGCCGGTTGGTGACGGTATGACGGTGTCCGGCCCCGGGCGCCGGTCGTGTCCCGGAAGTTGCGTCCAGATACCGGATTGGTCACGGTTCCGGGTGCAAACGGGGCGAAGGGTATGTGCGGGCCCCGAACCGTGACTAGAGTCACCCGCGCACAGTGCAGTGCGCGGGCACACGCGCCTGCACCTCACCGAGGGGTGGTCCCCGCCGGTGAGCGACCCAACTCAGGAGGACACGTGACACCTCGACGACGACTTGCAGGCATCGGGGCCTTCACCCTCGCCTCGGCCCTGCTGCTGTCCGCGTGCGGTGGCGGTTCGGGTGACGAGCCCGAGGCCGGCGACGGCGGGCCGAGCACCGGGATCATCACCGTGCAGAACGGCGAGCCGCAGAACCCGCTGATCCCCACGATGACGAACGAGACCAACGGTTCGCTCGCCATCACGAACATCTTCGCCGGCCTCGTCTACTACGACGCGGACGGGCAGACGCAGAACGACATGGCGGAGTCCATCGAGTCCGAGGACAACCAGACCTGGACGATCACCATCAAGGACGGCTGGACCTTCACCGACGGCTCGCCCGTGACCGCGCAGAGCTACGTCGACGCGTGGAACTACGGCGCCAAGCTCTCGAACAAGCAGAACCTGTCGTACTTCTTCGAGCCCATCGAGGGCTTCTCGTACGACGAGGACTCGGAGCTCACCGGCCTCAAGGTCGTCTCGGACACCGAGTTCACGGTCAAGCTCAGCCAGCCCGAGTCGGACTTCCCGCTCCGCCTGGGCTACTCGGCCTTCATGCCGCTGCCCGAGGCGTTCTATGACGACCCGGACGCCTTCAAGGACAAGCCGATCGGCAACGGTCCGTACATGGTCGAGAACTGGGTGCACAACGAGGTCATCGAGCTGCGCCCGAACCCCGACTACCAGGGTGAGCGCAAGGCCCAGAACGGTGGCGCCGACCTCGTCGCGTACACCGAGGAGGACACCGCGTACAACGACCTCCTCGGCGGTCAGCTCGACATCGTGAAGAACGTGCCGTCGTCGTCGTTCTCGACCTTCGAGGACGAGCTGGGCGACCGTGCGGTCAACCAGGCCGCGGCCGTCATCCAGGTCGTCAACGTCCCGGAGTACGTCAAGGAGTTCCAGGGCGAGGCGGGGCTGCTGCGCCGCAAGGCCATCTCGATGGCGATCGACCGTGACCAGATCACCGAGACGATCTACAACGGCACCCGCACGCCGGCGAAGGACTTCACGTCGCCGGTGATCGACGGCTGGTCCGACACCGTCGAGGGGAACGAGGTCCTCACGTACGACCCGGACCAGGCCAAGCAGCTCTGGGACGAGGCCGAGGACATGGACCCGGTCGGCGGCGACTTCACGCTGCAGATCGCCTCGAACGCCGACTCGGACCACCAGACCTGGGTCGACGCCGTGTGCAACAACGTGCGCAGCACGCTCGAGATCGGCTGCGAGTTCGACCCGTACGCCACGTTCGACGAGTTCCTCGACGCTCGTGACAACGAGCAGATCAAGGGCGTCTTCCGCGGCGGCTGGCAGGCCGACTACCCGGCGCTGAGCAACTTCCTCGGGCCGATCTACGGCACGAACGCGGGCTCGAACGACATGGGCTACTCGAGCAAGGAGTTCGACGCCAAGCTGAAGGAGGGGAACGGCGCCACCGACCCGGAGGCGGCGATCCAGGCCTACCAGGAGGCGCAGACCATCCTCTTCAACGACATGCCCGGGATCCCGCTCTGGTACCAGAACGCGACCGGTGGCTTCAGCGAGGACGTCGAGAACGTCGTCTTCGGCTGGGACAGCGACCCGATCCTGTACCAGGTCACGAAGCAGGGCTGACGTCCGATTCGGTGATGACCGGCCGCGTCCGGTAGGTTCGCGGCCGGTCATCTCACGTTCGGAGGGCAGGGCGTGCCGACGGCGCACGCCCTGCCCCTGAACCTGTCCTGGCACACCGTCCCGGGCGACGAGGCCCTTCACTGAACCCGTGGCCCCGGGACCCCCCGGGGCGAACGAGGAGACAACACACATGCTCTGGTATCTCGGACGCAGGCTCCTACAGGTGATCCCTGTGTTCCTGGGGGCGACGCTCCTGCTCTACGCACTCGTGTTCCTGCGGCCCGGTGATCCCGTGGCCGGCCTCGGCGGCGAGCGCGGCCTCCCTGAAGCCGTGCAGGCCCAGATCCGCGAGCAGTACAACCTGAACGAGCCGTTCATCGTCCAGTACCTGCTCTTCCTCAAGGGCGTCTTCACGCTCGACTTCGGCATCGACTTCCGTGGTCAGGAGATCCTGGACGTCATCGGGGCGGCGCTCCCCGTCACCTTCCAGCTCGCGCTCATGGCGCTGGTCATCGAGGGCGTCTTCGGCGTCCTGTTCGGCCTGATCGCCGGGATGCGCAAGGGCGGCTGGTTCGACGGCACCGTGCTGGTGCTGAGCCTGCTCGTCATCTCCGTGCCGACCTTCGTCATCGGCTTCGTCCTGCAGTTCGTCATGGGCGTCAAGCTCGGCTGGTTCCCCGTCACCGTCGGCCGGGACCCGAACTTCTACACGCTCCTGCTCCCGGCGATCGTGCTGGCGGCGACGTCGTTCGCGTACGTCCTGCGCCTGACCCGCACGTCGGTCGCGGAGAACCTCAGCGCCGACTACGTGCGCACCGCGCGGGCCAAGGGCCTGCGGCGGACGCAGGTCACCGGGCGCCACGTGCTGCGCAACTCGCTCATCCCCGTCGTGACGTTCCTGGGCGCCGACCTCGGCAACCTCATGGGCGGCGCGATCGTGACGGAGGGCATCTTCAACATCAACGGCGTCGGGGGGACGCTCTACCAGGCGATCATCCGCGGCGAGAACGTCACCGTCGTCTCGCTGACGACCGTGCTGGTCATCGTCTACATCCTGGCGAACCTGCTCGTCGACCTCCTCTACGCCGCCCTCGACCCGAGGATCCGCTATGCCTGAGAACCGTTACGAGACCGTGCCCGGCGGGCGGCGTCCGCGCCCCGGGCAGGAGCACTTCGCCGCCGAGCTCGACGAGGGCGGCCTGGGCGCCGTCGACGCGGTCAAGGCGGACAGCGCCCCCTCCAGCCTGTGGCGCGACGCGTGGCGCGAGATGCGCCGCCGCCCGATGTTCTGGGTCGCGGCCGCGATCATCCTGCTCGTCATCACCGTGGCGGCGTTCCCGGGCTGGTTCACCTCGGTCCACCCGCGCTTCGACTGCGTGCTGGCCAAGTCGCTCTCGGGCCCCGAGCCCGGGCACCCGTTCGGCTTCGACAAGCAGGGCTGCGACATCTACGCGCGGACGATCTACGGCGCGCGGGCGTCCGTCCTCGTGGGCGTCATGTCGACGGCGATGGTCGTGATCCTCGGCACGATCATGGGGTCGGTCGCCGGGTACTACGCCGGCTGGTTCGACGTCGTCCTGTCGCGCATCACCGACATCTTCTTCGCGATCCCGCTGGTGCTGGCCGCCATCGTCATCATGTCGATCACCACCAACCGGACCAGCTTCACAGTCGCCCTGGTGCTCGCGACGTTCGGGTGGACGTCGATCGCCCGCATCACGCGCGGCACCGTGATGTCCGTGAAGAACAACGAGTTCGTCACCGCCGCCCGCTCGCTGGGCATGGGGCGGGGCCGGATCCTGCTGCGCCACGTGCTGCCCAACTCGGCGGCGCCGATCATCGTGTACGCCACGGTCGCACTGGGCACGTTCATCGTCGCCGAGGCGACGCTGAGCTTCCTCGGCATCGGGCTGCCGCCCAGCACCGTGTCGTGGGGCGGGGACATCTCCCAGGCCCAGCGGGCGATCCGCCAGGCGCCGGAGATCCTCTTCTACCCGGCCGGCGGCCTGGCCCTCACGGTGCTCGGCTTCATCATGATGGGCGACGTCGTGCGCGACGCCCTCGACCCGAAGGCACGGAAGCGATGACAACTCAGTTCCCAGTGACGAACGGCGACCAGCCGATCGGTGAGGGCGCCGGCCGCAGCTACGAGGCGGGGACCGACAAGCCCCTGCTCGAGATCAGCGACCTCGAGGTGTCGTTCACCACCGCCGAGGGCGTGGTGCACGCCGTCCGGGGCGCGGACATCACCGTCTACCCCGGACAGTCCGTCGCGATCGTCGGCGAGTCGGGCTCCGGCAAGTCGACGACGGCGCACGCCGTGATCGACCTGCTGCCCGGCACCGGCAAGGTGACCGGCGGCAGCATCAAGTTCGACGGCCGCGAGATCGTGGGCCTGCCGCGCACGGAGATCGAGGCGATGCGCGGTCGCGACATCGGCCTCGTCCCGCAGGACCCGATGTCCAACCTCAACCCGGTGTGGCGCATCGGCACCCAGATCGACGAGGCCCTGCGGGCCAACGGCTTCGAGGGCGGCAAGCGGGAGCGCAAGGAGCGCGTCGCCGGCCTGCTCCAGGAGGCCGGCCTGCCCGACGCGGAGCGCCGGGCGCGCCAGTTCCCGCACGAGTTCTCCGGCGGCATGCGCCAGCGCTCGCTCATCGCGATCGGGCTCGCCTCGCGGCCGAAGCTCCTCATCGCGGACGAGCCGACGTCGGCGCTCGACGTCACCGTGCAGCGGCAGATCCTCGACCACCTCGACGTGCTCACGAACGAGCTCGGCACGGCCGTGCTGTTCATCACGCACGACCTGGGCCTGGCCGCCGAGCGCGCCGAGCACCTCGTGGTGATGTTCAAGGGCCGGGTCGTGGAGTCGGGCCCCGCGCGGCAGATCCTCGCCGACCCGCAGCACCCGTACACCAAGCGCCTCGTCGCGTCGGCGCCCTCGCTCGCGTCGCGCCGCATCCAGGTGGCGCACGAGCAGGGCGAGGAGTCCGACGAGCTGCTGGCACCCGACCTCGACGCGACGGTGCCGCGCGCCGGCTCGAAGGCGGCGCAGCCCGACATCGTCGTTGCGAAGAACCTCACGAAGGTCTTCAACATCCGCGGCGGGCGCCCGGGAGCCTCCACGGACTTCAAGGCCGTCGACGACGTGAGCTTCACGCTCAAGCGCGGACACACGCTCGCGCTCGTGGGCGAGTCGGGCTCCGGCAAGTCCACGGCGGCGAACATGGTGCTCGGCCTGCTCGAGCCGACGTCGGGCGTCGTCGAGTTCGACGGCACGGACATCGCGTCGCTGTCGCCCAAGGCGGCGTTCGCGTTCCGGCGGCGCATCCAGCCGGTGTTCCAGAACCCGTACGGCTCGCTCGACCCGACGTTCTCCATCTACCGGTCGATCGAGGAGCCCCTGGCCCTGCACCGGGTCGGCGGCAAGAAGGAGCGCGAGAAGCGCGTCCGCGAGCTGCTCGACATGGTGGCGCTGCCCCAGTCGGCGATGCGCCGCTTCCCGAACGAGCTCTCGGGCGGGCAGCGCCAGCGCATCGCCATCGCGCGGGCGCTCGCCCTGCGGCCCGAGGTCGTCGTGCTCGACGAGGCGGTCTCGGCCCTGGACGTGCTCGTCCAGGCGCAGATCCTCGAGCTGCTCGGGAACCTCCAGGAGGAGCTCGGCCTGTCGTATCTGTTCATCACGCACGACCTCGCGGTGGTGCGGCAGATCGCCGACTCGGTGGTCGTGATGCAGACGGGCAAGGTGGTCGAGCAGGCCACCACCGACGAGGTGTTCGACAACCCGCGCGAGCAGTACACGCGCGACCTGCTCGCCGCGATCCCCGGAGCCGGCCTAGAGGGCGCCGCGATCGCGGGCTGACGCGCGTTCCGCCGACGAGGGCCCCCGCACGACGAGGTCGTGCGGGGGCTCTGTCGTTCCGCTTGCCGGCTTCCGGGCCTGGCATCAGGGTGAGGGCATGACACGGGCATCGACGCTGGCCCGGGGCGTCTTCTACCCCGCGGCCGGCATCATTCTTCTCTTCGTCCTGCTCGCCGTCTTCGCGACGGACGCCACGACGAACGTGATGGACATCCTCCAGACGGAGGTCATCGGCGCGTTCGGCTGGTACTACGTGCTGCTGGTCGCCGCCTTCGTCATCTTCGCGGTCTGGATGGGCCTGAGCCGGTTCGGCGACATCGTGCTGGGCCCTGACGACGAGGAGCCCGACTTCAAGCTCCCCGTGTGGTTCTCGATGCTGTTCGCCACCGGCATGGGTATCGGCCTCGTCTACTTCGGGGTGTCCGAGCCGCTGTCGCACTTCGTCGACCCGAAGCCGGGCGTGACCGGCGACGACGCCAGCCTCGCCCAGGCGGCGATCTCCCAGACGTACGTGCACTGGGGTTTCCACGCGTGGGCCATCTACGTCGTCGCGGGCCTCGCGCTGGCGTACGCGATCCATCGCAAGGGCCGCCCCGTGTCGATCCGGTGGGCGCTCGAACCGCTCCTCGGCGACCGGGTGAAGGGTTGGCTGGGCAACGCCATCGACGTCGTGGCGATCATCGGCACCGTCTTCGGCGTCGCGACCTCCCTCGGCCTGGGCGTGCTGCAGGTGGCGAACGGGCTGGGCTACCTGGAGGTCGTCGAACCCGGCATCGCGCTCGAGCTCGGCCTGATCGCGGCGATCACGGCGCTCGCGACGCTGTCGGTGGCGTCGGGCTTGTCCAAGGGGATCAAGTGGCTGTCCAACGGCAACATGGTGCTCGCGGGCGTCGTGCTGGTGGTCGTGCTGATCCTCGGCCCGACGTTGTTCATCCTGCGCAGCTGGGTGCAGTCGTTCGGGTACTACTTCGCGAACGTCATCCAGATGACGTTCGACACCCTGGCGTTCCGGGGCGACGAGGGCCTGGCCTGGGAGTCGAGCTGGACGATCTTCTACTGGGGCTGGTGGATCTCCTGGGCGCCCTTCGTGGGCGTCTTCATCGCCCGCATCTCGCGCGGACGCACCGTGCGGGAGTTCGTGCTCGGCACGCTGGCCGTGCCGATGGCGGTCGCGACCATCTGGTTCAGCGTCTTCGGGGGAGCGGGGCTGCACCAGGAGATGACGCAGCCGGGCAGCATGCTCGACCCGGCCACGGGCGAGGTGAACACCGACACCGCGATGTTCCAGCTCTTCGACAGCCTGCCCGGTCCCGGGGCGTGGCTGTCCTTGGCGGGGATCGTGCTGGTCGTGGTCTTCTTCGTCACGTCGTCCGACTCCGGGTCGTTCGTGGTGGACATGCTCGCCAACGGCGGCGACCCGAACCCGCCGCTGTGGAGCCGCCTGTTCTGGGCGATCCTCGAGGGGCTGGTCGCGGCGGCGCTGCTGCTGGCCGGGGGGCTGGTGGCCCTGCAGACGGCTGCCATCCTCATCGCCCTGCCCTTCTCCCTGGTGCTCATCGGCATGGCCGTGTCGATCGTCAAGGAGCTGAGCGTGGAGCACCGGCAGATCGTGCGCGCCGAGCGGCGCGCCCGGCGGGCGGAGCTCACCGAGCAGGTGACGGAGAAGGTGGCGTCCACGCTCGCGGGCCGCTGGGAGAACGTGCTGCCGGCCGCACCGGGCGCCCTCAGGCTGCGCGTCCCGCGTCGCCGGGACGTCAAGGGACCGCCGGGGCCGGCACCGGGCCGGCCGGGGTCGGGGACGGTGCCCGCGGACGACGCGGACGAGGAGTCTGGACGGGGCGGGTAAGATAGCGGCGGCCCGATTGACGGGTCGCCTCCCCACCCCAGGAAATGAGACCTGTAGATGTCTGTGCGCTCCGACCTGCGCAACGTGGCGATCGTCGCCCACGTCGACCACGGCAAGACGACCCTCGTGGACGCCATGCTGCGCCAGGCAGGCGCCTTCTCCGCCCACCAGCACGTCGACGACCGCGTGATGGACTCCGGTGACCTGGAGCGTGAGAAGGGCATCACCATCCTCGCCAAGAACACCGCGGTCCGGTACGCCGGTCCCTCCGCGGCGGAGGCGGGCGAGCCCGGCGGCATCACGATCAACGTCATCGACACGCCCGGCCACGCCGACTTCGGCGGCGAGGTCGAGCGCGGCCTGTCGATGGTGGACGGGGTCGTGCTGCTGGTTGACGCCTCGGAGGGGCCGCTGCCCCAGACCCGCTTCGTGCTGCGCAAGGCGCTGGCCGCGAAGCTGCCGGTGATCGTCGTCGTGAACAAGGTGGACCGCCCCGACGCCCGCATCACCGAGGTCGTGGGGGAGACCACCGACCTGCTGCTCGGCCTCGCGAGCGACCTGTCCGACGAGGTGCCCGACCTCGACCTCGACGCGATCCTCGACGTGCCCGTCGTCTACGCGTCGGCCAAGGCCGGCCGCGCGTCGATCGACCAGCCCGCCGACGGCGCGCTGCCCGCGAACGAGGACCTCGAGCCGCTGTTCGCCACCATCCTCGAGAAGATCCCGGCGCCGACGTACGACGCCGACATGCCGCTGCAGGCGCACGTCACCAACCTCGACGCCTCGCCGTTCCTCGGCCGCCTCGCGCTGCTGCGCATCTTCAACGGCACCCTGCGCAAGGGGCAGACGGTCGCGTGGGCCCGCCACGACGGCACCCTCACCAGCGTGCGCATCACCGAGCTGCTCGAGACCAAGGCGCTCGACCGCGTGCCCACCGAGTCCGCCGGCCCGGGCGAGATCGTGGCCGTCGCGGGCATCGCCGACATCATGATCGGCGAGACCCTCACCGACGTCGACGACCCGCGCCCGCTGCCGCTCATCACGGTCGACGACCCGGCGATCTCGATGACGATCGGCATCAACACCTCGCCGCTGGCGGGCAAGGGCGGCAAGGGCCACAAGGTCACGGCGCGCCAGGTCAAGGACCGCCTCGACGCCGAGCTCATCGGCAACGTCTCCCTCAAGGTGCTCCCCACCGAGCGCCCGGACGCCTGGGAGGTGCAGGGGCGCGGCGAGCTGGCCCTGGCCATCCTCGTCGAGCAGATGCGGCGCGAGGGCTTCGAGCTCACCGTCGGCAAGCCGCAGGTCGTCACCAGGACCATCGACGGCAAGCGGCACGAGCCGATGGAGCGCATGACCATCGACGTGCCGGAGGAGTACCTCGGCGCCGTCACCCAGCTGCTCGCGCAGCGCAAGGGCCGCATGGAGACCATGAGCAACCACGGCACCGGCTGGGTGCGGATGGAGTTCATGGTCCCGGCGCGCGGCCTCATCGGCTTCCGTACCCAGTTCCTCACGGAGACCCGCGGCACGGGCATCGCCGCGTCGATCTCGGAGGGCTTCGAGCCCTGGCACGGCCCCATCGAGTCCCGCAACACGGGCTCGCTGGTCGCCGACCGCGCGGGCAAGGTCACGCCCTTCGCGATGATCAACCTGCAGGAGCGCGGCACGTTCTTCGTCGACCCCACGCAGGAGGTCTACGAGGGCATGATCGTGGGCGAGAACTCCCGCAACGAGGACATGGACGTCAACATCACCAAGGAGAAGAAGCTGACGAACATGCGGTCCTCGACCGCCGACAGCTTCGAGAACCTCATCCCGCCGCGCCACCTCACGCTCGAGGAGTCCCTCGAGTTCGCGCGCGAGGACGAGTGCGTCGAGGTCACCCCCGAGGTCGTCCGCATCCGCAAGGTCGAGCTCGACGCGACGGCGCGGGCGCGGGCCACGGCCCGGGCCAAGCGCGGCTGAGGTCGCCGCTCCCGTGACCGGACCCGCGTCGCCGGCGCCCGCCGGCGGTCTGCTCGCGGTGCACGCGCACCCGGACGACGAGACCCTCGCCACGGGCGCGCTGCTCGCGACGTGGGCCGCCGCGGGCCGGCCCGTCACGGTGGTGACCTGCACCCGCGGGGAGCGTGGCGAGGTCATCGACACGCCCTCGCACCCCACGGGCCTCGGGCACCTCGAGGGGGACGGCCCGGCGCTCGCCGCGCACCGCGAGACCGAGGTGGCGGCCGCCCTGGCGGCGCTCGGCGGTCGACCGGGGGCCGTGGGCCACGCGTTCCTCGACGACCTCGAGGCGCCCGGGACGCCCGCCGGCGTGCGGTTCGAGGACTCGGGCATGGCGTGGGTCGCCCCCGGGATCGCGGGGCCGGCCGACGACGCCCCCGCCACCGCGTTCGCCCGCGTCCCGCTCGACGTCGCGGCCGTGCGGCTGGCCGCACTCGTGCGCGAGGTGCAGCCGGCGGTCGTCGCGACCTACGAGGAGCGCGGCGGGTACGGGCACCCGGACCACGTGCGGACCCACGAGGTCGTGGTGCGGGCGATCCGGCTCGCCGCGGACCCGGGGGCCGCGGTGCCCGGGGAGGCCTGGGCGGACGCCGAGCTCTGGCAGGCGGTCACGCCGTCCGCCGCGCTGCGCGCGGGCCGTCGCGCGCTCGCCGCGAGCCCGCAGGCCGGCGAGCTGGCCGCCCGCGCCGGGCTGACGTTCCCCGACCCAGACGCGCCCCTGCCCCCGCTGGCGCGTCACGACGCCGAGCTGGCCGACCACGATGCCGTCCGCGAGGTCGACGTCGCGCCGGTGCTCGACCGGGTGCTGGCCGCCATGCGCGCGCACGCCACGCAGGTGCAGCACGCCACCGCGGCGCCTCCCGGGCCGGGGGACGCGGGCGTCCTCGGCTGGTACTCCCTGAGCAACGGCGTGCTCGCCCCCGTCCTGCCGCAGGAGTGCTACCTCGTGTCGCGGCACGCCGGGCGCCGGTAGGCTCGCCGCGATGTCCACGCCCGAGCCCCCGCGTCCTTCTGGGCTGACCCGCGCCCCGGCCCGCCCCGGCCGGTGGTGGCGGTCGGCCGCCCGCGCCCTGCTCGCCGTGGTGCTCGGGGCCGTGATCGGGGTGCTCGGCACCGTCGCGCACCGCACGCAGTGGGACGACCTGCCGGTGGGCGTCGTCCTCGCCCTCGCGATCACGCTGTCCACGGCGGTGCTGTGCCGGGCGTGGGCGGGCGTGGGCCCGCTGCTCGCCGCCGGCGTCGGCTGGGTGGTGGCGGTGCAGGTGCTGTCCGTGGCCGGCCCGGGCGGGGACGTGCTGGTGCCGGCCCAGGCCGTCGGGCTGGTGTGGACCTACGGGGGTCTCGCCATGTTCGCCGTCGCCGCCTTCCTCCCGCGGTCGTGGTTCGCCGACCACGCGCGCTGATCCCGTGCGCCGACCATGCACGTGGCCGGGCTTGTGAGCGTCCGGTGCCCGCCGCGGAGCAGCGCGTGACGAACCTGTGCGGACCGGCGTCCGATTTGGCGTTTTCACCCGGAATGACACCGGGCCGGCAGGTGACCTCCGAGTAGGATCCTCCAGGCGGGCCCGCCCCGCGTCACCTGTCCTTCCCGGGGCTTCGTCCCCGCCTCCTCCACCCCTGACGGAGCCTGCATGGGTCACCCGACCGAGCACGATCCGGACCTCGACACGACAGCATCTGCCGAGCAGCCTGCCGCTGGCGGGCCCTCCGCGGAGGAGCCCGCGACGGACCAGCCTGCCGCGGAGCAGCCCGCGACGGACCAGCCTGCCGCGGAGCAGCCCGCGACGGACCAGCCTGTCGCGGAGCAGGCCGCGACGGAGCCGGCGGCCGCCGAGCAGCCTGCTCCCGCGCAGTCGCCCGCCGAGCAGGCGGCCGCCGAGCAGGGCGAGGAGCCGGACGTGCCGTACGAGCCGCGGGTGCGCCTCTACGAGCAGCAGGTCATCGCGACGGTCCCGGCGCCTCCGTCGGGCCCACCCACGCAGGCGCTGCCCGCGGTCGGGGCGTCGGAGCCCGCGCCTTCCGGTGACCCGGCCGCGCCCCCGCCCGCCGGCCCGGGCTCTCCGCTCGACGGCCTCGCCGGCGACGGCGCGCCCAGTCGCGCGCCCCAGGTCGCCCTGTGGGCCGGCGCCGGGCTCGTCGTCCTCGCCGGGCTCTACGCGGGCGCGCAGTGGGCCGTCGCGGACACGGTGCCGAAGGGCACGACCGTCGCGGGCGTCGAGATCGGCGGCATGGACGCCGGTGCCGCCGTGGCCGCGCTCGACGACGGGCTGGGGCCGCGCGCCACCGAGCCCGTCGAGGTCCGGGCGGGCGAGGCGTCCAGCACCGTGGACCCGGCCGACGCCGGGCTCGCGTTCGACGCGCAGGACACGGTCGACGGCCTCACCGGGTTCACCCTGAGCCCCACGCGGCTGTGGGAGCACGTCGTCGGCGGGGACGAGGTCCCCCCGGTCGTGGAGGTCTCGCGACCGACGCTCACGGACGCGATCGCGGGGCTCGAGGAGACCCTCAAGGTCGAGCCGGTCGACGGCACGGTCGGGTTCACGAAGGGCGAGCCGGTCGCGACCGAGGCGGTCGAGGGGTCCCGCGTGCTGGTGGAGGACGCGGTCGACGTCGTCGCGGACGCCTGGCTCGTCGCGTCCGGCCCGGTCGACCTGCCCACCGAGGTCGTGGAGCCGGCGGTCACGCAGGCCGAGACCGACGCCGCGCTGGAGCAGGCGCGGCAGGTGGTGAGCGGACCCGTCATGGTCGACGTCGGGAAGCAGACCGCCGAGCTGACGCCGAAGGTGCTCGCGCGCGCGACGTCGTTCAAGAACTCCGACGGCGAGCTGGAGGCCCGGTTCGACGGCGAGAAGCTGGTCTCCGCCGTCGTGGACGACACCGACGACCTGCTCACCGAGCCGGACGACGCCCACTTCGTGTTCTCCGGGGGCAAGCCCGTCGTCGAGGGTGGCGAGCAGGGCACGACGCTCGACCCGGACGACACCGCGTCCGCGGTCGGCGACGCCGCCCTGTCCGGGGACCGTACCGTCGAGCTGAAGCTGGTCGAGCGCGGGCCGGAGCGCACCAAGGAGGCCCTCGAGGACAT
>Ga0180221_1001400_pt1 | contig 16143 bp, 14 predicted proteins | sample eDN5th37CKraftMG_FD_151339 | JGI IMG/M metagenome (GOLD analysis project Ga0180221, IMG submission 151339) | Enriched Miracle-Growth compost microbial communities from Emeryville, California, USA - eDNA 5th pass 37_C Kraft MG (version 2) (version 2) ...
CGAGCCGCCGCCGGTCGCGACACCGGCGCCGGTGCCGCTGCTGCCGCCCGCCTTCCCGCCGCAGGATATCGTCGGCCGCTGGGGCCTTGCCGCCTATCACAAGGAAGAGGACCGCGCCCGCACCGAGGCCGCCGCCGCCAACCAGTGCCGGCAGCCCTACGTCATTTCGCTCGGCCCGACCGGCGGCGTGATGATGCATCTCGCCGACCAGGCGACGCCGGAGGAATTGCGCCTCAAGGGCGCGCCGGGCGGCAAGACCTATATCGGCCCGGACGGCGAGCCCGGCGGCATGCAGGACCGCGAGGTGGTGTCCTTCACCGGCCGCGTGCTGACGCTGCGCTGGATCGATCCGGAAGTGCAGGGCCGCTACGGCACCATGGTCTATGTCCGCTGCGCGCCGGAAGGCCAGAAGCGTCCGCCGGCCAAGAAGAAGCCGGCCGCCAAGCCGAAGCCGAAGACTTAAAAGCCGGCGCCAGACGGGCGCGACGGCCTCATGCGACATTTGCAACGCGGCCGCCGCCGGCCGCGTGCTAAAGCATGAGCCGGGATGCGCTTCTCAATGACGACGGCACGAGACTTCGTTGACGGCGCTCTATACGGACCCTGGCGCGCCGTCCTCGTGCTCGGCGTCACGCAGATCGTCAGCTGGGGCTGCATCTATTACACGCCGGTGCTGATCGTGCCGCTGATCGCGGCCGACCGCGGCTGGTCGATCGCCTTCGGCATGGGCGGCTTTTCCGCCGGGCTGCTGACCGCCGGCCTGGTGCTGCCTTATGTCGGACGAACGATCGACCGCCTCGGCGGTCACGTCGTCATGACGGCGGGCTCGCTCGTCGGCGCGCTCGGCCTCGTGCTGATCGTCCATGTCACCGGCCCGGTCGGCTATGTCGCGGTCTGGGCGGTGCTCGGCGTGGCGATGGCCGCGAGCCTCTATGACGCCGCCTTCGGGACGCTCGGCCGTGTCTTCGGCGCGGCGGCGCGGCGGCCGATCACCGCGCTGACGCTCGCCGGGGGCTTCGCCTCGACCGTGAGCTGGCCGGTGACGCATGCGCTGCTCGAGCGGTTCGACTGGCACGCCACCTATCTGATCTATGCCGGCGTGCTCGCCTTCGTGGCGGCGCCGCTGCACGCCTTCGTCCTGCCGCGCAGCCGTGCGGCGTCCGACACGCAACGGGCGGCCAACGGCGATGCGGCGCCGGCGCGCATCCTGCCGCCGAAGGGACTGGTCTTCGTCCTCGTCGCCGCCGGCTTCACGGCTTACGCCTTCGTACCGTCGGGCCTCGCCGCGCATCTGCTGGCGATCTTCGACCGCGCCGGCATCGAGCCGTCAACGGTGGTGTGGATCGGCGCGCTGTTCGGCCCGGCGCAGGTCGGCGCGCGGCTGATCGAGTTCGCCGTCGTGCGCGACGTGCATCCCTTGTGGATCATGCGCTTCGCGCTCGCCGTGCTGCTCGTCGCGTTCGTGGGCCTGGCGCTGCTCGGCGTTTCGCCGGCGACCGCGGCGGTGTTCGCACTGATGTTCGGCGGCGCCAACGGGCTCGTCACGATCTCGCGCGGCGCGGTGCCGCTCGCGCTGTTCGGCGCGGCCGGCTACGGCCATCTGCTCGGCCGGCTGGCCGGACCCTTTTTGCTGATGCAGGCGGCCGCGCCGCTGCTGATGGCGCTGGTCATCGAGCGCGTCTCCGACGCCGCCGCGATGGCACTCACCGCCGGTTTCGCGGTCGTGGCGCTCGTCTGTTTTGTCGCGATCCGGAAGCCGACAGCGTCGGCTTAGGCGCAGCCGAACATCGTGTCGATGTCGCGCTGGTCGACATGGCCGTGGTCGCCGTCGAGCTTCGGGCCGTTGGCGAGCGCGCGGCCGAGCGGACGGTGATCCGGTGCGGTCCGCGGTTCGGAAGTTCTGACGTTGCCCCAGATCTCGCTCATGCGCGCGACATGGCCCTCGACGAATTTCAGCGTGTCGATTGCCTTGCCGATGTGCTGGCCGGACAGATCCTGGAAATTGCAGGCTTCGTAGATGCGCACGATCTGGTCGACGATGTCCTGCGATAGGCCGCGATTGTAATCGTTCTTCAATGTCGCGTGCAGGGCGCGGGCGCTCTCGTCGATCGTCTCCGCCGCCTTGAGAATGGTTTGGGTCGCCTTCTCCATGCCGGCAACTGCGGAGGCAAGCTCGTGGCGCGCGCGCGCGATACGGGAATCCTCGCCTGGCGCACCGTTCAAGGCGGACAGTTCGCGCTTGCTGCTGTCGATGGCGCGATTGATCATCTCGATGTCGTGCTTGACGCCCGACGCTGCGTCATGATCCGGCGCGGCTAGCGGCGACGGGCGCGCCGGCGAGCGTTCGGGACGCACTGCGCTGCGCCGCGTCAGCGTGTTCGCCGCGCCGGGCGAGGGGCGCTCCGTCATCATCTGCTCGATCCGGAAAACAGTCTTCTGCACGCGCAGGCTCCGCCGGTTGATCAGCATGTCTAATCCGTTGCCGATTAACGCGGCGTTTCGCGCAAGACATTCACGCGGCGTTTACCATGCGGCGCGCGCCTTTACCGGCTGTTAGGCCTATTGCGACGATAGCCGCCGCCACGCCGCGCCGCGGCCGCGCAATGCCTGCAATTTTACCAATCGGTGGCTTTTTCTGCTCACCATGCCAGGCGTGAGTGAATTCAGGTGCTGCCGATGATCCGCTTTGTGTCTGTTGCCGTCGCGGCGACGGTCTTCTCCATCTCCGCAGCCGGTGCGCAGGTCTATGTCGTGCCGCAAGGGCAGCAAGGCCAATACGCGCAGCCCGCGCCGCCGCGCATGGTCGTGGTGGCGCCGGCGCCGCAGCAGCGCGGCGAGATGGGCGGTGGCTTCATCGAATTCCTGTTCGGCGAGCGCGGGCCGCAGCCGGCGGTGGTGCCGCCGCAGCAGAGCTATCAGCCGGTCTATCTGGCCACCGCGCCGGCGGCGCAGGACCCGAGCTACGCGCCGCCACGCATGGCGGTGCCGATCGATCCGAAATATCTGCCGCAGGACGTCGCCTATCAGAGCGGCGAGGAAGCCGGCACCATCATCATCGATACGCCGAACCGTTTTCTCTATCTCGTCGAGGGCAACGGCCGCGCGCGGCGCTACGGCATCGGCGTCGGTCGCCCGGGCTTCACCTGGTCGGGCACGCATACCGTCACCGCCAAGCGCGAGTGGCCGGACTGGACGCCGCCGGAGGAGATGCTGCAGCGGCAGCCCTATCTGCCGCGCCACATGGAAGGCGGGCCGAACAATCCGCTCGGCGCGCGCGCGCTCTATCTCGGCTCGACGCTCTATCGCATCCACGGCTCCAACGAGCCGTGGACGATCGGGCAGATGGTGTCGTCCGGCTGCATCCGCATGCGCAACGAGGACGTCATCGACCTCTACGGCCGCGTTAAGGTCGGCACCAAGGTCGTCGTGATCTAGCGGCCATTGTCATTCCGGACGCCACACGCAAGTCGGCCAATATCAACTCTTATTGGCCGACTTGCGCATCATTGAATGCCGATCTCGGGCAAGCCCGAGATCGGTGTGGCGATCCGGAATCCAGAAACGCGAAGACAGTCGATTGTTCTGGATTCCGGGTTCACGCCGGAGCCCGCCATCGGGCCGCGCTTTCGCGCGGACCCGTTGGGCGTGCCCCGGAATGACAGCAATAACTTTTTCAGCGCTCCTCTAAAGATCGCCGCCGAGATCGCTGTCGAAGTCGGCATCGTCGCCGTCATAGTCCGACGCGCTGTCGTCATTGTTGTCGCCATCGTTGCTGTCGAACAGACTGGCGTGACGCGCCTCGCCGCTGCGATCGCCTCCGACATCGCCGAGCCCGGCGTCGCGGGCGAGATCGCTGCCCGAGGCCTGCTGGTCCCACGGCGAGGCACGATCGGTCTGCGGCTGTCCGGCGAAGGCTTGGCCATGCGCGCCGCCGCCCAGCAGCGAGCCGATCATGTTGGCCATCATCATGCCGCCGACCACGCCGACGGCGGACGCCGCCGCGGTGCCGAGGAACGAGCCGCCGCCGATGCCGGCTCCGATGCCACCGGGCGCGGGCGCGGCGTTCTGCGTCGGCTCGCGCCAGCGGCTGTCGCCATCGAGGTTTTGCCGCACGCTCGGCACCGACGTTCCGCCGGAGCGGCCGCCGAACAGCGCATCGCGCATCTGGTCGAGGAAGCCGCCGTTCTGCTGGGCGCCTTCGGGTTCGCCTTCGAGCTCGCGAAGGCGCGCGTCGGCGCGGCGCAGCGCCTCGTCCTGCAGCAGCACCGTCTGCACCAGCGGATAGATCGCGTGCGGCGCGCGTTGCAGGCCCTCGGCGATGGCGCGTTCCGCATCGGCGTCGCGCGGCGTGCTTTCGAGTCGGGCGAGCTTGTCGAACAGGTCGGACACCAGTTGGCGTTCCTGCGGCGTCATGGACTCCTCCCAAAATCCCAAAATCGCAACGGGCTCGTTGCGCCGATCAGGATGTGGGGGAGGGCGTCGCGCTTTTCCAGCGGTCAGGCCAGCGCGATATTTTTATCCGCCAGCGCCTGCGGGAAAGCCTCCGCCATGAAATAGGCATATTCGCGCTCCCGCAGCGCGGTCAGCGGGTCGAGCCGTCGCAACTCGGCATCGACGAAGCCGGGATGGCACATGACGAGGCCGCCGTCCGGCAGGCTGTCGAGGAAGCGCGGGAACAGCGCGGCGAAATCGACGTCGCCGTCGAAGTCGTAGGTGCCGGCGAAGGCGGTGTTGGTGGCGATGCCGGCCCGCGCGGCGCGGCGGCGGAACGTCGCGCTCAGGATATCGAGCACCAAGCCCTTGCGGTCGGCGATGCGCGCGGCCCACGAGCCGGCGCGGCCGCACTGGCGCACCGAGGCGTGCGGCGCGGCTTCGGCGATGGCCGCCAGCACCGCGTCGCGGACCTGCGGGAACAGATGCACATGCTGGTGGCCGTCGACATGATCCGGCGGGCGGCCGAACGCCGTCCGGAACGCCGCGAGTTGCGCCCGCGCTTCGGCGGCAAGGGCGGCGCCGTCGAGACGCCGCATCAACGCGGCGAGGAGCATGGCTTTGAGCGCCTTGAAGGGCTGCCCGGTGGTCATGGCGGTAAACGGCGCGGTCAGCGTCAGGTGAAGCCCGACCGAGATGGTCGGCCGGCGCTGCTTGATCGCCGCGAGCGCGGCGATCGCCCCGGCGTCGAGGCTCTTCGGCAGCATCATCACCGAGGTCGCATCGATGCGGCCGGCATCGAGCAGATCGAGGATGGCGCGGTTGACGCCCGGCGCGATGCCGTAATCGTCGGCGCAGATGCGGATGGTGCGGAGCGGCGTCACGCGCACGCGCTCACGGCTCGGCGCGCGCCGGCGTCTTCGCTTTGGCGTCGGCCTCCGCCTGCTTCAGGCTGCGCTCGGCGATGAAATAGTTCGGCCGGCCTTTCAGCTCGGCGAGAATCTTGCCGATATATTCGCCGAGCACGCCGATCATGATGAGCTGGACGCCGCCGAGCACCATGGCGCTGACGATCAGCGACGGGTAGCCCGCGACGTCGCGGCCGAACATCAGCGTCTCGATCAGGATCTCGACGCCGAACAGCAGGGCAATGGTCGCGAAGGCGAAACCGAGCACGCTGGCGACGCGCAGCGGCGCGACCGAGAAGGACGTGAGGCCGTCGATCGACAGGCCGACCAGCCCGCGCAGGTCCCAGGTCGTCTGGCCATGGGCGCGCGGCGCCGGCTCGTAATCGACCCGCACCTGCCGGTAGCCGATCCAGCTTGCGAGACCTTTGAAAAAGCGGGTGCGCTCGGGGAGCTGGCGCAGCGCCGTGACCGCGCGCGGCGACAGCAGGCGGAAGTCACCGGCGTCCTCGGGGATTTGCTGATGCGCGCCGAGATTGATCAGCCAGTAGAACGCATGCACCAGCTTGCGTCGCGCCCAGGATTCGTTCTCGCGATGCGCCTTGGCGGTGTAGACGACGTCGTAGCCGTCATCGAGCCAGCGCGCGACCAGCGTGTCGATCAGGGCCGGCGGGTGCTGGCCGTCGCCGTCCATGAACAAAATGGCGCCGAAGCGGGCATGGTCGAGGCCGGCGAGCAGCGCCGCCTCCTTGCCGAAATTGCGCGACAGCGAAATGGCCTGGACGTCGACCGCGTTGGCCGGCAGGCCGGCCGCGATCGCGCCGGTGCCGTCGCCGCTGCCGTCGTCGACATAGACGATCTCGATGGCGAGGCCGCGCTCGGCTTTCAGCTTGCGGGCCACCTCGACCAGACGGGCATGCAGATGCGGCAGGCCGGGCGCCTCGTTATAGGCCGGCACGACGATCGACAGGCCTGCGGCCGGATCGTCGGGCGTCGCGGAGGAGGATTTCGCTGCGGGGCGGGTGGCCATCGGTCGGGTCGGTGTGGATTGTTGATGCGGCGGGGACTATAGCGTCCCGGCGTTTTTCTGTCGCGCGTCTCCCGCGCCGTGCTAAACGACGGGCCCTATGAACGCTCCCGAGACAACGTCGCCGGTGCGCCGTTTGAGCAGCGCCCTGCGCGACCGGGCCTTCATCACCAAGGCCGCCAGTTTCGGCGCCATCGGCGTCGTGAACTCGGCGGTCGATTTCGGCGTGTTCTCGTTCGGCTTCTATGTCCTGCATCTGCCGATTGTCGTCGCCAACCTGATCGCCTGGGCGGTGGCCGTGAGCGGTTCCTACGTGATGAACTCGCACATCACGTTCGCGGCGGAATCGGGGCGCCGGCTGGGCCTGAAGACCTATGCCGGCTTCGTGCTGTCGCAGGTCGCGGGCTTCCTCGCCAATACCGCGACGATCTACCTCGTCTCTTATCTGCTCACCGGGATCGTCGGCATCGACGCCGATCGCGCGGTGCTGATCGGCAAGCTGTTCGCGATCGGCGCGAGCTTCATCGTCAATTTCTCGCTGTCGCACTTCGTGGTGTTCCGCCGCCGCGGGTCGCCCGGTCAGGACGCCGCGCCGCCCTCGAGTCCGCCTTCGAGCAGCGTGTAGAGCGGGTTGTCGCGCGAGAACACGTAGTCGAGGTCGGCGACCGCGACCGCCTCCGCGCCCTTGTCGCGCAGGAAATTCGTCAGCGCATAGACCTGATCGGGCGGGCAGTGCAGCGTCAGCAGGCCCGACCAGGTCGGGCCGCCGAACGGTGTCTGCGCGCCGAACTGCCGGCGCGCGGTCTCGAGCAGCGCGGTGTCGCTGTTGGCGAGCCGCGCGCGAACCTCGCGGAAGGCGCGGGCGCGGGCCTGCGCGGCGATGCGATCGAGAATGACGCGGGCGACGCCGCGCGCCGCCTCGTTCCAGTCGGCGCCGCGCGACGCGATCAGGTTCGCCTGCGACTTCAGGATCAGGCCGTCGTCGACGATCTTCAGCGCATTGGCGGCGAGCGTCGTGCCGGTCGTGGTGATGTCGACGATCAGCTCGGCGGTGCCGGCGGCGGGCGCGCCTTCGGTCGCGCCGGAGCTTTCGACGATGCGGTAGTCGATCACGCCGTTGGCCGAGAAGAAGCCGCGCGTCAGGTTCACATATTTGGTGGCGACCCGCATCTTGCGGCCGTGATGCTGGCGGAACGCGGTCGCGACGTCGTCGACATCGGCCATGGTGCGCACGTCGATCCAGGCCTGCGGCACCGCGACGACGACATTGGCGAAGCCGAAGCCGAGCCCCTGGATGAACAGGACGCGCCGGTCGGCGTCCGGGATTATCTCGCGGATCAGGTCCTCGCCGGTCACGCCCATGTGCACCGTGCCCTGCGCGAGCTGGCTGGTGATCTCGGACGCCGAGAGATAGGCGACCTCGACGCCGTCGAGCCCGGCGATGGCGCCGCGATAGTCGCGCGCGCCGCGCGGCTTGACGAGATTGAGGCCGGAGCGCGCGAAGAACGCCTCGGCGTTCTCCTGCAGGCGGCCCTTGGCGGGCACGGCGAGAACGAACGGTGCGCTCATGTCGCAACTCCTGCCGCGCCGCCATAGACCGCGAGGCGTTCGATCCAGATCGACAGGCCGATGGCCGGGATCGGCTCGGCGCTGCCGAGCCGGGTCAGCAGGCCGTCGTAGCGGCCGCCGGCGACCAGCGGATCGCCCTCGCGGGCGGCGTCGGTCAATTCGAACACGAAGCCGGTGTAGTAGTCGAAGCCGCGGCCGAACGCGCTCGAGAAGCGCACGCGGGAGAGGTCGATGCCGCGCGCCTCGATGAAGCCGGTGCGACTTTCAAAGCGCGCGATGGCGGCGGCGAAGGCGGAGCCCGCCTCGGCGGCGAGCGCGCGCAACTGCGCGGCCGCGCCGTCGGGATCGCCGTCGATGGCGAGGAAGCGCTCGATCAGCGCGCGCACGTCGCGCGGCAGCTTGGCGCTGGCGCCGAGCGCGGCCTGCTCGAGGAAGCGGTCGGCGATCTCGGCGACCGAGCGGCCGCCGACCGCGGTGATGCCGGCGATCGAGAGGAGGTCGGTGACCAGCGCATGCGCGCCCTTCGGGTCGGAGCCGGCGAGCGCGGCGAGCACGCCCTGATATTCCGGGCGGCCGTTGGTGCCGCCGAGCACGAGGCGCTGCAGATCCTGCGCGAGATTGCCCTTGCGGTTGAAGTCCTTGGTGAGCCGCCGCTTCCACGCCGGCGCGAGCTCGAGATCGTCGATCAGCGCGTTGAACAACGCGACGTCGCCGGTCTGGATCGCGGGCGCGGGCAGGCCGTAATGCATGGTGGCGTCGAGGCCGAGCGCCAGCATCTCGGCATCGGCCGCGGCCGTGTCGGCGCGGCCGAACGACTCGATGCCGGCCTGCATGAACTCGCTCGGCTCGCCGGTGCGGTGACGGAACACCGGGCCGAGATAGCAGAAGCTCGCCGGGTGGCCGCGGTCCGCCGAGGCGAGATAGTCGCGCGAGACCGGGATGGTGAGGTCGGGCCGCAGGCACATCTCTTCGCCGCCCGGCGTCGCGGTCAGGAACATCCGCTTGCGGATGTCCTCGCCGGAGAGGTCGAGGAACGGCTCGGCCGGCTGCAGGATGGCGGGCGCGGTGCGCCGATAGCCGGCGCGCTCATAGGAGGCGAGCAGCGCCTCCGCCCGCCCGTCCGCCTGTGCCCCCGGATTTGGTCCGCCTGCGTTCATTCCCGTCCTATGACGCCCGTAAAATTCGGCTCGCTTTATCACGCGAGGATTAAGGTTTCGACCGCCAAACGCGCCTGGGATTAACGCGGCGAGGGGTCAAATCTCTGTCGTCGTTAATGTTTTTTGACCGCCCTGGCCCGCCCGGCGGGGCCGCCGGCCCCGCCGTTCTGTCCGTAACCGGGTGTCAATACAACCGTGTTTCAATGACAGGTTGTAGGAGCCCTTAAAACACGACGCCGGGCGGCGGAAGCAGGAATGTCACGGTCCGATATCCAGGCCTTCTATGCCGCGATGTGCCGGCACGATTTCGAGGCCATTGCCGAATTGCTCGACGAGGATGTCGACTGGACCATCAGCGGGCCGGTCGATGTGCTGCCCTATTGCGGCAATTTCCGCGGCAAGCAGGCCGTCACCCGGCTGCTGGAATTCAAGGTGCCGCAGACGCTCGGCGAGCGTTACATCATCCCCGACATGTTCCTGATCGAAGGCAGCCGCGGCGCGGCGCTCGGCCGGCTGGTCGCCCGCGGGCGCAACGGCCATTCGATCAGCTACCGTCTGGCGCAGTTCTTCACCATGCGCGACGGCAAGGTCGTCCATTATTGCTCGGTGCTCGACAGCTTCGACGCCGCCGAGCAGGTGATGGGCCACCGGATCGAAGTGGCGGACGCCCCGAAGCTGCTCGATCTCGACGAGGAGTTATTCGCGGTTTAGCGCCCGTAACACTCTGTCAACAATCTCGCTGTCCAATGGATCGATCGCAAGGCAAAGGCCATGCCCCAACAGACGGAACGCGAGCTCGTCGAGACGTTCTATCGCGCGGTGTGCGCGCAGGACTACGACGTGATCGAAAGCTTCCTCGCCGACGATGCCGTGTGGTCGATCGGCGGGCCGGTCGATGCGCTGCCTTATTGCGGCACCTATCGCGGCCGTGCGCGCATTCGCCAGGTGCTCGACCATAAAATCGCCGAGACGCTCGGCCGCCGCAAGATCATCGCCGACAGCTTCGTCGCGGATCGCGGCCGCGGCGCGCTGCTTGGCCGGCTGGTTGCTCACCTGACGGACGGGCAGACGATTGCCTATCGTGTCGCGCTGTTCTTCGCGATGTGCGACGGCAAGGTTCACGAAGTGCACGTGCTGCTGGACAGCTTCGACGCCGCCGAGCAGGTGATCGGCCGCCGGCTCGACGTCTCGCACGACGACGGCGAGTGGCCGCACGATTCCATCGTGCCGGTGTGATTGCTCCCGCTCATTCCCGCGACAGCGGGAATCCACTCTTATAAAAAGCTCTTAGTATTTAGCCGTGGACCCCCGCTTTCGCGGGGGTGAGCGGAGATGATTAGTTGTTAGCTGAGCGCGTGACGACTGAGGATGGCGCGGACTTCATCGACCATCGCGCTTTCGGACACCGCCTTCTGCGCTTCGGCCTGCTTCTTCAGGTGAGCGTCGCGATCCGCGGTGTCGCTCGGCGCCGCGCCCGCGATCAGGTCGCGGACGATGACGGTGCCGCCGGCCTTTTCGTCCGGCCCCTGGATGACGGCGCAAGGGGAGTGCCGCTTGTCGGCATATTTCAACTGCTGGCCGATCCCATGCTTCGGGTTGCCGAGATAGAGCTCGGCGCGGATCCCGGCGTTGCGCAGTTGCGCGACCAGCGCCTGCGAGGCCGCGACATTGTCGGCGCCGAACACGGTGACCAGCACCGGGCCGGCCGGCGGCTTTGCGTCGAGCTTGCCGATCAATGTCAGCGCGGCCTGCAGGCGGGACACGCCGATCGAGAAGCCGGTCGCCGGGCAGGGCTCGCCGCGGAAGCGCGAGACGAGACCATCGTAACGTCCGCCGCCGCCGACCGAGCCGAACCGCACGGGACGGCCTTTCTCGTCTTTCGTCTCGAGCAACAGCTCAACCTCGTAGACCGGGCCGGTGTAATATTCGAGGCCGCGGACGACGGAAGTATCAATTTTAATTCTGTCCGAACCGTATCCAGCCGCACTGACGAACTTGGCAATATCTTCTAGTTCTGCGACGCCTCGTTGGCCGGTCTCGCTTTTTGCAAGATAGATATCAGCTGCAGCGATAGTCTCTTTCCAGTCGCTGCGCTGCTCGACGACGCCGAGGACAATTTGTGCGTCGGCCGCACTCAATCCTGCGCCTTTGGTGTAGTCACCGGATTCATCTTTCCGGCCTTCTCCCAACAATTCCATCACGCCAGTCACGCCGAGGCGATCCAGTTTGTCGATTGCGCGCATTACCGTTAGTCGCTTGCCCGCCTGATCTGCGCCGCCAAGCCCGATGGCCTCCATCACGCCATCCAGCACTTTCCGGTTATTCACCTTCACGACATACTGACCGCGCTGGATGCCAAGCGCCTCCATGGTATCGGCGGCGAGCATGCACATCTCGGCGTCGGCGGCCATCGTCGGTGCGCCAACCGTGTCGGCGTCGAATTGCATGAACTGGCGGAAGCGGCCCGGGCCGGGCTTCTCGTTGCGGAACACGAAGCCCTGCCGGTAGCTGCGATAGGGCAGCGCGAGGTTCTGGAAATTCTCCGCGACATAGCGGGCGAGCGGCGCGGTGAGGTCGTAGCGTAGCGAGAGCCACTGCTCGTCGTCGTCCTGGAACGAGAACACGCCTTCGTTGGGCCGGTCCTGGTCGGGCAGGAACTTGCCGAGCGCGTCGGTGTATTCGATCGCCGGCGTCTCGAGCGCCTCGAAGCCGTAGCGCTCGAACTGCGTGCGGATGGTCTCGACCATCGCCCGCGTGCGGCTGAGTTCCCCGGCGGTGCGATCCTCGAGGCCGCGTGGCCGGCGGGCCTTCAGTTTCTGCGGCTTTTTGGCGGGTTTGTCGGACATTTGTGGGCTTACATACCAGACATGGGTTCTACAGCAATGTCGTTCAATTCCGTCATGGCCGGGCTTGTCCCGGCCATCCACGCCTTTATGACTATCAAGGCTTTAAGGAAGACGTGGATGCCCGGGGGGCCCGGGCATGACAGTCAAAGGTTTGCCGCCATGCCAGCATCGAGAGCCAGCGCCCGCGCCACCGTCCCCAACGACCTCGAGCCGTACTGGGTGCCGTTCACGCCGAACCGCGCCTTCAAGAAGCGCCCCCGGCTGATCGCCGCGGCCAAGGACATGCATTACGTGACGGCCGATGGCCGCACGGTGCTCGACGGCGCGGCGGGCCTGTGGTGCACCAATGCCGGTCACAACCGCGCGCCGATCGTCGCCGCGATCCAGGCCCAGGCCGCCGAGCTCGACTACGCGCCGGCCTTCCAGTTCTCCCACCCCAAGGCGTTCGAACTCGCGAGCCGCATCGCCGCGCTGGCGCCGGGCGATCTCGACCATGTGTTCTTCTGCAATTCGGGTTCGGAGGCGGTCGACACCGCGCTCAAGGTCGCGCTCGCCTATCATAATGTGCGCGGGCAGGCGTCGCGGGTGCGGCTCATCGGCCGCGAGCGCGGCTATCACGGCGTCGGCTTCGGCGGCATCGCGGTCGGCGGCATCGTCGCCAACCGCAAGCAGTTCGGCGCGCTCCTCGCCGGCGTCGATCATCTCGGCTCGACCTACAATCGCGAGCAGCAGGCTTTCTCGGTCGGCGAGCCGGAGTGGGGCGCGCATCTCGCCGACGAACTCGAACGGCTGGTCGCGCTGCATGACGCCTCGACGATCGCCGCGGTGATCGTCGAGCCGGTGGCGTGCTCGACCGGCGTGCTGGCGCCGCCGAAAGGCTATCTCAAGAAGCTGCGCGCGATCTGCGACAGGCACGGCATCCTGCTGATCTTCGACGAGGTCATCACCGGCTATGGCCGGCTTGGGTTTTCCTTCGCCGCCGAGCGCTACGGCGTGGTGCCGGACATGATCACCTTCGCCAAAGGCATCACCTCGGGCAGCGTGCCGATGGGCGGCGTGCTGGTGCGCAAGGGTGTCTACGATGCGTTCATGAAGGGACCGGAGCACGTCATCGAACTGTTCCACGGCTATACCTATTCGGCGCATCCGCTCGCCTGCGCGGCGGGCCTCGCGACGCTCGATCTCTATCGCGAGGAAGGTCTGTTCGAGCGCGCGCGCAAGCTGGAGCCGGTCTGGGCGCAGGCGGCGATGGGGCTGAAAGGCTTGCCGAACGTGCTCGACATCCGGCCGATCGGCCTGACCGTCGGCGTCGATCTCGCGCCGATGGCGGAAGGGCCCGGCAAGCGCGGCTACGCGGCGCTCGACGCCGGCTTCTTCGAGCACGAATTGATGCTGCGCGCGGTCGGCGACACGCTCGCGCTGTCGCCGCCGCTGATCGTGACCGAGGCGCAGATCGGCGAGATTTTCGACAAGGTCGCGCGCATCATCAAAACCGTGGCGTGATAGGGTCGGACGGGGCTGGGGCGATCCGCACGATGAACTTTCATTTTGTCAGCGCGCTGGCGGACGCTATCCGCAGCCGTCCGCGGACGGTCTTGGCGTGGTTCATCGGCATCCACCTCGTGCTGTGGTCGGTAGTGCCGATGCTGGTGTCCGACAATCTGCAACTCGATCTCGTCGAGGGGCTGGCGCTCGGCAAGGAATGGCAGCTCGGCTACTGGAAACACCCGCCGCTGCCGTGGTGGACCTCCGATCTCGCCTATCGTCTCACCGGCTCGATCTACTCCGTCTATGTGCTGGGTCCGCTGTCTGCGGTCACCTGTCTTTATTTCGTCTGGCGGTTCGGCCGCGTGACGGTCGGGCCGGCGACCGCGCTGGTCGCGGTGCTCGCGCTCGAGGGGCTGCACTTCGTCAACTTCTCCGCGGTGAAGTTCAGCCACGACCCGATGCAGATGCCGTTCTGGGCGCTGACCGGCTGGATCAGCTATCGCGCGCTCACGGACCGCAAGCTGCGCGACTGGATCCTCGCCGGCGTCTGCCTCGCGCTGGCGTTCTGGGCGAAATACACCGCCTTCACGCTCGGCCTCACCATCGGTCTCGTGCTGCTGTTCGACCGCGACGCACGGTCGTGCTGGCGCACCGCGGGTCCCTATGCGATGGCGGCGGCGTTCCTCGTCGTGCTGGCGCCGAACCTGTGGTGGCTGGCCGAATACGACTTCCTGCCGTTCCGCTACGTGAACATCCGCGCCGATGTCGCGCAGCACTGGTATCAGCTCATCACCTTCCAGGTCGAATGGATCGTCAGCCAGGCGTTCTTCCTGGCGCCGGTCGCGGTGCTGGTCGGCGTCTTCTATCTCGGCGGCGGCCTGCGCCGCCGCACCGACGTCGCGCCGTTCGCGCGCCGCTATCTCGCGGTGCTGGCGCTCGGCCCCTTCGTGGTGACGACGGCGATCGCGGCCTCGTTCGGCCGCATGCCGGTGTCGATGTGGGGCTTCCCGTTCTGGATCTTCGCGCCGCTCGCCTTTCTCGCCTGGTTCGAGCCGGATCTTTCCGGCCGGGTGATGCGGCGCTTCGCGGCGGTGTTCGTCGCCGTGTTCGTCGCCTATCTCGGCAGCTATGTCCTCATCGAACTCTACGAGCCGCTGGTCCATGAGCGCGCCAAGGCGAGCGATTTCCCCGGCCGCAAGCTCGCCGACCTCGTCACCCGGGAGTGGCATGCACGGACCGGCCGCAGGCTCGCCTATGTCGGCGGCACCGGCGTCGGCTTCGGGCCGGGCGAGTTCGCCGCCAACAACGTCGCGGTCTATTCGCCGGACCACCCGCGCGTCATCGCCCACGGCAATTTCGACCTCAGCCCCTGGGTCGACCCGGAGGACGTCCGCCGCAACGGCGTGGTGATCCTCTGGCAGTCGGGCAGCCCGGCCCAGCACCTGCCGGCCGATATCAAGCGGAACTTCCCGACCGCAGAGCTGCAACCGGGCCTGACCCTCCGGTCGGCATCCCGCTACGCCCACGAGCCGGTCTTCGTGGACTACGCCTTCGTGCTGCCGCAGGACGAAAAGGCCCGATAGGGCGTTTTCAGGCGAAGCGGGGCCCGGCTCGCGTGAAGAAAACGCGACAAAACCAAAGGGCGCGCGGAAACCGCCGAATCGAGGTTGCGCGGGTCGCCGCCCTTGTGAAAAGTTGCGCGGGGGAGCGCGAATCACCCTGAGAAGGGCGTTCGCGCCCGGCAGGACCGCACATGGTACGCATCAGCGCCGTGTTCATCGCCATCTGCATGGTGCTCATCGCCGGCTCGGTCGGCGCGGTGCTCTATCTCGTCGCCGGGGCGGGCGGACCGGTGTCGGCCGTCACCGCGCTGACACTCTTGACCAGCATGGCGCTCTATAATTCCGTGACCGGCCGCATGCGCGACCGGCGCGACCTCGGCGACCAGATCGCCGACCTGTCGCGCGGCACCGCCGACCTCGCCCGGCAGGTCGCGGAGATCGCGCGCCGGCTCGGCGTCGTCGAGAGCCGGCCCCAAGCCGGTTCTCATGTCGGGTCTCATGCCGCGCCGCGCGCGCGCAGCGGCCCCGACCCGCTCGCCGCCGAGATCGGCGAGCTGGGCGGGCTGGTCAAGCAGCTCGCCGAAACCGTCGCCGCGCACGACGTCGAGATCAAGCGCCGCGCCGCGCTGCAGGTCATGGCGGCCGATGCGCCCGCGACCGTTTCCGTCGCCGCTGACGATGCCGCGCCGGCCGCGCCGGCCGAGGGTCACGCCGCCGCCGACACCGCGCTGGAACTGCCGGCGGCGACCGCGGTCGCTCCGCCGGCGCCGCGCGACAGCGAGCCGCGCGACGCGATCACCGACATGATCGTGTCGGCCGTCGACGCCAACCGCATCGATCTTTATCTGCAGCCGATCGTGACGCTGCCGCAGCGCAAGGTGCGCTTCTACGAGGCGATGTCGCGGCTGCGCGCCGAGAGCGGCGACATCATGCCGGCCGCCGACTTCATCGACTTCGCCGAGGCCGCCGGCCTGATGCCGAAGATCGACAACCTGCTGCTGTTCCGCTGCGTGCAGGTGGTGCGCCGCCTGCAACTGAAGAACCGCGACGTCGGCCTGTTCTGCAACGTCAGCGCGGCGACGCTGTCGGACGCGACCTACTTCCAGCAGTTCCTCGACTTCATGGAGGCGAACCGCGCGCTCGCGCCGGCGATGATGT
>Ga0180221_1001408_pt1:5000-16067 | contig 16067 bp, 10 predicted proteins | sample eDN5th37CKraftMG_FD_151339 | JGI IMG/M metagenome (GOLD analysis project Ga0180221, IMG submission 151339) | Enriched Miracle-Growth compost microbial communities from Emeryville, California, USA - eDNA 5th pass 37_C Kraft MG (version 2) (version 2) ...
CCTGGTACCCGGCCAAGACGCCGCAGCCGATCGTCGAGCAGACGGCGAAATGGCTGAACGAGATTCTCGCGAGCCCGGAATCGAAGGAGTTCCTGCAGCACACGGCGCCGGCCGACCCGTTCCCCGGCACGCCGCAGTCCTGCTACGATTACCTCAAGGAAGACATTCCGCGCTGGGCCGAGGTGTTCACGCTGGCCAAGGTGCCGCGCTCATGACAGCGCGGCCCACAGCGCCTCGATGCGGCGGCGGAACGCGCCGGGCTTTTCGGCGAACATCCGCCGGCTCATCCGCATCGCGGCCTCGATGTGGTCGCGCTGGCGCGCCTCGATCACCGGCGTGAGGCGCGAGCGCCAGCGGGCCAGGAGCCCGCGGGGCGCCGTCAGCTTCGCCAGCACGGCGAGGTCCTGGTGCTTGCCGAGCCGCTCGCGCAGCCGCTGCGCCTCGCCGACCCAGACGTGGCCGAGCCGCGGCCACAGCGGCTCGACGAGCTCCATCTGGTAGCGGTGCACGACCACGCGGCTGCGCAGCTCGTGCAGGGTCTCGGCGCTGACGGTGGACCAGTCCGGCGGCTGGGCGCGGCGCGCGCGGCGGTAGCCGTCGGCGAGCGCCTCCGCGACGTCGGAGAAAGCGACATTCACGAGCGGCCAACGGTCTATCGAATCCGCGGCATGCGCCAGCGTGGCGAGCACGTGCTCGCGGGCCTCGTCGGTCAGGGTCAGGGATTCCGCGTCCGCCCGCGCGGACTCGATTCGGGCCTTGATGGAGGCGAGCGAGGCCGGCGACAACGTCTGGTAGTCGTCGGCGAGGTCGGCAAGGGCGTCGAGCGCGGCCTGGGCGTCGCGCGCGCCGGCCAGCATACGGGCGAGATCGCGCGCCTCGAGGCGCAGGCGCACCGCCTCGTCCTCGATCAGCGGCTGCATCAGGCGCAGGAACGCGCGCCAGCGCTTCACGTTACGGCGGAAGCCGTGAATCGCCTCGGCATCGGACGAGCCCTCCAGCGACACCCGGGCCAACAGGTCGCGCGCGATCGCGATCAGGGTCTCCCCGACGTCGGCGCCGGGCTGCAACGCTGGCTTGTCGCTCATGTCGGGACTGAATTACCCAAATGTGTGACGGCGTGACGAAAGCATGACATTGCCCTTCCCAAAGGGAGGCGGGGTTGTTAGATAAGCCCGGCGCGGGGTTCTCCCGCGACCGCTTTCTCTCTTATCGCGGGGTGGAGCAGCCCGGTAGCTCGTCAGGCTCATAACCTGAAGGTCGTAGGTTCAAATCCTACCCCCGCAACCAAATTTCCGAAGCAGGATCAAATTCTTGCGCCAACGCCCCGGACCTGCTGCCGGGGCGTTCGCTTTTCAACTCGCCAATAACTCGCCATTTTGGCTTGCGGCGAGCGCGTGGGTGCCTCTGATGGTCTCGCTGCAACGTCCTGAGGGCTAATCGCTCTGCGCCCTTGTTCGGCCTCGATCTCGCGATTAAAGCTAGGCGGGTACGCTGAGGTGATTTGGCCGACAAGCCGATGCAGAGGTGGTTGAGCAAACGATTTAAGCTTAGGGCGGCGTTGGCGCTCGCCCTGGCCTACATCGTTTGTGTCATAGCCCCACCGGTGGCGTTGGCATTTTCTGACGGCTCGGCGGCTGCGCATTGTCTCTTTGAAGACTCGACCAGCGCTCCGCATGTGCATACCGGTGCGGGTTCGGCCCATGCCGGCCCTCACATCCATAACGGCGACGAAAAGCACAATCATGCAAACGTCGCTGCGCCTTCAAACGACGCCGATGAAACGCAGGCAGCATTGGTCGGCTGCTGCGGCCTCTTTAGCCCGCCGGCAATCGTCAGCGAGCGAAGCGTTGTATTCGCTGATCGGCATCTGAAATCACCGGCTTTTCCCGCCCGTGACGATGCCCTCAACGGGCGCGGACCCGACCGCCTCCATCGTCCTCCGATAGCCCTCTAGTCGTTCGAGAACCGGCGCGTGCTCGCGAGGGCGCGCATCAGATTTCGTCGATTGGAGAGGAATTGCTATGCAATGGAGATTGCTGGCGTGCCCTGCCGACCGGGGGCGGCGCAAGGGGGCGGAGCACCGTCTCGGTATCGGTCCGTTTGCCGTACTGCTGATCATACCTCTTGTTCAGGGCTGCGCCGCGGCGGCTTTGCCGTCCGTTTCGGCTGATCCAGCTCCGTCGAATCCGTCCGCTCCCGCGCCGCGCGTGAGCTACCGATCCACGATCGGTCCCTACACCAGCATGCGACCCGTCGAGCCTGCGCCCTGGCAGAAGCAGAACGAGCAGGTCGCACCGTCCCCCAAATCTTCTGAGTAGGGCGATGGCAAGTGCCGGCATTCCGTTTGAAGTGGTTATGGGGGGTGAAACCGTGAAGCTCAGGCGCATCGTCGTATGCTCGCGCGCGGCCGCCGCTCTGGCGAGCGGCTTAGGACTGAGTGCATGTGCAACATTCTCTACGGACGGCGGCTTGAGCGCGGTTGCCGGTATTGCCCGGCAAGACCTCAAGCAGAACGTCGCGTTCGTACAGAACGAGACGGAGGCGTCGCAGGTACGTAATCGAGTCGAGGCTCTCTTGAGAAAGCCTCTCACGGTCGATGCGGCGGTCCAGATCGCGCTTTTCAATAACCGGGGATTACAGGCCGCCTACAACGAGCTCGCCATTGCCGACGCAAAACGGGTGGAATCCAGTCTGCCGCCCAATCCTCGCTTCTCGATCATGCGGGTAGCAAGCGGCCCGGAAACCGAAATCGAAACACAGATCGTCACGAATGTCCTCGCGCTCGCGACTCTGCCGCTCCGGACCGACATTGCCGCAGACCGCTTTCGCCAAGCACAATTACGCGCCGCTGAAGAGACTCTCCGCGTGGCCGCGGACGCACGGCGCGCCTACTACCGCGCGGTCGCCGCCCGCGAGCTTGTCCATTTATTGACGCAAGCGAAATCGACAGCCGAGTCGACGGCGCAAGTGGCGAAGGAACTTGGCGAGACCGGAGCTCTGAACAAACTCGACCAAGCGCGAGAGCAGGCGTTCTACGCTGAAACTACCGCAGAGCTCGCGACCGCGCGCCAGAACGAATCAACGGAGCGCGAAAACCTTGTTCGGGTGCTCGGGCTCTGGGGAAAGGATCTCAATTTCAAGCTTCCGGAGACCCTTCCGGCTCTGCCGCGCCGACCGCGAAACCTACCCGGTGTTGAGGTCGAAGCCGTTCGCAAGCGTCTCGACCTGCAAGTCGCGCGGATCGAACTGGCGGCGCTCGCAAAATCTTACGGACTTACCCACGCGACCCGCTTTGTCAGCCTGCTGGAGGCCGGCCCAGCTTTCAAGACGACGAAGGATCGCGAAAAAGGCGAGACCGTCCGGGACGTCGGCTTCGACGTGGAATTCGAGATTCCGCTTTTCGACTTCGGCGAAGTGCGAGTTCGTCAAGCGGAGCAGACGTACCTGGAGGCGGTGAACCGCCTGCTTCAATTGGCAGTAAACGTGCGTTCGGAAGCCCGGAATGCGTACCGGGTTTACCGTTCGACCTATGACATCGCGCAGCACTATCAACGAGAAATCCTGCCGCTGCGCAAGATCATCAATGAACAAACGCAGTTGCAGTACGGCGCGATGCAAAACGATGTCTTTGCATTGCTGGTCGAGGCCCGCCAGAGGATCGCGGCAAACCGCGCGGCGACGGAGGCCAAGCTTTCCTTTTGGCTCGCCAATTCACAATTGAGCGCGACGATTTCCGGCGGGGCCAGACCCGCACAATCCGACGGCGGAGGAGAGACCCCGCCGACGGCACGGACTGCCGCTGCCGGAGCAGACAATGACTAGGAGAACAACATGATCTCTCGACGCGGGCTCCTCGGCTCGGCGGCCGTTCTCGCCGGCGCAGGACTGGTAAGCGGGCGTGCTCAGGCGGCAGGTATCCCGGAAGCGCCTACGACCTCTTCTCCCAAAATGCAGCCCCCGCTCATACCAAAGAGCGGACCGGACTATCAGCCGGTCGTAACGCTCAACGGCTGGACCCTGCCGTGGCGGATGAACGGCGACTGGAAGGAGTTTCACCTCGTCGCCGAGCCGGTCGTTCGCGAACTTGCGCCGGGCATGAAGGCGAATTTGTGGGGCTACAACGGCCAAGCGCCTGGCCCGACCATCGAGGCCGTTCAGGGCGACAAGGTGCGCATCTTCGTCACCAACAAGCTGCCCGAACACACGACGGTTCATTGGCACGGCATGCTGCTGCCGAACGGCATGGATGGCGTCGGTGGCCTCACTCAGCCGCACATCCCGCCCGGCAAGACCTTCGTCTACGAATTCCAGCTCAAGGAAAGCGGCACGTTCATGTACCACCCGCATTCCGACGAGATGGTGCAGATGGCGATGGGCATGATGGGCATGTTCGTCGTGCACCCGAGCGACCGAAATTTCCGGCCGGTTGACCGGGACTTCGTCTTCATCATGAGCGCCTACCTGATCGAGCCCGGCGGCTATCTGCCGAAGGTCAACGAGATGACCGATTTCAACATGTGGACGTGGAATAGCCGGGTATTTCCCGGCATCGACCCGCTTCCCGTGCGGCTCGGCGACCGCGTGCGGGTGCGGATGGGCAATCTCACCATGACCAATCACCCAATCCATCTGCATGGCCACCACTTCTCGGTGACCTGCACCGACGGCGGTTGGGTGCCCGAAACCGCGCAATGGCCGGAGACGACGATCGATGTACCGGTCGGCTCGATCCGGGCGTTCGATGTCGTTGCCGACAATCCCGGCGATTGGGCCTTCCATTGTCACAAGACGCACCACGCCATGAACGCGATGGGCCACAACGTCCAAAACTTCATTGGAGTCTCGAAAAAGAGCTTGGCGAAGGCGGTCGCGAAACTTGCCCCAGATGTCGGCATGGCAATGGGCAGCACCGGCATGGGCGAAATGGGCTCAATGGAAATGCCGATGCCCGACAACACGCTGCCGATGATGACCGGAACGGGTCAGTTCGGTCCGATCGAGATGGGCGGCATGTTCACCGTCATGAAGATCAGAGAGGGGCTCGATCCAAGCGATTACAAGGACCCCGGCCCGTACAAGAACCCTGCGGGGACCGTTGCTTACGAATTCAAAGGGGAGATCCCCGATGCGGCAGCGAACCCGAAAGCAAAAAGTGCCCCGAACGCTCACGGCATGAGCGGGCACGCCAATCATCGCTAAGCCTTGAAGGAGAGAAGAGGATGCAAAGACAAGCAATAAGCATGGCGCTCGCGGCCGGCCTGCTGAGTTCGGCCGCCATGGCGTTCACGACAACGCTCGGGACCATCGGCGTTGCCTATGCCCACGACGAGCACGAAACTTTTTCGGCCGGTGAGCCAGGCAATCCGAAAAAACCGGCGCGGCCGGTGCAGATCACCATGCGCGAGGGCGATGGCGAAATGCATTTCATCCCCAACCACATCGAGGTTCGCAAAGGCGAGCAGATCAAATTTGTAATTCGCAACAATGGCGCTTTGGACCACGAGTTTGTGCTGGCGACCGCGGCGGAGAACCTCAAGCATGAAGACCTCATGAAAAAATATCCCGATATGGAGCACGCCGATCCGAACGCCATCCGTGTCGGCCCTCAAAAGACAGGAGAGATTGTTTGGAAATTCACCAAGGCGGGGACGTTCGAGTTTGATTGCCTTATTCCCGGTCACCGGGAGGCCGGCATGACCGGCCAGGTGATCGTGAAGTGACTCTCTAAAGCGAAGAAGGAAGAAGCCATGAAAACGAAACGCATCTCACCAATTGTCGCCGCGATCGCTCTGATCGTTTCAGCCGGTGCCGCGCTTGCTCAGACCGCAACGGGCACCGGAGAAGTCAAGAAGATCGATCAGTCCGCTAGCAAAATTACAATTCGGCATGGACCCATGAAGGAATTCGACATGGAGAACCCGATGACGATGGTCTATCGCGTCAAAGACCCGGCGATGCTCAAGCAGGTCAAGGTCGGCGAGAAGGTTCAATTCGAGGTCGATCGCGAAAACGGGGCCTTCACCGTTACCAAACTTCAGAAGGCGAAGTAACACGAACGGCGTATGGCAAATGCCACCTGCCGACGCCCACGCTGCTTATGCAGCGTGGGTTGAGATTTGAAGTTTTAAGCGTGAGCGGGGATTAAAGTTTTTGCGCTTGCTCTTAGGTGTCGCGATGAAAAGCTCTGTGAGGATCGGGGCAGGAATACTAGCTTGCGCCTTGCTGTTAACGCCGGCCGTCGCCGCCGATGACGAGACCCTCGTGCGCATTCTAGCGCGGGCAGATATTGCGCATAGCCTTGCCTCCTACTGTGCACAATTTGATTCTTCCATTCTCGATCGCACGACGAGTTCTGTCGGCAATATCCAATCGTTGATGTTGCACATTAGAGGCGAGGTCGTCTCTGATTTGCCGCAAGCGGAGGCGCTGAACGTTGTCGTTCGGTCAGCCAATGCAGCACGCGCCGGAGCCTTGCTTGCTATTCGCAAGCTCTATGGTCCAGATCTAGACCAAGAGCGCGCTCGTCTTACTTCGTGGTGCGAAAACTCGGTCGTGCCCTCGATAAAGCAGTTCATCGCATGGCACGACGACGATCATGCCACATTCGAATGGGCCATTCAGAGAGCCAAACGGAACCTGGGCGATTCCCAAGGCCCAGGACCATAATAGTGATGCGAGCAGAAGCCGCCACGGGCGAGTGAGACCGCAGATCAGGTTAGACCGGTCGCCGCCAATCCAGACCGAACGGGCGTAAAGCGGTTCTTTCGGTGCTCTGATCGGGGTGTAAAAGGTTCTTGTCCTGATACCGAGTAGCGGATGCGGCGGAAGACCTGACGGTGGAGATGCCATGTTTGTGCAGCCGATTGATTACTTCCTCGTCGCGTGGTTTTGCCTCGCCGCGGCATCAACCCTTTACGTCGCGATCGATCAATTTTGGAACAATCCAGAACCGATCGTGATGAAGTGGGGCTTCATTCTCGTGACCCTCTACATGGGGCCAATCGGATTGCTGCTCTACGTTCTGGCGGACAAGGAACCCCGAGCGGGCGAGCACGAGGCATTTATCAAGCCGCTTTGGAAGCAGGGGGTCGGCTCAACTATTCACTGCGTCGCTGGCGACGCCACAGGAATCATCTTGGCGGCAGCGATTACCGCCTCGCTTGGCCTGCCGATGTGGATCGACCTGATTGTCGAATATCTCGCCGGCTTTTCCTTTGGACTATTCATATTTCAGTCTCTGTTTATGAGATCGATGATGGGGGGTACCTATCTCGAGAACGTTCGCAAGAGTTTTATGCCCGAGTTCATCAGCATGAACTTCATGATGGCGGGAATGGCACCGGTCATGAGCTTTCTAATGATGGGCCGCGACATGCGTGCCATGGAGTCCACTGAGTTTCTTTTTTGGGGCGTCATGTCGCTCGGCGTGATCGCCGGCTTCACACTGGCTTATCCAGCTAACGTGTGGCTGGTTGCGCGTCAGTTAAAGCATGGGCTGATGACGCAGAGGAGGAAAGATCGAGATCAAACGGAGCCGACCGAAGCACATGAAGCGCATCGTGTGGACGAGGCTCACCCCGAGCGCAAGAGCAGCCAGCACCGTGGCCATGAAAATGGAGATTCACAGGGGGGGCACGCGATGGGCACCGATGCGACAAAACCGCAAATTGCGGCGCTCGCCTCCGTTTCCTTCCTTGCACTGATCATTGGGCTCGTTGCTCCAGCAAACTGGGTCAACTTGTCCCTTTCTGCGCGCGATGTTGGCGGGGCGATCATGCCGCCCGGAATGATAATGGACCGCGATACCCCGGCCGATTCGATGCGCGACATGGCTGCGGCCGATCCGCGTCTCATCACGGCTTCCTATGGCCTCGATGCAAGGGGCGATCACGATCTCCCCTTTCGCCTCGATGGCGACGTCAAGGTGTTCAATCTGAAAACATCGGTGATCAGATGGACCATCCTGCCCGGCGTGACCGTGGATGCTTATGCCTATAATGACCAGATACCCGGTCCGCGGATACACATCCGTCAAGGCGACCACGTTCGGATCAACGTCACGAACGGACTGCCGGAGGAAACGACCGTGCACTGGCATGGCCTCATCTTGCCCAACCAGATGGACGGCCCGGCCGAAATTACGCAGCGGCCGATTATGCCTGGCGGGACATACACCTACGAATTCACTGTCGAGCAACACGGCACCTATTTCTACCATCCGCACGCCAAACCCGACCGCACCCAGGCGCTTGGGCTTTACGGCGCCCTTATCATCGATCCCGCCAACCCCGCCGACGAAGTTCCTGCCGACCACGACTATGTCGTTGAATTACAGGAATGGCTGATGCGGGAGGGCCTGACCTATCCGTCTATGCCGATGGATGGCGGGATGCCGAACTATTTTACAATCAACGGCAAAGCTTATCCGTCCACGGATACGATCCACATGAAAGTCGGTGAGACGCTAAAGGTGCGCTTCATCGGCACCAATAATGGCTTCATTCACCCGATGCACATCCACGGCGGCCCATTTGAGGTTGTCGCTCGGGACGGCGAGACAATCCCGCCTTCGGCGCGTTACCTAGCCGACACGGTGAATGTCGGACCAGGCCAACGCTACGATGTAATTTGGACAGCGCGTCGGCCCGGCAAATGGCTGATTCATTGCCATATCCCGCACCATACCACGAACAACAATGCCGAGCAGAATGGCGGCGGCGGCCTTATGCTCATCATTGATGTAAGTTGAGCAATGCTGTGACGAACCGCACCAAAGTATGGAGGCGGTAGACTATTTTAGGTGCGAACAGATTGCTGCCCAGGCAGCATTGTGCTCCTTAACCTGCCGGATGGTGTCGTCGGTGTCCTTCTTCGACCACCGGATCGGTTCGAACGCCGAGCACGCGACCGCGTCAGTCCCGACGGAAGCCGTCGTCGTCGCGCAGCCGGACAGGATCAGCAGCGGCATTGGCAGCAGCGCGGCGCGCATCGCGCGCCTTGCGAATGAGATCGAGCGCATCGATGGCGGCCTCGGCGATCGCTTCGGCCCTGCCGGTGCCCTCCGCCTGCCGATCACGCGCCATTTCGAGGACGGCGAGAACGATTTGGGCGAGCGCCGACAGGGCCGTAAGCCAGGTCATTTCAGGTGCTGCTCTTCGTGGCCGGCGTGTCGGTGACGAAGCGCAGGATCGCTCCCACGATGCCGATCACAGTGACCGCGATGCCGGCCTTCTCCGAGCCGAGCAGATCGACCCAGTTCGTGGCCTGAAGGACACCGACGACCGCAATGCCGACGTTGAAGGCGAGCGTCTTCCAACCCTTGAGCATGAGAGCCTCCATGGAGAGCGCCGCATTCAAGGCCGGGCGCATGGCCGGTTTGGTGCCGCGGATCAAAGCAGCGAGGGAGCCGTGAACCGCAGGCGGAAAGGGGCAGAAAGGGGCGCAAAGACGCGGATCAGCATTCCGCGCGATCCAGCGATCTGATCGCGCGCCCTATGGTTTCGGTAATTTGCGGGAGCACTGCGTCGCCGTAGGCGGCGAGGCAGGCGCGGCCAATGCCGCGTCGAAAAGCCAGCGCTTCGGATATCCCATCATCCACTCGACCAAGATCAGGAGGGCCGCCGTTCCAATGGCCCCATGCCGCAATCGGACAGTCCCCTCCAGATTCCGGCCGGTCGCCTTGTGGGAAATCTCCGGGCCGCCGCTGTGACCTCGCGGCATCGCCAGGAATCCCAGCGCACGCGCCTTCGCTCGATTGTGACTGCCGCCGTCCAGCACGGTCCCGCCACCCGGTTTGTGAACCGGTGTCGGCAGCAGCTTCCGTTCGATTTCCGTCTGATTCACACCGCGCGAGCGAAGGCCGCTGCACGGTCGCGGCGAAGGCAGAAATGACTTGAGGCTTATGCGCCGGCCGTTCGCGCCCTTCTGCCATGACCGCTTGTCCGCATCCGATGCCTTGGGTGTCGGCAGCATTCCCGCGCGCATCAGACCCTGTAGAGAAGGCACTTCGCTCCGCCGCGCGCCGGACCTGCTCGAACCACCGCCCTTCATCGCGTTCGGCGTCGGCAGCAACGATCCAGACGCGCTTTCGGAGGTGGGGCGCTCCGGTGTGGACAGCACCCACCACGAGCGGCCACACGGCGTAGCCTGCCTCTTCCATCGCATCGTGCACGCGGTCATATCCGCGAGTCCGCAGGCCAGGGACGTTCTCAAGGAGAACCCAACGGGGTCGCACTTCGCGCACCAGCCGCACGGCCTCGAAGAACAATCCGGTGCGCTCGCCATCGACGCCGCGGCCTTTGGCGTTCGCTGCGCTGGCGTCCTGGCAGGGAGGGCTTCCGCAGACAATTTCGGGAAGGAATCCGAGATCGCCGCGAAGTCGATCTGCGCCGAGCGTCCGGACATCTTCATAAGGCCGCACGCCCGGATTGTTGCGACCGAACACCGCGCGTCGCCAGGGATCGATCTCGCAGGCTGCAACCGTGACGAATCCCGCGCGATGCAAGCCGAGCGTCCACCCGCCGGCCGCGCCGCAGAACAAGTCCAATGTGCGCCATCCGGCGGCCTCGATTCCAATTGTCATGCACGGATGAAATCGCCCGCATGCCCCATGCGCTGAGGCGGAAAGGGGCGGAAACAGGCGGAAAGGATCAGGCCTCGTTCAGCGATAGAGTGCCCGACGAAGCGAGATGGATCGGCCGCACATTCGCGGGCTGAATGCGATAGAGCGGCCGGCGAGCGGCATAGAGTCGAGCTTTGGCCACTCGCGTGATGCAAACGCGATCGGATTGATTGCCGCCCAGCACATGGAAAGCCGAGCCGTCCTCGCCGACATAGAGGCCGACGTGACCGCCGCCGTTGCGAACGAATACGAGCACGTCGCCGAGCCCCGGCACGGGCGATTTCGCGCCGAATGCCGCCCACGACAAAGCCCAAAGCGGATGCGCGGGGGCTTCCTTGCCGGCACGCTTGGCGATGACAGCCATGAACAGGCCGCACCACGGGATGCTGTCGGCCGCATAGACATCGGCGACTTCGCCGCCGATTTCCTTCGCCCAGGCGAGGATG
>Ga0180221_1001410_pt1 | contig 16046 bp, 17 predicted proteins | sample eDN5th37CKraftMG_FD_151339 | JGI IMG/M metagenome (GOLD analysis project Ga0180221, IMG submission 151339) | Enriched Miracle-Growth compost microbial communities from Emeryville, California, USA - eDNA 5th pass 37_C Kraft MG (version 2) (version 2) ...
CGGAGCTTGTGGTCTTGCCGACCCCTCCCTTGCCGGACGTCACCACGATCACTTGCGCCATGAGTCTCTCCTTTGTGCCGGCGGGCGCTCAGTCTCAGCCCAGCCGGTCGAATCGCATGTTCTCGCCGATCAGCCGGACCTGCACGGCCTTGCCGATCGGGGCGTCCGTAAGGCCTTCCCGGACTGCGTAATAGCCCGCGATGGATACCAGCTCCGGGTCGAAATTCAGCGCGAAGATGCGCGCCTCCGTGTTGTCGGCACCACCTGCGATGGCGCGGCCGCGCAGCGTGCCATAGACATGGAGATTGCCGTCCGCGATCACCTCGGCGCCCGGATTGACAGTGCCATTGACGATCAGGTCCGCGCCCTGGGCCCAGACGCGCTGCCCGGCGCGCACGGCGTGGTCGATCACCATGGTGGGCCGCGCGGTGCCGGGGGGCAGCGGCGGCGCGGCGGGCTCCTGCCGCGCCGCGGCTTCGGGCGGGGGGGCGGGCAGCGGCACCGTCTCCTCCTTGCCGCCGGCAGCGGGCCGCAGCGGCGGCAGGCCGGCCCCCTGGGCCGCGCCGCGCATTTCCGGCGTGCCGCCCACCGTTCCGATCGGGGTGATCTCGATCCGCCGCAGCTCGGCGGCGAGGGCGGCGAAATCGACCTCCTGCGGCCCCACGGCGAGGTCGTCCAGGCCCAGCACCAGCGGCGCGAAGCGCAGGAAACCCGGAGCGCGGCGGAACTGGTCGGCCAGGGCGGGGATGATCACTTCCGGCCGCGGATCGAGCAGCCGCAGCACAAGCAGGTTGAAGTTCGCGCCGCGCAGCCGGAATGGCTCAAGGCGGGGAGTGGCTGCGGGGGCTGACATCGGCTGCGGTGACGTTCCTGGCCTTGGGAGCGGCGTGATGGGCTTCCAGCGCGACAGGGGCCCGGCCTGGCGGTTCTGCCGCCGGATGCCACCCTGTTCACCCTGGATCCGTAACCTATACAAAAGCGCGGCCTCCGGGCGAAGCCCTGGCCGACACTGGCGGCGTTGTTTTGCAGCCGCACGTGCGAAAAGCATCACAGCAGTAGCAGGAGTCCCCTCTCCCCATGGGCAAGACCATCCCCCGCCGGGCCGACTATCGCTTCTTTCTCGAGATTCCGACCCGCTGGGGCGACCAGGACAGCTTCGCGCACGTCAACAACGCGGTCTATTACACCTACTTCGACACGCTGGTGGCCCATTTCCTGAACGCGACGGGTGGGCTTGACATGCGCAAGGGCGAGGTTGTCGGTGTGGTGGTCGAGACGCTCTGTCGCCACCATGCCCCGGCCTATTTCCCGGACATCCTCACCGGCGGTCTGCGGGTGGCTCATATCGGCAACAGCTCGGTGCGCTATGAGATCGGCCTGTTCCGCCCCGGCCAGGACACGGCCTGCGCGGAGGGCCATTTCGTCCATGTGCATGTGGACGCCGCCACGCAGAGCCAGATCCGCCCGGTGCCCCCCTCGTTGCGGGCCGCGCTGGCGCCGCTGATGGTGCTTCCTGCCGGCTGAACCGGCACATGGGGCGGCGCGGCGCCACTCCTGCCGCCACAAGGCGACTGGGCGCCGCAAGCACCCGGGGGTCAGCCGCGCGGCAGCGGCAGGCGCCAGCGCCCCCCGCCCCGCGCCGTGGGGCTCAGCCGCGCGTGCCAGCCTCGGCCGACTTGCGCTCGATCAGCTCGATCTTGTAGCCGTCCGGGTCCTCGACGAAGGCGATGACGGTGGTGCCGAACTTCACCGGGCCAGGCTCGCGCGTGATCTTCGCACCTTCGGCGCGCAGCCGCTCGCAGGTGCCATAGACATCGGGCACGCCGATGGCGAGGTGGCCGAAGGCATTGCCCAGCTCGTACTTCTCGACGCCGTAGTTGTAGGTCAGCTCGATCACCCCGGCGCCGCTGCTCTCCGGCGCATAGCCGACGAAGACCAGCGTGTACTTGCCCTCGGGGACATCGTTGCGGCGCAGTTCCTTCATGCCCAGCAGGCGGGTGTAGAAATCGACGCTGCGCTCCAGGTTGCCGACGCGGATCATGGTGTGCAGGAAGCTGCTCATGCGCGGTTCTCCTCCGTCAGGATTGCGGTTCAGCCCAGGCCAGGGCGGTCGGGTCCAGGGCGATCAGGAACAGCCCCGCCGCCTCGGCCGCCGCGACGGTCGTCTGTCGGTCCAGCACGATGGTGCCGTTCGCCTCGATGGCGATGCCGCGCAGCCCGGCTGCGGCGGCGCCCGTCACGGTGTCCGGCCCGATGGTGGGCAGATCGACGCGGCGATCCTGCCCCGGCTTCAGGATCTTCACCAGCACGCCGCCCGGCCCCTCGCGCCGCAGTGACCCAGCGCGGGCGAGCATGGCATCGGTGCCCTCGATCGCCTCCACCGCCAGAACCAGCCCCTGCTGCACCACGGCACACTGGCCGACATCCACGGCGCCGAGCGCGCGGACGACGGCAATGCCGCGGCGGATGTCCTGCCGCGCCACCTCATCCGGCTGGCCAGCGGTCAGCGCACAGGCCTCGGGCACCAGCAGCTCCGCCAGCACATCCTGCGCCGCCAGGGGGTTGAAGCCCTCCTCGCGCAGCACGCGCAACACAGCCTGGAGCAGGGAGTCATCGCCCCCGAAGGCCTTCATGCCGACCTTGGGCAGCAGGCGCGCGGCGCCGGCATCGGGACGCAGGGCGAGGAAGCTGGGGCGGGTCACCCTGCCGGCCAGCACCAGGTCGCGTACCCCGAGGCCGCGCAACCAGTCCAGCATGCGCCCACCGGCACCGAGCCGGCAGACGATATGCGGGTAGGCGGCATAGTCGGCCGGGTCGCCGAAACCCTCCAGCACCACGACATGCGGGGTGCGGCCGGCCGCCGCGGCGGCCGCGGCGGCGCGTTGCGGCAGCAGCCCGCCGCCGACGATCATGCCGAGCGGCGCGGGCATGGCCTCAGACCTCGGCCTCGGCGTCCTCGTCCTCCAGCAGCTCGCGGCCGGCACGGCACAGGCCGCGATGGCTGTCGGCGCGGATGAAGGCCAGGATCTCGCGTACCACGGCGTCCTCGCCGAAGGCGGTCTCGGTGGCCTGCACCCGGTCCTGGAACACGCCCGGCGTGCGGAACAGGCTACGGTAGGCGGCGCGCAGCGTATGAATCTGGCTGCGCGGGAAGCCACGGCGCTTGAGGCCAATCAGGTTGAGGCCGGTCAGGCGCGCGCGGTTGCCCATGACGGCACCGAAGGGGATGATGTCCGCCTCCACCCCGCTCATGCCGCCCACCACCACCTGCCGGCCGATGCGGACGAATTGGTGGATGGCCGCGCCGCCGCCGACGAAGACCGTATCGGCGATTTCCACATGGCCCCCGAGCATGACGTTGTTCGCCAGGATCACGTGATGATCCAGCGTGCAGTCATGCCCGATATGGGCATTGACCATGATCAGGCAATCCGGCCCCACCGTGGTCACGCCATGGCCGCCAACGCTGCCGCGATGGATGGTCGCATGCTCGCGGATCATGGTGCGCGCACCGATCACCACCCGGGTCGGCTGGCCCTTGTACTTCAGGTCCTGCGGCGCATGGCCGATGGTGGCGAAGGGGCTGACCCGCACGCCGTCGCCGATCTCGGCATGGCCATCGACGGAGACATGGGAGTCGAATACCACGCCCTCCCCCAGCCTGGCCTCGGCGCCGATAATGCAGAAAGGCCCGATGCGGCAGCCGGCGCCGATGGTGGCGCCGGGAGCGACGATGGCCGTCGGATGGATCTCGGCGGAGGGGTGGATTCCGCGGTCTGTCTGCGTCACGCTCTCAGGCATCCACTCAGCGGTCCAGGATCATCGCGGCGTAGCTGGCCTCGGCCACGACAGTGCCGTCGACCCGGGCTACGGCATTGAACTTCCAGACATTGCCGCGCGAGCGCTCCTTCTGGATATGGATGCGCAGCTGGTCCCCCGGCCCCACGGGGCGGCGGAACTTGGCATTCTCGACACTCATGAAATAGACCAGCTTGCCCTGCGCGCTCGGCCCCAGCGTCTCGACCACCAGCACGGCGGCGGTCTGCGCCATGGCCTCGATGATCAGCACGCCCGGCATCACCGGATGCGCCGGGAAGTGCCCTTGGAAGAAGTTCTCGTTGATCGTGACATTCTTGATGCCGACGGCGCTCTCACCGAGCGCCATATCGACCACGCGGTCGACCATCAGGAACGGATAGCGGTGCGGGATCGCCCGCATGATGCGGGCGATGTCGCAGACCTCCAGGGCTTGCTTCACCGCCGGCTGGGAGCCGGTCTGTTCTTGCTGGTCCATGCGTGTTTAGTCCGTCTGTCCCGGCCGCCCCTGGGGCGGCTTCTTCTGATCTGCGGCGCCTCGCGCGGCCTCGGCGCCCGGCACCTGGCGGGCGCCCACTTTCCGCAGGTAGAGCGCCGCTCGCAAGGCATCCTTCACCGGCATGGCCGGCGATCCCGTCACATCCTGGCCGGGGGGGATGTCGCTCTGCACGCCGGCCTGGGCGCCGATCCGCACCCGGTCGCCGATGTTCAGGTGGCCGGTCAGCCCCGCCTGGCCCGCGATGGTTACGTAGTCACCGAGCCGCGTCGAGCCGGAGATGCCCACCTGGGCAACGATCACGCAGCCGCGGCCGGTGGTCACGTTGTGGCCGATCTGCACCAGGTTGTCGAGCCGGGTGCCCGGCCCCAGCACCGTATCGCCCAGGGCACCGCGATCGACACAGGCATTCGCGCCGATCTCGACCTCGTCGCCCAGGACCACCCGCCCGAGCTGCGGAATGGTGACGAAGCGGCCCTCAGGGGTCGGGGTAAAGCCGAAACCCTCCTGCCCGACGCGTGCGCCATGGTGCAGCGTGACGCGGTGCCCGGCCAGGCAGCAGATCGCGCTGGCATGGGCATGGATGCGGGCATCGTCGCCGAAGACGCAGCCCGGCCCGATCACCGCATGCGGGCCGACATAGGCGCGAGCCCCCAGCACGGCCCCCGCCCCGATCACCGCATAGGGGCCGACCTCGGACCCCTCGCCCAGCACCGCGTCGGGCGCCACGCTGGCGGTGGGGTGGATGCCGGTCACAGGCGCAGGGACCGGGTGGAACAGCGCCGCGATGCGCGCGAAGGCCAGATGCGGCGCCGGGCTCACCAGCGCCACACAGCCCTCCGGCACCGCCGCCGCGAACTCGGCGCGCAGCACCACGGCGCCGGCCCGGCTGGCGCGCAGTGTCGCCAGGTTGCGACGGCCATCGAGAAAGGCGACTTCCTCCGGACCGGCCGCATCCAGCGGCGCCACGTCCCGGAAGCTGCGCCCGGCCTCGCCGCTGAACTGCGCCGCTCCAGCCTCGGCCACCCGTGCGAGCGGGAACGGGCCCGCCGCCGGATGGAAGCGCGGATCGGCGGCCATCGGCTCAGTTCCGCTTCTGCTGCTGGCCCTGGGAGCTGGCGGGACGGCTGGCGGCCGGCGTCGGGTCCTCCTCGGGCGCCACCTTGACCGCCTTCAGCACCTTGTTGAGCTGCGTCGAGACCTCTTGGGAGAGATCGAAGGGCGGCTCGTTGTAGATCACCATCGGGCGGGGCAGCACGAGATTCACCTTGCGGCTGGCCGCCACCTGCCGGATCACCAGCGCCAGCGCCTGCTCGATCTCCTGCAGCGCCTGCTGCGCCGCCTGCTCGATGCCACGCGAGCGGTCGCGGAAGACACGCTGGGCATCGGTCACCCGCTCCTGCAGGTCGCGCTCCTTGCTGCGCAGCTCCTCGGGCGAGAGGCTGCTGCGCTGGTTGGCGAGGGCCTGCTGTTCCTCGCGCCAGCGCGCCTGCTCCCGCTGCAGGTCGTCGTTCAGCTTCTGGCGCCGCTTCTCGATTTCTTCCCGCACCATATTGAAGGCGGTGGAGTTGCGCTGCACCTCGGGCACATCGACGATGCCAATGACGGCGGCCGGCGGCTGCTCGCCGGGGGGCAGCGGCGCGGGGTTCGGCTGCACCGCGCGCTGGGGCGCCTGGCGCTGCGGGGCCTGCCGCTGCGGCTGCTGCGCCGGGCGCTGCTGCTGCTGCTGGTTGGGAACGAACCATTCCTGTTGCTGCTGTGCCCATGCGACACCGCCGGAGAGCAGCGTGGAGGACAGCAGGGCCGCCGCAAGCGCGGTGGTGGCGCGTCGGGCCATATGGATAAACTCCGTACCGAAACTCAGAAGCGCGTGCCGAAGCCGAAGCGGAAGACCTGCGTATCGTCGTAGGAATTCTTCACCACGGCCTGGGCCACATCGATGTTGATCAAGCCGAAGGGGCTGCGCCAGGAAATGCCGACACCGGCGCCGACACGCGGCGAGGCGTCATCCTCGATATTGGGGGCCGAATCGATGCCGGAGAGCGAGCCGATATCGACGAAGGCGCGGCCGAGCAGGCCGAGCTCCGACGGAACCCCCGGCAAGGGGAAACGCATCTCGGTGCTCTGAGTCCAGATGGTGCGGCCGCCCAGCGAGTCCCCGGTGGTGATGTCATGCGGACCGGCGCCGGCCACCGCGAAGCCGCGCAGGTTCTCGCCGCCCAGGAAGAAGCGGTCGATGATCCGTTCCTGCTTGCCGCCGTAGCTCGCCAGGTGGCCGACACCGGCCGAGATGGCCAGCACGTAGTCCGGATTGCCCAGCCAGCGCTCGAAGGGAATGTAGTAGGTGCCGTCCAGCCGCACGCGGACATAGCTCACATCGCCGCCAAGGCCCGCGAGGTCGGTGCCGAGGCGCAGCACGTAGCCCTCATGCGGGTCCAGGCGGGAGTCGCGCGTGTCGTAGGTCAGCGTCTGGCCGATCTGCGACAGCACCGTCACGCCCTTCTGCTCTTTGATGTAGATGCTGGCGTCGTCATCGACGTTGAAGACGTTGCGGCGCGAAAGGGTATAGGCCCAGGACTGGCGCAGACGCTCGTTGAACTCGTAGCCGGCGCGCAGGCTGAAGCCGGCGCGGCGCTCCTCATAGCCGGAATAGTCGGTCAGGTCGCGCACGATATAGAACACGTCGGCGCCGACCGAGAGGTTGCGGTCGAGGAAGGCCGGATCGGTGACCGAGATGTCCACCTGGCTGCGGCGCTGCGCGATGGTGGTGTTCAGCCTGGCGTCGATACCGGTGCCGAGGATGTTGCGCTCGCGCAGGCCGAAATCGGCCAGAGCACCGGCATCCGTCGAGTAGCCGCCACCGAGCGAGATCTCGCCGGTGGCGCGCTCGGAGACGGTGGTGTCCAGCACCACCCGGTCCGGCGCAGAGCCGGGCACCGGGTTGATCTGGACATCGTTGAAGAAGCCGAGATCGCGGACGCGCTGGCGGGAGCGGCGGACCTGCGCGGCATTGAAGGCGTCGCCCTCGGCCAGGCGGAACTCGCGCCGGATCACGCGGTCCTGGGTGCGGGTATTGCCGGTGATGTCGATCCGCTCGACATAGGCGCGCTGGCCCTCGTGCACGTCGAAGGTGATGTCCACCTTCCGGCTCTCGCGGTCGCGGTTGATCTTCGGCTCGACCTCGACGAAGGGAGCGCCGGCGAGGTTGGCCTCCTCGGTCAGCGCCTCGTTCATGCGCTCGACCGCGTCGCCGTCGAACCAGTCGCCCGGTTCGATCTCCAGCACGCGCTGTAGCCGCTCGGGGCCGACATTGCGCAGGCTAGAGGTGATCTTCACATCCCCGACGCGATACCGCGGGCCCTCGTTGATGGTGTAGGTGACGAAGAAGCCGCTGCCGTCCGGGGCCAGCTCAGCGGTGGCGCCGGTGACGCTGACATCGGCATAGCCCTGGCGCTGATAGAAGCGGCGCAGCAGCTCACGGTCGAAGTTCAGCCGCTCCGGCTCATAGGTGTCGGATGAGCTGAAAGGGCGATACCAGGCGGATTCCTTGGAGGCGACGACCTCCTTCAGCCGACTATCGGAGAAGGACTCGTTGCCGACGAAGTTGATGCGACCGATCAGCGCCGCCTCTCCCTCGGTGATCTCGAAGACCACGTCCACCCGGTTCTGGTCGCGCTCGATGATCTTCGGCTCGACGCGCGCGGCGAAGCGGCCGCGGCGGGCATAGAGTTCCAGCAGATTCTGCCGGTCGGCCTGCGCGGCGGCGGGGGTGAAGACGGCGCGCGGGCGAAGCTGCACCACGGGCCGCAGCGTCTCGTCGGAGAGCTTGCTGTTCCCCTCGAAGGCCACCTGGTTGACGATCGGGTTCTCCTGCACCTGCACGATCACGCGGTCGCCCTGGCGGCTGATCCGCACGTCCTTGAACAGGCCGGTGGCAAAGAGGGTGCGCAGGCTGCGGTCCGCCTGGGCCTCGTCATACACGTCCCCGGGCTGCAGCAGCATGTAGGAACGGACCGTATCCGCCTCGATGCGCTGATTGCCCTGAACCTCGATCTGGCTGATCACCGCCCCCGCGGGCTGGGCGGCACGCCGCGGCGGGTTGCGCGGCTGGGCGACAGCCTCGGGCGGCATCAGCACGGGCACGAGGCAGGTGGCGGCAAGCAGAAGGGCGCGGGTGGCGTGCAAAGGTCAGATCCGGGGCCGGTTGGTGGGGGCCAGGAGAAAGGCCTTGGAACCCCGTCAACCGGGGCTTCGGGCGGCGGAGACTAGCCGGGAACGCGGCCGCCCGCCACCCCCCGAGGGGATGCACGCCCTGATCGCGGATCAGGAAATTTTTCAGGATGTTAGCAAGCGATGCGGGCGCGGCGTCAGAAGCCGCGCCGCGGTGCCGGGCGGCTCAGCCACCGAGTCCGCTGACCCAGCGCACCACGCCCAGGCTCGAAAGATCGTTCCAGGTGGCGAAAATGAACAGCGCCAGCAGCAGCGCGAATCCGGCGCGGAAGCCGTATTCGATGGCACGTGGCGGCAGCGGGCGGCCGCGGATCGCCTCCGCCGCGTAGAACAGCAGGTGGCCGCCATCCAGCACCGGAATCGGGAAGAGATTGATCAGCGCCAGATTCACCGACAGCACCGCCATGAAAGAGACGAGGCTGGCGATGCCGAGCTGCGCCACCTGCCCGGAGAGCTGGGCGATGCGCAGCGGGCCACCAAGCTCCTCCGTGCCGCGCTGGCGGGAGATCATCTGCCAGAGCCCGGCCAGGGTCTGCGCCGTGACGTCGGCGGTCTGCGCCACGCCCGCCCAGACGGCGCTGACCGGATTCAGGCGGGTGAACTCCGGCGCCCCGCCGGAAATCCCGAGCACGCCCACGGTGGTGCCGTTCGCCTCCCGCGGCTCGGGGGTCGCCTGCAGGGTCTCCTCCGTCTCGCCCCGCCGGACGCGGATCTGCACCGGCTCGCCGCCGCGCGGCTGGATATGGCGCTGGATCTCCTCAAAGCGCTGCACCGGGGCGCCGTCCAGGCTCAGGATGCGGTCGCCGGGCTGCAGGCCGGCCCGCTCGGCGGCGCTGCCGGCCACCACCGCACCCACCGTGGCGGTCGGCTGCGGCTGGCCGATGGTCATGTAGAGCCCGGCGAAGAGCACGGCGGCGAGCAGGAAATTGGCGATCGGCCCGGCGGCCACGACGATGGCGCGGTCCTTCACCGGCTTGTCGTGGAAGGTGCGGCCGGCGCGCCAGGCGGCGCGCACCGCGGGATCGGCCTCGGTCGGACCTTCCTGGCCGTGCAGCTTGACGAAACCGCCGAGCGGCAACCAGGCGATGCGCCACTCCGTGCCGTGGCGGTCCACCCAGCTGTGGATGCGCCTGCCGAAGCCGATGGAGAACACCTCGACATGCACGCCCCGCCAGCGCGCGGCCAGGTAGTGGCCCAGCTCGTGGATAAAGACGAGCACGCCCAGCACCACGATGAAGGCGATGATGGAGCGGAAGGGCTCAGGCAAGAGGTCCAAGGTCGTGTTCTCCTGCCCCGGGTCCGGCCTGCCCGGTGGGCAGGCGGGAGCGGGAGGTGTTCAGGCCGCGCGACGCGTCGCGCGGGCCAGGGCATCCTGCCGCGCGGCGCCATCCAGCGCCAGCACGGCATCGAGATCGGGGATCGCGGGCGCGCCCAGCGCCGCGAGCGTCTCCTCGACAACGGCCGCGATGTCGAGGAAGCCCAGCCGGCGCTCCAGGAAGAGCCCCACGGCGACTTCATTCGCCGCATTCAAGATGGTGGGGGCCCCTGCCCCCGCCCGCAAGGCTTCCCGTGCCAGCCGCAAGGCCGGGAAACGCTTTGTATCAGGGGCGAAGAACTCGAGCCGGCCGAGCGCGGCGAGATCGAGCCGCGGCAGTTCGACCGGCATGCGGCGCGGCCAAGCCAGGGCATGGGCGATCGGGGTGCGCATGTCCGGCGTGCCGAGCTGCGCCAGCAGCGAGCCATCGGCGTATTGCACCAGCCCGTGCACGGCGGATTGCGGGTGGACCAGCACGGCGATGCGCGGCTCCGGCACCGGGAAGAGCCGCGCGGCCTCGATCAGCTCCAGCCCCTTGTTCATCATGGTGGCGGAATCGACGCTGATCTTGGCGCCCATGGACCAGACGGGGTGGCGCACCGCCTCCTCCGGCGTGACATGCGCCATGCGCTCCAGCGGCATCTCGCGGAAGGGGCCGCCCGAGGCGGTCAGCACGATCTGCTCCACCGCCGCCGGGTCGCGCGCATCCAGGGTCTGGAAGATGGCGTTGTGCTCGGAATCCACCGGCAGCAGGGTCGCCCCGGCCTCGCGCACCGCCCGCAGCACCAGTTCCCCGGCGCAGACCAGCGCCTCCTTGTTGGCAAGCGCCAGGGTGCCGCCATTGCGCAGCGCGGCCAGGGTGGGTTGCAGCCCCGCCGCGCCGACAATGGCGGCCATGGTCCAGTCGGCCGGCATGGCCGCGGCGGCAAGCACGGCATCCCGCCCGCAGGCCCAGGCGATGCCCGAACCCTCAAGACGCTCAGCCAGCAAAGGCGCAGCTGCTTCATCGGCAAGGACGGCCACCTCGGGCCGCAGGCGCAGCGCCTGCTCGGCGAGCGCGGCAGCATCGCGCCCCGCCACCAGCGCCGCCACGGTGAAGGCGTCCGGGGGCGCGGCCTCCACCACGGCGACCGTGCTGCGGCCGACCGAGCCGGTGCTGCCCAGGATGGTGATGCGACGCGGGCTCATCGCCATAACGGCACCCCATAGCCCACGGCGAAAGCGAGCAGCGCCGCCACCGGCGCGGCGGCCATCAGCCCGTCCAGACGGTCCAGAAGGCCACCATGGCCCGGGATCAGCATGGAACTGTCCTTTACCTTGAAGTGCCGCTTCACCCCGCTCTCCAGCAGGTCCCCCAATTGGGTGGCAATGCCGAGCACCGCGGCCACGCCCAGCACCTTGACCACGGACGGCGTGCCGGGGGCGAGCCAGTCGGCCGCGATCCAGCCGACGGCCATGGTGCAGAGCAGGCCGCCGATGGCGCCCGACCAGGTCTTCCCCGGGGAGATCGTGGGTGCCAGCTTGGGCCCGCCGAGCAGGCGCCCGACCATATAGGCCCCGATATCACTGGCCCAGACCACGAAAAAGAGGAACAGGATATTCCCCCGCCCGGCCTCGTTGTCGTGGCGCAACTCGATCAGGGCGATGCCGGCGATACCGATATAGAGGACGCCGAGCGCCAGCCAGCTCGCGGGCGGCGGCGGCCCGTTGCGGCGGCGCAGCCGGGGCACCGCCAGCCAGGTTGCCACAAAGCCGATGAGCAGGCAGGCCAGACCAGCCTGGGGCAGGCCGAAGACCGCCAGGGCACAGGCCAGCAGCACCACGACGGGCAGCGCCATCCCCGGCCAGGTCCGGCTGCGCAGGCCACAAAGATGCACCCACTCCCAGCAGAGCAGCGCCACGGCAAGCGCCATCAGGGCCGTCCAGGGCATGGCGCCCAGCCAGGCGCAAAGCAGCGCGCCCGGGCCCAGCACCGCGGCGGAGATGGCGCGCTTCTTCAGATCGCGCCACCGCTTGGCCGAATCAGGGCCAGAAGACGCCATTATCAGCCGCTACCCACCCCGAATCGGCGCACGCGGCGGCGGAACTCGGCGAGCGCCTGCTCAAGATGGGTGGCATCGAAATCAGGCCAGAGCACATCCAGGAAGACGAATTCGGCGTAGGCGGCCTGCCAGAGCAGGAAGTTGGACAGGCGCTGCTCACCGGAGGTGCGGATGATGAGATCCGGCTCCGGCATCCCATGCGTCGCCAGGTGACGGGCGAGCGTCTCCTCGTTGATGGCGGCGGGGTCGAGCCGCCCGGCGGCCACCTCCATCGCCACGGCGCGCGCGGCGGCGGCGATCTCGGCCCGGGCGCCGTAGGAAAGCGCCACGGTCAGGTTCAGCCTGGTGTTGTGGGCGGTCGCGCGCTCGGCCGCCTCGATGGCGGCGACCGTCTCCGGACCGAAGCGCTCGCGCTCGCCGATGACGCGCAGCCGCACGCCGTTCTTGGCAAGCGTATTGACCTCCCGGCGCAGATAGATGCGCAGCAGGCCGGTGAGGTCGCGCACCTCATCGGCCGAGCGGCGCCAGTTCTCCGAGGAGAAGGCAAAGAGGGTCAGCCAGCCGATGCCGGCATCGGCCGTGGCCTGGATGGCGCGGCGCACCGCCTCCACCCCGGCCTTGTGGCCCAGGGCGCGCGGCAGGCCGCGCGCCTTGGCCCAGCGGCGGTTGCCGTCCATGATCAGGCCGACATGGAGGGGCCCGTCGGGTGGGGCCGCCAGACTTGGCAGCGCCGCAAGGGGCTGGTTCAGGGACGCGGCGCTCATGGGAGGTGTCAGACGGCCTTGATGTCCTTTTCCTTCTCGGCGAGCAGCTCATCGACCCGCTTGATCGCCTGGTCAGTCAGCTTCTGCACCTCGTCGGACCAGTCCTTCGCATCGTCCTTGCTGATCTCGGACTTCTTCTCCCAAGCCTTGATCTGGTCCATCCCGTCGCGCCGGACACCACGCACGGCCACCTTGGCGGCCTCGGCATATTTCGCGGCCTGCTTGGCCAGCTCGTTGCGGCGCTCCTGCGTCAGCGGCGGCAGCGGCACGCGGATCACCTGACCCTCGGTCTGCGGGTTCAGGCCCAGGCCGGAGTCGCGGATGGCGACCTCGACCGCCTTGGTGGCGCCGCGGTCCCAGACCTGCACCGAGAGCATGCTGGGGCCGGAGACGGAGATGTTCGCCACCTGCACCAGCGGCTGGTTGGCGCCATAGACCTCGACGCGGATCGGCTCCAGCAGCGCCGGCGAGGCGCGACCGGTGCGCAGACCCGAGAACTCCTTCTTCAGCGCCTCCAGCGCGCCGTCCATGCGGCGCGAGAGGTCCTGTTTCAGCGTGTTCAGATCGGCTGGGGCGGCCATGACCGGGGCTTCCTTCTTATTGATCCACGACCGTGGTGAAGCGGCCTTCGCCCTGCATCACGGCGGTGAAGGCGCCCGGCTCGTGGATATTGAAGACGATGATCGGCAGCTTGTTCTCGCGCGCCAGGCTGATCGCGGCGGCGTCCATCACGGCGAGGTCGCGCGCCAGCATCTCCAGGTAGGTGAGCGTGACATAGCGCTCGGCCTGCGGATTCTTGCGCGGGTCGGCGGAATAGACGCCGTCCACCTGGGTGCCCTTCAGCAGCACGTCGCAATTCATCTCCGCGGCGCGAAGGGCCGCGGCGGTGTCGGTGGTGAAGAACGGATTGCCGGAGCCGGCGGCGAAGATCACCACCCGCCCCTTCTCCATATGGCGCTGGGCGCGGCGACGGATGAAGGGCTCGCAGACGCTGCTCATCGGGATGGCGGACTGCACTCGTGTCGGCACACCCAGCTTCTCCAGCGCGTTCTGCAGCGCGAGCGCGTTCATCACCGTGGCCAGCATGCCCATGCTGTCCGCCTGGGCGCGGTCCATCCCGGCGGAGGCACCGGCGACACCGCGGAAGATATTCCCGCCGCCCACGACGACGCAGACCTCGACGCCGAGTTCCACCACGCCCTTGATGTCCTGGGCGATGGCACGGACGGTTCCGGTGTCCAGCCCGTAGTCACGCTCGCCCATCAGCGCCTCCCCCGAGAGCTTGAGCAGGGCGCGCTTGTAGATCGGGGTGGGCATGGGTAACGGATTCCAGCGGCAGGAAGCGTCAGGGCGAGGCACGATACGGGCCGGCCTCGAGCAGGACAAGGCCACGACGCAGTTGGCGGCCCGATCCTGTGGCAGCAGGCGCCCCCCGCCCGTGCGGAGTGCGCCCGTTTCGGGTGGCCACACGAGGCGGCCACCCGTTCAGCAGCGACGGATCAGGGCGTCCCGGCGGCGGCGGCGACCTCGGCGGCGAAGTCGGTCGCCTGCTTCTCGATGCCCTCACCCAGCTGGAAGCGGGTGAAGCCGACCAGCTTGGCACCGGCCTTCTGCACCACGGCCTTCACGCGGCTCTCGCCGTCATGCACCCAGACCTGCTCCAGCAGCACCACTTCCTCGTAGTACTTGCGGACCCGGCCCTCGACCATCTTCTCGATGATGGCCTCGGGCTTGCCGGAGGCGCGGGCCTGCTCGGTCAGCACGGCCTTCTCGCGCTCCAGGGCGGAGGGATCGACCGAGCCGACCTCCAGCGCCTCGGGGCGGGTGGCGGCGACATGCATGCCGATCTGCCGGCCGAGCGTCTCCAGCGCCTCGATCTCCGTGGCCGCCTCCAGGGCGACCAGCACGCCGATCTTGCCCAGACCCGGCCGCACGGCCGAATGCACGTAGCTGGCAACGGTGCCGGAGGAGACCTGGAACCGCTTGGCGCGGCGGATGGTCATGTTCTCGCCGATGGTGGCGATCAGACGGGTCAGCTCGTCCTGCACCGAGTGGCCGGTCCCGGGATAGGTGGCCGCCTTCAGCTTCTCGACGTCATCGCCCACCGAGAGGACCAGCCCCGCCACCTCGGCGACGAAGTTCTGGAACTGCTCGTTGCGGGCCACGAAGTCGGTCTCGGCATTGATCTCGACCATGCCGCCCACCTGCGGGCCGGTGGCGGTGCCGATCAGCCCCTCGGCCGCCACGCGGCCGGACTTCTTGGCGGCGGCGGCGAGGCCCTTCTTGCGCAGCCAATCGATCGCGGCCTCGGCGTCGCCGTTGTTCTCCACCAGGGCCTTCTTGCAGTCCATCATGCCCGCGCCGGTCTTCTCGCGCAGGTCGCGGACCATCGCGGCGGTAATCTCAGCCATGGGTATGCTCCTGTGTGACGACTCGGCTTCAGGACTGCTGCGCGGTGGGAGCAGCAGGGGCATCCGGCCCGCCGACCAGAGCCTCACCCTCGGCCACCGCACCGGCCAGGCTGCTCTCATCGACGCCCTCGACGGCCGGCAGGTCCTCGCCCGTCAGGTCCTCGGCCGCGCCGATGTCGACGCCGGAGGCCTGCAGCTCGGCGCTGATGCCGTCGAACACGGCGCCGGCCACCAGGTCGCAGTACAGGTTGATGGCGCGGATGGCGTCGTCATTACCCGGGATCGGGAAAGCCACGCCCGAGGGATCAGCGTTGGAGTCGACCACGGCCACGACCGGGATGCCGAGCTTGTTGGCCTCCTCGACCGCCAGGCGCTCCTTCACCACGTCGATCACGAAGAGGATGTCCGGCAGGCCACCCATCTCGCGGATGCCGCCCAGCGCGCGGTCAAGCTTCTCGCGCTCGCGGGTCAGCATCAGGACCTCCTTCTTGGTGAGGCCCTGGGTGTTGCCGCCGAGCTGCTCATCCATCTGCTTCAGGCGCTTGATGGAGCCAGTGATGGTCTTCCAGTTGGTCAGCATGCCGCCGAGCCAACGATGGTTGACGTAGTACTGGCCGCAGCGGGTCGCCGCCTCGGCGACATACTCGGCCGCCGACTTCTTGGTGCCCACGAAGAGCACGCGGCCGCCACCGGCCACCACATCACGGATGGTGCGCAGCGCGCGGTCCAGCATCGGCACGGTCTGCTGCAGGTCCAGGATGTGCACCTGGTTGCGCACGCCGAAGATGTACGGCGCCATGCGGGGGTTCCAGCGGCGGGTGTGGTGGCCGAAATGTACACCGGCCTCAAGCAGCTGGCGCAGGGAAACTTCGGGCATCGCCATGGCGGCGGTCCTTCCTTCGATTCGCGTCCGGTTCAACCTCCGCGGCGCCGAACCCCCCTCAGGGGACCGGACCTTGCGCCGATAGGCGG
>Ga0180221_1001412_pt1 | contig 16043 bp, 18 predicted proteins | sample eDN5th37CKraftMG_FD_151339 | JGI IMG/M metagenome (GOLD analysis project Ga0180221, IMG submission 151339) | Enriched Miracle-Growth compost microbial communities from Emeryville, California, USA - eDNA 5th pass 37_C Kraft MG (version 2) (version 2) ...
CCTGCCCCGGATCGATCGCGCGATCAGCCATGTCGCGGTGAAGGAGGCGGTTTTCCCCTGGGCGCGCTTCGCGGGCGTCGATCCGATCCTCTCGCCGGAGATGAAGTCCACCGGCGAAGTGATGGGAATCGATATGGATTTCGACATCGCCTTCGCCAAGGCCCAGCTCGGCGCCGGCAGCGCGCTGCCTTCGCAGGGCACTGCCTTCGTCTCGGTCAGGGATCGGGACAAGCCCGTGATCCTGCCCGCGGTCCGCACGCTGCTCGACCTTGGCTTCAAGGTGGTCGCGACGGGCGGCACGGCGGATTATCTCACCGGCTTCGGCCTCGCGGTCGAGACGGTGAACAAGGTGCAGCAGGGCAGGCCGCACATCGTCGACCGGATCAAGGACGGCGGCGTCGACCTGATCTTCAACACCACCGAGGGCTGGCAGTCGCTCAAGGACTCGCAGTCGATCCGCGGATCGGCGCTTTCGGGCCGCATTCCCTATTTTACCACGGCGGCCGCCAGCGTCGCCGCGGCGCGGGCAATTGCTGCGTTGCGGGAGCGAGACCTTGAAGTACGCGCCCTCCAATCATATTATTCACCTTCGCACGCTTGATCTCGACATCACCGGACGAGGGCGGGCGGCCCCGGGGCAACGAAGGGGCCGCTGGGGACAGGATTTGGACGAAAGGGTACGCCGATGGCGACGGTCGACAAGATGCCTATGCTGGCCGAGGGGCACCGCATGCTCATCGATCAGCTTGCGGCACTGAAGCTCGAACGCCCGCAGGTGATCGACGCGATCGAGGAGGCGCGCGCGCATGGCGACCTCTCGGAAAATGCCGAATATCATGCCGCCAAGGAGCGCCAGGGCCAGATCGAGGCGATGATCGCCGATCTGGAGGACCGGCTGAGCCGCGCGCAGATCATCGATCCGACGACGCTGTCGGGCGACAAGGTGGTGTTCGGCGCCACCGTTCACCTGCTCGACGAGGACGACAAGCCGATCAAGTACCAGATCGTCGGCCAGACCGAGGCGGACGCGAAGTCCGGCCGCATCTCGTACAACTCCCCGCTCGGCCGCGCGCTGATCGGCCGCAAGGTGGAGGACGAGATCGAGGTGACGGTGCCGTCGGGCGATCGCTATTACGTGGTTTCCAAGATCGAATTCATCTGACGCGGCCCGGCGGGCGGCGCGCAACCTGACGGGACGAGACCATGCGCCTTCCGCCCGCGCGCGCCACGGTCGCCATCATCGGCGTCACCGTCGCCGCGTTCCTGCTCCTCTCCCTCATCGGGGCCGATCAATATGCCGCTTATTCGGGCGGCTTCATCCCGGAGCGGCTGACCGGCCACCTTGCCGAGATCTCTATCCGCGCGCGGGATCCGGCCTTCCGTTTCGTGCCGGTCTGGCTCACCCCGCTGAGCGCGACGCTGCTCCATGCGGGCCTGCTGCACATCGCCTTCAACATGATGTTCCTGGGATTTTGCGGCCGCTTCGTGGAGGCCGCGATCGGCCCCCGGCTGCTGGTCCTGCTCTATGTCGTCGGCGCCTATGCGGCGGCCTTCACCCATTTCCTGTTCAGCCCGGATTCGCTGACGCCGATGATCGGGGCGTCGGGCGCGGCGTCGGCGGTGCTGGGCACCTATGCCCTGCTTTACGGCCAGCGGCGCCAGTTCTTCGCCAGCCAGCGGCTCAGCAAGGCCGTCAACGTGGCCTGGCTGGCGATCGCGTGGATCGGGCTGCAATTGCTGATGGGGGTCGCGACGCGCGGCGAGACGTCGATGAGCATCGCCATCTTCGCGCATATCGGCGGCTTCCTCGCCGGTCTCGCGCTCGCGCAGCCGCTGCTGCTGTGGCGGCATCGCAGGATGTGACGCGCCGCCGGGTATGACGCCCGGCCCGCACATCATCACGGCGGGAGCCTCAGTCCTGCGGCGGCGCGTCGAGATCCGGTTCGAGCAGGCGGTGCAGATGCACCACCACATATTTCATCTCCGCATCGTCGACGGTGCGCTGCGCAGCGCCACGCCAGGCATTTTCCGCGCTCTTATAGTCGCGGAAAAAGCCCACCACGTCGATGGCGGACAGGTCCTCGAAATCAAGGGTGCGCGGGTCCTTCACCCGGCCGCCGAAGACGAGATGGATCTTGCTCATGGGTCATGCCTTCACGCTGATGCCGACGGGATCGGCCGGGCACGTCCCGCTGCCAGGCGGGCAGGAGCCATGCCCCCGATCCTGGCCGGGAACGATCTCGTAACAGGTTGGCGCCGCTCTAGCAGAGCCTCCAGCGCGCAGAAAGGGTCCTGCGCGGGAACAGCGTCAGCCGCGCGCCTTCATGAAGGCGACGAGCTTGTCGAAGCCGTTGCGCTGGATATAGGAATCGAAATCCGCCGCCTGGGTGAGCGCGAGGTTCACGCCGCCCACGGTGAGGTTCGTCACCTTATAGTCGCCGCCGACCTTCTCGACCGTCCAGATCGCGCTGACCGGCGCCGCGCCGGGCTTGATGACCTGCGTGGCGACCGCCGCGCCATTGCCCGCCGCCTGCGTGCGGATGATCTTCACCGACGCGTCGGCATATTCGAACAGCCGGTCGGCATAGGTGCCGATGATGAAATTCGGGAAAGCCGCCTTGTAGGCCGCGCGCTGCGCCGGCGTGATCGTCGGCGCCCAGCGGCGGATCAGCCGGTCGCCGATCTGGTCGACGGCGAAATGCTGGGCGAGCAGCTTGCGGAACTCCTGGCGCGCCGCCGCCTTGTTGCCGCTGCGCAGCGCCGCGAAGCCGTCCTTCGTCAGCCCGTCGATGAACTGCGCCGGATCCTGCGTGTTGATCGTCACGGCGGCGGCGGGCGACGCGACGAGCAAGGGGTCCGTCATCGACGCAAGGGCGAGCGCGGCGGCGAGAACGGAGCGCAATGACCTCATATCCCTGATCTCCAATCGAAATCCCCTTTCGGCGATGCGCGCTGAACGGGGCTTGAACCTTATTTGCGGGCGGAGGCCGAAGCCGCCGCCGTGATCGCGACCGAGGCGAGCCTGATGGCGATATCGATGAATCGATCGAGCTGGCCGCTGCCCGCTTCCCGATTGACGTCCATCACGCCGGGCCGCTCGCGGCCGCTTTCCCGCGCGGCGAGCAGCGCCACCTTGCCCGCCTGGGTCAGTCGGCTGCCGATCGGGGCGAGCAGCCTGTTCTCGCGCCGCGATGCGGGGATCAGCGCGCCCGCGACCACACCCAGCGCCACCGCGCCGATCAGCGCCGCGACCGGATTGCCCTCCAGCCGTTCCGCCGCCTTTCCGCGCGCGACGGAATAGGCGTCGCCCGCCTCGTGGAGCTTCTCGCCGGCATAGGTGCCCGCCCTCTCGGCGGCGTCCTTCACGTGGCTGGTCATCCGGTCTCCTCCTGAGCCGCCCCGGGGGCAGGCTGGCCGACGGCGCCGGATTCGCGACGGGTTTCGCGGACGGTCCGGCGGCCTGAAAACATGCGCGCCGCCAGCCACCACAGCGGCCGGCGCGCGCAATAGAGCAGCAGAAGGCCCGCCAGCGTCGCGCTGAGCGCGGGCCGGGCGCGCGCGGCGGCGAGCGTGTCCCGCGCCGCCTGCTCCCCGCGCTCGCGCGCGTTCCGCCATGCCTCCTGCGCGAGCGCGTCGGGCGCCAGCCGCGCCTGGACCTCGCCCAGCGTGCCGGTGAAGCGGTGGCGCGCGGCCTCCACCGCGCGGCGGCTGCGTTCGATCTCGCGGGATTCGCGCTTCATCCCTCCTCGCCCTCCAGCTCGTCGCCGATGTGCTGGAAGCGGCGGACCGCGGGGCGCAGCAGCAGCAGCCCCGCCACCCCCCCCGCCAGCCCGACCGCGAACGCGGCGCCAAGGGCGGTGATCAGCGGCGCCAGCGCCAGCACGAGACCGACGAGAAAGGCCGTCACCGCTCCCAGGATCAGCAGCAACCCCCCGCCCGCGAGCAGCACGACGGCGCGCGAGCCGACGAGGCGCTGGAGCGCGAGGTTGCGATACAGGTCCACCTCGGCCCGGATCAGCGCGACCGCGTCCCCGACAAGCCGGGCGAAAAGGTGATGGAAGGATTCGCCTTCGGCCTCCCCGGCCGCGCGATTGTCCTCCGGCAGGCCCAAGGGATCAGGCCTTCGCGTCCGTGCCCGCGCCGGCGTTCTCCGCTTCCTCCTCGCGCGGGGAGGAGGCGCCGGCCCTGATCAGCCGGGCGAACACGAAGCCCACCGCCGCCGCCGCGCCGAGCGCGATCGCCGGATTCTTGCGGATAACCTCGCGCGCGTCGTTCAGCAGGTCGTCGACATCCTTCGAGCGGAGCGTGGTGGAGAAGCCCTGGATCGCATCGGCGGCGCGCCGGGCATAGGCGCCATATTGCTCGCCCACGGTGTCGTCGATCGTGCCGGCGGCGTTGCCGACGAATTTCGTGACGCCGTCGAGCGCGTTGGCGGTGCGCTCCTTGCCCTGATGGGCGAGGTCGCGCGCCTTGTCGGCGGCCTGGTCGCGCAGCCCGGCGGCGGCGTCGGCCACCTTGCGGGTCGCCGCCTGGCCCTTCGACGTGGCGACGGCCTTGATATCGCTCGCGGCGTCGGCAATTTTCGCCGCGCCGTCCTCGACGATCGAGTCGGTTCCTTCGGGAAGCACATCCTTGCGTGCGTTCATTATCCAGTCTCCCTGAAAATCCCCGTCATCGGGACAACCTGCCGACCCGCCGGGATGTTCCATCGCTGGCGATCGATTTGCCTATCCGCACGGACGCCGATAGAGCGCGCGCATCCCATCGTCCAGAAAGAAGGTACGGCCCCGACATGACCGCGCTCGTCGCCCTCCACGCCCGCACGATCATCGACAGCCGCGGCAATCCCACCGTCGAGGTGGACGCCGTGCTGGAAGACGGCAGCTTCGGCCGCGCCGCGGTGCCCTCCGGCGCCTCCACCGGCGCGCACGAGGCGGCCGAGCGGCGCGACGGCGACAAGGCGCGCTGGCTGGGCAAGGGCGTCGACGGCGCGGTCGAGGCGGTGAACGGCGAGATCGCGGAGGCGGTGCTGGGCCTCGACGCGGAGGATCAGGCGCTGGTCGACGCGCGGATGATCGATCTCGACGGCACGGCCAACAAGAGCCGGCTGGGCGCCAACGCGATCCTGGGCGTCAGCCTCGCGGTCGCCAGGGCGGCGGCCGATGCGCGCGGGCTGCCGCTCTATCGCTATGTCGGCGGCGTTTCGGCGCATGTGCTGCCGGTGCCGATGATGAACATCGTCAACGGCGGCGCGCATGCCGACAATCCGATCGATTTCCAGGAATTCATGATCATGCCCGTCGGCGCGGACAGCATCGTCGAGGCGGTGCGCTGCGGATCGGAGATCTTCCACACGCTGCGCGGCAAGCTGCACGCCAAGGGGCTGTCCACCTCGGTGGGCGACGAGGGCGGCTTCGCGCCGAACCTCGCCAGCGCGCCCGACGCGCTGGATTTCATCATGCAGTCGATCGAGGCGGCGGGCTATCGGCCGGGCGAGGACGTCGTGCTCGCGCTCGATTGCGCGGCCACCGAATTCTTCAGGGACGGCGCCTATCATCTGGAGGGCGAGGGGCGCGTGCTCTCCCCCGACGAGATGGCCGCCTATCTGGCCGACCTTGCGGGCCGCTATCCGATCCGCTCGATCGAGGACGGCATGGCGGAGGATGATTTCGCCGGCTGGAAGGCGCTCACCGATCGCATCGGCGGCACGGTGCAGCTTGTCGGCGACGACCTGTTCGTCACCAATCCCGCCCGGCTGCGGCAGGGGATCAGGGACGGGCTCGCCAATTCGCTGCTCGTCAAGGTGAACCAGATCGGCACGTTGAGCGAGACGCTCGACGCCGTCTCGATCGCGCAGCGCGCGGGCTATACCGCCGTGATGTCGCACCGTTCCGGCGAGACCGAGGATTCGACGATCGCCGACCTCGCCGTCGCCACCAATTGCGGGCAGATCAAGACCGGCAGCCTCGCGCGTTCGGACCGGCTGGCCAAATATAACCAGCTCATCCGGATCGAGGAGGAGCTGGGCATGGCGGCGGCCTATGCGGGGGCCGATCTCTTCCGGAGCTGATCCCCGGCGACTCGCGGCGCCGCCTTGTCGCGCCGCGCCGCGGATTAAATCGCATGACCTTTGCAAATAGCGGCTTGATCCCGCGCGTCATTGGTGATTCCTAGGGAAAATGTCGCGTGCCCGTCCTGCCGTTCAACTCATCCGTTCCGCGTCGGGCCCGGCGGTGGCGCTCCTCGTCGTGGCGATGTTCGCCGCTTATGCGCTGCTGGGCACCAACGGGCTGTTCCACCTCGGCGACTATAAGCGCCAGATCAAGGCGCGGCAGGTCGAGCTTGCCGGGATCGAGGCGGAGCGCGCGCGGCTGATGAACCGCAAGCGCCTGCTCGAAAGGGGCGATCAGGACATGGCGGACGAACTGGTGCGCGGCTCCACCGATATGATCGGCAACGATCAGTATGTCGTGATCCCCCACTGATTTTCCGTGCCTGCCGGAGATGCCGGGGCCGTTGCGGAATCAATCCGCCGCGGCCTATAGAGCCGTCGTCCGCACCCCATCGAACAAGGAGGCCAGGCTTGGCCAGAGCAGCACAGCCGCGAGGCGTGAAGAAGCCCCGGACGGCACGGCCCCGGGCCGCAGGCGCGACGCCCGCATCCCTTCCCAATCGCGAGCGGCCGGAGGAGCCGGGGCGCTATGGGGCGAGCAAGGAGGAACTGCTCGAATTCTATCGCCAGATGCTGCTCATCCGCCGTTTCGAGGAGAAAGCGGGGCAGCTTTACGGCCTCGGCCTGATCGGTGGCTTCTGCCATCTCTATATCGGGCAGGAGGCGGTGGCCGTCGGGCTCCAGTCGGCGCTGGAGGTCGGCAAGGACAGCGTCATCACCGGCTATCGCGACCATGGCCATATGCTCGCCTACGGCATCGATCCGAAGATCATCATGGCCGAGCTGACCGGGCGGCAGGCGGGGATCAGCCACGGCAAGGGCGGATCGATGCACATGTTCTCGGTCGAGCATGGCTTCTACGGCGGCCACGGCATCGTCGGCGCGCAGGTGCCGCTGGGCGCGGGGCTCGCCTTCTCGCACAAATATAAGGGCGACGGAGGCGTCTGCCTTGCCTATTTCGGCGACGGCGCGGCCAATCAGGGCCAGGTCTACGAAGCCTTCAACATGGCCGAGCTTTGGAAGCTGCCGATCATCTTCGTGATCGAGAACAACCAGTACGCCATGGGCACCAGCGTCAACCGCGCCTCCGCCGAGGACCAGCTCTACCGGCGCGGCGAGAGCTTCCGCATCCCCGGCCTCCAGGTCGACGGGATGGACGTGCTCGCGGTGCGCGGCGCGGCGGACATGGCGGTCGAGTGGGTGCGCGCCGGCAAGGGGCCGATCCTGCTGGAGCTCAAGACCTATCGCTATCGCGGCCATTCGATGTCCGACCCGGCCAAATACCGCTCGCGCGAGGAAGTGCAGTCGGTGCGCGAGAAATCGGACCCGATCGAGCATGCGAAGCGGGAGCTGGAGGCGGCGGGCGTCTCCGAGGACGAGCTGAAGGCGCTGGAGAAGGAGATCCGCCGGATCGTCCAGGATGCCGCCGATTTCGCCGAGGAATCACCCGAGCCGAGCCCCGGGGAGCTGTATACCGACGTGCTGGTGGGGCAATATTGATGGCTATCGAACTCAGGATGCCCGCGCTTTCCCCGACGATGGAGGAGGGCACGCTGGCCAAATGGCTGGTGAAGGAGGGCGACGAAGTCAAATCGGGCGACATCCTGGCCGAGATCGAGACCGACAAGGCGACGATGGAATTCGAGGCGGTGGACGAGGGGACGGTGGCGAAGATCGTGGTTCCCGAGGGCACCGACGGCGTGAAGGTGGGCGAGGTGATCGCGCTGATCGCGGGCGAGGACGAGGATGCCGCCGCCGCGCCGGCCTCCCGTGCGAAGGCGCAGCCCGCGCCCGCGCCCGCACCGGAGGCTCCGAAGGCCGAGCCCACGCCCCACCAGATGGAGACGGCGGCCCGCTCGCTGGTCGCCGCGGTCGCCGACACGCGCGACGATCCGGAGGTTCCCGCCGGCACCGGTATGGTCCGCACCACGGTGCGCGAGGCGCTGCGCGACGCGATGGCGGAGGAAATGCGCGCCGACGACACCGTTTTCGTGATGGGCGAGGAGGTCGCGCAATATCAGGGCGCCTACAAGGTGACGCAGGGCCTGCTCGACGAATTCGGCGACAGGCGCGTGATCGATACGCCGATCACCGAATATGGCTTCGCCGGCATCGGCACGGGCGCCGCGATGGGCGGGCTGAAGCCCATCGTCGAGTTCATGACCTTCAACTTCGCGATGCAGGCGATCGACCATATCGTCAATTCGGCCGCCAAGACCAATTATATGTCGGGCGGGCAGATGCGTTGCCCGGTGGTGTTTCGCGGGCCCAACGGCGCGGCGGCGCGGGTGGGCGCGCAGCACAGCCAGAATTATGCTCCCTGGTATGCCTCCGTGCCCGGCCTGATCGTGATCGCGCCTTATTCGGCGGCCGATGCGAAGGGCCTGCTCAAGGCGGCGATACGCTGCCCCGATCCGGTCGTGTTCCTGGAGAATGAGCTGCTCTACGGGCAAAGCTTCGATGTGCCGAAGCTCGACGATTATGTGCTGCCGATCGGCAAGGCGCGCATCTGCCGCCCCGGCCGGGACGTCACGCTGGTCAGCTACACGATCGGCGTCGGCGTCGCGCTGGAGGCGGCCAAGCAGCTCGAGCAGGAAGGCATCGACGCCGAGGTGATCGACCTGCGCACGCTGCGCCCGCTCGACAAGGCGACGGTGCTGGAGAGCCTCTCGCGGACCAACCGCATGGTGGTGGTCGAGGAAGGCTGGCCCACCTGCTCGATCGCTTCGGAGATCATCGCGATCGCGATGACCGAGGGCTTCGACGATCTCGACGCCCCGGTGCTGCGCGTCACCAACGAGGATGTGCCCCTGCCTTATGCGGCGAACCTCGAAAAGGCGGCGCTGCTCAAGGTCGAGGACGTCGTCGCCGCCGCGCGCAAGGTCTGCTATCGCGATTGAGGCGCGCCCGGCCGGGGCCGCCGACGGGCGCGCCTCCGCCGGCCGCCGGCCGGTCAGCCCGAATAGATGGAGCAGTCGGAAAGGCCCGCGCCGCTGAGCGCGCCGTTGTTGGTGAGCGAATAATTGGTGCGCTGGCGCACGTTGAAGGCGCTGGTATAGCGGATCGTGCGCGGGCCGAGGAAGTTGATCGGCACGATCGGCTGATATTGATAGACCACCTCGACGAACATCACCGCCGTCCCGGCCGACGCCTGCACCTGGTTGCCCGGTGGGCCCATGCCGGTCAGTATCGACTTGTTCTCCACCGCGCCGAAATCCGGCTTGACGCTGTTGTCGGGATTCCTGACCGGCGTGTCGATGTTGGTGATCGGATTGCCCTGCGCGTCCGTCGGCCCGCCATAGCTGGACAGGACACGCAGCGCGCCCGCGCAGCGCTGCCAGCGGACCCATTGCCGATAGCCGTTGGGATTGTCGGGCGTGGTCGGAAGCGCGGTGGTGTTGTTGTTGTTCGTGCGCTGTTCGAGGTCGGAGATGATGATCCGGCCGTTCGCGGAGAAATTCAGGCTGCTGCCCATCAGCCTGGTGCCGGTCATGATATCGTTGACGTCCGATTCGTCGATCGAGATGCGGACGCGGCCGGCATTGTCGGCCGCCAGCATCGCCATCTGGCTGATGCGCAGATTGGCGAGCGCGTAATGCGCGGTCTCCAGCCCCATCAGGCCGATGGTGAGCAGCACCGGCAGCGAGATCGCGAACTCGATGAGCGCGAGGCCGCCCGTATCCGCGCGCAGGCGGCGGGCGAGCAGGGCGGCGCGCGCCCGGAAGGGGGGGATCAGTTGCATCGGACGGTCGGCGGCGTCTGCGACGCGTAAGGCTGGTTGCGCAGGATCGTCGTCGAGTTGATCGTCTCGGTGCTCGACCAGCCCATCAGCCCGTATAGCGGAACGATGCTCGGGAAGGTGACGGTGACGGTATAATAGACGATGTCGTCGGAGCCGCCGATGCCGCTGGTTCCCGACGAGCCCGGGCCGTCATAGACGCCGTTGTTGTTGGCATCCTCATAACAGTCGCCGACATTGTAGACGCCGAGGGGCGCGGTGTCGGACGTGATCTTCTCGCCCTTGCCGATGCCGGAGAACTGGTAATAGCTGCGCTTGGTGATCGCGATGTGATCGGGCCTCACATTGGTCGAGAAATTCGAAAGCTGGCTGGTCACATAGGCATCGATCTGGGTGCCGGTCATCGTGCCGACGGTCGCCTTGCGCGCGGCGCGCACCAGCGTGCCGTCGACGATCGACTGGAGGTAGATGCGGAAGCCGAAATCGACCAGCACGAACAGGACGATGACCAGCGGCAGGCTGATGATCGCGAATTCCACCACGGTCGCGCCCCGCCGCTCGTGCGCGAGGCGGCGCAGCAGGCGGCGCGCGCGGATCACTGGGACAGCCTTAGCGCGCCGATCGTGTTGCCGATCTGGGTGAACTTCGCGATCAGTGAATTGGTGTCGGCCACCGCCGCCGCCTGATTGGGATTGCTGGCGCATCCCTGAAGCGTGGGATCGAGGCCGCCGGTGACGCCATTGCCGAACGCGACCACCCAGATCGAGACATTCTGGCCCCTGATCGCGTTGCACGCCATCGAGAAGCGCTGCGCGTGGTTCGCGGTGTCCGTGGTGGTGCCCGGATAGGGGGTGGTCGTGGTCCGATGGTCCAGATTTTCAACGCCATAGGCGTGATAGAAGCTCTGGCTGGCCGAGATATAGCCGTCGGTCATCAGGATGATATATTTGTTGACCGGCATGTTGTTGTAGGTCGCGGGATTGCTGGATGCGAAGATGCCGTTGGACGACAGCAGCCGGCCGCCCCAGATCATGCCGACGTCGGTATAGGTTCCGCCTACCGCCTTCAGCCCGGCGATATAGGTTTGCAGATCCTCGCGCGTCCATGTCTGGAGCGGTTTTGCGGCCGCGGGGCACGCGGTGGAGGGCTGGTTCGTCTTCGACGTATATTCGATGTCCGGCCAATAGGGTGCCCATCGCGCCGCCGCGCTGGTCGGCATGAGATCGATGTTGAGGTCAAAGGCGTTCGTCGGAATATTGAAGCCCGATGAGGAATTGATCGTGGTGACGGTCTGCCGTTCCTCGATACAGCCCGACCAGGTGACGGTCGTGGTGCCGACGCCCGTGCCCGCGGCCGCGACGGCAAGTTGCAGCGCGTTATAGGAACCGGGTGTCGTGACCCAACCCTTGTTGTCCGTGGCGATCGTCACGCTGCTGCCGGTCTTGAACTGGCTCACATCATAGCTGGTTGGACCAGACGTCCAGCTGGTGAATACATAATGGCCGGTTTGCGTCGTAATGGTTTGGGTGCGCTTGCATGTTCCGGTGTTTGAGCCGCCGCCGCCGGACCAGCTTTTATAGGCATATGTCGTGGTCGTTGCCGTAGGTGTCGTTCCGGTTACTACGGTGCTTCCACTCGGGTTAGGGTTGAAGCCGCTGAACGGCTGATTGGCGCCGTAGCTATTGCAGTTTGAAGAGGATATGTTGCTGCCATAGGTCTGGGTATTCGATGTCGTTGTGGTCTCGAGTGTGTTGTAGTTGGCAACACGCGATTGATAGGTGTTCGAATCCTTGAGATAGCTTTGGCTGAAGCCGGTCATAAGGCCGACATTCACCGTCCCCGAATAGGGCACGATCCCGTACCGCAGGCGCAGGCCGTTCGTTGTGAGTTGCGTCTGCGCGGATGCCAGCGCGTCGTAGAGCGCGAGCACGGCCGAGCGCATGCCCGCCATCTTCGATCCTGTTCTCTCCGTGCCGCCGCAGTCCCCGCCCGATCCGTCGTCGTCGGGCGTGCAGTTCATCGATCCGGTATTGTCCAGCACCAGCACGATATCGGTGTTCACGAAATTCTGCGTCGCGGTGCAGTCGGTGGACAGCGGCAGGCTGGAGAAGCCGAAAAGCTTCATCACCGTCGTCGGGATGGTGGTGCTGGCGGTGATGATCACCGTGGAATTGGTGCCCGCCGTGATGGCCGGCGTGAAGGCCGCGGTGCCGTAGGTGCCCTGCGGAAAGTTGAAGTTGAAGAATTTGAGCGCCTCGTTCTTCACCGTGTCGTCGACGGTTCCCGTCGTCATCACCCGCCGCCCGGCGAGCGAGGCGGCATCGCAGGCCTGCTGGAGGCGCGCGCTCGCCATATAGGTCCGGCCGAGATCGATGGCGGAGCCGGTCATCGCGGTCAGCGGGATGATCGCGGCCGCCACCAGCGCCAGCGTGTTGCCCCGGCTGTCACCCGCCAGCCGGCCGAGGAAGGTCCGTCGGCGGGCGGCCTCGATGCGCCTATTGCTGATCCTTGCGAACATTGCTGATGCCCCGGCCCCACGCCCCAATCCGCACCGCTTTGGAGGAAATCGGCTAAGGCTTGCTCAAATGGCAGGGTTAACGGCGGCTTAGCTCTTCCGCATCGCGAATTGGCGGGGTTTTCCGGCGGGTGGGGAAGGCGCTAGAGCGGACGTCCGCAGGGCGGATTCGCGCGGCGGGACGAAAATCGCCGCAAAACAGGATCATGCCGGGAAAGGCATGCTCCGGAAGGGTGCCATGACCGATCTCGCCGATCCCGAACGCGCGCTCGCGCTCGCTTATGCGCCGGCGAACCGGCGCCCGGCGCTGGAACTGCTCTGGCGGCTCGACGAGCGGTTCGGCGACGCACTCGCCGCCGGGCGCGAGCCGATGATCCGCGCGATCCGGCTCGCCTGGTGGCGCGAGTCGCTGGAGGCGCTCGACACCGGCGCGCCGCCCGCCGAGCCGCTGCTGGCCGAGATTGCCGCGACGCTGCTGCCGCTGGGGATCAGCGGCGCGGAACTGGCGTCGATCGAGGAGGGCTGGGCCGCGATCGTCGATACGCCCGGCGAGGAGGATATCGCGGCGCATGGCCGGTGCCGGGGCGGGCGGCTGTTCGGAATCGCATCGCGCCTGCTCGCGGGCCGGGAGGCGCCGGATGCGGTCGCGGCCGGGGAGGGCTGGGCGCTGGCCGATCTCGCCGCGATGCTCGACGATCGCGCCGCTCGCGCCGCCGCCCGCGCGCTGGGGCGCGTCCGGCTGCGGCCGCTCGCCGGGAGGGTCTGGCCGCGCTGCCTGCGGCCGCTGGGCGTGCTCGCCGTCCTCGCTGCGCGCGATCTGGGGGCGGAGGGGGAGCGGTCGCGCCGGGGATCGCCGGGGCGCGTGATGCGTGCCTTGTGGATGGGGATCAGCGGCCGCTGAACTTGCGCGCGCCGCCGCTGATCGTTTAGCCTCCGTCACGGGCAGGTGGAGGGGGCAGGGCGATGTGGCGATTCCTGGCGGGCGTGGGCTCGACATTGTTGCTGGTGACGGCGGGGCTGTTCTGGTGGAAGAGCCTTGCCAGCGCGGATCGGCCGTCCGTTCCGGCGGCCCCGCTGGTCGCGGCGGGCGACGCGGGGGAAGTGCTCGCCGATCCGCCCGCCGCCAGCGAAAAGACGCGCGAGCAAAAGCGCTTCGCCCGCTACGACAGGGACAGGAACGGGCTGGTCAGCCGCGACGAATATCTCGCCTCGCGCCGCAAGGCTTTCGCCAGGCTCGACCGGAACGGCGACGGCGTGCTGTCCTTCGACGAATATGCCGCCAAAACGGAGGAAAAATTCGCCAGGGCGGATGCCGATCGCTCGGGCTCGCTCAACCCCGCGGAGTTCGCCACGACGCGCGTGATCCGCAAGGCTAAGCCGAAGCCCGGCTGCCCGCCCGCCGCGCCCGCGAGGGCGAGCGAGGAGGAATAGGCGCCCCTCAGCCCGCCTGCGCCATCCAGTCGGCCAGCGCGGCCTTGGCGCGGTCGGTCATCATCAGCTTGCGCTCGGCCTTTTTCGTGCGCCCCTCGATCGGCGGGAACAGGCCGAAATTGACGTTCATCGGCTGATAGGTCTCGGCCGAAGCGCCGCCGGTGACATGGCCCAGCAACGCGCCGAGCGCGGTCGTGACCGGCGGGGGCGAAAGCCGCGTCCCCTTGTGCCCGGCCGCCGTGAAGCGTCCCGCCAGCAGCCCGATCGCTGCGGATTCCACATAGCCCTCGCAGCCGGTGATCTGGCCCGCGAAGCGGATATGCGGCGCGCTCTTCAGCCGCAATTCCCCGTCCAGCAGGCGCGGCGCGTTGAGGAACGTATTGCGGTGCAGCCCCCCCAGCCGCGCGAATTCGGCGCGCTCCAGCCCCGGTATGGTGCGGAACAGCCGCACCTGCTCGGCATGCTTGAGCTTGGTCTGGAAGCCGACGATGTTCCACAACGTGCCCAGCGCATTGTCCTGCCGAAGCTGGACGACGGCATAGGGCCAGCGCCCGGTGCGCGGATTGTCGAGCCCCACCGGCTTCATCGGACCATGGCGCAGCGTTTCCACGCCGCGCTCCGCCATCACCTCGATCGGCATGCAGCCGTCGAAATAGGGGGTGTCGGCCTCCCACTGCTTGAAGGCGCTCTTCTCGCCGGTCAGCAGCCCGTCGACGAAGGCGAGATACTGCTCCTTGTCCAGCGGGCAGTTGATATAGTCCTTGCCGTCGCCCTTGTCCCAGCGCGAGGCGAACCACGCCTTGTCCATGTCGATCGTGTCGCGGTGGACGATCGGGGCGAGCGCGTCGAAGAAGGCGAGCGCCTCCTCCCCCGTCTCGCCCGCGATCGCGGCGGCGAGCGGGGCGGCGGTCAGCGGCCCGGTGGCGATGATCGCGGGGGTGGCGGGCAGCGTGTCGACCCGCTCGCGCACCAGATCGATCAGGGGATGGGTGGCGATCGCGTCGGTGACGGCGGCGCAGAAGCCGTCTCGATCGACCGCGAGCGCCGATCCCGCCGGCACGCGATGCGCGTCGGCGCAGGTGAGGATCAGCGAGCCGAGCGCGCGCATCTCCGCATGGAGCAGGCCCACCGCATTGGCGCTGTCGTCATCGGAGCGGAAGCTGTTCGAGCAGACCAGCTCCGCCAGCCGATCGGTGGCGTGGGCCGCCGTCCCCTCGACGCCCCGCATCTCGGACAGGCGGACGCGCAGCCCCGCCTGCGCGAGCTGCCACGCGGCTTCCGATCCGGCGAGCCCGCCGCCGATGACATGGATATCGTGCATGTTTTGCGCCATGATCCCCGCGCGGCCTACAGCACCCGCTGGCGGACCAGCTTCGCTTCCTCCTCGCACCCCTGCGGCCTCGGCGCGTCGGGATCGCGGCGCAGCGCATCCATCTCGGCCCGCGCGGCGGCGAGATCGGCCTGATAAGCGGGCTGGAGGCGCACCACCGACATGGTGGCGCCGGCGGAAAGCTTGCCCGCCTCCACCGCGCTTTCATTATGCGCGCCGCAGATGAAGCGGCTGTCGCCATAAGCGCGGCCGCGCGCCATGATCGGGGTCGCGCGATCGGGCGCCAGCTCGGCGAGCACCGTCGCCCAGGTCCAGCCCCAGGTGGTGTGGCCGGAGGGATAATCGTAGCTTTTGGCAAGGTCCGGCTTCGACTGGCAAATGGGGCCGTTGTCGATCAGGAAGGGGCGGCGGCGCTTGTAGAAATTCTTGGCGGCGTTGGTCTCGGCGGCCGTATCGTGCGCGGCTTTCGTCACCAGCGCGGCGGTGAGCGGGGCGTTTTGCGGCGTGAGCGCGACGCCGACCGAGCAGCTGAAATCGCGCATCATTGCCGGGACGTCGGTGACGGCGTCGCTCGTCGCCAGCGCGCCGCGCGGGGTGGCGAGCATCTTGCGCGTGCTCTTGAATATCCTGCGGTCGGCCTGGTAGCGCGCATCCCCCTTCACCGGGGCGGGAGGCAGCACCTGGAGCAGGTCGAACGCGCCGGGATCGAGGTAGCCCGATTTCGCCGCCGGCCCGGCGGGCAGCGGCCCGGCCGATGCGAGCAGGAGCAGAGCGGGGAGCAGCGGGACGAAGGGGCGCATGGCGGCCTTTTCATGAACGGGGACGACGGGCGCCGCGTTGCCCCTGACGGACGGGC
>Ga0180221_1001413_pt1 | contig 16023 bp, 14 predicted proteins | sample eDN5th37CKraftMG_FD_151339 | JGI IMG/M metagenome (GOLD analysis project Ga0180221, IMG submission 151339) | Enriched Miracle-Growth compost microbial communities from Emeryville, California, USA - eDNA 5th pass 37_C Kraft MG (version 2) (version 2) ...
CGCAGCCAGAAGCCGAACCCGCAAATCCATTGAGAGAGCGTGACCCATCCATGCCGGCCTCCTTCACCAGCATGGATACTGAATCAGAAATCAGCCGGCGAGGGAATCCCTCATCGATTCAAAGCGGTCGAAAACCGCTCTAATATCGGACGGTGTTCCTGCAGGCACGAAAATTGTCCAGTAATTCTCGGCAACAGCGTTTGGGTATCCTGCTTCGACAATGGTTTGAACCTGCGACAGACTACTCGAACGCTTTTCACTCAACTGGACCAGGGGAACGACTCCCTTAGGCCGTTCGGCAGTAGTATATGCGCCGATGACCAAATCAATTCGTCCGCCCACAAGGTCAACTAGTGCTTCGGATCCCCCAGGGTATGAAACTGGCTCCAGTTCGATGCCAAGTGCTTCAGCCAACATTGCACCATAAAAATGCCCATTACTTCCAAAACCCGCTATCCCGTAGAAAACTTTGCGGGAATTTGCCAGATCTATAAGTTCTTTTACCGAGCTAAGGTTAAGCTTCGGGCTAGCGAGAACAATCTGATCGCTCTCGCCCACTATCCCTATCGGGACAAGGTCCGCTCTAGGATCGAACGGCAGGTCGGATCTTGATGCCGCATTTGTGGCGTACGAGCTCGACACCAGTAACAACGTATATCCATTGGGCTTGGAGCGAGCCACATGGGCAGCACCAATAGAAGTTCCACCGCCGGGTCGGTTCTCGACCACAACGGGCTGGCCCCACAACTTTGCTAGACCATCTCCTAGAAATCGAGCAATCATATCATTGCCCCCACCGGGAGAAAACGGCACCACCAACGTTACGGGGTTTATAGGGTATTCTTCCGCCTGTGTAGCCGAAGTAAACAGCAGCAATCCTAATAAAATGCCTACTATAGATTTCATAGGGTTCTCTCCTCTCCATTGCGAGTGAGCGCTTATAGCGCCGCCGACAATTGTGATTAACGGCATCTCGCAGCAATAATCGAACATTCATTCATCTGAGTCAAGCCTGCGAGCGGCCCGGTTGAGACTGGGCCGTAGGTTCGTTCAGGAAATGTGTTCAGGCGGAGCTTAGATGCCGGAATGGTCTACCGCTCACGCGCTGGCGGACATGGGTATCGGTCCATTCTTGCCCCCATTTTATTGGGCCCTGCCGATCCCGTACCGTGTGCAACAATGTTGCTCACGCCGATCATCGCGCCGCTGACGAAATCCTCCAATCCGTACCATCTCTTCCCCTCCCGATGTTAGACTTCGCCTACAATGACTGGATCATCAGTCATTGTATCGCGGGCAAATAGCGATGACGTCAATCGTGCAAAGCGGCTAGAGAATTCTTGGCAGGTCGTTCGGCGTTGGTGGCGTATGATCCACACGCTGGAGGCGATCATGCCCAGCTGCCCGACCTATCAGATTGCCGTGAACGACCCGGATCGTGCCGTCCAGCGGGTGAAGCCGTAGCGGCAGGAGTTGACGGCACAGCAACGGGCAACGGTGCGTTTCGAGACGGCTCCGGGCCATCAGATGCAGATCGACTTCGGTGACACGAAGGTCTGGATAGGCGGGGAACTTGTTCGGCTTCACCTGTTCGTTGGGCGCAACGGCTGCACATTCGTGCGTCACTCAGACAGTGCTAGGCACAGGTTCGAGGGATGGAGGGCGCTTTCCAGCGCTTTCGTGGCGTTCCAGCGGAAGTTTTTGCTCGACAATGCGAAGGCGCTTGCCGAGCATCACGGCGCGGTGACGCGGGAGGTGAGGTTAAACGCACGCCTGCATGCCTTCGCCCGTTATTGGGGCTTCACGCCGCGGGCCTGCGCTCCCTATCGGGCACGCACAAAGGGCAAGGATGAGCGCGGGGTCGGCTACGTCAAGAAGAACTCGATAGCCGGCAGCCGGTTCGAGTGTTGCGCGTGTTTGAAGCGCGCCTGGATCGTTGGACGCGGGAGGTAGCCGACTAACGCAAGCAGGGCACGACGGGCGTTGCGCCCATTGGTGGGACGAGCCCGTTCGGACGATTGCGGGATCTGGTTCGCAAGGTTCAGTCGGATTGCGCATGAACACTTATCTCAACCTGATCACCGCCTCGGCAGGCGCGGCCACGAGGCCACGCTTACCGCTTTAACGCTTGGACAAATTTGCAGCGGATCCTTCTCAACACCCCCACGGTGGCACACTGAGGCCATCGGGTGGCATCCACCTCAACACAACCATCTAAAGTCCTCGCGATCCAAAGAACTCAGCCAGAGTTGGCTGCCGACACATCGATATGCTGGGTCACAAGATATTCAGAAATGCCGGCCTCGCCCAACTCGCTTCCTATACCGCTCTGGCGATACCCGCACATCGGCGCGTCAGGACGGTGTCCGCCTCCATTATTGATCACAACGGTGCCGGCAGAAATTCTTGGCGCCAACCTTTCGCATTGATCCGTATCCCCGTAGAGATAGGCTTTCAGCCCGAGATCTGAATCATTTGCAATGGCGATAGCCTCTTCTACTGTACGGTACGTCAGAACGACCGACACTGGCCCAAAGAGCTCTTCGCGCGCGATACGGGCGCTGTTGTCGATACCGCCCAGCAGAACAGGGTTCAGGAACCAGCCTTTGTCGATATCAGGGCGTCCACCGCCGCAAAGGACGCGCGCGCCCGAGGCAACCGCTTGCTCGATCGCGCTTTCCACCCGTTCGCGATGTGCCTTGGTGATCAAAGGTCCGACGATTACATTCTTATCCCGGGGATCGCCCACGATAATCTTATCCCAGATGGCGCGTGTGGCGGCAACGAACTCTTCAAACCGGGATTCTTCGACTAAAATGCGCGTCGGCGAGCCGCAGCCTTGCCCGGCATGGCGGGCATAGCGTGCATTCAGTGAAAAGGCGTAACGCTCATAGTCGGTTCCAGGCAGCAGAATGGCAGGGCCCTTGCCGCCAAGTTCGAGAACAACGCCGCGCAGGCCCTGTGCCGCCTGCTTCATCACCTCCCGCCCGACCGCGACCGATCCGGTGAAGCTGACGAGATCGACATCCCTGTGCTCCGTCAGCGCCTTGCCTACCTCGACTGCGCCAGAAACAATATTGACTACACCTGCGGGAAAGCCTGCCTCGCGGATAAGCTCGCCCAGCATACGAACCGTCAACGGCGCGAGCGGCGAAGACAGCAGGACCACTGTGCATCCAGCAGAAAGCGCGGCACCAATTTTTCCGCCAGTCAAAAGAAGCGGGTAGTTATAGGCAGTGATTGCAGCAACGACTCCGACAGGGCGGTAAAGAACCTTGCTGCGACCTGTACCGGCGCGGTTCACTCCGAGGTCAACCGTCCGATCTGTCGTGGCCGCTTCGGCATAGAAGCGCAAGTACTCGGCTGGACTGTCAATATGGTTAGCAATCAGATTGGCTGGCGTTCCGATCTCGCTGATCAACACGTCCATGAGGATTTCGCGATGATACGCCATCAGGTCAGCCAGCTTGGCAAGGCAATCGCGTCGCAAGACGGAATCGAAGCTCCAACGGCCTGCATCGAAGGCGCGACGGGCCGATTTCACGGCGATATCAACCTGAGATGGCGAAGCCGCTGCAAAGGTCGCAACCGTCTCCTCGGTTGCCGGGTTCACGACCGTTAGAGTCGCGCCTGTGCCCTTTACAGCCTCATTGTTAATGAATTGCGTTTGGCGCAGGGCCGGTTCGGCTAAAGATTGGACGTGCAAAGCATTACTCCTATCGGTGACGAGCGAACAGCCCGCCGAAAAGAACTCTCCAATGAATGAACTATCGTTCAGCGTTCAAAGGTTGTCAACCGAGGAAGAAATGTGAGTTTAGCTGATTGATTTGGGGAACTTAGCTCCTTTCTAATTCGTGCTTGGTCCGGCAGTGCTGTTGATGAAAGCCCAAGCGGCCAACGGGCGCGAGGCCCTCGCTTGGTACGTGGAGAGAACCACCATCATGGCCATAATCCAGCAGCTAGGCTCGGGACCTATCAATATTGTCTGAGATGTGATTCACGAGCCTCGCTATTCGGCCAGCCTTTCGGACTGAACCCGGCTGACATAGTGCTTTTTCAACTCGACCTGGTATCAATCGAACAATATTGACTGCCGCGGTGGTCAGTCCCTCGCCGGGTCTTCAGATCGCTAGAGCCTGGCGCAGCCTCAAATGCCAGTTCCTTATGCAGGCTGTCGATGACCGCCCAGCCGACTACTCTCCGAGGCGAAGAGATCGAGACCACAGCCAGGCAGAGCCAGCCCTCATCCATCCACACGTGCAGGAGATCCGCGGCCCACTCCTCGTTCGGACTCTCGGCCGAGAAGTCCCGCTCGACGAGATTAGGTGCGATCGTGAAAGCGTGATGCTGTCGGTAGTACGTTTGAAGTGCTGCTTCTTTGAAGGCCGGTCCTCAGTCGCAGCTGCATGCCGGCCTTGTGCCAGCTGGGTTCAAAGCGGTACTATTGCCGGAAACCCGGCACGTGAAGGCACGCTCTCGGCCATGATCGCCAGGACCGACCACCGCAGTGCACGCCGCATCCTCCAACTATTGCGCGGCCGCTACCAGTTGACAAAGAATGACCAATCATTCATCATTGTACAAATTCAGAGCGTTCGAGGAACTCATAGAGATCGTAAATATTGCTGCAGTCTGCTCGCCACACGAGCAAAGAGCGTCTTTTCATACATAGCTATCGACCGCAAGCAGGTTGCGCCGACCGAAATCGTTTGGCGAGGGTGCTTCGATATCGCGATCCAGAGCAGAGTTAGCATGCCTTGTGGTTCAGGTCGGTGCAAACCCTAAAGAAAGCGAAGTGTTTATGACCGGAACCCTGCATCTTGATGATATTACCATCGACCGCATTATTGAGGATGAATACTCGTTCGAATCTGCCCGCGTCTTCTTTCCTACTTTGACCGAGTCTCAACTGGCGGAAAGCCGTAGCTGGATGCGGACCTTCGGTCTAGATGAGCAGGACCAGATCGTTCTCTGCTTCCAATCCTATGTCGTGCGCACCCCCCATCACACGATTCTGGTCGATACCTGCATCGGAAACGACAAGTTTCGTCCAGGCCGCCGAAGACCTCTCATAACCCACACCAAGTGGATGGATGGCCTCGCTGCACTGGGCCTGACTCTCGCAGACATCGATATCGTCATGTGCACGCATCTACACGTCGATCATGTCGGTTGGAACACGCGGCTGCTCAAAGGCCGCTGGGTTCCCACGTTTCCGAACGCCCGCTACCTGTTCTCAAAGAAGGAGTTCGACTACTGGAAACAGCGCAATGACGTAACTACGGTGCCTTATTTCGAGGACTCGGTCTTGCCTATTGTTGCGGCAGGACAACATCAGATGGTCAGCAGCACCTTGGAATTGAACGACTACGTGCGACTGATGCCGACGCCAGGGCACACGCCGGACCATTTCTCGGTTGCGGTCGGGAATGGACGAGACGCTGCAGTGCTGACCGGCGACCTATTTCACTCGCCACTTCAAGTGCGCTACCCCGAACTATCCATACGCTCAGATTTCGATCCTCAGCTGGGGATTCAATCGCGGCGCTCATTCCTCGAGCGATATTGCGATACAGATACGATCTGCTGCACCGGGCATTTTTCTTCTCCATCTCGCATGCGGGTGAGGCGCTCGGCAGATGGTTTCCGCTGTGATCCCGTAAATGATTGAGATGCCATAATTGAGGCTAATACTGGAATCCAGCTTCTATCCCTATGGACGCTTTCCCGTTGAAAGCAGCATTGACTCGAATCAGTCACGCCGAATGCGCAGGGCAGCAAAGCGGGCGGTCTGCGGCTTGGTGCGGGCTATGCGCTTTGGCTCGGGAACGCCGGCCTTGGCCATGCGATCCTGGTCGCGCGTCCAGCTGTTGGGCAGAAACAGCCGCAGGCCAACGGCCTCAATCAACCTCGGTAAACGAGAGATGCCGTGCCGCTGCGGGAATCGATACAGGCTCGAGCGTGACAGATGCGGGATCACGTCCTTCAGCGGGATATAGACGTCGTCCAAAGGCTGTCGGGCCTGGTCTCGCAAAGAGACAATGGCGGCTTCTTCCACAGCCGATAAACGGTGCTCTTGCGCACTTTGGGTCCCATCGGCGCGTCCTCGACGCTTGACCGCGATCACGGTCTTTTCGTTGATCCCATAGCCTCGCAAGCGGGGCGAACGAAGCTTGCGATCGCTGTAATTCCGCTCAAATGGCGTGCGTGGTCTTGGCGCGGTCGTAAATTGCCCGTAGTACCTCCCGCCGTGACGGCGACAACGATACACCATCACGCTTTGGGACTAAACACTCTGACGCCAAGAGAGACTCGACGGTTGGGGAGTAAGATGGCGCGGCCGTTTGGCACACTTGCGATGGGGGCCTCCACATGCCCTTGACAACCCAGTATGAATGACTGATCATTCTTCAAAATACTAGTCGCGCCCGCGACCGAGGCAACCCTGGAGGAAACCAATTGGAATGTTGCAGGACAATGCCGCAACCATCACTGGGCGGCGTCCGACACCGAGCCGCCAAGGTGGTGATCCTCGATCAGAACGGCGAGCTGGCCGCGAAGAAGGACCTCCGGGACGCGATATCTCCCGCGAGGCCGCCGTTAAGGCGAAGGTCGACACGGCTTGTGCAAACCTCCGGCGCGGACGACGTCTATTCAGCTGCGCGGCAAGTCGCTGCAAAATGACACGCCCACGACCGATGTCGACACCTCGATCTGGGAGATCCCGAATGACGCGAAACCGCGGGCACCTTCCTGTGCTGCCGCTATGCGATCCCGCAGACGAAGGCGCGCGGCGGCGGCGCGATCGTCAACACCTTCAGTTGGGCGGCGGCCAACGGCGTGGTCATCTTGCTGACCAGGGCCATCACCGGCGAGTACCCGAGAAGTTCCGTGCTAGCGCGTTCTGCTCGGGATCGGTCAGGCCAGAGCATTTGCTCGCGAGGGGATTGCCTCGCTGTTCCTGGCTTCAAATGATTCCTGAATGATGAGCGGTGCGGTGCCTATGGCGGACGGGGCCGATCATCCTTCTGAACAGAGACATACCGATGCGAAATAGGGCAAGCGAGGACGGCATGGAACGTTTCGATTACGTCATTGTGGGCGGGGGCGCAGCGGCCTCGGTTCTGGCATATCGGCTGGGCGAAGCCGGCAAAAAGATTTGCGTTCTAGAGGCCGGTCCACCGGACCGAAGCCCGTACATTCGTCTGCCGGCGGGTTTCATGAAGGCAATGTTCGACCCCAATATCGCGTTCCAGTTTCACCATGAGCCAACCGACGCCGTGAAGGGCCGCAAGATCCACGTCGCGCAGGGCAAGACGCTGGGGGGGTCGAGCGCGGTCAACGGCATGATCTACAATCGCGGCCAAGCGTCGGGCTTCGACAGCTGGGCGCAGATGGGAAATCCCGGTTGGAGCTACAGTGAAGTGCTGCCCTACTTCAAGCGCACCGAGCGGGCCATCGGGTTGGGCGACAACGAGTATCGCGGTCGGGACGGCCGCTGGCCGGTTGAGGAATGCCGCTGGAAGAGCCCGGCGTGCGAAACTTTCATCAAGGCCGCTCAGTCCTTGGGCGTGCCGCGCAATGCGGACATGAACGGCGAGACCCAGCTTGGTACGGGCTACTACCAGACCTTCATCCACAACGGCAGACGCTGGAGCGCCGCGCATAGCTTCCTGCACCCGGCGCGCAAGCAGTTCGGCGTCGAGGTGCGTACCAATTGCCCGGCGGTTCAGATCCTGCTCGACGGCAAGAAGGCCAAGGGTGTACGCTATCGTAAGGGCGGTGGAGAGACCTTCGCCGAGATCTTCGCCAACGAGGCGGTAATCGTCGCGGCCGGCACGGCCAATACCGCCAAGCTCTTGCAGCTGTCGGGGATAGGGCCGGGCGAGCGTCTGCGCGCGCACGGGATCGAGGTGCGCCATGAGATGCCCGGCGTGGGCGAGAACTTCCGCGACCACCTCTCGCCACGTCTCACCGGACGGGCCAAGCCTGGCGTAGACTCAATTAACAATAAGGTTCGCGGTCTACCCGCGCTGCGCGAGGCCGCCGCCTGGGCGGTGAACAAGCCCAGTATCCTGGCTGTCCCCTCGATGCAGGCCTATGTCTACTGGAAGTCCGATCCGTCGATGGACTCGCCCGATTTCTCATTATCCTTTAGTCCGGCGAGCTTTAAGGCGGGACTGATCGGCAAACTTGACCGCTATCCCGGCATGACGCTCGGCACCAAGCAACTGCGGCCCGAAAGCAAGGGTTATGTCCGCATTCGTTCGGCCGACGACCGGGACCCACCGATTCTGCAGCCTAACTACCTTTCCAACGAATACGACCGGATGGTCGTGGTGAAGGCGCTAAAATTCGCCCGCGCGGTGATGCAATCAGGTCCGATGTCGCGAATCCTCGAGGTCGAGACGCTGCCCGGTCCGCAGGTCCAAACTGATGACGAGTGGCTCGATTTCGCGCGTAGCAGCGGGAACAGCGGCTACCACCTGATGGGCACTGCCAAGATGGGTCCCGCAAGCGACCGGATGGCGGTGGTCGACCACCGGCTGAAGGTCCACGGGCTCGATGGGCTCTATGTGGCCGACTGCTCGATCATGCCGACTATGCCCTCCGGTAATACCTGCGCCACGGCGATGATGATCGGCGAAAAATGCTCTGACATGCTGCTGAGAAAAGAGGCGCTAGCCGCAGCCTGAGCGTTCGCGGGGTGGCAGCTGCGAGGCCGCCACCTTTTTGGCCCGGACCCCGCACGGGAGGTCATCCTGCGTCCGAAAAGCGAGCTCGACGGCGCAAGAATGGTATCAGCTGGAACCAAAGATGGAACCAATGGCAGAATCTATCACTCACAATCCCTTTTCAAGCGGCCATTCTTGGGGGACGGGCCGAATGGAAGGAACCCTCCTCGAAATGGGATAATTTGATGCTCAAGCGGATTCCGGCAAGTGGCCATGAGATTTTCAAGAGCATTGCCAGAGACCTTGAAAGGCTTGAAGAGACCGCGACTTGTTCAAGGCCGTCACGGCCGGGTCTAGGCGTTCAGTCTCGACATCTGGTGGATCGGATCGGCGGCTAAGCTTCCTGTCTAGGGGGCATACCCGGCATATTTGTTCGTGAAGTGTTATTCTCGTCCAATCTCAATCGAGGCTTCAGCGAACACCCATAACATGAATGATCAATCAACCATACCTGGGAGACTCTTTGTGAAGCAGGAAACAGCATTTATTACAGGCGGTGCAAGCGGTATTGGTCGGGCAACCGCGGAAGCTCTTCTGAGGGACGGTGTGCGGGTCGCAATCGCAGATGTCAATCAGGCCGCCCTCACTGCGACCGCTGAGGAACTTGGCAGAGTTGGCCCGGAAATCCTGCCGATTCATGCCGATCTCTCCGATTTGTCCGCACTCGACGAAACCTTCCGCAGGGCAATATCGACCTTCGGTCGCGTTGATTATCTGATCAATAGTGCTGCGATCTTCACCGGCCTGACTGCCGATCTGTTGGAGGTATCCATGGAAGAGTGGGATCGCGTCATGAATGTCAATTTGAAGATGCCGATGTTTCTCCTCCAGATATACGCGAGGCACGCGCTCGAGCGGGGGGGCGGTGGGCGAGTTGTACTCGTATCGTCCAGCGGTGCTTTCCGGGGTCCGAATAATAGGCCAGCGTACGGCGCCTCCAAGGGCGGGATAACCTCGCTTGTTCGAATTGCAGCTGCCCAGCTGGGACAGTATGATATCAATGTCAACGCTGTAGCGCCTGGTGTGACAAATACGCCAGGTAATCTCGCGGGAAGAAACATCGACGTTTCAGTTCTCAGACAGTCGGTAATCGACGGGCCAAAGGCCAACTTCTTGCGACGGGTTTCAGAGCCGGAAGACATTGCGGCAACAATCGCATTCCTTTGCGCGCCCGGCAGTCGACAGATTACTGGTCAGACCATTCACGTCAGCGCCGGACATATTACGCCATGAGCGACGCCCTAGTGCGGCCTCCGTGGCAAAACTCGGTCCGAGAAGGATTCGCCACGAATCCATGTGATCAGACGGGTAGCATGGCCAAGCTCATGCCGCCCGCTCGTGTAAGCCGTACTGGAGCGGACTGAAAGGCTGCGCTCAGAACTGGTGTTTTGCTGCTGTCTGGCTGACCCAGGGACGATGACCTCGCTCCCGCCGCGCGCCATGTCCCCGTCGGTGCTAGCTGTCTGGATGCGAGACCTCCTTAGCGCGTGCGACGACCCTGCGGGCTGGCGGCAAAGCGTCTGAATCGGGCGGCCTGTAGCGCGCAGGTTGGCTAGCTTTGGTTCGGCAGCCAGGCGCTTGCACACCACCTAGTCTCGTCATCGGCCCTTCAACACGCGCTGAGCCGCTGAGCGGCACTGACACCAGGAGCGGTGACCTGCAGAAACTGCTACCGCGGGCGCGAGTGGTGAAGGCCTTCAACTCCATCCTCGCCGCGCGTCTGGTGAAGGGCGGTGCGAAAGTTGCAGATGGCCGTCACGCTTTGCCGATAGCAGGCGATGATCCGGAGGCGGTAGAACTGGTCGCCGGCATCGTCCACGACTGCGGCCTGGAGCCAGTAGACGCCGGACGCCGCTAAGGTGAAGTCTGAACTTGCGGCTGTATAGCGATCGGACTTCGTGCCCGAGGGGTCGTGGACAATCAAACCGGCCGTTCAAGCTTCTCGAATGCCGTGACGCATGGTCGTACCCAGCACGTCGAGTGCAGGTAGCCATTCGGCTTCTGATGCAGCTTATTGATACCGGGGCACTGACAGCATTCGCTGATCAGGTTTCTTTTGCTTTTACCAAGACGACAGCAACGACATAGCCGGGGCTCTTCGCGAGCAGTCTGGCGGCATATCAGTGGAAGGGAAAGGTTTCGGCCATTGCAATCCTTGGTCTACGGGTGCTTTGGCCCTAGCCGAACCGTCCTCAACATGAGCTGTTAGTCCAGTGAAAAGGTGCACGGCATACAGTTCAACCACGCCGGCTGCGAGCGACGCGTCGTTCCGCTGATCCGCGAGGAACGAGTGCCAGGAGTCGGATCCTCAAGAACCCGGACAAGGAATCTTCCGAATGCAGCTCTCTGCAGCAGACAGATCCGTCTCGTCTGGAAATAGCAAGTGCAGAATAGTATCATACTGCGCGCGCTTTCTGATGCTTGTAAGGGAACGTCCTCGCCCTACCTCAGTCTAGAGCGCTGCCCGCCAACCTTAAGCACTGCAGATGGGGCTCAAGCTGAATACCCCATCTGTATGCCTAGTCACATCACAGATCAGTCCGCCTCGCTCAACACCGCATCACGACGCTTTCTGAACATGGGGACGATCGCCAGTAGCAGCAGCAGCAAAGCGACGAGCAGGAAGCCAGCCGAAATCGGCTCACGTATGAAGGTTGTGAAATCGCCTTGCGACAGCACCATGGCCCGGCGGAAATGAGCTTCCATGAGCGGCCCCAGCACGAAGCCCAGGACCAGCGGCGCTGGCTCACATTCAAGCTTGCGGAATACATATCCAACGAACCCGAAACCCGCAGCAAGATACACATCCAGAACGGATATCTGGCTCGCATATACACCGATGCAACAGAACAGCATGATCGCCGGATAGAGCACGTGATATGGGATCTGAAGAAGCTTCACCCACACGCCCACCAACGGCAGATTCAGCATCACGAGCATAAGATTGCCGATCCACATCGAAGCGATCAGTCCCCAGAACAGTTCTGGGTTGTTGGTCATCACCTGCGGGCCCGGCTGAATATCGTGCATGATCATTGCTCCCAGCAGGAGAGCCATGGTTGCACTGCCCGGAATGCCCAGAGTGAGGGTTGGGATAAACGCGGTTTGTGCGGCAGCGTTGTTGGCGGATTCAGGTCCGGCAACACCCTCGATCGCTCCCTTTCCCAGTAGATGGCGATAGCGGGAAACCTTCGTTTCCAAGCTGTAAGACATGAAAGAGGCAATCGAAAGACCTGCACCAGGCAGGATGCCGAGGATCGAGCCCAACCCGGTTCCCCGGAGGATTGACGGGGTCATGCGACGGAAATCCTCCTTGTTCGGCATGAGCCTTCCAACGACCGTCGTGACTTCCGTTTTTTCGTCCTTTTCCTCCAGCGTTCCGATTACTTCCCCGAACGCGAACAATCCGACAGCTATGACGATGAAATCCAGCCCATCCCACAAGTGAGGTATGCCAAAGGTGTAGCGCTGCACACCCGACTCGAGGTCTGTACCAATGGTTCCAAGGATGATGCCGATGATGATCATCCCGATTGCCTTGATAACGGAGCCGCTCGACAATGACACTGCGCCGATTAAGCCAACCACCATCAGCGAAAAATATTCAGCCGAACCGAAACGAAATGCCATCTCTGAAAGTGGGGTGGCGAACGCGGCCAGAATCAACGTCCCGATGCATCCTGCTACAAAAGAGCCAATAGCCGCGGTGGCGATTGCCACTCCCGCCCGGCCCTGCTTCGCCATCTGATGGCCATCGATCACCGTGACCACGGAGGACGTTTCGCCTGGCAGGTTAACGAGGATAGCCGTCGTAGAGCCACCATAGGCTGCGCCATAGTAGATGCCTGCAAGCATGATCAAGGCGGAGGTCGGGTCCATCCCGAAAGTGATCGGCAGAAGCATCGAGATGGTGGCTAGCGGCCCCAGCCCTGGCAATATGCCGATCAGCGTTCCGAGCAAGCAGCCCACGAAAGCGTAGAAGAGGTTGTACCAGGACAGTGCTGTGCTGAAGCCAAGCAGAAGATTGTTGAGAAGATCCACAGTGACATCCTATTACAACGAGAAATCAGGGAGCATGGGGAACGGAAGGCCGAGAAAGTGGATGAAAATCAACCAGGCAAACGGCACAAGCACTATGATCGACCCCAGGACCGTTCGCCAGGAGCATTGCGGGTGCGCCAAGGAAGAGATTGATATCAGCAATGGAAGGGCGATGATTAGCCCAAGGCGCTCCAGCGAAAAGCCGAATACTACAACCGAAGACAGAACAATGAATATGTTCCGCACTGGCCACGAGCCAATTCGCGTTCGGGTTCCTTTGCCCAAAGATGAGATCAATACAATTAAGCCGATAAAGCTGAGAGCAATTCCCAGGCCGAGGGGGAAGTAGCCCGGCCCCATACGCCCCGCTGTGCCGATCTGATACCGGGAAGCCCCAATTGCAACCGCGATCCCTATCGTCATATATAACGATCCGGTCGCGAAATTTCGCTGATTTGCTATAATCACTGCATCCTCCGAACGTTACCCACACCAAACTCCACAACACAGGAGTTCCCATCTGTAACGCAGATAATATGAATGTTCATTCATATTATCATAACGGGTCGTGGATGTATACCTCCGTTCCGAAAGTTGTCGGACTGGGATCTGTGGCACCGCTTGCACGAAGATTGAGCATCGCGAGCATCAAGAGAGGACATTCCTCTCCAACAGCGATGACACGCAGGGCCAACGGGCGTTGCCGCACGCGGAACGCTGTCGGCCTCTCAAGCTCAGGCGGGCAGACCGACCATGGCTTGATTGAAGCCTTCAACAGCAAGTTCCGGCTGAATGCCTAAATTTACGGATTCTTGAGCCTTAGCGATGCGCGCCCTCACCGGCCCCACTGCCATCCTGAACTCAAGCCCGGGAAACTCCGTTTCCCCTAACGCCAAAGAACAGGAAGACGACCTAGCATAGCAACCTGCAAGTCGCACGTGCAACGAGGCTGCCCTTGCCAATGACTTGGTGCATTCATCAACCGCGGCAGGCGCAGACCACATTCTTCCCAACCAGAGCTACCCGGCTACCACTCTCAACCTACTTTTCCCGAAATTCACCGACGCGAGTCTACTCCGTCTCTGGACCCAGAATGTCAACGGCAGCCTCCATCCCCTTTGGGGTCAGAGCAGAGGCAAGCAGGAACCGCGCATTCGTCTTGATATAATCTTCAAGATTGGTGACTTGAGAGAGACGCCAATGCTTCAGCGCCCACGAGTGAGCCGTCATTATCGTGTGATAGACGAACAACTCCACGTTTATGTTCTTGAAATACCCTTCTCTAATCGCCTCACGAACTGCCGCAGCAATAATTTCGTTGGTTTCAAGCTCCATACCCTTGATGAAACCCTTGTGCTCACGAGTGAGCGAATGCGTTTCACGGTATGTGAGCATACTGGCATCGCGGTGGACATCGACAACCCGGCAGTAGGCGTCAAAGCAGGCATAATACTTCATTACAGGATTCGATTCCCGATGAAATGCCTCTGGAAGCCCTTTCTTCAATGTGAAGACAATAAGCTGGAGAGCCAGGAACAGAACCTGCTCCTTGTCTGATACATACTGGTAAATCAGCCCTGGGCTGACATCTGCCTCACGTGCAATTTCCTTGATTGTGGAAGCATAGTATCCCTTCTCCGAAAACACCTTCACGGCGCTCGTTATGATCTGGGCACGTCGCGATTTGACTAATTCGGGATCTTCAACCTGAGCCGTTACCAGACCTAGCGTTTTGGGGTCTTCAAGCCAAGTAGAGTCATACTCCTGCGTCTTTTTCTTGTTCCTAGCGGTTCGAACTGCCATTTAGAAACCCTTTCAAGCTCGTGGAAGATGAATGGTCAAACAATCGTCCTACCACTGGCATACCTGGTTGGAAATTGGAAGTCGCGCAATTTTCTGTCGAATTGACGCTGCCTGCCGCGAACATGGAGATGGTCACGTGGAGCTCTTTCCTCGCGACCATCTCTAATATTTCAATGAGTTAAGGCGTTATCGTTCCCGCGCTGACGTGAATGGTCTGACCGGTAATCTGCCTGCTACCTGGATGACATAGGTACGCGACCGCGGATGCAACGTCTTCGGGCTCAGAAACGCGCTTGAAGAAATTTTCCGATGGACCGCTACTCACAGCACGACTCAACACCTCCTTGTCCACGTTTCGAGCAACGGTTGTACCGTGCGTGCTTGTGGTACCAGGCGCCACAGCATTGACGTTGATATCGTAGGCGCCCATTTGGGCGGCAGCAATTCTCACCAGGCTCGTTACGCCAGCCTTCGAAGCGGCATAAGCAGGACGGTTCTTCACCGCACGGAAAGCTGCCGCTGACGTGACCATGACAACCCTTCCACCACCTCCACGCTCAACCACGTGGCGAAGAAACCTCTGCATCAAGAACATGGGCATTGTCAGATTGATCTGAATTACACGATCCCACACTTCACGCGATTCCTTCAAGAAGTCGTAACTGCCGACAAGACAAGCTGCGCTGTTGATGAGGTAATCGACTCGGCCGAACTTCTTGACGGCAGAGTTGAAAACCCCGTCGAGTTCCTCAACCATCGCCAGATCCGCTTTGATTGGCATGATCTCGGGGCCAATCGACTTTAATTCTTCGACCGCTTCGTTCAATGCCTGCTCGTTGATGTCCAATATTGCGACATTCACGCCCAGTTCAAGCAAGGCCTTTGCACTTGCACGCCCTATTCCGTTCGCTCCACCGGTGATAAAGGCAACCTTACCCTTCATTCCAACCTCCTTTTCCATAAATTTCATGTTGACCTATCACAAAATGATAGTCGACGGCCCTGCCCGTCATATGAACAATCATTCATTAGAGGCTAGGTGAAATTGCTCCTGACCACAATCCCGTTGCCGCAAAATTCGTAGGATAGATTTGCAGCAGCATCGCGTAACGGTGAGCCTAGCAAAACGCTTTCGAATTCGTGATGCTATCAACAAGCACCCTTTCGTAGCGTAGGGTAAGGACGGCTCAATGTGGCGGCAAAGCGTCGAGTGCCCCTCGGTTGCGCATCACATGGATACTCCGGCGGACGATGCGCCGATCAATCACCCTGCCACGGCTGTTCCCGAAAGGTTTCAGACAGTTGGCAGGATCTCTCGAGCTATGGTCGGAACTGGGTGACGGGGCCGATCAGGCGGCGTGTTGATCTGGCGTCGTCGTGACGGCAACGCCGTCGGCGAATTTGATGCCTTCGACGACCATTGGCAACTGATTTTCGCCCTTCA